>Ga0224512_10000149_pt1 | contig 75426 bp, 65 predicted proteins | sample SF_May12_sed_USG_4_FD_169103 | JGI IMG/M metagenome (GOLD analysis project Ga0224512, IMG submission 169103) | Sediment microbial communities from San Francisco Bay, California, United States - SF_May12_sed_USGS_13 | ecosystem: Environmental > Aquatic > Marine > Sediment | place: USA... | reverse complement strand
CCTGCGCGCCGCTCATGAAGTACGCCGAGCGGCTGTTCAGCCGGCCCGCATTCATCGACGCGCTCACGGCCTCCGAGAAGGTCATGCGCCGCTAGGGGCCGACGTGCAGAGTGCAAAATCCAGAGTGCAGAGCCGACGGATGGCCACGATGCCGGCCGATTCGGGAAGCGCTGCTCGCTCATCACTCATCACTCATCATCCATCACTCGCGTAGTGTCATGGCAGAGCGCTCCACCAAGCCCTACTTCATCCGCGCCATTCACGAATGGTGCTCGGACAGCAATTTGACGCCCTACGTCACCGTGCAGGTCGATGCCAACACGCGAGTGCCGGCGGCGCATGTGAAGAACGGCGAAATCCTGCTCAACGTGAGCTACGACGCCACTCACAAGCTGACGATCGGCAACGAGGCCATTCAGTTCTCGGCGCGGTTCGATGGAGTGTCGCGCGAGTGCTCGCTCCCCATTGCGGCGGTGACCGGCATTTTCGCAAGGGAAAACGGACAGGGAATGTTCTTTGCGCACGAGCCGGTTCAGAAGTATGGCAACGACGCGCCGCCCGAACCCTCCTCTCCCAACGGCAACGGCAACGGCAACGGCGGCAAGCCGAAGCTCCAGATCATCAAGTAACCGGCTCTCGGAGGGCCGCGCGCTTGCGCGCCGCGTGCGGCCACCACCATCTGCGGACGCGGGCCACAACTCAAGCCTTATCAGTCTATAATGGCGGCCCAAGCCGGCATAGCTCAGTGGTAGAGCAACCGCCTTGTAAGCGGTAGGTCGTCTGTTCGAGTCAGACTGTCGGCACCACGGGCGATGCGCGGAAACACGGAGCCCGGGGCGCTGGACGAGGTAGCCTGCGCTCAGTGCCGTAGTAAAAAAATCGCCCCGAAACAATCCCTTAGCTGGGCCAGGTGGCGGGAAGTTCCAGCCACGTCGCGCGGGATGCGTCGCCCTTTGGCGACGGTACCGGGAGTTGAAGGCGTGGGTTTAAGACCTATTTAAGCGAGGCATGAAGACAATGCGAGGGTGTAAACGCGCTGTGCTGAGGATACACGCATGATTCAGGTCGAAAACCTCGTCAAGGCATTCGGGCCGAAGCTGGCCGTAAATGACGTTTCGTTTACCGTCGAGCGCGGGGAAGTGCTCGGGTTTCTCGGGCCGAACGGCGCGGGCAAGTCCACCACCATGCGCATGGTGACGGGTTTCATCCCCCCGACCTCCGGCACGATCAGGGTGGCCGGCTACGACGTCCTCGAGAACCCGCTGCCGGCGAAGCGGCGCATCGGCTATCTGCCCGAGAATGCGCCGGGCTACGGCGACATGACCGTGCAGGGGTTTCTCTTGTTTGCTGCCGAGCTGCGCGGATTGCGCGGCGCGGCGCGCCGGAGCGCCGTCGATCGCGCGGTCGAGCTGTGCTTCCTCGAGAACGTACGTTACCAGGTGATCGACACACTCTCCAAAGGCTACAAGCACCGCACTTGCCTCGCGCAATCGCTCGTCCACGACCCGGATGTGCTGGTCATGGACGAGCCTACCGATGGGCTCGACCCGAACCAGAAGCACGAGGTGCGAAATCTCATCAAGCGCATGGGGGCGAACAAGGCGATCGTGTTCTCGACCCACATCCTGGAGGAGGTCGAGGCGGCGTGCTCGCGCGTGATCATCATCGACCGCGGCCGCATCGTCGCGAACGGCACGCCGGAAGAGCTCAAGGCGCGCGCGCCTAATGCGGGCGCCGCGTGGCTGCGCGTCAAGGGTGTGCCCGCCGCGCTGCTTGCCGGCGGATTGTCCGGCATTGCGAACGCGGCGAATGCCGAGATCCTGAGAGACGAGGGCGGCATCGTGGAAATTCGGGTTTATCCCGACAAGGCGAGGCCCGGCGGCAGCCTCACCGGAGAGGTGGCGGAACTCGCCGCGCAGCAGAAATGGCAGCTCGAAGAGCTGCAGACAGAGGAAGGCCGGCTCGACGAGGTCTTCCGGGCCATCACGTTGCCCGACACCGTTAAAGGGCACTAGAAGCGTCGGTACACACCATCTGAAACCGCGGGTAGACCCAGATATGAATGCATGGTTTAACGTAAAGGCGATCGTCAAGCGCGAGCTGGGCGGCTACTTCACCTCGCCGATTGCCTACGTCTTCCTGATCATCTTCCTGCTGCTCACCGGCTTTTTTACGTTCACGGTCGGCAGCTTCTTCGAGCGCGGCGAGGCCTCACTGGTCTCTTTCTTCACCTGGCACCCGTGGCTCTATCTCTTCCTCGTTCCGGCCGTGGGCATGCGGCTATGGTCGGAAGAGCGCCGGCTCGGCACGATCGAGCTTCTGCTCACGATGCCGGTGACCACTTGGGAAGCGCTGGTCGGCAAGTTTCTCGCTTCTTGGTTGTTTCTTGCGCTCGCGCTCGCGCTGACGTTTCCCGTAGTCATCACGGTGAACTACCTGGGCAATCCCGATAACGGCGTGATCTTCACCGGCTACGTGGGCAGCCTGCTCCTTGCCGGCGCCTATCTCGCCGTGACCTGCATGACCTCGGCGATGACGCGCAACCAGGTGATCAGCTTCATCTTGGCGGTGCTGATATGTCTGTTCCTGATCCTCGCCGGCTACGAGCCGGTAACCGGGCTTCTGTCACGGTTCGCGAGTGCGCGCGTGGTGGATCTTGTCGCCGCGTTCTCGGTAATGACGCATTTCGAGGGATTCCAGCGCGGCGTGGTTGATCTGCGCGATATTCTTTTCTTCGCGTCGTTGATGGGGTTCGCGCTGTTTACCACCGGCGTCATCCTCCGCAGCCACCGCGCAGGCTAGGGACGCTAGAAAAAGATTCGATATGAAAAGCAAGCAATTCGCAACGATGCTTTACTCGACCGGCGGCGTGGTCGTGCTGCTCGCCGTTTTGATCGCGTTGAACTTCATCGTCGGGGCCGTCAGCTTCCGCGCGGATCTGACCGAGGGCCATGTCTACACGCTGTCACCTGGCACGCGCGCCGTCCTCGCAAAGCTCGAAGCTCCTGTCAAGCTGCGCTTTTACTACACCCAGGGCGCGGCAGTGCCGGTGGGCCTGAAAACCTTCGCCAAGCGTATCGAAGATCTGTTGAATGAATACCGCACGGCCTCGGGCGGGCGGGTGATCATCGAAAAATTCAATCCCCTGCCGGATTCGGATGCCGAGGACTCGGCCGAGCTCGACGGCGTCGAAGGCCAGCTCACCAACACGGGAGAGAAGTTCTACCTCGGGCTGGCAATCGCTTTCCTGGATAAAAAGGCCGCGCTGCCGGTGCTCACGCCCGACCGCGAGCGGCTGATGGAATATGACATCACGCGCGCCATCGCGCAGGTGACGGCGGCCGAGAAGCCGGTGGTGGGCGTAATGAGCGCGCTGCCAGTGATGGGGCGCACGCTGAACCCGCTCACCCAGCAGCGGCCGAGCGAGCCCTGGGTGCTCATCTCCGAGCTCAAGCGCAGCTTCGAATTGAAGGAAATAAAGGTCGACGCGAAGAAGATACCCGATGACATCAAGGTGCTGCTCGTCATCCACCCGCGCGACATGCTGGAGGACACCGAGTACGCCATCGACCAGTTCGTCCTGCGCGGCGGCAAGCTGATTGCCTTTGTCGATCCGTACGCCTATTTCGACCAGCAGCCCGACATGCAAAACCCCTTCGGCGGCTCGCGCGCCGGGCAGTCGATGTTCTACCGGTTGTTCAAGGCCTGGGGCGTGGACGTGGACATGGGCAAGGTGATCGCCGACATGACATTCGGTAGCGGAGAAGGCCCCCGGTTGCTGCCGACGCTGCTCTCGCTCAATACGCAGGCGCTGAACAGAGACGACGTTGTCACGAGCCAGTTGGGCACGCTGCTCATTCCCTTCGGCGGTGCATTCAAGGGCAAGCCTGCGGAGGGGCTGACTCAGACCGTACTCGCCCACACTTCCAAGAATGCGATGCCCGTGGACCTCATCATCGCCACCCTGTCCGGCGAGCCGTCCACGCGCGGCTTCGAGCCCTCGGGCGAGGAGATGCCGCTCGCGATCCGGCTCACCGGCACTTTCCATACGGCCTACCCCGACGGCAAGCCAAAGCCGCAACGCGCTCCGGCCGACCAGCAGAAAAAGGCTGACAACGGCAAGAACAAGGCCGCGACTGAGCCGCAGATAAAGCGGTCGGCGGAAGAAAATTCCGTGGTTCTGGTCGCAGACGTCGACCTGCTTACCGACAACGCCGCGGTCGATGTGCAGGAAATCTTTGGCCAGCGCGTCGTCATTCCGCGTAACGGCAACCTCGCGCTGGCGCAGGGCCTAGTCGAGCAGCTCGCGGGGGACGACGCCCTCATCAGCCTGAGAAGCCGCGCCGCTTTCAGCCGCCCGTTGACCGTGGTCCGGGAGATGGAAGCGCAGGCACAGCAGCAGTACCTCGGCAAGATCAAGGAGCTGGAGGACAGTCTCAACCAGACCCAGGAGAAGCTGCAGTCCTTGCAGAAGGCACGCGGGAGCGCATCGGCCACGATACTCACGGCCGAACAGCAGGCCGAGCTTGAGAACTTCCGCAAGAAGGCGGTGGAGACGCGGCTGGAGCTGAAGGATCTCAGGAAGAACCTGCGCGTGGAGACCGACCGGCTCGAGTTGTGGACCAAGGCAGTCAATATCGCGTTCATCCCGCTGCTGGTGGCACTGATCGGGCTGGTGCTGGCTCTGGCAAGGCGAGGGAGGGCACGGGCAACATGAATCGCAAGCAATTCCTGATCCTGTTTGTTGCGCTGGTGGTGCTTGGCGGCGCCGGGCTTGCTTTGTTCTGGCAGGACATCGCCGAGTATCGCGAAAGCGGGGCCAAGATCGGCGCCAAGCTTCTACCGGACCTCAAAATCGCCGATGTTGCCGAGATCCGGCTGCGGGACGCGAAGCACGAGGTTACGCTTGTGCGCAAGGAGAAGGGGTGGGTGGTGCAGGAGCGGGCCGGTTATTCCGCCAACTTCAATGCTATCAGCGACCTCATGGTGAAGCTGATCGAGCTGAAGGTCACACAATCCGAGCAAGTTGCGGCCAAGCTCTATCCGCGGCTCGACCTGGGGGAGCCGGGTAAGGGAGAAGGCGCAGGGACCGTCATGGAATTCAAGGACGCATCGGGCGCATCGCTTGCGCGCATCACCCTTGGCAAGACGGTGCTGAAGCAGGACCGGATGAATCCGCTTCCCGGCGCGAGAGACGGCGTGCCGGCGGGGCGCTATGTGCTGCCCCCCGCTGCTAAGGATCGCGTGGTTGCCGTTTCTGATCCCCTGCGTGCTGCGGAGGCAGACCCCGGGAAGTGGCTGAAAAAGGACTTCTTCAAGGCGGAGCGCATTCGGACGCTCGCAGTCGGCCCTGAAGGCAGGGCGCCGCAGTGGAAGGTCACCCGCAGCGAGGAGTGGGGCGAGTGGCGTTTTCCGAACGGCGGCGCGCTCGACGCGAGCGCGGCGGTGGCGGCCGTCAACAAGCTTGGTTCGATGAGCTTTGTCGATATCGTGCCCGATCCTGATCGCGATCCCGTGCACAAGGCGACCGTGGCGGTGGCCGAAACGTTCGATAACCTCACTTATCGCGTCAGGATCGCCAAACGCAAGGTCGGCGATGACTATCAGGTGAGCGTCACGGTGTCGGGTGCTCCGCCGCGCAAGCGTGTCCCGGAGAAGGGCGAGAAGCCGGAGGACAAGGAGAACCGCGACAAGGATTTTGCCAAGACGCTCAAGGCGCTCGAAGAGCGCATTGCCGCGGAAACGGCCCTCGCGAAATGGGCGTATATCGTTGCCGGCAGCGAGGTCGAGCCCTTGCTGAAGACCCGCAGCGAAATGATCGCTGCCAAGCCTCCCAAAAAATGATCTAGAAAAGCCGGGCCCCGCGTCGCGCTATAATTGAGCTTGCACTTACCGCGGAGCCTCAATTCGACTCATGCGACGCAGTTGCCGCATCCTGCCTGCTTTCCTCCCATGCTTGGCGCTGTCGGCCTGCACGACGACGCTCTATGGCTACCAATCCTCAAGCGGCGGCGCGACGACGACGGTCACGTCAGCGAGCGTGTTTGCATCTACTTCGAGCTCGAGCGCGAGGGTGTCGTTTGTCTCCGGGCCGCGGGTCCCTGCCAATGTCCCGGGCGGCCAGCTGACGGTAAGCAGCAGCTCCGCCGGTGCGCTGGGGGTGACCGTCCTCGTCGGTGTCCTCGCGAGCTATATCGTCGGAAAAGAGGGGCCGAAACCGCTGCCCGCCGGCACCAAGCTCCTACATACTTGTTCGTGCTACGGCTACCAACCACGGGTGAATGGTGAATAGTGAATCGTGACCAGACTCCTTATTAACCACGGAATCACGCGGAAATACACGGACGAACACCCGAACCGCGAAGTACGCTGTAGAGCGATAACCATGTCCGTGTGCTTCCGTGTGGTTCCGTGGCCAGGGTGTTCTTGAGATATTTTGTACTGATCACTCACGCTGTTTCCTGAAATGAAGTTGAGAGAATTCCTGAAATCGCCGGTGTTCGCACTTGGCCACAAGTGGGACTTCAAGAAGCGCACTGACGGCTATGAGTCGGATACGACCGCGCTCATCCGGCGCATGCTGGACGAGGCTGCGATACGCGACGACCAGGACTGGGCGTGGGAGCGCTGGCGCAACGACGCGAGCGCCCTTAAGAAGTGAGTTCCGAGTTCAATGTTCAAACTTGTGGACTTACGCGGGACATCTTGAACGTTGAACCTGGAACCTGGAACCTGGAACATTGAACCTTGAACGCCGCCGTCAGGCGGCGTGATGGCTTACCACTTCCAGCACACGCGTCCCGTCGGCGTTCCTGATCTCGGTGCGTATCCCCGCGAAGCTCCGCCCATCGTGAAACCGCTCGGAGCGAACTCCAGAAATGCTCAATGAAGGCGCGCTGACCGTCAGCGCGCCTTTGCGCACCCGCGGAATCTACGCGATCGATCGGCGCCGCGGAGCGCTCGTCGCGCGCGTAGGTTAAAATCACCCGCGATAATGGGACATGATCCCGAACTGAATGCTCCGGGCACGTCCCCGGCCCCTCGCGTCATCCAGCTCTACGAGCTCCTGGTTCTCGTGCTCTTGTGGAACGGGGCGCACAAGAGCGCGCGCTTCATCAACACGCTCTACGCGCTGGAACTCGGGGCCGAGCCTTTCGATACCGGACTGTTGCTGGCCACCTATGGCGTCGTGCCGCTGCTGCTGGCAGTGTTTACCGGCCGCCTCGGAGACCGTTACGGCGTGCGCGCGCCGATCGCGGCCGGGCTGGTCGTTACGGCAACGGGCATTGCGCTGCCGTTCTTTTGGCCTGCTTTCGGAACGCTGTTCGTCGCAGCCGCCATTACCGGCGCGGGTTTCATATTGGTCCAGGTGTCGATGCAAGCGCTGTTTGCCGGTCTGGGCAGCGGCGCGGCGCGCACGCGCAACATCAATCTCTATGCGCTCGTCGTGTCGAGCGCCGATTTCGCTGGCGCCATTCTCGGCGGATTCGCCATCGATCATCTGGGCCATGTTCGCAGCTATCTGGTCCCGGGCGTGATGTGCCTCGCGGCGGTGCTGGGCATGGCGTATCTCTACCGACGTGTTCCCAGTGCAGCGCCCGCGACGGCCACCCACGCCCGGCGGCGCATGACGGATCTTTTGCGCGATCAGGACCTGCGGCGCATTCTGCTCGCGGGCGCTGCGGTCGTGGCCGGGGTCGACCTTTTTCAGCTTTTCATGCCGATCTACGGGTACTCGATCGGCTTATCCGCGTCAGTGATCGGGATTACGATGGGTTGCTTTGCCGCCGCCGGGTTTTTGACCCGGGCGATGCTGCCGTCCCTGGCGCGCCGCTTCGGAGAGGAACGCACGCTCCTTTATTCGATGGCGCTCGGGGCCGCAACGTTCTTGCTGATTCCGCTGTTTGAAACGCCAATCGCCCTCGGTATCGTCTCTTTCTTCCTCGGCCTGGGGTTGGGGCTCGGGCAGCCGCTGACCGTGATACTCACGTACAACCGCGCGCCGCCAGGGCGGGCCGGCGAGGGACTCGGTTTGAGGATCGCGATCATCAATACGTCTCATGTCGGCGTGCCGGCGCTGTTTGGCGCCGTCGGCTCGCTCATGGGGACCTTGCCGGTGTTCTGGGTGATCGCGGGTGTCATCGCGCTCGGAGGCGTCGCGATCCGCAAGCACGCCTGAGCCGGGCGGCGCCGAGAAGCGCCGGCCCTGAACTGCGTTAAACTCAACCCTTCGCGCCGGTTCCGCCCCGCGGCGTAGAGCCGGCGACACGGCAGCAATCCGACGAGCGCGTCATCCTCTCAGGAGCACGAATATGAAGATCGCGGTCATTGATGACTATCAGGACGCTTTCCGCAATCTTGAGTGTTACGCCAACCTCAAGGGGCACGAGGTCGTCGTCTTCAATGATACGGCAAAGGATCCGGCGAAGCTTGCCGAGCGTTTGAAGGACGCCGACATCGTGCTGCTCACCCAGCAGCGCTCGCGTTTTCCGCGCGCGGTCGTCGAGCACCTGCCGAAGCTCAAGCTGATCAGCCAGACCGGAGGAAACATCGCCCATATTGACAAGGCGGCGTGCACCGAGCGCGGCGTGCTGATCTCGGGCGCCGGTAGGGGTAATCCCAACCCGACTGCGGAGCTAACGTGGAGCCTGATTCTGTCCGCGCTCCGTTCCATTCCGTACGAGGTTCAGCGGTTGAAGGAAGGCCATTGGCAATCCACGGTCGGGGACAGCGTAAAGGGCAAGACACTCGGCGTCTACGCATTCGGGAAGATCGGCAGCGTCGTTGCGAAAGTGGGCAAGGCGTTCGAGATGCGCGTCGTGTGCTTTGGCCGCGAGGCCTCGACCGCGCGCGCCCGCGAAGCGGGTTTCGACGTCGCGGGCAGCCGCGATGAGTTTTTCTCGTCCGCCGATGTTCTGACGCTGCACCTGCCGCTGAACCCGGAGACGCGTGGCATCGTCAAGCGCGCGGACCTCGCACGCATGAAACCGGCTGCGCTCATCGTGAATACGAGTCGTGCGCCGCTCATCGAGGAGGGCGCGCTGGTGGAAGCGCTCAAGGAGGGAAGGCCGGGGCGCGCCGCGGTGGACGTGTACGAGGACGAGCCGGTTTTAGGCGCGAATCACCCTCTGATCAAGATGCCCAACGTCGTGTGCACGCCACACCTCGGCTACGTGGAGGCAGGAAATTACAGCTCCATCTACGCTACGGCGGTCGACAATATCGTTGCCTTCATTGCGGGGAAGCCGATTAACGTGCTCAACCCCGAGGTTCTGCAGAAAGACAAGAAATAGCCGCCGATGAATGCCGAGAAGAATGTGAAAACCAGGTTTGTTTGTTGATCTCGGCGTGCTTGCGGTTCAGTTTGAATTTCTTTGTTTCTCTTGGCGTCTCGGCGGTCCTATTTGATGTTTTCTTTTCTTGGTGGTGAAGTTTTTGGGCTGAGGGGAAAGTAATGGCGAAAATGGGATGCGGTCGGGCCGCGGTTGAGGCATTGCGTTCTGCGGGCGTGACAAAGATATTCGGATTGATGGGATCGAGCGTGCTCGAGATGTACGACGCGCTCTATGACATGAAGGACATGGCGTACATCGGCGTGCGGCACGAGAATTGCGGGGCCCACATGGCGGACGCCTACGGACGCGTCACCCAGACGCCCGGGCTTTTCATTTGCGGGCAGGCAGGCCCGGGGTCGGCCAACATGCTGCTCGGGCTTGCGGCGGCAAAGTTGGCCTATTCACCGCTGGTGGTGATTACAGGCCTTCCCTCGACCGAGCACCTGGGCCGCGACTCGTTCCAGGAGATCGACCAGCAGACGCTGTTCCTCCCGGTTACCAAACGCGTTATGACGGTGCCACGCGCGGACCGCATACCCGAGTTCATCATGGAGGCGTTCCGGATCGCCGACGCCGGCCGCCGCGGCCCGGTCGTGGTGCAGATACCGCGCGATCTCTTCAACCAGGACATCGACGTCGACATCCCGCCGCCGGGTTCCCGCACGCCAGTGGTGGGCGGCGCAGTGGATCGCGCGACACTCGACCAGGTGAAGGCCATGCTCATGGCAGCGCGTGCCCCTATTATCCACGCGGGCGCCGGAGTCAAGTGGAGCCGCGCGACGGCGCCGCTCCTCGCGCTCGCGGAAAAGCTCCAGCTCCCGATTACCATGTCGGCCGCCCATGGCGACCTCGCGCCGATTGATCATCCGCTCTATGCCGGGACTGTCGGGGCGCGCGGGAACGCAGTCGCGAGCGGGCTCATGCGCGAGGCCGACGTCGTGCTCGCGCTCGGGACACGCCTCGGATTCAATACCACGCGCTACCAGTACGATCACCTCTCGCCGTCGGCGAAGATCGTGCAGGTGGACATCGATCCGGTGGCGGTTGGCCGTTATTTCCCGGTAGCGGTCGGGATCGCTGGTGACGCCGGCGTGGTGACGGCGGCGCTGGCGGATGCGGTCGATGCGATTCCGCCGGACCGCGTTCCGTGGAAGGCCCGCAATGAGAAGTTCGTGAAGGACCGCCAGCAGCTGTGGCAGACGCGGGCTGAGGCGGGCAATCGAAGCGCCAAGCCGTTGCACCCCGACACGATCTTCGCCGAGCTGCGCAAAGTGGCGCCGCGGGATGCGCTATTTACCATCGACGCCGGCACAACGTGCCTGCAGGCAACCGATCAGCTGCCGTATTACACGCCCCCGGCGCTGGTCGCGCCGCTTGACTGCGGCAACATCGGTTTCTCGTACGCCGCGGGTATTGGCGCGAAAACGGCCGCGCCGGAACGCACGGTCATCTCCCTCATGGGAGACGGCGGTTTCGGCATGACGATGGGCGAGATGAATACCGCGGTCATGCATGACATTCCGACGATCGCCCTCGTCATGGACAACGGGACATGGGGCGCGGAGATTGCTTACCAGCGGGACTTCTACAACCGTCGCTACATCGGCGCGCACGTGCAATCGCCGCGCTTCGACGAGGTCATGAAGCTCTGCGGCGGCGTCGGCTATTTCGCGACCGGACCGGGCGAGACCGCGGACGCCATCAACGAGGCCATGAAGGAGCGCAAGCCCGCGGTGATCCACGTCAAGGTCGATCCGGAGGCGGTCATCAGCTTCAGGACCGACGCACTTAAGAAGCGGTGATCCATGACGGAAATTGGTGATGAATAGTGGTGATGATTAATGGTGATGAGTGATGGTGATGAAAGGGCGGGCGCCTGAGCGGGTGGTTTGCCGGTCACCAGTGCCTCATCACCAGTATTTCATCACCAGTTCTCATCACTTTTTCAATCCTCAGAGGAGCCCCCGCTCCCTGAACACTTCGACCGCCGCGCGCACGCTGTTGTTGGAGGCGGGGAAGCCGCAGTAGACGGCGGCGTGGAGGAACACTTCGTAGATCTCGTCGGGCGTCGCGCCGTTGTTGAGCGCGCCGTTGATGTGGCCCTTGAGCTCGTCAGGCCGGTCGAGCGCGGCTAGCATGCCCAGCGTCACCAGGCTGCGAACCTTCAGCGGCAGCCCGGGCCGTGACCACACCGAACCCCAGGCAATTTCCGTGACGATCTCATAATGCCGCCGGGTGAGCTCGTCGCCTCCTCCTGCACGCTTCTTGATGTGAGCGTCGCCCATGACTTTCCGACGCGTGGCCATGCCCTTCTCATACAGTTCCGATGTCATACAGGTTCCTCCTTGCGAGTGTTTGCTCAACTGACATGACGTTACGTCGCCCGTGACAGTACAACAAAAAGGGCTGCCTCATCGCAGCCCCCCATCATCTCGTGCCCAAATACGGGTCACCGTTCACCGGTCACCGTTTTTCCTTTCGCCTTCTGCCTTCCGACTTCGGGATCCCTGGTCACGGCCTTAGTGCAGATGCTTGCCGCGCGGACGCAACGGTATGACGGTGGAGGATGACGCCGCCGTCTCGCCGGTGACCTTGCGGGCCGCCCAATCCTGTTCGAAGAGCTGGTTCACCAGCGCCGTCACCTGGTTGACGTTGGCCTGGCCAAGATGTCGCGACAGCATGTTCGTCACGTCCTCGCTGACGCATTGTCGGCGGAACTCATGGATCGACTCGGGGGTCGGCCCGACGAACATCTGGTAGAACTCATCGTCGCCGTTTTCGGGGTAGTAGGTGACCTCGACCTCGGATGAATATTCCGTCAGCGACCCGACATTCTGGAACGCTTCGGCCAGCCGGTCATGAAAGCTGCGCCCGACGTCGCCGGTCCAGCAGATCGTCAGCGTGCGTTCGCGGGGATCGAACTGAATGCCCGGCTCCTCGCGTTCAAGGCTCGCCGCCTCCGCGATGGTCTCGACGTCAAGGTATCCGAGCCACGGCCGCAGCGCGTACTCCAGCTGCGAGAGGCGCACGCCCCTGCCGAGAAAGATGTTGCCGTGAACGTGGACTTCGATGCGCATCGCCTGCCTCCGGCGGGACCGCAACGGAATAGGAGGCAGCGAGAATAGCATATTCAGGGCATTTGACGAAGGGACGCCTGACGGAAGCCGGAAGGCAGAAGGCAGAAGGCAGAAGGCAAAAGGCAAAAGGCAAAAGGCAAAAGGCAAAAGGCAATAACCCCGGTGGTGGGTGACGGGGCGGCTTCACTGGAACTGGCTAACACTGTGCTCCGCTTGAGGGATGAGATTGGCAAGCGCAAACTGGCACTTTGCAAGCCGCCTATCTTGGCAGCCATTTCACGGTAGGCGTCCAGAAGGAAACCCTCATGAGTGAACACTCAGGGTTCCAAGTCAGCGGCGATGCCGCGAAGCTCCGCGAGCAATACTCCGTCCGATATTTCATAGGGCCTGGGGCACCTGGGCTTGTCGCGCTGGCTGCCTTACTGCCAGGCGAGCGCGTTCTGGATGTGGCCTGCGGCACCGGCTTGGTAACTCGCCTTGCAGCTCCGGAGGTGGGGCCAACGGGCCACGTCACGGGTGTGGATATAAGCGCGGCGATGCTCGCCGTTGCCCGTTCATTGCCACCCCCGTCTGGTGCGTCCATTACGTGGGTCGAGGGGGACGCAGGGGCCATGGACTTTCCCGACGCTTCGTTCGGAAGTTTTTCCAGACACACATCGTCATTGAGTTATAGAACACCTAACTCTGGAGCGCGCGCTCAGCTACACGCATTTCACCACTTGGCCTGTCTCTATGCGGTTTCCCCCCCAGCTCGGGGGTGGTGAACCGTCTTTTCTTCTTCCTGCTCGCGCGGCTCTGGTTGTACGCCGTCTTTGCCGTGCCGCTCGATCACTGAGCGAAACAGAGAGTCATATTTCGCTAAGGGTCTGCTTTGGGTCGCAAGCGGCCTGTGGGCCAATCCTACGCAGCGGGTGAGCAGACGCCGCGCAGGCAGGCGCCGACGAGGCGGCGGAGATCCCGCAGCAGCAGTTATTTGAGGTGCTTGGCGAGAAAATCCATCGTCCGGCGCCAAGCGAGTTCGGCCGCTGCGGGGTCGTACTTCAGAATCGGCAGGTTCTTCGAATCCGCCGTCTCGTTGGCAAAGGCGTGCCTCGCGTGGTAGCGGTGGAACTCAAAACTCACCTTGGCGCCGCGCAGCTTCTCTTCCAGCTCGTCGACCTTCGCGATCGGGAAGGGCACGTCCTCAGTGGCCCAGTGGCCCATCAGCGGCGCCTTGATCCTGGACGCATCGACATACTCGAGAGGCGGATAGCCGTACCAGACGACAGCAGCGTCTGCCTCTGGAACGTTGACCGCCGAAAGAAGCGTGAGCGCCCCGCCCATGCAGAAGCCGGTCACGCCGGCTTTCGTGCTACCGGACGCCTTGAGATGCTGGACCGCGCCGCGCACGTCCTGGCCGGCGGCGTCGCCGAAGTTGAGGTTGGTCATCAGATGCTCGGCTTCGTTGGCCTCGAGCGCGACCTTGCCGCGGTAGAGGTCCGGCACCAGTGCTCGGTAGCCGGCTGCCGCCAGCTTGTCCGCGACGCCCTTGATTTGATCGTTGAGACCCCACCACTCCTGGATCACCACGATGCCGGGCGCGACCGCGCCCTGCGTAGGCTCCCCGAGATAGCCGGCCACGGTCTGGCCGTCCGGCCGCTTGTAGCTGATCATTTTGCCCATGGGTTCCTCCTCCGATAGCTCGTTAATCTACACCCTGAGGGCCTGCTATGGGTCATCGACGGAAACTGCCTGTCAGATCAGATCGCGACGACTACACCTAACAGTCCTATCCCTCATCCCTCATTCCTCGCAGGAGGCCCAGCTCCCCGAGGGCAACCTGCATCTCGGCACGCTCGCGCTCCAGGTGATCCCAGAGCGGTCCTCCGGCGAGCGGCATTGCGGTCCAGTAGTGGCGCGCCAGTTCGGCTTTCCACTCATCAGTGGCGGCTATTGCGGCAAGCAGTTTCTCCCAGAACGCGATTTGAGCGGCGGTTATTCCCCGAGTGCCCGTGACACCGCGCCAGGCGCCGATGACGCAATCCACCGATTGCTCCCGCCAAGTCGGCGTATTGGCGTAGAGCCCGTCGAGCCGACGCGGTGCCGACACGGCGAGCGCGCGCAAGGTTCCGTTCGCGATTTCCCTGACCGGACTGGCTGCGGTGACCGCGCCGATGTCCGCGCGACCTGCCACGACGTCGGCTGTCGCGTCGAGCGCGGAATCGAATACGCGCATGGCCGGCGCCCGGACTTCGGTGCCAGCCTGCCGGAGCACCTTCGCGACCGCGATGTGATTGGGGTTGCCCAGCGATGTCGAGAGGGCGATTGTCAATGAACCGGCATCGGCGCGAACTCTCGCGAGCAAATCGGCGCCGCTCTTCAGGGCCGAATCGGCGCGGGCCACGAAGGCGATGTACTCGGTATAGAGAATCGCCAGCGGCGTGAACGCGGCTTCGTGGCGAAACGCGGCGCTGCCGAGCAGGTGGTCGGTCGTCAGGTTCGCGGAGCTGATCGAAACCACGTGGGGATCGGCGCGGTGCTGCTCCAGATAGGCCCACGCCTTGCGGCCGCCATCGCCCGCCACGTTGTTGACCCGAACCGGGACCTCGAGCAGCCGGTTCGACTCGATTGCTTTCACGAGCGCCCGGGCCGAGCGGTCCAGCCCGCCGCCGGGGGGCGTCCCCGCAACGATCTCGATCTCGCGCTCCGGATGCCAGGTATTTGAAGTCATCTCAAAAACCGAATTACAGCCGCCCATCCCTTATCCCTTCCCCTTCTCCCAAAAGGAGAAGGGGAAGCAATTGCCGCCCCTCTCCTCTCGGGAGAGGGCGGGGGTGAGGGACCGAACGCCGATAGACGCCGATAAATAGGAAGCGTATTGATTTACGCGGGTTTTCTGTCCGCGTTTATCTCCGTGTATCTGCAGCTAATGACGTTTTTTGATTTTTGACAGGCGTTTTTGCTATCCGACCCGGACGGCAGCGGCCTTCGGCTGATGGCCGTCCGGCATGAAGAAAATGAGCAGGTTCGCGCAAACGATCGTCCCGGCCAGGAAGAGGAAGCCGGTGTAGATGTCGTAGGCGTCCGCGATCATGCCGAAGATCACGGGCGAGATGCTGGCGCCGATCGCGGTGATACTGAACTGCAGGCCCACACCGCTGCCGGCGAGATGCTTCGGCGTGCACTCCACCGCCCAGGCCTGGAGAACGGGGCGCAACGCATAGAGGAAGAAGCCCACCAGGGCGACGAACACGACGAACAAAACCGTGCGCCCGGCCAGCGCCATCCCGAGAATCGTCACGCCAGTCAGAACCATGCTCGACATGACGATGCGCTTGCGCCCTATCTTGTCCGAGAGATGGCCGGCGACCGGACCGGCCACGAAACCGGCAACCTGGAGCACCGTGAGGCAGACCCCGGTGAGGAGCGGCGAGTAGCCCAGCTCATAGGCGAGGTAGACCGGCAGGAACGTCAGCAGGCCGGTCTGGGTCATGGTGCGGAAGGCCGCGCCGATCGACACCAGCATCAAGCCGCGGTTCTTCAACAAGCCTGCAAACCCGCGCAGGTAGTTCTTATAGCTGCGGTCGCCCGTGCCGGCGTCGCTTTCATCGCGAGTCGTCGTGATCGAGAACGCACCTAGCATGACGAGGATCAGAACGGCCATTACGATGCCCGGTACGACGTTGACGACGACCACGGCACGCCAGCTCATCCAAGCTAGAAGCGCGCCGACTACGAGTGGCGCGATTGCCTCACCGAGGTTGCCGCCCATGCCGTGGAAGGAGAGCATGAGACCCTTGCGGTCGGGGTAACGGAGGGCGAGGGTCGGGATCGCGGCAGGGTGCCAAAGGTTGTTGCCAACGCCCACCAGCGTGACGCAGACGAGCAGCATCCAGAAGTTGTGCGTGACGCTCATCAGCGCGTACGGAAAGCCGACCCAGAAGAGCGAGGCGGCCAGGAGATAGCCCTTCTTCCCGACCATGTCCACGAACATGCCGCCCGGCAAGCTCGATATTGCGCCGATCAGGTGCTGCGTGGTCATGATGAGGCCGATCTCGGTGTACGAGAGGCCAAGCTCCTTGCCGATGAGCGGCAGGAGCAAATAGAAGGTCGCGGTGTACCAGTGCGTGAGGCCGTGGCCCGTCGAGATCAGCCACACGTCCTTGAAGGAACGCGGAGCGGCGGCGGTCGTTGTTGCGGCGGTGTTCACAATGCGGGCTGCTGCGGGCGCGGGGCACGCGAATCATAGCACCGGGGACAGGCCCGACCAAGGGCAGCGTATAATTTTGGACTCTCCACGATAAGAACTTTCCAGGAGTTTGTCGGACTTGGCTTCGACAAACTCCTTATGCAAAACTGGCACTGGAAAATTGTACGAACGGATCACAAATATGCAAAATCACCTTCGCTTTTCTGCACATTCGAACCATTCGGGCGCGTTTTTTGCTGAAGGGTCGGCCGGTCTTGCCGTTAGCAGCCGGTCGGGCTGTTAATTCCGGTAGGCTGCCAGGCGGCGTGGCATGCGAACCGACCTCGAACGTTTTTTCAATCCGCGCGCGATTGCCATCATTGGCGCGTCGGCAGATCTCAATACCATCAGCGGCCAGCCGCTCCGGTTTCTCAAAGGCCACGGCTACGAGGGCAAGCTTTACCCCGTGAATCCGCGCTATGAGGAAGTCGCGGGTCTGCGCTGCTACCCGGCGCTCGCGGAAGTGCCCGAGATTCCCGAACTCGCGCTCATCCTGGTGAACGCCGCGCGCGTTGCCGATGTGCTGCGCCAGTGCGGACAGAAGGGCGTGCCCTACGTCATCATCTTCAGCTCCGGATTCTCCGAGATGGGGGGCAAGGGCGTGGCGCTGCAGCAGGAGCTTATGGCGATCGCGCGCGAGTACGATATGGGCGTCATCGGGCCGAACTGTCAAGGCATGATCAACGTCGCCGACCAGGTCTACGCCGGCTTCGGGTCGGTGTTCAACGCCCATTACAGCCCGGGCCCGGTCAGTATGGTCTCGCAAAGCGGCGGGTTCGGATTCTCGGTGATGAACCTCTCGTCCCTGGAAGGCGGGCTGCCATTCCGGCAAATGGTCACGACCGGAAATGAAATCGGCGTATCAACGCTCGATTTCATTGATTACTACATACAGGACCCGAAGACTGAAATCATTGTCGGCTATATCGAGGGGCTCAAGGATGCGCGGCGGTTGATCGAAGTGGGCGAGAAGGCATTGGCCGCGGGCAAGCCCATTCTCATGTGGAAGGTCGGCAACACCGAGCAGGGACAAAAAGCCGCCGCCTCGCATACGGCCAACCTCGGCGGCGCGATGACACTCTACAAGGCGGCCTTCCGGCAGGCCGGCATTATCCAGGTCGAGGACATTCAGGACGTGGTCGATTATGGGCGCGGGTTCCGCTGCGGGCGGCTGCCCGACGGCAACCGCCTCGCCATTATCACGATCTCCGGTGGCGCGGGGATCCTCATGACCGACGAGTGCATCGGCCGCGGGATGCAGGTGCCGCCGCTTTCGGCGGAGACCGCCGCGAAGCTGCGCGAATTCGTGCCAAGCTTCGGCTCGCTGCTCAACCCGGTCGACGTGACCGCCGCCATTTTCAACGACACCAGCCTCATCAACCGCACGCTCCAGGTTATCGTGGACGATCCCAATGTGGACTGCGTCGCGATGATCAACGCGTCGCTGCAAGGCGAGCTCGCCGAGAAGATCGCGCGCGAGATCGTCTCCGTGGCGGGCCACACCACCAAGCCGATCTTTGTTGCGTGGAGCGCGCGCGAGACCGTCGCGCCCGAGGCCTACGCGGCGCTCGACGCCGCGCGTATTCCGCACTATCGCTCACCGGTGCGGTGCGGCCGCGCGCTGGCGGTGCTCTCGGGCTACGCCGAGTCGCTGCGCCGCTACGAGCAGACGCGCAGCGAGGCGCCGCTTGAGCTTTCCGTCGATGTGGCGCGCGCCACGATGTCGAAAGCGACCGCCGATGTCAGTGAGCACGCAGCGAAGCGGCTGCTTGCTCGCTACGGCATTCCGGTAACGCGCGAAGAACTTGCGACGAGCAGCGAGCAAGCGCTCGCCGCGGCCCGGCGCATCGGCTACCCGGTTGCGCTCAAGGTCCAGTCTCCCGATATCCCACACAAGACCGAAGCGCGTGCGGTACGGCTTGGTCTCGCGTCTGACCAAGAGGTTGCGCCGGCGTATGACGAAGTGCTTGCGAACGCGCGCGCTTACAGGAAGGATGCCCGGATAGAGGGTGTGTTGGTGCAGGAAATGGCGGGGAACGGCATCGAGGCGATCCTCGGTGCGGTCAACGATCCCCTGTTCGGGCCGGCTGTGATGTTTGGATTGGGCGGAATTTTCGCGGAAGTGCTCCGGGATGTCGCCTTCCGGCTTGCTCCGCTCACGCCGTCCGAGGCGCGACGCATGATCGAGGAGATCAAGGGCTACCCGGTGCTGGCAGGCGCGCGGGGCGCCGCCGCGGCGGATGTGGACGCGCTCGCGGATGCGCTCGTCCGGCTTTCCGCAGCGGCGGTCGATCTGGGAGAGAATTTTGCCGAACTGGATTTGAACCCCGTGTTCGTATACGGCAAGGGCAAAGGTGTTAAGGCCGCCGACGCGTTGATCAAGCCCCGCGCTTCAAAGACGCAAAATTGAGCCGCCGATAGACGCCGATAGACGCCGATCATACGAAAGAAGTGATGAATAATGGTGATGGAAAATGGTGATGCGACATGGTGATGAAGAAGGCCCGCAACTTCGTACATCACCATTGATCATCACCATCTCTCCTCACCAGTACTCATCACTATTTTCGGGTCAGTGGTCACCGGTCACGCTTTTAAGATAAGAGAGATGGCGATAGCACTATCGGCTGAAGTCCGGCAATTTTGCGAAGCGGCGCGGCGGTTCATCGAGCACGAGGTCGAGCCTCGCTCGCGCTGGATCGAGGAACACGACGCGATTCCCGACGAGCTGCTGCAGATGGCGCGCGAGCTGGGGTTCTTCGGGATCACGATTCCCGAGGAGTATGGCGGCGCCGGCTTTGATCTCGTGGGCAAATGCGCACTCGAGGAGGAGTTGGGCAAGTCGAACTACGGCTTCGCCAGCGTGATCGCCAACCATACCGGGATCGCGACCACGGGAATCGTGGCGCTGGGGAGCGAGGCGCAGAAGCGCAAGTACCTTCCCCGCATGGCGACGGGCGAGTTGATCGGCTGTTTCGCGCTGACCGAGCCGCAGGCCGGGTCCGATCCGGGCTCGATGCGGACGACGGCGGTGAGGCAGGGCGACCGCTACGTGCTCGAGGGCGAGAAAATCTACATCACCAATGCCGGGATCGCGCAGATCTTCACGGTGATGGCCGTCACGGACAAGGCGAAGGGCACGAAAGGGATCTCGACCTTCATCGTTGAGCGCGGTTGTTCCGGGCTCAAAGTCGGCCGCAACGAGCTCAAGATGGGCATGCATGGCGTTAGCACCGCGCCCGTCGTCTTCGAGCGCTGCGAGGTGCCTGCGGAAAACCTGCTGGGCGCGGAGGGCATGGGTTATGTTCAGGCGTTGAAGACGCTCACGTGGGGCCGGGTGACGATCGCCGCGCGCTGCGTGGGCATGATGGACAAGCTGATTGCTCGCAGCGCCGAGTACATGAAGACGCGCACCCAGGGCGGGCGCAAGATCGCCGAGCATCAGGGGCTGCAATGGATGCTCGCCGACATGGGGGTGGCGCGCGATGCTTCACGGCTGCTCGTCGAGCGTGCGCTGGAAACCTTTGCACGCGGCGAACGGGGCACGCTCGAAGCTTCCGTCGCGAAGCTTTTCGCGACCGAGGCGCTCGGCAAGGTCGTGGACAGTGCGGTGCAAATCCACGGGGGGATGGGCTACATGCGCGAGGCGGGCATCGAAACCATGTACCGCGACGCCCGCATTACGCGGATCTACGAAGGCACCTCCGAGATTCAGCGTAATATCATCGCGCGCGAGCTGCTCAAGGACGAATAACGGAAATGGCAGTCACGATCAAACGGGCAACGCCGGCCGACGCACCGGAAATCGCGCGCATGGTGAAAGCGCTGACCGACGAGATCATCGAGATCATCGGGCAGGCCCACTTCGATGTCGATGTGCAGACCAGCGCAGCACTTTCCCGGGAGTGGATCGAGCTTGGCTCGTACTCCGTCTATGTCGCGCTGGACGATGCGAGTGGGCGCGCGATCGGCGTGGCGACGCTTTGCGAGAGCCGGTCCCTCTACGCCCAGGGCGTGTTCGGAATCATCCACGAGTTTTACGTGGTCCCGCAATGGCGCTCGCGGGAGGTCGGCGCGCGCCTGGTGGAGGCGTGCGTCGCGCACGGCCGCGCGGCAGGATGGAAGCAGCTCGAGCTGGCGACGCCGCCTTTGCCCGAGTTCGCGCGGACGGTGAGTTTTTACAAGGACAACGGGTTCGAGCCGACGGGCGGGCGCAAAATGAAGCGGCTGCTATAGACGTGCGGTGCACGTTTTTGGCTCCTTCTCTGTGTTCTCTGTGGCTGATTTCGGTGTTTTGGGGGAGCGATGGCAACGGTCAAGGAACTGATGAGTCTGGACGGGCGCGTGAGCGTCGTGACGGGGGGGGCGACGGGGCTCGGGCTGCAGATGGCGACCGGGCTCGCGGAGGCGGGGTCGCACATCGTGGTGTGCTCGCGCAAGATCGAGAACTGCGAGCAGGCCGCGCACGAACTGGAGAAATGCGGGGTGATGGCGTTGGCAGTCGCGGCCGATGTCACGAAGCCCGACCAGGTTGAAGCCGTTAAAGCCGCCACGCTCAAGAAATTCGGGCGGGTGGACGTGCTCGTGAACAATGCGGGGCGCGCCTGGGTTGCGCCACCCGAGGAGATGCCGCTCGAGCGCTGGCGGCAGATCATGGATCTCAACATCACCGCACCGTTCATCTGCGCGCAAGCTTTTGGCCGCGAAATGATCAAGGCGAAGCGCGGCAAGATCATCAACATCGCATCGATCGCGGGGTTGATCGGGCGCAACCCCAAGGCCTACAACTCGATCGTCTACAGCACGAGCAAGGGTGCGCTGGTGCAGTTCACGCGCGACCTCGCGATCAAGTGGGCGCAATACAACATCCACGTCAATTGCGTCTGCCCGGGGTTCTTCGTGACGCCCATTAACCAGAAGCTCTTTGAGCGCGGCGCCGAGCAGATCCTGCGCGAGATTCCGCTGGGGCGCACCGGCGATGCCGACGACTTAAAGGGCATTGCCGTTCTGCTGGCCGCCGATGCCTCCAATTTCATCACGGGCGCGATCATCCCGGTCGATGGCGGGTCCATCGCCTGGTGAATTGAATTGGTGATGAATGATGGTGATGAAAAATGGTGATGAGAAATGGTGATGAACACCAGTCATACTGGAAGGCTCACGCATCACCAGTACACATCACCAGTACTCATCACCAGTAATCATCACTTTCTCGAATAGAGAGAGCGGAGACGGAAATGACCAGTAAAGGTCGGCAACTGAGAGAACTGATCAACGCACCCGAAATTCTGGTCGCACCCGGCGTCTACGATGGCTATAGCGCGCGTCTCGTAGAGCGAATGGGCTTCAAGTCCGCCTCGATCACGGGCGCGGGCACGTCCGAGAGCCGGCTGGGCTGGGCTGATCGCGGCGTGATGGGGCTGGAGGAAAACGTCTCCAACGCGCGACGACTTGCGGACTGCACCAGCCTGTTGTTGCGGGCCGATGCCGATACCGGCTATGGCAACGCGATGAGCGTTTATTTCGCCACACGCGCGTTCGAGAAGGCGGGTGTCGCAGCCGTCATGTTCGAGGACCAGGTCTGGCCCAAGCGCTGTGGTCATATGGCGGGCAAGAGCGTGATCGGCGCCGACGAAATGGTACAGAAGGTGAAAGCGGCGGCGGATGCGCGCGTCGATCCCGATTTTATCATCATCGCGCGCACCGATGCCGCCGGTCCCATCGGGGTGGACGATGCCATCCGCCGTTTGAATCTCTACGCGGAGGCGGGCGCGGACTGCCTCTACGCCGATGCGCTCCTTTCCAGGGAAGACATCGCGACGGTGGCAAAGGGCGTGCCCAAGCCGCTGATCGTCAACATGGGCCTTGGGTTGCGCACGCGCAAGACGACGCCACTCATGACGCCGAAGGAGCTCGAGGCGCTGGGCGTCGCAGCGGTTAGCTATCCGCGGCTGCTGACGACGGCGGCAGTGAGAGGCATGATGAACGTGATGGAGGCGTTCAATGCAGAGACGCTCAAGAACAATCGGGTGGTCGAGCGCCCGGATCTTCAGGTCTCGTTCGAGGAAATCAACGACCTCATGGGCATGGCGCAGCTCGACGAGCTGGAGCGCCGCTACACGGGCGGCTGACGCCGCCCGCTGATCCGTACTGGTGATGTTTACTGGTGATGAAAAATGGTGATGGGTGGGCCGCGAAATCCCGATGGTGTTCATCACCATTTCTCATCACCAGTAAACATCACCATTATTCATCACTCTTTTAACGCGACGAGGTGTTTAGTCACGAGGGAACAGCGATGGGCATGACAATTGCTGAAAAGATCCTGGCGAAGAAAAGCGGCCAGGCGAAGGTCGGCCCGGGCGATCTCGTGACGGTCGAAGTCGATACTGTGATCCTGATCGACAACAGCTTCATCGCCAGCCGGTGGCGGGAGGTCCTCAAGGTGAAGGACCCCGACCGGATTATCGTCGTCTTCGACCACCGCGTGCCTGCCTCCACGACGGACAGTGCGGAGGCGCACCGGACCGGCCGCCGCTTCGTGGAGAAGTTCGGCATCAAGCGCTTTCACGATGTCGGCTATAACCAGGGCATCAGCCACCAGCTCGTCGCCGACCACGGTTATGCGCTCCCCGGCAGCGTGCTGGTGTGCAGTGATTCGCATACCTGCAGTGCTGGCGTGTTCAACTGTATCGCGCGCGGCGTCGGCGAGCCCGATGTCGTCTATTCCGCGATCAAGGGCGAGACATGGTTCCGGGTCGGCGAGACGGTGCGTTACGACTTGAGCGGACAGCTTCCGCCCGCGGTGACGGCGAAGGACGCGTTTCTTCAGATCGCCGGCCAGTATGGCGATCACGCGACGCAAAACGTGGAGTTCGGCGGCCCCGGCATCACAAGTCTCTCGATCCCGGCGCGCAAGACGTTGACGACGATGGGCGCCGAGCTGTCGGCAGAGTTCGCCACGTTCGAGGCGGACGACGTGATGGAAGAATGGCTGCGCGCGCGCAATCGGCAGCCCTTTGAAAGCGTGCGCCCCGACCAGGACGCGCAGTACGCTGCGGTGCGCAAGGTCGACCTGTCGACGCTTGAGCCGTTGGTGGCATTCCCCGACAGCGTCATCGAGAACTCGAAGCCGGTGGCAGAGGCGGCGGGTACGCGCATCGACCAGGCGTTCATCGGCTCGTGCGCGAACGGGACGCTGGAGGATCTTGCGCTTGCCGCCGCGGTGCTGAAGGGGAAGCGGGTCGCGCCCACCGTGCGCCTCATCGTTACGCCGGGATCGCAGCTCATCTATCGCGAGGCGGCGCGGCAGGGAATCGTTGAGACACTCGCGGAGGCGGGCGCGGTAGTGACACCGTCCACCTGCGGCGCCTGCGGCGGTGGCCACCTGGGACTGCTGGGGCCGGATGAAACGTGCATCACGGCGAGCACGCGCAACTTCAAGGGCCGCATGGGCGACGCCAGTGCTCAAATCTACATGGCTTCGCCCGCGACCGTCGCCGCGTCGGCGATCAAGGGCGCAATCACCGACCCGCGCGAGTTCTTGAACTGAAATGGTGATGAGATACTGGTGATGGGGGCTAACGACGGCAAGTGGTTGTCATCACCATTTATCATCACCTCTTGACGTCCAAGCACGATTCGTTCTCATTAGAGTTGACGCATGAAGTTTCGAGCGAGAGTGTGGAAAGTCGGCGACAACATCAACACCGACTTGATTCTTCCGTCGGCCGCGTTCTACCTGAAGCCCGAGGAGCAGGCGCGCCACGTCTTCAGCGCCAACCGGCCGGGCTGGGCGGGCCAGGTGCAGCAGGGCGACATCCTCATCGGCGGGAAGAACTTCGGCATGGGCTCGAGCCGCCCGGCGGCGCGCTCGTTGAAGAACCTCGGACTCGCCTGCCTGGTGGCGCCTTACATCAACGGTCTCTTCTTCCGTAACTGCGTGAACTTTGCTTTTCCGGCGGTCGAGTGCCCGGGCGTAGACGAGGCGTTCGAGGAGGGCGAAGCTGCCGAGGTGGACTTCGAAAACGCGACGGTGAAGAACGTGACGCGCGGAACGACGCTGACGGGAAAACCGATGCCACCGAAACTCCTAGCGCTCGTCCAGGCCGGCGGGATCTATCCGCTCCTCGAAAAGGAAGGGCTGATTGCTCCAAAGGCGTGACGACTGACGAGTAGCGGTCTCAAAAAGTCGCCGATACCTGAAGACCATCGGAAGTCGCGCCGATCGATGTTTTAGCCGTGAGCCCTAGACCATGGACGCGAAGAATAAGCCGCCCGACGCGCAGTCGCTGATAGAGGCGAGGTTTGAGGCGCAGAAGATCGTCTTCGGCCCGATCCTGTTCCAAGCGGCGCGGCTGCTGCGTGACCTCGGTATTCTGCGGACACTCCGGTCGGCGCAATCGGGCCTGACGCTCGACCAGATTGCCGGCAGCGTCGCCACGCCGCGCTACGGCGTGCGAGTGCTGCTGGAGGCCGGGCTTGCGGCAGGCGTGGTCCGCGCCGAAGGCGAGCGCTACGTGTTGACCAAGAGCGGCGCCTGTATTCTCAGCGACGACCTGACCCGCATCAACATGGATTTTGTGCAGAATTGTTGCTTTCAGGCGATGTATTACCTGGAGGACTCCATCCGCGAGCGCAGGCCTGTCGGCCTCGAGAAAGTTTTCGGCAACTGGAACACGATCTACCCGGCTTTGCCCACGCTCGCCGAGCCCGCGCGCAAAAGCTGGTACCGGTGGGACCACTACTACTCCGACGCGGCCTTCCCGGAGGCGCTGCCGATCGTTTTCGAGCGGGACCACCGCAGGCTGCTGGACGTCGGCGGGAACACGGGCAAGTGGGCCATTCAATGCGCGCGTCACGCCCCGGATGTTTCAGTCACGATACTCGACCTGCCGGACGTCGTAGCCGCTGCGAGGCGCCGCGTCCAGGACCTCGGGCTGCGGGAGCGCATCACGGCCCAGGCAATCGAACTGTTGGACCACTCGCAGCCGTTTCCCGGAGGCTACGACGCCATCTGGATGAGCCAATTCCTGGTGTGTTTTGCCGAAGAGGATGTCCTCGAGCTGCTCCGGCGCGTGGCTGCAGCCATGGCGCCCGGCAGCACCCTGTACATCCTCGATACGTTCTGGGATCGGCAGGAGTTCGAGGTCTCGACCTACTGCCTGCAGGCCATATCGCTATACTTCACTTGTCTGGCGAACGGCTGCAGCCGCATGTATAAGGCGAGCGAGATAAGGGCAATGGTGGAAACGACCGGCTTGAAGGTTGAGTCCGTCACCGACAATCTCGGGATCTGCTCGTCCTTAATGATCTGCCGACGGAACTGACTCTACTTGCCCCCGCAAACCTCCGTGCTGCGCAGCATGGCGTATTGAAGATGATCGAACGTGCGCACGTTCATGGTCATGTCTGCATCCCGGAAAATGAAGGGATGCTCGCCGCGCTCCTGATACAGCGAAAAGAGCTCGCTTGGCAGCATGCCGGTCTGGTGCTCGCGGCGCAGAAAGTCATTCACCATCGCTTTGGCGGCGGCGATCGCCTCCTCGCGCGTCCCGTACTCGCCCACCCGCCGGACTTCGGAATCGGGGTCATCCTGCCTCAGCACGCCCTCAACGATGAAGGTCATCTGCTTAGACCGCCTTGCGCCGCGGCTGCCCCTCGCCCGCCTCGCACAATGCCTCGAGGATCGCCAGCGCGCGCTTCATGGAAAACTCGTACGTCTTTTCATGAAACGCTTTCGAGTTGCTCCGCATCATGTATCCATGGAGCACGCCCGGGAAGATGTGCACTTCCACGTTTTTCATGCGCGACGGCACGCCACGGTAGGCATCGAGCACCGGTGCGGGCGCCTGGTGGTCCTGGTCGCCCCAGATAATGCAGACCGGTTGCGTGACGCCGTCGAGCTCCTTGATATAGTCCAGCATGTTCGTGCCGTGGCAGGAGATGCCGGCGTCGTAGCCCAGGCGTTTCGGGCCGAGGATCGCGTAGGGGCCGCCGTAGCAGAAACCCATCGCCGCCGCACGCCCGTTGAAGTGCGGCTGCTTGCGCACCTCGGCGAGGGTGTCCAACAGGTCGGTCTCGCCCGTCTTGATTTTCTCGAGACGCGGCTGTGAGCGCTCCTTCGTCCGGTTGTCATCGCGCGACAGCGGACCCGGAATCGAGCGCCAGAAGAGATCGGGCGCCGCCGCAAGGTAGCCGTGCGAGGCGAACTCATCGGCAATCGCGCGAATGTCCGTGTCGACGCCGTGCACGGCGGAGGCGAGCACAATGGCCGGAACCTTGGCTGCGGTATCGGGCGTCACCAGGTAGCAATCGAACTCGCCGCCAGCGCTCGAGCGGATCTTGATGTCCTTTTTCAGCATGTCGCCCCCTGTTTCTGTCCCTCGCTTTGACCAGCCGCAAACCGTATATCAGACCGGCCAGGTTGTCTACGTCTCATGCAAAAGAAGTGATGAAAAATGGTGACGAGAAATGGCGACGGGCCCGAGGGATGACGGTTCAACCATTTGCTATTTCCTGTTTCCCATTACCGCTTAGGGCCTCGACGCCCGCCGCTGCGTTCTGCGATACTGCCCAATCCGTTGGTGATGGGTGATGCTGGCCGCAATTGTGCCGCCCCTGATTCCATTGATCCCGTTTAGGGGAGATCGCTATGAATAGAAAGGTTTCTTCGCCGGCCGCGCCGGCCAATCCTGCCTCGCGCCAGCAGCCCTATAGCGGATCCTACGCAGGCATCGATCAGCATCCTGCAGTGCGAAAGCTCAGGGAATACGCGCGCCCCCAGGGGCTGGGTTTCCAGATCCGCAAGATTGGGCACATCGTGCTCAACTGCCGAGATCTCGAACGCTCGGTCAAGTTCTACACCGAGGTCCTGGGCTTCCAGATTTCCGACGTTTATCCGGACAAGATGGTGCCGGGAGGCATGGTGTTCCTGCGTTGCAACACGGACCATCACGGGATCGGGCTCGTCGGCACCCTTGACGGGACAGCGCCCAACGTCGAGTTGAACCACATCGCCTTCGAGGTGGGCACACTGGACGAGGTGTTGCTTGCCGCCAAGCGCCTGCGCGAGAGCGGCGCGACGATCGATTTCGAGGGTCGCCGGCGTGCGGGCGTACAGATCGCCGTCGAGTTTCGCGATCCCGACAATCACCGGTTGGAGATTTACTGGGGCATCGACCAGGTGGGCACCGAAGGAAAGGCCCGTCCGTCGGCCGAGTGGAAAGGCGCTCACAGCTTCCGCGAGGCGATCGAGAACCCGGTGCGCGGCCAGGACACGACGCTGCACGACCCCTCATTGCTCGACGATCTGGACGCGCGTTCGTAGCTGTTCGTTCTAACCGGATCGCGCCGCGTGGGCCGGTCCAGTGGGCCACCGCAAACTGGAATAATGGACACAAAAGCTCGTCGAGTACTGGTGACGAATACTGGTGGCGGATGACGAAGTGGCGAGCAATTGTTTGCCCCACCGGTTTTCATCACCATTTTTCATCACCACTTCCCATCTTCTACTAGATTTTCGGGTACGGCTGCTGGGTCACCATTACCTCGACGAGCGCGGGCTTTTCCTTGGTCGCGGCGAGGGCCTGCCGCAACGCTCCTTCGACGTCGCCCGGCTCGGTGACGCGGATGCCTTCGGCGCCGCAGGCCCTGGCGATGTCGGCGAAGTTGGGGCTGCGGAAGGCGGTGCCGTAGGTGTGGCCGTAAATGTTGGCCTGCTGCATGAAGGTCTGCCCGAAGGCGCCGTCGTTCAAGATGATCATGAGGATGTTCGCCCCGTACTCCGCTGCCGTGGGGAGATCGCCGATGGTCATGAGGAAGGCGCCGTCTCCAGCGAGGGCGACGACGTCGCGCTCGGGAAACACCATTTTCGCCGCGATGGCCGTCGGCAGTCCGTAACTCATGGCATTCCAGACGCCAGATTGCATGAAGGACTCGGGCGTGGCGATGCGGCGGTAGGCGCGCGCCCACATCTGGCAGTTGCCGACATCACTTGCGACCACGGCGTTATCGCCGAGCACGGTATTCATGGCGTCCATCAGGACGCCAGGGTGGATCGGCTTGTCGTTCGCGTGCGGCTCGTTATGGGCGGCGAGGGCGCGCCGCGCCGCGGCCTTGCGCTCGGCCATCTGCGTGATGCGCGCTTCATCGCGCGGGCGCTGATAGTTTCCCAGCTGTTCGAGCAGCGCCGCGAGGAAGAGCCCGGGATCGGCCACACGCTGGTCCTCGCCTTCGTAGCGCGCATTTGCGGCGTCGTCGAAGCCGACCAGGATCATGTTTTTTTCCGGCGCGCAGTTCCTGAGATCGGTGAGTTCCGCGGCGCCTGCCCGCAGCCCGACTCCCAGGATCAAGTCGGTCCGCTGCAGCGCCTCGACGCAAAGCGGATGGTTGCGGAGCGGGGAGAAGTGGCCGGCGAAGAACGGGTGGTCCTCGGGCAGGACGCCGATCGCGTCCTGCGCGAAGATGACCGGCGCCTGCAGCTTTAGCGAGAGCTCGGCGAGTTCCTGCATCGCGCCTCGCCGGATCACGCCCTTGCCTGCCGCGATGACGGGAGAGCGGGCATCCATGAGCCGCTTTGCGAAGCGGTCCACATCCTTCTTGTCGGGCTTCACGACGACCGTGGGCAGGGGCTTGTACACCGGGAGGACCGCCGGGTCCTTCTGGAGCACGTGTTCGCTGTAATCCGATAGCCGCGGCAACTCGACGTGCACCGGCCCGGGCCGGCCGCTGCGCGCGATGTGAAAGGCTTTGGCCATCACGTCCGGAATATCCTCGATGCGCTCGACGCGAGCCGTCCACTTGGTGATCTTCTTGAACATCTCGTGGACGAAGGCAGGGTCGTCGACGCCGTGAAAGGCCTCGAGGTCGGCCTTCAGCGGCACAGCCCCGCTGATGTGAACCATCGGGGAGGCCGCGCCGTAGGCCTGAGCGACCCCGGCCATGGAATTGACGCAACCCGGCCCGGCGGTGACGATGGACACGCCGGGCTTGCGCGTGAGGCGGCCATAGGCCTCCGCCATGAGAGACGTGTTCGGTTCCTGCTTGCACGTGACGAAACGGATGGACCTCACCCGGCTCAACCCGTCGTAGATCGGGTGGATGTGGGAGCCGGGAACACTGAATACCGTCGCAACGCCTTCCTCCCGGAGGGCCTCGGCCACCGCCTCGCCCGCGTGCATTGCCTTGCGTTGTGAACTCATGCGCTACTCTTCCTTTTCTTAAGAGAAGTGATGAAAACTGGTGATGGACAATGGTGATGAGAGATGGTGATGAAAACCGTCGCTCGTTGCTTCGTTACCCATCACCAGCACTCATCACCATCACTCGTCACCAGTAATCATCACCATTATCGGGCAGCGGCGCTAGCCCAGCGCCTTGCGTATCAGATTGAGACCGATCAAGAATAGCACCGCCGCCAGCGTCTTGCGGAAGAGATCCTCATTGATGTAGCCGCGCAGCCATTGGCCGATCGCCAGCCCCGTGAACGAGGGAATGAGGGCGAGTAGGGAGGCCACGAAGTCGGTGCCGCCGAAAAGTTCGAACCGGGCCATCGTCGCAGCGAGAACGATGGTGGCCCAGACATTGCAGAGCGCGATCACGGCGACGAGGCGTTCCTTGCCGAGCTCGAGCCCGGCGAGATACATCGCATAGACCGGGCCGAACAGCATCGACAGCCCACCGACGAGTCCCGATGCGGCCCCAACCGCTGGCGCCGCCCAGGGCTCGGCGCGCGGGGAGACGGGCAACACCAGGCTCCGATGCAGCAATACTGCAAAGACCGCGACGACGGTACCTAGAATCAAGTACAGCACCTTGACGTCGAAGGTTGCGAGCATCCGGACGCTGATCGGCGTTCCGATCGCCATTCCCAGGAGGAGCGGCCAGAAACGCTTGACCGAAGGCACGAACAATCCGCCGTGAAAGGTTTGCCACACGCTGGTCGCGAATGAAGGCAGCAGCAGCAGCGCGATCGCCTTGGGGATGGGGATGAAGGTTGCCATTACCGGCAGCGACACCAGCGGCAGACCGATACCCACTACGCCCTTTACCGTGCCGCCGGCGATCATCGCGATTGCACACGCGAGGACTGCCATCGCTCCGAGTCCCAGAAAGTCCGTCATGCTGGAAGATGGTGATGAGTACTGGTGATGGAATAATGGTGATGAATACTGGTGATGACTACCCGCGAAGCGTGAGCCAGCGATGGCCGATGCTGTTCATCACCATCTCCCATCACCATTTTTCGTCACTATCTTCCGTTGCCCGTTCCCGGCTCAATCGAGCCAGCTCGACTTCGCGGCCTCGGCAAGCGCGAAGGCCTGCGTGCCGCCGCCCACCACGCCAGAGTAGCGCGAGAAGAAGAGGTAGCCGTCGAACGGCGCGATGAGCTCCTCCAGCACCTTGTAGCTGTAGAGATCCACGACCTCGCCGAGCTTGGTGCCGCCCTTGATGAGCTGGCAGAGGTCTTCAGGTCGCTCGTAGCAGGAGACGAGGTAACCGCTCTGCTTGGGCCGAATTTCGCGGCGCGCCTTGAGGTCGAAATGAAGCTGCTTCGGGGGGGTCGCGGCGCCTTCGCTCATGCCAAGGTGGCGCGTCATGCCGGCGAGGCCCTCGACCATCATCTTCGTGTAGTAGTCCGTGCTGTGCGGGCCGAGATAGGCCCCGCCGACTTCGGGATTGACGGCGGGAATTCCGCGGCCATTCAGATAGTGTGCCGCGGCGCCGGCGAACTCGTTCTCGTGTACGAACGGCGCGCCGAATGCGCGGGCAAGCGCGAGATTCTTCTTCTTGAGATCGTCGGGTGTCTTGGTGTTGTAGTCCACCCGCGCCTGGAGCCGCCCGCCATTGCCACCGGAGTGGAAGTCAATGAGCGCGTCCACATGATGCAGAACATGCTCGGTGATCGTCGCGGCGATCATCTGCGTCGCGTTGCCGCGCGCGTTGCCCGGATACACCTCGTGGAGATCGGTGCGGCCATGCTGCTCGGGCGTTTGCCGCCCGAAGCCTGCGGTCGCCATGGGGTTTGCGACCGACACAACCACGATGCGGCCCTTCAGCTTCGCGGTGTCGAGGCCCTCCAGGAACTGCCGGATCGCGATCGTCGCAGCGAACTCATCGCCGTGGGTGTTGGTCACGATCCCGAACGTCGGTCCCGGTTGCCGCCCCATCAGGACATGCAGCGGGATCGCGAGCGTCGCGCCGGTCAGCATGGTCGTCACTTCGAGGCGCCGGAACGACCGCCCCTCCTTCTCTTTGACCCACAACGGTTCATCTGCGCTCATCTTGAAGCACTCGCCTTTGGTTTTTGCAATGCCAGATAGTGATGAATAATGGTGATGAGATGATGGTGATGAAAAATGGGGATGAACACCATCGGCCTTCATCGGCTCACTTATCACCAGTACTCATCACCAGTATTCATTCATCACCAGTTAGGGAATCGGAAGACAAGCGCCGGTTCCTCGAACCGGTCCCGATCCTTCCGGATCCGGTCCGCCATCGCGAGCGCATAAGGCGCCGTCTCCAGCAGGATCGCCTGCTGCCGCTCATTGAGCTTGAGCCCGGCCCGCGTGGCCGTATCGAGGATCAGCGCACGGGCCTTCAAGTCCATGTCGGCGGGTTTCGGCTCGTTGGCGGCAGCGTTAACGGGCGGTTGCGGCGTGCCGGGCGTGAGCTGCGGGCGCCGCAGGTGCCAGTCGGTAGCTTGCTGGTAGGCGTGCCCCACGCGCAACACGGTTGCCTCATCGAACGGGCGGCCGATCACCTGCATGCCGAGCGGCAATCCGTTTTTGCTGAAACCGTTGCAGAGCTCGAGCGCCGGTCCTGCCGTCACATTAGAGGGCGTGAAGATATTGGAACGCTGCCAGAAATTGGGCGTCCGGTAAGCGTCGAGCCGCGGCGCGGGACCGAGTCCGGCGGTAAGGAGCACATCGTACTGGTCGTAGAGACGCCGGCCTTCGAGGATCATGCGCCGGTGCTCGCGTGAGGCGGCGACGTAGTCCGCGGCCTGGAACAGGCAAGCCGGCAGCATGCGCCCAAGGATATCCCGGCCAAAATCGCCCCCGCGCTTCACGAGATCCTGGTAGTGGATGGAGAAGATCTCGGTCTCGGCGATGATCACCTTGACGTCGAGCGCGTCCTGCATCGGGCGCGTGTGGCAGTCCTCCACCTTGGCGCCGAGCTTCCTCAGCACGACGATCGCTGCGTCCATCGCGTGACATACGTCTTCGTGCGCGGGAAGATCCTTTTCCCAGTAGTGGCGCACGACGCCGACTTTGAGTCCCTTGATTCCGCGCCTGAGCCCGGCGCTGTAGTTGGGAACCTTGACCGGGACGCTGCCGGCGTCTTCCGGGTCGTGGCCCACGAGCGCCTGCAGCATGAGGCCGCAGTCCTCTACGGTCCGCGTCATGGGCCCGCAGTGGTCGAAGGTGTACGAGTTAGGAATGACGCCCGCGCGGCTTACGAGTCCGTAGGTCGGCATGAGCCCCACGATGCCGCAATGGGAAGCCGGACCGCGGATCGAGCCGCCGGTGTCCGAACCCATTGCGCCCATCACGAGCCCGGTTGCGAGCGCCGCGCCGGAACCGCTCGACGAACCGCCCGTAAAGTGCTCGAGGTTCCAGGGATTGCGCGCCGGTGGCCACGGCAGGTCGAACGAAGGCCCGCCGTGCGCGAATTCGTGCGTCGCGAGCTTGCCGAGCAGCACGGCGCCGGCTTCGTAGAGCTTCGTCACGGTCGCCGCATCGCGGTCCGGAATATTGTCGATGCAGACCCGGGAATGCCCCGAGGTCAGGATGCCTTTTGTGTTGTAGATGTCTTTCAGTCCGATCGGAATGCCGTGGAGCGGGCCTCGATACTTGCGTTTCATGATCTCGCGCTCCGACTGCCGCGCCTGCTTCAGCGCGAGGTCGGCGGTCAGGGTAATGAACGCGCTCAGTTGGCCGTCCAGCTTGCCGATGCGATCGAAGTGCGCCTGCGCAAGTTCGACCGGTGAGAGCTTGCGCGATTTGATGAGGCGCGCGGCCTCGGCAATGGAAAGGAAGTGGAGTTCACTCATGGAAGAGACGTCACTATTTGGACTGCGATGCGCTACCCAATCGCAAGTGTATCCAATAAACTTGGGGCCCCCAACACTGCGTGCGAATACACGGGCGCGACCGTGGACGATCGTCCGCACCGGCAGATCGTGCGTTCGGGAGGGAGAACTCATGCCGTTCTATCGTTTCGAGAAGATGAAAACCCACCGTTTCAATCCGCACCTGTCGACCGCTGTGGGTCCGGTGATCGAGGGCGAATTCATGTATTTCCGGATGGTCAAGAAGCGCGCCGGAACCGGGGCGGAGCTCCACTATCACCCCAACGAGTTGATGGCGTTCCCCCTGCGCGGCAAAGTCGACTGTATCGTCGGCAAGGATCGCCGGATTGTTCAGCCCGGAACGTTCGTGCATTTTCCGCCATACGCCCGCCACGGCTTCAAGGCGACTGAGGACGGCGATCTGCACTATCTCTATATCAAGGACCGCACGTGGACGATGATCGGGGCGGCCGCTGACGAAGCGCTGCCGGACCAGGCGCTCTCGGCCCGCGAAGTCCAGCGCGCGGTGACGGAAGGCCGATATCCCGGCAGGAAAAAAGAGCCGGAGAAGTCCCGGGCGATTATCGAGGGCCTCGGCAACTGCTACTACCCGATGATCGAGTCGCTCGAGGCACCGGCTGCCTCGGGGCACTGCGAGCGCTGGGTCGAGGGCACCAACATCGCGTTCGGTTTCGTTGAGTCCCCTCCGCTGCACGTGCAGGAGGCGAAGCGCGCCCCGCACGAAATGTTCCTTTATGTGATTCGTGGCGGGCTCCAGGCTCATATTGGCAGGGAGAAGCGACGCGCGGGTGCAGGCGACGTCCTCCACGTTCCCCGTGGCAGGAATTACCGGTTCACCGTGACGAAAGGCCGACCCGTTCGTTACGCGGCAGTGCGCTCCACCGAGCGGCTCGAAGCGGCGGTCAGGAAGCACGGCGCGGCGGACAACTGGCGCGGCTGACAAAAGACATCATTAACCGCAGATAAACGCTGATAAACACGGGGCAGCAGTTGATCGGTGGCGCGACGCCGGAGCAGCAGAGTAACTTTGCCGTCAGCTGAAATGCTCGACCTGCTCAGGCCAACCGGCTAAACTTACCGCCTCTCCCCGGGGGTCTGACCCCAGGTATTCTTGCAGGTATTCCCGGGTATTCGATCGGCATATCGCCTGGGAGTGGTAGTACCACAGGCACGCATTGGTTCGCGATTCGGGGAGCTCTCCTGTGCGCTGCGTTTTCCTGTTCTTTGTCCAGCATCGGATTTTCTGTCCTTTCCCGTCCTGTTACCCTTCCATTCAAAATAAGTGCTCAATTGCAAAAGGAGGCAAACATGGCTTTTCCTAGATTGTTGAAAACGTTGGCCGGCGCAGCCGCGATTACTGTGTCCCTGCTGCTGGTGCCAGCGGCCAACGCCGAATTTCCGGAAAAGGGGCTGACGCTGATCGTCGCCTACGGCGCGGGCGGCGGCACGGATGTGACCGCTCGCCTGCTGGCCAAGGACCTGGAGAAGACGCTCGGCCAATCGGTGACCGTACAGAACATCACCGGCGGTGGCGGCTGGAACGGCTGGGGTTCCATCGCGGCCGCCAAGCCCGACGGCTACACGATCGGCTATATCAACATTCCGAACATGTATGCCGGTTACCTCAATCCCAAAATCGGCCGCAAGGAGAGCTTGGAGAGCTTCACGACGCTGATGAATCACGTCACCGACTATTGTATCTGGGCGGTGAAATCAGACAGTCCCTTCAAGAACGTAAAAGACCTTATCAATGCCGCGAAGAAGAACCCCGAAACCATCAGCATAACGGCCCATGGGTTTGGCAACGACGACCACCTTGCAATCCTGGCCATGCAGGACGCGACCGGCACCAAGTTCAAGGTGGTGCACAACAAGAGTACGGCCAAATCCAAGGCGCAGGTGCTCGGCGGCCATGTCGATGTAGTGGGTGGCAATGTCAGCGAGGTTGCGAACGAACTCAAAGAGGGCAATCTGCGCGTGCTTGGCGTAATGGCGCCAAACAGGTCCAAGTTCCTGCCCGGTGTGCCAACCTTCAAGGAGCAGGGCTACAACCAAGAGTGGTCGGTGTCGCGCGGCATCGCTGGCCCTGCCGGGCTGCCGGAGAATATTAAGAACAAGCTGCTCACCGCCCTGGAGCGGACGATCAGCTCCAAAGAGCATCGGGCGAAGGCCGAAAAACTGAGCCTGGCTCCTGAGATCACCAAGGGCGAGGCCTATCGGAAGTTCTTGAAAGAGACCGAGCAGAAAATCAAGAAACTGATGGGCTGGTAGCCGGTACGGCGCGCAACGGCCGGTGCGCCAGCCGGTCCCGCGCGCCCATCGCGCGACCTGCTGGCGCAAAGCGGCATCATCCGGACCTCCCCGTGCTTTGGGTCAATCGTATAGTTGGGGCCGCGATCATCGTCGCGGCCTTTCTCCTGTGGGAGCTGGCTGCGGAGTTTCCGGCCGATGCGCGCCAGTTCCCGCGCGTTACGCTGGTCGCGATCGCTCTCCTCTCCGCCATCATGATCGCGCGCAGTTTCATTTCAGCGGTGGCGCCGATCGGCGACGGCGAGGGAACGCGCTCGCTCGCGGCGATCATCCGCCCGATTGCGGTCTTCGTTCTGGTCGTGCTGGCCGTGATTGCAATGCACTTTATCGGCTTCTTCCCGGCAATGGCGGCGCTGGCGCTTTGCCTCATGCCGCTGCTCCAAGTCAAATACCGAATTTCTTACGGGCTCGCCTGTCTGAGCCTTTTCCTCTTCATTTACGTACTGTTCGTCGCCTTCCTCAACGTGCCGCTCACCACCTCCCAGCTTCTCAGCTTCTGAGCCATCATGGAAGCGCTCGCCATCATCGCTGACGTGCTGACGCCGGGCAATCTGTTGGCGATGCTGGTCGGCGTTGTCGGTGGATTGTGCATCGGGTCGCTGCCCGGGTTGACCGCAAATCTCGGCGTGGCGCTGCTGCTGCCGGTGACGTTCAAAATGGACGTAACGCCGGCGCTGCTCATGCTGATGAGCCTGTACACGTCGGCCATCTATGGCGGTTCCTTTTCTGCCATTCTGCTGCACACGCCGGGCACTTCCGCCTCGGCGGCCACCGCCATTGACGGCTTTGCGCTTACGCGCAAGGGCGAGTTCAACAAGGCGATACGGATCTCGACCTTCGCGTCGGTTACGGGGGGCGTCGCGAGCGCGCTGGCGCTGCTTCTGATCGCGCCACCCCTGTCTTATCTGTCGCTTAAATTCGGCCCGGCTGAGTATTTCATGCTGGCCGTGTTCGGTCTCACCGTCATCGGAACCCTGGCGAGCGGGAACATGGTCAAGGGGCTGATCGCCGGCGCGGTGGGCCTTTTCCTGAGCACGGTGGGACTGGATCTCGATTCAGGCATCCCGCGGTACGCCTTCGGCTCCACCGAGGTGCATGGCGGCATCGGCTTCGTGCCGGCCGTGATAGGACTGTTCTCCCTCTCGCAGGCGCTGCTCATGTGCGAAGAGGCGCACCGATCTATCCAGCTGACCGATGTCATCAAAGGCGCTTGGCGATACCTGCCGACGTGGGACGAGTTTCGCCGCATCCGCATGACGGTCGGCCGATCCTCCATCATCGGCATCATCGTCGGCATCCTGCCCGGCGCTGGCGGGGATATCGGTTCCTGGGTCGCCTATAACGAGGCCAAGCGGTTCGCGAGCAAGGACAGCGAATTCGGCAAGGGCTCGATCTTGGGCATCGCCGCTTCCGAGACCGCCAACAACGCCACGACCGGCAGCGCTCTCATACCGCTGCTGACGCTCGGCATTCCCGGCAGCGCGACCGCAGCCGTGCTTCTCGGCGCCCTCATCATTCACGGCTTGCTCCCGGGCCGCACGCTCTTCACCGAGCACGCGCACGTCACCTACACGGTGATCATGGGATTCCTGCTGGCAAATCTGTTGATGGGCGTCATTGGCATGACGGTGGGCCGCTATATGAATCACGTCACGCGCTTGCCCAACAGCAGCCTGATTCCGGGCGTCGTCATGCTGTCGATCGTCGGCTCCTACTCCCTCGGCAATAACTTGTTCGATGTTTACACCATGCTCGCCTTCGGCGGCATCGGTTACCTCATGCGCAAAGGGGGTTTCGCACCGGCGCCGATGGTGCTGGGCCTGATCCTCGGCCCTATCGCCGAGACCGGCTTCCGCCAAGCGGCGGTCCTGGCCAAGGGGCCGCTCCTTGTTTACATCCTGGGCAGCCCCATCTCGATGGTACTGTTCGCGCTCACGCTGCTGTCGATCGCGAGTGCCCTCTATCTCGAGATAAAACGAATCCGTTCGATCCGGCAGGAGCACGCAGACGCGTGAGTTGAAACTGCGGTTAGGATGAGCGTAGCACTGGCGTCACGATAGATTCGGGAGGTCATCATGCAGCAGACACGGATTGAGGCTTTGCAGCGCAACCGGATTTTCGGCGGCATCCGCAGAGATATGCATGGAATCATGCTTCGCTTGAATGTTTCTATCCGCGTTTATTTGCATCTATCTTCGGCTAATCCTTGGGATCTAAACGCGACCCGAATCGCGATTTACGATTTGCTAGATATTGATCCCGGCCCCCACACAACGAAGGAGTGAAAGCGTGAACGCGACCAAAAAGGCTCACGGCCCGGTGAGGACCCGCCGCTGGGTGGAGCAGCGCTGGCTGATCGACAACGTCATCCGGGCGAATGGTGTCGACTGGGACCAGCCGCGCTCGATCAGCTACAACGCGCCGTGCGGGCCCGAGGCGAATGGCGATTTTGCTGCGATTCGCGAGAAAGTAAAGAAGTACGCCGACATTGGCTCGGCGTTCGAATCGGCCGGGCGCCGGCGTGAAGCGAAGGCGAAGGCTGCCGAAGGGGATGGAAATCTCGTGACTGCGCGCCAGAATTATTTCATGGCGGCGATTCACTACGCGGCATCGCAATGGCCGCACGACGAGAACAACGAGATGAATCTGATGCTGAACGAGCGCAAGCGCGCCTGTTACACGCGCTACGGCGAGTTGGCCGACCATAAGGTGGAGGCGGCCTGGGTGCCATTCCAGGGCAAAGCGCTGCCCGGCTGGTTTCACCTCCCGCCGGGCTACAGCGGGGGACGCCTGCCGGCGGTCTGGGCGATCCCGGGGATGGACGGCTTCAAGGAGACCGGCGTGGCGATGTACGGCGATCGTTGGCTCCAGCGCGGCATCGCGGTGCTGACGCTCGAAGGACCGGGCCAGTACGAGAGCGCGGTGAACGGGATCCACGTCAGCATGCCGAACTGGATCGAGGCGGGCCACGCCGTTATGGAATGGCTGCGTGCGCGGCCCGAAGTCGACCCGGAGCGCATCGGCGTTGTTGGCCAGAGCATGGGCTCGTTCTTCGGCACCATCGTCGCGGCGACCGAGCCGCGCTTCAAGGCATGCGCAGTGATGGCCACCTGTCTTGAGCCCGGCATGCACACGATCTTCGAGGAGGCCTGCCCGACGTTCAAGCGGCGCTTTATGTACATGTCGGGCTTCACCGATGAGGACACTTTCGATGAGTTCTGCAAGACGCTGACCTGGGAAGGGCATGCACAGAAGATCCGCGCGCCGTATCTGTGCGTCGCGGGCGAGGCGGACGAGCTCGCGCCGATGGCGCACACGGAACGACTCATTGCATCGCTCGAAGGCCCGAAGCAGCTCGTCGTCTACCAGGACTGCCGCCACTCCGTCGGCAACGTGCCCTCAACCAATCTCGGGCCGACGCCCGCGGTGCTGATCGCCGACTGGATGAACGCGCGGCTTGCCGGGAAGTCTCTGACGAGCGAGCGCTGGTTCGTTCAGTCCAGTGGACAAGTCGTCAGGACGCCACTCTAGCCGCTCTCGGATGCCAACTGGTGATGAAAAATGGTGATGAGGGATAGTGATGAACAATGGTGATAAAGAGCGTCTGAAAATCGGATTGCATTACGGTTTTACCCATCACCATTCATCATCACCAATATCCATCACCAGTACCCATCACCAGTTATGCGGCGGCGAGGGCGCTCCATTGACAGCGCCCGAGCGTGCTTTGTATAGTGCGCGACACTCCCGCGCCGCCGCTGTGTGGCTAAGCGCCAGGCGCGGCGTCCGATTATCCCCAGACGAACCCAAAGGAGGAGTTGATGCCCAAGCTTACGCTCAAGCAAGCCAATACCATTATCGAGAAGGCCTTCGCTAAAGCCGCGGAGAAGAAGTACAACGCGCTCGGTGTCGTCGTGCTCGACGACAGCGGCAATATCGTCTCCGCTCAGCGCCAGGACGGTGCCAGCATGTTCCGCCTCGACATCTCCCGCGGCAAGGCGTGGGCGTCGGTGGCGATGGGGGCCTCGAGCCGAGCGCTCTCCAAGCGCGCGAAGAACAACCCCAACTTCTTCGTCACGTTGGCGGCGACTGCAGGGGGCAAGTTTCTGCCGCAGGTCGGCGCTGTGCTGATCAAGAACGCTCAGGGCGAAATTCTCGGAGCCGCCGGCGGCAGCGGCGGCACCGGCGAGGAGGACGAGGCGTGCTGCGCTTATGGCATCGAGCAGGCGGGGTTGGTCCCTGATGCCTCGGAATAAAAGGCCGTGACCTGTGAACCGTGACCGGTGACCAGAACCGCTCGCAGGAAACCCGTAAGACCGGAAGATTATTAACCACGGAATCACACGGAATTACACGGACGAAGCGCTGAACCGGAAAGTGCGCTGTAGCGGAACAACAATTTCCGTGTGCTTCCGTGGCTGTGTCGTTCTTCAGATAACTTTTGACGACGTGCGATTTTGACTAGGGGCGGGCGCGGTAAAGAAAAAGGGCGGCTTAGCCGCCCTTTTCTGTTTAGCGTCCACGCCGCTCTCATTTCTCGATTTCCATCCGCGTTTATCTGCGTTTATCTGCGGCTAATGTTTTTGGCTATGTTGCGCAATCTTAACCCGCTTTCTGTTGAAGAACGCGCGCCCGGCTCAGCTCAGCGTGCTTACCCCGGGAGACCGCCAGGTGCTCGCGCATCAGGCTTCCGCCATGGACAGCCAGCCCATCGAATCCGGCCGTGCGGAGCGTATGCCACATGGTCGTGGTGTTGCTGGTCAGGACGGGTTTCCCAAGCTCCGCCTCGAGTTCTTCGACACCTTCCAGAGCGCGGAAATTCGTGCAACTAATGAAGATGCCATCTGCGTCCGGACAGTCCACCTCGCGCGCGAGCGCTTTGGACCGTTCGGGCGGGAGAAACGCCGGGCACTCGGTGTCGAGCCCTTTTTCCCCGACGACCTCGATTCCCTTGGTGGCTAGAAAAGAGACCAGCCGCTCGTTCAGCCATCGCGGGTAGGGGGAAGCGATGGCAACGCGCGACACATTCATTTCGCGCATGGCTTCGACGAGGGCGGTTGCAGTTGTGGTGGCGGGTATCCCGGTCTTTTCTTGAATCAGGTCCGTGATTTCGCGATCCATGTTGGGCCGAACGAAGCTGCCACCCGTGCAGCCAAAGCAGATGGCATCAAGACTGGCGTGTGCGAGAAGACCGGCCAGCGCGGGAACCTCGTGAATCATGTGAAGGAGGGTCTCTTCCTCGTCATTGGTGTGGGCGATCCGGGTGAAGTGGACCGAGACGCCCTCGGGTGCCAGGCGCTGGCACTCGTACTCCATCACCGTGTTCCAGGAGGGAACGATAAACCCGAGTTTCTTCTTCCAGTCCGTCATATTCCTGCCCTCAATTTGACGTGTGGGGAGCCGCTCACTATGCTTCGCGAACACCACGACCACAAGGATACTCCATGAGCACGACCGAAACATCCCGAAAACAGACCAAGACCGAAGGCGCGGCGAAAGGCGGCGACGGTCAGTACATCTTTCCCCTCATGCAGATGGCCGGCATCGAGGCTGGGACCGGCTATTCGACCGGGCATGGACCGGTCGTCGAGGGCGAGCGTATGCAGTGCGCGCTGGTGACGAAAGAGCGCGGTACCGGCTCCCGGCCCCACCATCACCCCAACGAGCAGTGGAACTACATCGTCAAGGGCACGCTGCGGGTCAAGGTTGGCGACGGGCCCGAGCAGCTGTGCGGGTCGGGAACGCTGCTCTACTTCCCGGCAAACATCGTGCATTACACGATCGCGACGCCGGAGGAGGACGTCATCTTCTTCGCGGTGAAAGATCTCTCGCACGGCATCATCGGCATTCCCGCCGACGGCAAAGCGCTGGGCGGCCACTATGATCCAGGCTTCGGGCCTGGGAAAAAGTGATGAGTTGCTGGTGATGCGTACTGGTGATGACTACTGGTGATGGGTGAAGCTAGATCATAAAGCGGTTTTTACGGCGCTGTTCATCACCATTTCCCATCACCATCTTTCATCACGAATTCTCATCACCATTTCCCATCAGGTCGTGAGATGAGCCCGTATCGTCCCGCTGAAGTCGGGATGCCACTCGAGGAAGTGGACACCCCGTCGTTGATCCTGGATCTCGACGCGTTCGAGCGTAATCTGGACCTGCTCGATGGTTCGCTGGCCGGCAAGAAGATCAGGGTCCGGCCGCATGCCAAGAGCCACAAGTGCCCGGAAATCGCGCTTGCACAGCTGGCCCGCGGCGCGGTCGGCGTGTGCTGCCAGAAAGTGAGCGAGGCCGAGGCAATGGTCGAAGGCGGCGTGCCCGACGTGCTCGTGGCCAACGAGGTAGTCGGCGCACTGAAGCTCAAGCGCCTTGCTGCGCTCGCCGGGCGGGCGCACGTCGCCGCGTGCGCGGACGATGCATCGAATGTCGCGGCGCTCGACACTGCAGCACGCGAAGCGGGTGTCCGTCTCGACGTGCTGGTAGAGGTCAACGTCGGGGCGAACCGGTGTGGCGTCGAGCCGGGCGAGCCGGCTGCTGTCCTCGCCAAGCGCATCGCGTCTTCCGGCAACCTGCGCTTTGCGGGACTCCAGGCCTACCAGGGGGCGGCGCAGCACCTGCGCAAGGTGGAGGAGCGGCGTGCGGCGATCGAGCAAGCGGTGGCGCGCGTCAAGGCGTCGGTCGCGGCCATCGAGCGGGCAGGCATCAAGTGCGAGCGCGTGACGGGCGCCGGCACTGGCACGTATCTGTTCGAGACATTGAGTGGCGTCTATGACGAGATCCAGCCCGGCTCGTACATCTTCATGGACGTGGACTATGGGCGTAACGACTGGACGGAGAGCGGCATCCCTCGCTTCGAGCACAGCCTGTTTGTCTGGACCACCATCATGAGCCGCACCATGCCGGATCGTGCGGTCGTAGACGCCGGGCTCAAAGCCTCCAGCGTAGATTCCGGAATGCCGCGAGTGGCAGACCTCGAGGGCGCTGAGTATCTGAAGATGTCCGACGAGCATGGCGTGCTCGGTCTGCAGCCGGGCGTGCGGATCGCGGTGGGCGACAAGCTCAAGCTTATTCCCGGGCACTGCGATCCCACCGTGAACCTTTACGACCAGTACGTCTGCGTGCGCAAGGGCCGTGTGGAGGCGCTGTGGCCGATTACGGCCCGTGGCGCCGTCTGGTGACAGCCAACTGGTGATGAGTACTGGTGATGACAACTGGTGACGAGAGATGGTGATGAAATAGCGTTGCGTAGGTTAACGCAGGTGTTAGTCGCGATTTTCATCACCACTAATCATCACCATCATTCATCACCACCTTTCATCACCATTTAGTCTTGAGGAATTCGAGACCGAGGTCATTTCCAATGAGCGCAATCAGAAAGATCGGTTTTGTGGGTGTTGGGAACATGGGCAACCCCATGGCCGGGCACCTGGTGAAGGCGGGGTTCGATGTCACGGTGTTCGACGCCCGTCCCGAGACGATGCAGGCGTTCGTCGCGCAGCATGGCGGCAACAGCGCCGCGTCGCTGGTGGACGTCGCGCACGGGGCGGACGCAGTGATCACGATGCTTCCCGACGACAAGGTTGTGCGCGAGGTCATTCTCGGCGAGGGATCGGAGAACTGCGTCGCGGCGGGTCTCGCCAAAGGGGCCGTCGTGTTGGACATGAGCACCTGCAACCCAACGGGTACGCGCTCGCTCGCGGAAGCGCTCGAGCCGCGCAGAATTGGCGTAGTCGACGCGCCGGTGATGGGCGGCGTCGTGTTCGCGAAGGACGCCACGCTCGACATCATGGTGGGCGGCGAGGCTGCGCTGGTGAAACGCCTTGAGCCTGTGCTCAAGGCGATGGGGCGGAGCATCATCCACTGCGGCGCGGTAGGTTCGGCGCACGCCATGAAGGCGCTCGCCAACTACGTCAACGCCTGCGCGCTCATCAACGTCATTGAAGCCATGGCGGTAGGCAAACGCTTCGGTCTCGACGCGAAGCTCATGGCCGACGCGCTGATACCCATGTGCGCCGGGCGTAACCACCCGCTGGAGAAGAAAGTGGTGCCGCACGTCTTGACGCGGCGCTTCGGCACCGGGATGGCGATGGGCTTCATCGCCAAGGACGTGAAGATCGCGGTCGACACGGCGCGCGCGATCGGCGCCTTTGCGCCGCTCGGCGAGCGCGTGTCGGAGCTGTGGACGGCGGCGGCGGAGAAGCTGGGCGCGAGCCTCGATCAGACGGAGATCGCGCGCTACTGGGAAGACGCCAATGGCGTGGAGCTTCGCGGCCCCACGCAGTGACGACTGACGAGTGACGGGGACTACGCCAAGTCAGAAGGCAGAAGTCGGAAGGCGAAACGGTTCTTATATAAATAAAACGGCGTTCATCGGCGTCTATCGGCGGCTAATTCTTGGATCTCAAACGGGTGTTACGATTCACGTTTCACGATTTACGATTCACGAGGAGAGGTGATTAATGGCTCAGCAGGAAAAAACGAAAATCGTACTTGGAACCGCGACACCTGGGGGCGGGTTCCCCGCCTATGGCTGGCCCTACGCGGAGGTCTTGAACGAGACGGACGCGACGCTCGCCATCGAGCCGATCAACACCAAGGGCAGCAACGAGAACGTGGTGTCTCTCGATCAGGACAAGATCGATCTTGGTCTCGTCACCGGCGAGGTAACCTACGAGGCGATCAACGGACTGGGCCGGCCCAAGGCCTCGAACATCCGCATCATCAACGCCACCTATTCGCAGGCCGGGATGTTCATGGTGCGCGCCGACAGTCCCGATCGCAGCATCTCGGATCTCAAAGGCAAATCGATCGCGTGGGGCGCGTCGAGCTCCGGCTTCATCGTGCTGGCGCGCTACGTGATGGACGGCCTGGGGCTCGACATGAAGAAGGACTTCGAAGCGCACCTGCTCGAGAAGGCCGGAGACGGCCCGCCGATGGTGCTCGACGGACGCGCCGCGGCGATGTGGGGCGGTGGCGTGGGCTGGCCGCCATTCATGGCGATCGCGAAAGGGCCGGCCGGCGGGCGCTTCGTGGCTCCGAGCGCCGACGAAATAAAGCGCATTCAGGCCAAGCACTCGTTTCTCAAGCAGACCACCATGCCCACAGGCAGCTATCCGGGACAGGAAGGCGCCGTTAATTCGGTCGGCTCGTGGCCGTTCGTACTGTGCCGCGCTTCACTGCCCGACGAGGTTGCCTACCGCCTGGCGAAGGCGCTGCACAAGGGACAGGCTGCGTTGAGCAAAAAGCTCGACCAGGCGAAGGAATCCACGCTCGAGAACACGCTGGCCGCCGCGCCAAGCCGCGACCTGATCCATCCGGGGGTGCTGAAGTATATGCGAGAAATCGGCTTGCTCAAATCGGCCTGATCGAGTGATCAGGCCGATTAACGAGATCAAGCCCCAGACACATCGGCTCACGACTCACCACTCACGAATCACGATTCACGCCTTCCACTAGAGCAAGTTCGCTGTGGCTGAAACCCGGGTTGACCTGCTGCATCTTCTCGAAGACCTGCGGGATGCGTACCCGGGGGCGGTGGAGGAGACCATCCTTACGGAAGTCATTGCCAATTCGCTGGACTCTGGCGCTGATCTGATTCGAATCACCGCGAGTTCCGCGGATGCCAGCCTGACGATTTCGGACAACGGCTCGGGCATGCCGCGGCGGGATTTGCGCCGGTATCACGATCTGGCCGCGAGCACCAAGACCCGGGGGCAGGGCATCGGCTTTGCCGGCGTGGAGATCAAGCTGGCGCTGCTCGTCTGCAAGGATGTGGTCACCGAATCGCGACGCGGCAAGAGTCATGTGGCGACGCAGTGGCATCTCGCCTCGCGCCATCGGGCACCATGGAAATGGACGCCTCCGCCGGGGATGGTTGCGCAGCAGGGAACGGCGGTCCGGCTTCATCTGGCGGACCCGCTTTCACCGCTTACCGATGGCGGCTTCATCGAGTCCGCGATCCGGCGACACTATCAGCCGTTGCTCGATCCCGCCTGTGATTCGATACTCACGCCTCTCTATCCTCGGGGCGCGAGCTTCGAAGTCAATGGCGAACCGCGTGCAAAACAATCCAGCCGCGCGCCGGAAACGGCGCCGCTAGCCATTCATACCGGCCGGAAACGGAAGCCATCCGTTGCCGGCTATCTGTTCCGCGAAACCGCTTCGCTGCCGGAAGACCAGCGCGGCATCGCCGTCAGCACTTACGGGAAAATCATCAAGCGCGGCTGGGACTGGCTCGGCGTTTCGCCGAGCATGCCGGACCGGATCGGCGGCGTGATCGAGGCCCCGGTGCTGGCGACTTCGCTCACGCTCAATAAAGGTGATTTCATCAGGACCGGCCAGCGCGGCGCCATTTATCTCGCCGCACGCAAGGCGATCCAGGAAGTCGTCGTGCGTCAGCTCGCTCAATGGGGAGACGCTCCCGGTCCATCCGAGACGGCCCGGCCGCGCGCAATGCGCACGCTGGAGCGCGATCTGGAGCGGGTGTTGCTTGAATTGACCGAAGGTTTCCCGCTGCTGGCCTCGCTGGTGGAGCACCGGCCGGGCGGGCAGAAGCGCCTGCCTTTGGCGCCGGCGGCGGGCCTCGGAGGCGAGCCTGGATTCAGCCCGATGCCGCTTCCCGGGGCGGCGCATGCGGGCGCGGAAACGGGAGAAACTACCACCGCGCCTGAGTCATCCGACGTCCCGGAAGGACAAGAGTCTCCGTCACCGCCGTCTGGCAAGGATTCTACGGACGGCGGCGTGGCATTGCCGGATTCGCGGCGGCGGAGAAGGCCGATCAGGCTGGGGCTGGCAGTCCAGTTCGAGGAGCGGCCCGACGATCCGGAGCCCGGCCGTCTCGTGGAATCCACGGTCTTCATCAATCGCGCGCATCCTGCGTATCAGCGCGCCGCCGCGTCGCGGTCCGAGGGCTACCATGTCGCGCTGTCCGTCGCACTCGCGCTGGCTCCACTGGCTGTCGAACCGGTGGGGGAGCACGCGTTCATCACTACGTTCCTCGCCCGCTGGGGCGAAGCGGTGTCCGGTACTCCCCGCCGCAGGAAGTCCTGATACGAGGGTAAATGGGGTGAGCAGTGTAACTTTTCCCTTCCGGCCTAAGAAAAGTTACTCCGACCCCGATTACCCCGGACCCCGATTGCCCCGCTGCGCTACTGACACGCGCGAGCGCTAGCTTCCCGGTCGGGCGAAACGGCGCATTCACGGCAGCGCGGGGCATCGCGCGCCGCCGAAAGTTGATCTGGATCACCAGGACACGCGGGGTTAGACGCTAGGATGGCGTTAGCCCGTCCTAGCGGGCGCACGATTCGATGAGGCGACCTGTTACGACCACGGCGGTCCCGCTGCGCCATCCGCTTTTTCGCGGTGAGCGCCGGCTGCGGATTGCGCTCGTGGGGCTGCCCGGTTGTGGCAAGAGCACGTTCTTCCGCGCGGTGGCGAGCACCTCGGTACGCACCGGCGCGTTGACGGGCACGCGGCAGGCCTACGACGAATGTGCGGTGGAGATCGGGCTCGACGAGGCACGGGTGATCGACCTGCCGAGTCTGCGATCGTTGCGCGATCCGGAACCCGGGGACCAGGCCGCGCTCAAGTACCTCCTCTGGGGTGATGAACAGCCTCCGGTGTCCGCGCACGAACCGCAGGGCCCACCGGCCCCATTCCCGCCGCCGGACGTCATCGTGCAGGTGGTTGACGCCACGGCGCTTGAGCGCCACCTTGAACTAACCCTCGAGCTGCTGCAGCTCGGTCGCCCCCTCGTCGTCGCGCTCAACAAGATAGACGAGGCGCGTGACAAAGGACTGCATATCGGCAGCAAGGTGCTTGGCCGTCGCCTCGGTGTGCCGGTCGTGCCCACGGTCGCGGTAATGGGGCATGGCATCGCGGAGCTGTTTGCTGCGGCCGTAGAGGCAGTGCGGCGCGGGGTGTGTCCACTGCCCGCGTCGCCAAGTCCGCACATCGGCGAGGGCCTGCGCCCGTTCGCGGTGGCGTTGCGCGCCCCTGAGATCCGGGGCGCCTTCCGTGTGCCGATGCACTTTCTGGTCGCGCGGGTCGCGGAGGGCGATCGCTACTTCCTCGATGAAATGCGACAGCATTTTCCGCAGCAGTGCGCCGAGGTCCTGCGTTTGCGGGCCGCAGCGGACCGCACGCTGCGGCGCCCGCTGCGCGAGGAGTTTCACGCCGACCGCCACCACCGTGCGGCGATCCTCGCGGAGGCCGCCATGCGGCCGGGCGGAGTGCGCGAGCGCCGCAACTGGCGCTACTGGCTCGACGAGCTTTTCCTCAGCCCGCGGTGGGGCCTTGCAGGGAGCGTGGCCGTTTTCGCCGCGGTGCTGTTCGTCGTTTTCGACGTGAGCGCTTGGCTCGATGCCCAGACCTCGGCGCGGCTCGTGGAACTCATCTCCGCGTGGCAGCCGCAAACGATGGCGGGCGTGATCGGGCGGGCGGTTGCCGATGGCATGATAGGGCTGGTGGGCATCGTCGTGCCGTACATGATTCCGCTCGTGCTGCTGCTGATCGGGCTCGAGCAGGTTGGCATCATGGCGCGCATCGCTTTCGCGGTCGACCGGGGTTTCCACCGCTTGGGCCTTCACGGCGGCGTCGCATTTCCTTTTCTGCTTGGGCTGGGGTGCAACGTGCCGGCGCTGTCGGCGATCGCCTCGAGCACGCGCGGGCGCGAGCGCGTGCTGGGATCGCTCCTCGTGATATTCGTGCCGTGTTCGGCACGCTCTGCGATCATCCTCGCGCTGGGCGCGAAATACCTCGGTGTTGCGGGCGTGCTCGCAATTTTCCTGCTGGCGATGGTCGTGATCGCGATCTTGGGGCAGGTCCTTCGGCGCCGCTATCCCGAAAGCGGGCCCGGGCAGGTGCAGGAAATCCCGCCGTACGCGTTCCCGCGCTGGCGCCCACTGCTGAAAGAAACCTGGTTGCGCACCCAGGACATCCTCACCATCGTCACGCCGCTCCTGGTGGGAGGCAGCGTCGTGCTGGCGCTGCTCAATCACTTCGGCGCGGACCGCGCGATCAACGCGCTGCTCACGCCGGTGACCGCTTGGTGGCTGGGGCTGCCGATGGTGCTTGGGGTGCCAGTGCTGTTCGGAGTCTTGCGCAAGGAGCTCTCCCTCCTGATGGTCTATCAGGCGCTCGGCACCTTCGACGTCGATCGCTATCTCGACCCGGTCCAGCTCCTCACGTTCCTGCTGTTCATCACCTTTTACGTGCCGTGCGTCTCGACCTTCGCTGTGATGCTGAAGACCATCGGCGGGCGGGAAGCGTTCTTTTCCGTCGCGCTGTCCGTGGGTGTCGCGCTCGCCGTAAGCGGGGCGGTGCGCTTCGTGTTGGAAACGATGCGACTGTTGCTCACCTAACCCAGCGCTCCGCCAATCATTCCTTACCCATTGCCGGTGTCATCCGCGTTCATCGGCGGTCAATGTGCTCTCGTGATTCTCTTGGCGCCTTGGCGGTTCAATATTGTCTTGGCCTCTCTCCCCATCTCCACGGTTCAATTCATTATCACTGCATCCTCGGCGGTTAGGGGTTCGCTTTCTCAGAACAGGTAAAGCCGCGCCGGATTGCGCACGAGCACCCGCGAACGCATGCTAGCGTCCGGGATCCACTCCGATAGCCGGTCGCAGAGCGAAGCGTCGTTGGGCATCGTGCCCTTCAACATGACGTGCGGCCAGTCGGTGCCCCACAGGATCTGGTCCGGCGCGGCTTGAAGTAGCGCATGTGCAAACGGCGTCACGTCGGGATACGGCAGCGGCTCGGTCGAGATGCGGTACGGGCCGGTCAGCTTCACCCAGCAATGCCCCGATTTGGCGAGCCGGAGCAGCGCCTGGAAGCCGGGATCCTCGAGCCCCTTTTCGGTCTTCATATAACCCAGGTGACCGAGCACGATGTCGACCGGAAAATCCGCGAACGAGCCGTCGAGGTTCGGGAACTCGTCAACGTGCATCAGAAACTCCATATGCCAGCCGAGCGGCTTTATGCGTTGCGCCTGCTCGCGCAGCGCGTCGATCGGTAGCGTGCCAGCCTTGCGGTCTTTCACGTCGACGATATTCACGCGCACGCCGCGCACGCCGGCGTCGTCGAGCTTCTTTAGCTCGTCGTCCGGGATGTCCTCCTCGACCACCGCGACGCCGCGGAAACGATTGCCTGCGGTCCTCATCGCATCGAGCATGACTGTATTATCGGTGCCGTAGACGCTGGGCTGAACCAGCACGGCGCGCTCGACCCCGAGGCGGTCGAGCATGTGCAGGTAGTCCGGCAGCAGGCAGTCGGGCGGCGTGTAGACGCGCTCGGGCGCGTAGCCGTATTTGTCCTTGGGCCCGAGGATGTGCGCGTGGGTATCGCACGCATGCACCGGCAGCCGCAGCAGCGGCATGCGCGGGTTGAAATCGGGCGGGGCGCATGTCGGCGCCTCGGTGGCTTTTGCCGGTTGTTTGCTCATCGCGTGTCTCCGCTTTCGGCGAGGCCGTGATTCGTGAGCCGTGACCTGTGACCCGAAAACATTAAAAGCCCAAATCTTGTTGAATTACCGGCCATCGATCACCAATCACGAGTTGCGCCTCCGCTCCGGGCGTCAGGCAGCGGCTTGCGCGGATGGCGAGCCGATACCTGGCATGTCGAAATCGAGCTTCTTCAGTCCGTCGATCACGTTCTTCGCCTCCGCGGCGGTGAGTCCGGTGAGCGGCGGGCGCACGCTCGCCCAGTCGGGATCATTGGTGAAATGCGCGACGACCGCCTTGAGTGAAGGGATCATCACATACTGCCCGACGGTCTTGCGCACGACGTCGAGCGCCTGCTGCTGCGCTTCGGCATCCGCGCCGCGCCACTCACGGTAGAGCTGGTCGATTGCCGCAGGATTCACGTTGGCAGTGGCCGAGATGCAGCCCGCGCCGCCGTTCTTCATGTTCGCGAGCAGAAACGACTCGCTGCCCGCGAAGACGTCGAAGCCGGACTCGGCAAAGGCGTCGAGCATCATCTTGGTGTTGTTCCAGTCGCCCGAGCTGTCCTTCATGCCGGAGATTGCGGTCGGATACTGCTTCATGAGCCGCTCGACCAGGCCCGGCTTGATGCCCACGACCGCGACGGGGGGGATGTGATACAGATAGATCCTCAGGCGCGAATCTCCGACCCGCTCGATCACTTCCGAGAAACTGCGGTAGAGGCCATCCTCGGAAACGTCCTTGTAGTAAAAGGGCGGCAGCATCAGCACGCCCGCGCAGCCCGCTTTTACCGCATGCTCGGTCAGCCGAACGGTGTCCGTGAGTGCGCAACAGCCGGTTCCAGGCATCATGCGCGCGGGATCGACATCGGCCGCAAGCAGGGCATCGAGCAGCGCGATGCGCTCGTTAACGGATAGCGAGTTCGCCTCGCTGTTGGTGCCGAAGACGGCGAGGCCACAGTTTTGCGTAAGCATCCATTTGCACTGCGCGATGAAGCGCTGGGGATCCGGGCTCAGGTCCTTGTTGAACGGGGTGACGACCGGAGCGAGCACGCCGCGAATGCGTTGCGCCTGGGTCATGTGACTCCTCCTTGAAATCCTGGAATGGCGCGCGGGGCGGGAGCCCTTCGCGCGGCAATGGCTTGCGCGTGCAGAATAGCATATCGACCAGTCTCGCCCAAGCCGCTCGATTGTGCGGGCCGGGAGCGTCTGCTACCCTTGCGACGCTCCCTCCATTTCCCACCAGCCGGTCGCGCGCACTCTGCGTCCAGCAACTGCGAAAACTCGTGAAGGGTGAATAGTAAGTGATAAGTAGGGGCGGCCTCAAAAGCAAAACTGTGGCCGCCGATGGATGCCGACGAAACCGGACGATGATGATTTCTTGAGTTTTATTATCTGCGTTCATCTGCGGCTAATGTTGTTTTTCTATTCTCCTTTTGGCGAGTGGACACTTCGCCCTGAACCACCTTTCGACAGCGCCATGATCGATTCACCATTCACATCTTAGGGATATTGAAAACGGAGATGGCTTCAAACGACAAATCCTCTGATGGCACGTTGAAGGTGCTGAGCGCCGGTGCCGTCAAGCGCGGCGTGGCAAAGATCGCGCAGGAGTTCGAGCGCGAGACGGGAACGCGCGTCACGGTCGAGTTCGCTCCGGTGCCCGAGGTCCGCAAACGCGTCGCGGCAGGCGAGAGCGCGGATGTGCTGGTCGCGACGCCGGCGGCGATGGACGAGTTCGCCGCGCACGGCAAGATCGCGCCGGACAGCCGCGGCTTTGTCGGGCGCTCCCGGATGGGAGTCGTGGTGCACACAAGCGCGACCAAACCCGACTTGTCCAACACCGACGCGTTTAAGAAGGTGATGCTGGGGGCGTCGGCGGTGGTCTACAACCGGGCTTCGAGTGGTCTCTATGCGGCAAAACTTCTCGAGAAGCTGGGCCTCGTCAAGCCGCTGGGCCGCAGGGTCGTGGTGGTGGACACTGGCGCGGCGATCATGGAATACGTTGCGGGCCATCCCACGGCGGCGGTGGGGCTCGCGCAGATCTCGGAGGTCATGGTCATGATTGACCAGGGCTGCGCTGTCAAGCTTGCGGCGCCTTTGCCCGACGCGATCCAGAATATCACGGCCTACGATGCTGCTGCCGCGGCCGGGGCGCCGGACGCGGCCGGCGCGCTCGCAATGCGCTTTGCGTCGGACGCTGCTAAGCCGGTCTTCGCCGCGACGGGGATCAGCTAGCACGACCGCGACCGCGTCTTGCCGCGATCGCGCACACCCCTATACTGGCGCCTTCCGTACGTCAAATGCCGCTCCAGAGTCCGACGTACGAAGTGAATTGCTAATGAGGTAAACAATCGAACGATGGCGCCGCTGCTGCGATGCGTTTGGCGCCTGCGATAACGCTGAACCGACCGTGAGGAGGAAACATGGTAAGAGCCGCAATCGTTGGGCTTGGCTGGTGGGGAAGGACGATCGTCGATGCTGTGCAGGGTAAAAGCGAGCAGATCACGTTCGTTGCCGGCAACACGCGCACCCGCGCGAAGGCCGAAGATTTCTGCAAGGAGCGCAAGATCGAGCTGCGCGACGATCTCGACGCGATTCTTGGGGATCCGAAAATCGACGCGGTCGTCTACACCACGCCGCACAGCCAGCACGAGGAGCACATCAAGCGTGCGGCGCAGGCGGGAAAGCACATGTGCGTGGAAAAGCCTTTTACGCTGAATGTCGCGAGCGCGAGATCCGCGCTCGATGTGGTGAAGAAGGCGGGCGTCGTGCTCGGCATCGACTATCAGCGCCGGTTCCATCCCTCCATCGGCGAGATCCGCGCCCGCGTCCGGGACGGACGCGTGGGGACCGTTTGTTTCGGCGCGGCCGAGGCGACGGCCCCCGCCGGTCTCTTCGTGCCGAAGGAGTCGTGGCGCGTCAATCCGGCTGAAACCCCAGTCGGCGCGATGACGGGGATAGGCGTCCATCTCGTCGACGGATTCATCGATCTTTTCGGCGAGATCACGGAGGTCTATTGCATCAACACGCGGCGGGCAGCCCCGCTCGTCGACGACACGACCACCGTTACATTGAGGCACAAGAACGGCGTGACGTCGAGCTTTAACTGCTCGATTGCGGCTGCCGCCAATTATCGCGTCGCGGTCTATGGGACACGGGGTCTCGCGGAGACCGAGAGGAATCTGGACGGGTTTCGCTTCACTCCGGCGCCCGAGAAACCAGGGCAGCCGCCCTCAAGCCAGCCGGAGGCGGTTGACCACAAGGGAATCAATCCGGTCAAGGTGATAATGGAGGCGTTCGCGGCGGCCGTTCGCGGCGACGCGGCGTTTCCGATTTCCGCCGACCAGATTATTCACGGTGTGGCCGTCTTCGAGGCGATCGTGAAATCGGCGGCGACGGGCCAACCGGTCAAGGTCGCCTGATTCGGGTGAACGGTGAGCGCGCAGAGCGGCCGTCCATCGCAGTCACTAGAAGCTATCTCAAGAATTCACTGCAGCCACGGAAACACACGGAAATGTTATCAATTGGGGCGCAGTGCCCGGATCGGATCGTTTTCCGTGTGATTCCGTGGTTGATGATTTTGGGGTCTTAGCGGCCTGTCGCGAGGGGTTCTAGTCACTGGTCACCCGTCACGAGTTTTAGGAGGAGCAGCATGGGATATCGGGAGGTGAGCGAGATCCGCGACGGCATGCGGATCGATTGGGATGCGCCAGTTGCAATGGACGACGGCCTGGTCCTGCGGGCCGACGTCTACCGGCCGGTCCAGGACGGAAGGTATCCGGTCATCCTGACCTACGGCCCCTACGGCAAATGGCTGCATTTCGAAGACCTCTACGTTACCCAGTGGCGCCGCATGTGCGAGGAGCACCCCGACGTGCCCACAAGCTCCACCAACAAGTACCAGAACTGGGAAGTCGTGGATCCGGAGAAGTGGGTGCCGGATGGCTACGCCGTCGTGCGCGTGGACTCGCGCGGCGCCGGCCGCTCGCCGGGGCTGCTCGATCTGTGGTCGCCGCGCGAGGCGCAGGATTTCTACGACTGCATCGAGTGGGCGGCGAAGCAGCACTGGTCGAACGGCAAGATCGGACTGAACGGCATCTCTTATTACGCGATGAACCAGTGGCAGGCGGCCGCGCTGCAGCCGCCGCACCTGGCGGCGATCTGCGTCTGGGAGGGCGCGGCCGACTACTACCGGGATCTGAGCCATCACGGAGGCATCTACTGCACCTTCGCCGACACCTGGTTTCCCAGGCAGGTCATCCCCGTGCAGTACGGCCAGGGCACGAAGGGCTATCGCAGCCGCATGAACGGCGACTGGGTGTCCGGGCCCGATACGCTGCGGGCGGAAGAGCTCGGCGCCGCCCGGCGCGACTTCGCCGACGACTGCTACGCCAACCGGCTGGCGAGCGACGATTACTGGCGCTCGCGCATGCCGGACTGGTCGAAGGTGAATGTGCCGCTCCTCTCGTCGGCCAACTGGGGTGGCCAGGGCCTGCACCCGCGCGGCAATTTCGAGGGCTTCGTGCGCGCGGCGTCGAAAGACAAGTGGCTTGAGGTGCACGGCATCGAGCACTGGACCGAGTTCTATACGGACTATGGCCTCAGGATCCAGAAGCGCTTCTTCGGCCACTTCCTGAAAGGCGAGGACAGCGGATGGTCGAAGCAGCCGAAGGTGACCCTGCTGGTGCGCCATCCCGGCGAGAAATTTGTCGAGCGCCACGAAAACGAGTGGCCGCTCGCGCGCACGCAGTGGATGAAGTATTACCTGCACCCGGAAGGGCATGCACTCACGGCCGAAGCGCAAAAGACGACGGGAAGCGTCAGCTATGGCGGCTTCTCGGATGGTGTCTCGTTTCTTACGGCGCCGCTCGAGCGCGACACCGAGATCACGGGACCGATTGCGGCCAAGCTGTGGATGTCCTCGGCTACGGAGGACGCCGATCTCTTCCTGGTGGTGCGCGTCTTCGCGCCCGATCTGAAAGAGATCACGTTCATGGGCGCGCTCGATCCGCACACACCGATTGCGCAAGGCTGGCTGCGCGCGTCCCACCGCAAGCTCGACAAGAAATTGTCGCTGCCTTATCGGCCTTATCACACCCACGACGAAATCCAGAAGCTCAGGCCCGGCGAGGTCTACGAGCTCGACGTCGAGGTGTGGCCGACGTCCATCGTGGTGCCCAGGGGTTATCGCGTTGGCCTGACCGTGCGCGGGCGCGACTACGAGTGGCCCGGCGGCGCAGCGCAAGGCCTCGGCAACCTGAACGCAGTATTCACTGGCGTCGGGCCCTTCCGCCACGATGACCCGCGCGACCGGCCGGCCGCGGTGTTCGGGGGCGACGTCGCGCTGCACATGGGCCCGGATCGCCTCGCCCACCTGCTCCTGCCGGTAGTACCTTCGAAATAGCGGAGTAACCGGACCCAATTTCTGCGCTCGATGAGCTCGAGCCGGAATCAGGTGGTTTTTAAAGTCCGATTATGATTCCTTTGATGTTTTAGCAATAAGCGAGCGCCTGCTCGCGCGTTGTTGCAGTGCGTCGAGAATACGTGCGGCACGGCGCTAAAGCCGGAAATGGCTGGCGCCCACCGTCTGGCTGCCGTACTCTCAGAAAAAACGAAAACAGTCAGGTCCATTCCACTAAAAAACGAGGAGGAAACAGATGGGACCAATCATTAAAGCCTTGGGTGTTTTCGTTTTGGCTGCGGCTTGCAGCATTGCGGCCGCTGCCGAGAAGTTTCCGTCCAGGCCGATGGAGTTGATCTGCACTACACGACCGGGTTCGAGCGTCGCGGTCTGGTGCCAGGTTCTCGCGAAGGGATTTTCGGAACAGCTCGGCGTACCCGTGCAGGTGATCTTCAAGAGCGGGGGCTCGCAGCACGAGCCCGTGCTCTACGTTGCCAACAAGCCCGCCGACGGGCACACCATCATGCACATTAGCGCCAGCTTCTACGGGTATTTTCACCTGCCGCATTACACCAAGTCCTATGCCGATTTCCAGACGCTGGCTCAAGTCGAGAAGCACGTATACGGCGTCGCCGTTCGCTGCGACAACCCGTACGGCATCAAGACCTACGAGGACCTGGTCGCGTACGCCAAGAAGCATCCCGGCAAGCTGGCGATGGGCAGCAACAAGATCGGCTCGACCCACCACCGGCACCAATTGGCCTTCCTCCGGGACGCAGGCATCAGCAACGTGCGTTTCGTGCCCTACGGGGGCGACGGCGACACCGTGAAGGATGTCGTCGGCGGCCATCTCGCCGTGGGACAAGCGTCTCCGCGCACTTGGCGGCCGCACATCGAGGCGGGAACCGTGTGCCCGTTGGTCATGAAGACCGAGACACGCCTGACGACCGACAAGCACTGGAAGGACGTCCGGACTGTGCGCGAAGTCGGCCTGAAATACGAAATCCCGCACCATTGGCAGGGCCTCATGGTCAAGCGCGGCACGCCGGAGCCGGTCATGGACCGGCTGGTCGAAGCGCTGGAGAAGCTGGTGCAGTCGCCGGCCTACCAGGACTATCTTCTCAAAGGCACGCACATCCTCCTCGATCTCAAGACCGACCGTAAGTGGCTCAACGAGGACATGTCGAAGAACCAGAAGGTCGTCAGGGATTTCATGGTCGAGTACAAGATCATCAAGAAATAAGCCGGGTTTTTCGGGGTGGGCGGCGGACGGGTCCTGTCCGCCGCTCGTTTTTGTGCGCTGCAGGGAACTCGTCGCGTCCGATTGCCTGCGGCGGGGCGGGCTGTTAAGCGGACCACTCCTCGGTGTGGGGGAACGGCATGTCGGATCGAACAAAGCGGGGCGCCTCGGGGGCTTTTGAGATCAAGGTGCCGACGAGGGCGGCGCTGTTGAGCACGGCCGGAGTCATCCTGCTGGGCCTCAGCTTTCTCTCCGTCGAGACTTACAACATGATGCCGCCCATCCTGCCGGGTTATCCGGGCGACGCCTTTTTTCCCCGGCTAGTGCTCGGCTTCTGCGTGATCTGGGCGGTGATCATCCTGGCGCGCAGCATCTTCCTGTCCCAGGCCGCCGCCGCCGCGCGCTACGAGGCGCCGTACGTCGTGCTGCACTGGCTGGAGTTCGCGTCCGTCATCGTGCTGGTGCTGCTGTACGCGCTCCTGGTCGAGCCGGTCGGATTCGAAATCACGACCGTCGTGTTAATGATGGCGCTGCTGGTCCCGCGTCTGCTGGCGGGACCCCGAGCGACACCGGCGCGGGCGGCGTTGCTCGCGCTGGCACTGTCCCTGGCGACGATGCTCATCCTGTACGCGGGGCTCGGCCCGGGGCTCAAGATCGGCCTGCCACTCAAGTTCCTGCCCACGTACATCCAATAGCAGGGCGATTCGACCGACATGGAGGCATTACTCGGGCACCTGCTGGGCGCATTCGGCGCGCTTGCCTCGCCAACCTTGCTGCTCATCATGCTGGCGGGCGTTGCGATCGGCATCGTTCTGGGCGCCATGCCGGGGTTCGGCAGCTCGCAGGCCCTGGCGTTGCTCTTTCCCCTGACTTTCGCGATGTCGGTAGACCAGGCGGTGCTGTTTTTTCTCGCCGTCTATTCCGCGGTTGAGTACGGCAGCTCAATCCCGGCGATCCTGATCCGCACGCCGGGAACGGGCGCGTCGGCGATCACCGTGCTCGACGGCTACGCGATGGCCCGCAAGGGGCTCGCGCGCAAGGCGTTGCGCATCTCGCTCTATACCGGCGTGATCGGCGGCATGATCAGCACGCTGATCTTCATTGTCGCGGGCACGTCGCTCGGGCATGTCGCCCTCATGTTCGGGCCGGGAGAGCTGTTCGCGGTGGGCGTCTTCGGACTGTCGATCGTGGCGAGCTTCTTCGGCAAGGACGCCGCGCGCGGATTTCTCGCCGCTGGCATCGGGCTGCTGCTCGCCACCGTCGGCAGCTCGGGCTTCGGCGGCCTGCGCTTCGATTTCAACCAGGGCTACCTGATGGACGGCATACCGCTCGTCATCATCATCATCGCTTTTCTTGCAGGCCCAGAGGCCTTCCGGCTCCTGGTGGAGCACCGTCGCACCGTCGAAACCCGGGAAGAGGCCGCCGCGTCGGACGCCGGCGATCTGAACCGGATTACCCCGCAGGAAGCCAAGGCGCTCATCCCCACGATCCTGCGCAGCAGCCTGATCGGCACGGCGATCGGCATCATTCCCGGCGCCGGCGCGTCGGTTGCGGCCATGCTCGCCTACAGCGAGGAGAGGCGGTGGTCGAAGCGGCCCGAGGCGTTCGGCACCGGCATTCCCGAGGGCATAGCGGCGCCTGAATGCTCCAACAATGCCGTCGTCGCCGGCACGCTCGTGCCGTCGCTGACGCTCGGCATCCCGGGCTCGGGGGGCGCGGCAATCCTGCTCGGCGTGCTGATCAGCAAGGGCGTCGTGCCGGGTCCGCTGCTTTTCCGCGACCACGGCACGTTCGTGATGACCGTGTTCGTCGGTCTGCTGGCAATCAACGTCATGATGCTATTCGTTGGTCTCCTTTGCACGCGCCCTTTCAGTCTCGTCGCCAAGGTGCCAATGCGCCTCCTGGGGCCGTTCGTTCTCGTGCTCATCGTTGTCGGCAGCTACGCCTATGCGAACTACACGACGCACGTGATCATGGTGCTGGTGCTATCCGCTATCGCCTATTGGTTCGAGCGGATCAGCATCCCGGTGGTGCCCATCGTCCTTGCCTTCATCATGGGTCCCATCATCGAGGAGAATCTCAGCCGCGCGCTCACGATCACCGGTGGGGACCTGTGGACGGTCCTGTCGCGCCCCATCACGGTGGTGGTCCTGCTCCTGGCGTTGGCGACGGCGGTCTACAGCATCACCTCGATGATGCGCGCAGCGGTGCTTGCGGAGAAGGGGCGGGCAAAGGACAAGCCCTGAGGGTTTCCGTAATTCCCTGCCCGTACCCCTTCAATTGCGGGAACTGTTGCCAACTGACCAGAAATGAGAACTTCATGAAGCTATTCATCCCCCAACCTATCCCCGAGGCCGCGGCGGAGCGGCTCGAGCGGCGGTGCGAACTCACGATCTACCCGCACACCGACCGCCAGATGCCGTACGGCGAGATGCTCGAGGCGGTACGGGACCAGGACATCCTTTACGCGCTCGGCGAAATTCCCTATGACAAGAAAGTGATCGAAACCGCAACAAAGCTCAAGTTCATCGCGGCAATGCACTCCTCGGCGAAGTTCGTGGACAAGGACGCCGCCACCCGGCGGGGCATTCCAGTGGCGATACTCCCCAGCCGGATCGCGAGGACCACGGCGGAGTTCACGTTCGCGCTGTTGATGGCAACCGCGTGGCGCATCCCGGAAGCCGATCGGTTCCTGCGCGGCGGTCAGTGGCAGCAGAACCAGTCAATGGCCTTCCTTGGCACGCGGATGTTCGACAAGACGCTCGGCGTCGTCGGCATGGGAACCATTGGGACGGGCGTGACCATCAGGGCGCGGGCCTGCGGCATGCGGATCGTCTACAACAAGCGCACGCAGCTCTCGCCTCCCGAGGAGGCCAGCCTCGGCGCCGAGTACCGCTCGCTCGTAGACCTTTTCCGGGAGTCAGACTTTATCGTCCTGACGCCCGCGCTGACCAAGGACACCAAGGGCATGATCAGCGCCGAGCTCATCGCGATGATGAAGCCAAGCGCGATCCTGATCAACACCTCACGGGGCCCCGTGGTCGATGAAGCCGCACTCGAGCAGGCGCTGGCCGAAGGCCGCATCCGCGGAGCCGGGTTGGACGTCTACGAGAACGAGATCCCCGAAGCGGATTTCCCCGGTCCATCGGACAGATTGAAGAGCCTCTCGAACGTCGTCTTCACCCCTCACATCGGCACGGCGGCACGCGAGACGCGCGAGGAAATGGCCATGCGCACCGCCGAGAACATTGAACGGTTCCTCGACGGTAAACGTCCCTTGGATGTCCTTAACCCCGAGGTATACGGAGAGGCAGCACGCCACGATGAGCGTATCGGCTAAATGGGGTGTAGGAAGTCTTGTGTAAAAGGTCATTTGGCCGAAGACCGATGCGCCCCTCGTAGGTGAGAGTTCCAAGTTATGAGTAACATCGATTTGCATAACCATGTCATTCCCGAGAACGTGGTGCAGGCCATCAAACGCGAACCGGAAAAGTTCGCCACAAGGATCGAGGAAAAAGGCGGCAAACGCTATTTCGACAACCATGGACGCGTCGCCGAACTGCTTCCGGAATTCTGCGACGCCGACGCCAAGGTGGCGTGGCTGGACCGGGTCGGGCTCGATGTCGCGGTGGTCTCGGTCGGCCCGCCGATCTACTTCTACGGGTTGAAGCCGGACGCAGGGCTGGAGGCGGCGAAGCTCGCCAACGACGGGATCGCGCAGATGGTGGAGCGATATCCCGACCGGCTGCGCGGCATGGCGCATCTTCCGATGCAGGATCCGCATGCCGCGATCGCGGAGTTGGAGCGCGTGGTGAAGGAGCACCGGTTCAAAGGGGTCGAGCTCGCGACCTCGATCGAGGGCGTGCCGCTCGCCGACCCGAAGTTCCGCAAGGTGTTGAAGACCATCGAGCAGCTGGGTTGTTTTGTCTTCGCGCATCCCTACCAGTGCCTGGCGCACGGCGGGATGGACGCTTATTACCTGCACAATTTCGTGGGCTTTCCACTCGACACCACACTGATGATCGCGCACCTCATGTTCAGCGGCGCGCTCGACGACCTGAAGACGCTACGCATACTGTGTGCGCACGGCGGCGGTTTCATGCCGTACCAGATCGGGCGCTTCATGCACGGCTACAATGTGCGGGCGGAGCCGAAAGCGCATACCCAGGCTACGCCGGAAGGACACTTCAGGCGTTTTTATTTTGACTCGCTCACCCATCACCCGCAGGCGACGCGGCACTTGATTGACATGGCAGGCGCGGACCGCATTGTGATCGGCACCGATCATCCGTTCGACATGGGGCCCGCCGATCCGCTGGCGGCAATCGACGCCATCCCGGGACTGACGGCGGGGGACCGGGAGCGAATCTGCGAGCTGACGGCGCGGGGCCTGTTGGGCGAAGACTGATCCCGTGCCGGCGAAGATGCCGGCTTACCGGGGCAGGCGGTCAATCAAATCGACAGAAGGGGAACGGAATGGGTGAAAAGCTGGGAATGATCGGGCTGGGGAAGATGGGGCTGCCGCTTTCGCGCCAGATGATGAAGGACGGGCACGCGGTCTGCGGCTACGACATCGACCCAGAGCGGATGCGGATGCTCAAGGAGGAAGGGGGCACACCTTTGGCTTCCGCGAAGGAAGTCGCACAGCGCAGCGACATCACCTTCAGCATCCTGCTCAAGGCCGATCACATCGAGGAGAACACCCTCGGGCCGAACGGCATCGCGGCGGCGGGGAAGAAAGGCCTCATCCACGTCGAAATGAGCACCATGCATCCGGCGTGGCAGAAGGAGCTTGCCGGGAAGCTCGCCGCCCGGGGAATTGAGATGCTCGATGCGCCGATCTCGGGCTCCCATAACCGTGTCGACACCCGCACCATCTCGATCATGGCCGGCGGCAAGCCGGAGGTTTTCGAGCGGGTACGGCCAATCCTCGACCCGCTGGCGGTGGACGTTACCAACACCGGCCCGAGCGGGTCCGGCGCCACCATGAAGGTCGTAACGAATCTCTTCGTGAACTCGTGCACCGCGTTGCTTGCCGAGATGGTGGTGGTAGGCGAGCGCGCGGGGCTCTCCCACGAGGTCATGATGAAGTGCCTGTCGAAGGGCTCGGTGCAGGGATCGATGCTGGCCCAGACGGGCCCGCGGCTCTTCAACCGCGATTTCGCTCCGCGCGGCGCGGTGGAAATCTTCGTGAAGGACATGGGCCTTGCCATCGAGATTGCCCGGGAGCACGGGATCGAGCTTCAGATCGTCCCCGCCGCGCGGAAGATGTTCGAGCGCGCCGAGGCTGCCGGCTGGGGTAAAGATGACGCCAGCCGCGTCATCGAAGTCTACGAGGGTAAAGATAGGCCTCGGTGAGCTAAGCCCTCTGAGTCTGTCTCAAAGATGGATTTCAGCCGCCGATGGATCCGCTGAAAGTCGGTGAGTGTGATCGGTAAATGGTGAATGGAAAAAACGACAAGGACCACGCTACGAAGTTCGCCCGCTCACTATTCACGACTCACGATTCACAAATCTGATCCGCGTTTATCTGCGTTTATCTGCGTTTATCTGCGGCTAATATTGTTTTTCGATACTCTAGACGTATTCTAGTCACGCCTTCGACCGATTGAATTCGAGAATGTCGAACCCCGCATACCGATCCACGAGGTAGACCAGCCCGCGCGCGTCTACATCGACGTCATTGCTCTGCGGCGCGACCTTGCCGGGCGCGGGCTGCGGAATGTAGTAGCCCGCCTCCTGCGGCGCGGTCGGATCGGCGATGTCCACGATGCGCAGCCCACCCGCGAACCACGCGCAGTAGACGAGCGTATCGCCGCCTTTCATGTGCTCCTGGAACTGGTGTGCGCCGAAGCGTCCCGGCGCAGCGCGGCTCCAGGGCGAGTCGAGCTCGCTCACCTCGAAGATCGCGAGCGGTTGGATGTTCCTGAGATCGCCGATGTCGAATACCCAAAGGCAGCCGTGGGGGCGCCCGCGGCGCTTCGCCAGTTCCTCGGCGCTGTCCGCATGTTCTTCCTCGTCGATGGCGATTGCGATGCTCCGCCCCGCGACGGGCTTCGGCAGCCCCATGAAGGTGTGCGAGGGCTCGGGGAAGGGCGGGTGGTAGTTGTACTCGCCGATAGTGCGGGGCTTCTTAATATCGGACACGTCAATCACACGCACGCCACCATGCCAGCAGCCGGCGAACAGCCGGTCGCCGGTGCGAACCGTGTGGTGCAGGCGATGCTGCCGGCCCGGCCAGGTTGGCTTCTCGCCACCGGCGATGTGTTGTCCCGGCATCCACCAACGGGAGACTTCCGCCGGCTTCGCGGGGTTGCTGATGTCGTAGACCACGAGGATGTTGCCGATGTAGCCAGGCATCTCGGTTGAGATATAAGCGTAGTTCGCGTCCATATCGAAGCGGTGCACGCCACGCCCATGGGTCTTGTAATGCGTGATGAGCTTCGGCTTCGCGCGGTCGGAAATATCGTAGATCTTGAATCCGCCCTGATCATAAGGAGCCTTCTCGGCCGCTTCCACTGCCGGGATGTCCGATTCCTTCACGCCCAGCCTGGCCGCGAGCTCGGCGTGCGTCGGATCGCGACCGAGCTCGCCATGCAACGCGGCACGCAGCTTGGGCAGCTCGTCGGCCTTGCGCCCGATCACCGTCATGTTCTGCTCGACGTTCACAATCATGATGTCGCCCATTACCCGCGCCTTGTGGCTGTGGGAGGTGTGGTCGCCGACGGGGACCTGCGCCAGAAGCTTTGGCTTCTTCGGGTCGGACACGTCGAGGATGCTCGTGCCCAGACCCTCCTTGTTGGTGATGTGGCCGACGTAGGCGTGCTTGCCGGCGACGTAGACCTGGCCCGCGCCGGGTACGTCGAGATGCGACAGCGAGGTTACGTTTTTCGCGAGGGATGGCTTCTCTGTGGGTGCATTCATAATGGCAGCGCTGATGGTCGGGGTAGGGTCACGATTCTACACCAACGGTTCCCCGCATCCGCGTGCCGAACAAAGGCAGTTTGGACGGCGTGCGGTGGGTTAGAATAGTCGCGAAACGGGTGCGCTCGCACCAGCCGAACAAATAATCAGCATTGGGGGAAACGCCTTGGCGCGCGCCCGACGCCGTCCGGAAGACTTGCGCAGTTACCGCTGGTATGGCGGTAACGACTTGCGTGCGACGGGCCACCACTCACGCACGCTGCAGATGGGATACGCTCGCGAGGACTTCCTCGGGAAGCCCGTCATCGGGATCATCAACACCTGGAGCGACATCAATCCCTGCCACTCGCATTTCCGTACGCGCGCCGAAGAGGTGAAGCGCGGTGTATGGCAGGCGGGCGGCTTTCCGATCGAGATGCCGGCAATCGCGCTGGCCGAACCGTTCCAGAAGCCGAGCACGATGCTGTACCGGAATTTCCTCGCGATGGAAACGGAGGAACTTTTGCGCTCGTACCCCGTGGACGGCGCGGTTCTGATGGGCGGCTGCGACAAGACGACGCCCGCGCTCATCATGGGCGCGACCTCGATGGGGCTGCCGTTCATCTACATGCCCGCCGGTCCGATGCTGCGCGGGAACTGGCATGGCGAGCCGCTCGGCTCCGGCACCGACCGCTGGAAGTACTGGGCGGAGCGGCGTGCTGGCAAGCTGAGCGACGAGGACTGGAACGACGCCGTGGACGGCATCGCCCGGTCCCATGGGCATTGCATGACGATGGGCACGGCCTCGACGATGACCTCGGCTGCCGAGGCGCTCGGCCTCACGTTGCCGGGCGCGGCGTCCATCCCGGCCCCGGACGCAAATCACCCGCGCATGGCGACGGCGAGCGGGCGGCGCATCGTCGAGATGGTGTGGGAGGATCTCTGCCCTGCGGAGATCCTGACACCTGCGGCATTTTATAATGCAATAACTGTCGTGCATGCGCTGTCCGGATCGACCAACGCCGTCATCCACCTCGTCGCGATGGCCGGGCGCGCCGGCATCGAGCTCGGGCTCGACCGCTTCGACGAGCTCGCGCGCAATGTCCCGGTGCTGGCGAACCTGCGTCCGGCCGGCGCCTACCTGATGGAGGATTTCTACTACGCCGGAGGATTGCGAGCTTTGCTCGCAATCCTTAACGAAGACCTGAATCTCGACTGCCAAACGGTCAACGGCAGGACGCTCGGTGAAAACATTGCCGGCGCGAAAATCTATAACACCGATGTGATCCGCACGCGCGAGAAGGCGCTCGCGCAGAACGGCGGCCTGGCCGTGCTGCGCGGTAATCTTGCGCCCGACGGCGCCGTGATCAAGCCGCTCGCCGCGGAGCCGCATCTCCTCGCGCATACCGGGCCCGCGGTCGTGTTCAAGGATTATCGGGATCTCCTGGCGCGCATTGACGACGAGCAGCTCAAGGTTGACGAGAATTCCGTCCTGGTGCTGCAGAACGCCGGCCCACTCGGCGCACCCGGCATGCCGGAATGGGGCCAGCTTCCCATCCCGAAAAAGCTCCTCAAGAAAGGTGTGCGCGACATGGTGCGCATCTCGGACGCGCGCATGAGCGGGACGTCCTACGGCACCTGCGTGTTGCACGTCGCGCCCGAAGCGTTCGTCGGCGGTCCGCTCGCGCTGGTGCGCAACGGGGACCTGATCGAGCTCAACGTGGAGGCGCGGAAACTCGAGCTCAAGGTGAGCGATGAGGAGCTCGCGCGGCGGCGTAAGGCGTGGCAGCCGCGCCCGGCGCATTTTCCGCGCGGCTACGGCGCGCTCTACGCGCGGCACATTACGCAGGCGAACAAGGGCTGTGACCTCGATATCCTTCAGCACGGGGCGCCGACGCCGGAGCCGGAAGTGCACCACTGAAAAATCAATTCTTAAACCACAATAGACACAAAGGACACTAAGGACACAAAGGAAGATATTAACAAGAAGCGTTTTTGATGTAGAAAACCTTCGTGTCCTTTGTGTCCTTCGTGTCTCAGCTTTGAAGGGATAACCGTGGAACTACCCCGCAACAAATTCAAGGCCGCGCTGAAGGAAGGCAAGCCCCAGATCGGAATCTGGTCGAGCTTCTCGAGCCACATCGTTGCAGAAGTGCTCGCGGGCGCCGGCTTCGACTGGGTGCTCCTCGACACCGAGCACTCGCCCAATGAGCTGCCCATGGTGCAGTCCCAGTTGCACGCGATGGCCGTCGGCACGGCGACGCCGATCGTGCGGCCCGCGTGGAACGACATGGTGCTCATCAAGCGTTTTCTCGACATCGGCGCGCAAACGCTCCTCCTGCCGTACGTGCAGACCGTCGAAGAGGCGCAGAACGCGGTGCGCTACACGCGTTATCCACCCCAGGGGGTGCGGGGTGTGGCAGGCGCAACGCGCGCGAGTGGCTATGGCCGTATCAAGGATTACTTCAAGCGTGTGCATGACGAATTATGCGTCTTGGTGCAGGTCGAGACGCGTCTGTCGTTGAAGAACCTCGAAGCGATCGCCGCAGTAGAGGGCGTGGGTGGCGTATTCATCGGTCCCAACGACCTGGCCGCCGACCTGGGGCATCTCGGCAACTGGCAGCATCCCGACGTGTGGAAGGCGATGGAAGATGCCGCAAAGCGCATTCGCAAGGCCGGGAAGGCGCCGGGGATACTGGTGGGCGAGGCCGATGGCAAGCGCTGCTTCGACATGGGTTTCCTGTTCGTGGCTGTCGGTGCCGACGTTGGGATGCTTGCGCGCGGCGCGGAGGCCCTTGCCGCCAAGTTCAAATAACTCCAGGCACCCCACGTGCCGGGACTCAGGCCGCGCTCGTCTGCTCCGCGGACTCGTTTACCGCTAGAGCACGGCGGCTCCTTCGGGCGAGGGTCGCCATTACCAGCAAGTCGAGCACGCAGTAGAAGGCGCCTGCGGCCAGCGGCGGATTGAGTGTCGAGAGTCCGAGCCAGAGGACCGTGCGCGACCACGTCCAATTGCCGAGCCAGGTTCCGTAGAGTTCCATCGCCAGCGCCAGCACGAACATGACGGCATAGAGCTTCTTGGTCCGCCCGAACGCCATGCATGCGAGGAATATCGAGTACAGCGCGAGCCCGAAAATGTCGGCCCCCGTGATCGCAAGCAACAGCACGAACGGAGCGGCTGCAACCGGAACGGCCCAGACGATCCAGTTTGCCGCGCGCGCAGCCACTCGAGAAACAACAGCCACACCGCGAGATTGGTGAGAGCCTGTCCCCAGAATTCAAACGCCTGATCGAGCAGCAGCCCGCCGCTGATCACAGCAACAACAAGCCAGCCTTTTGCGGCGTCAGCCCGCCGCGCGTGTTCCAGCATGATGCCCGCGATTCTACCAATAGCGCTGAGCGTCAGCGCCGACCGCGATGGCGGCTCGAATCGAGCCGGGCGAAATCTTGAGGGCGCGGGTCGGACATTGCGCCGCACAAACATCGCTGTCCTTGAAAAAGTTCGAAGCGCCGGCCCAGATTGAGCGTGGCCGCGGTCTCACTCGGGCATAAGTCACGCTATCCAAGAGGGAGAAGGGGCCCGGTCACTTTGGTTCGGCAACATGTATTCCCATCGAAGGACGCGTCGTTTAGACTTGATCCATGTCAACAATGGGCGCCGACGTAATGTGATAATGAATTCTGTTCCAGCGCCACGATGGATGAAATGGCGCTGATTTTGTTGTCACATTGGTGAACGCCACATGAATCGACCCCTGCCCAAAGACGCGGAGTTCAAATATCCCTTGCCGACTCCTGCCAGTTCGGAGAGCGGAGCTGAAGGGCAGAGCGTGGTCCTGCCGTGCGCTGATCGGTTCTTCGAGATCCGGTTTGAGTCGATTGGTGGCCTGGGCGCCCACGCCGCCGGCCAAGTGCTGGCGAGTGCCGCCGTGTTGCGGATGAACCTGAACGGCGCCCATTTCTCGTCCTACGGATCCGAAAAGAAAGGCTCGCTTGTGCGCTCGTTTGTGCGCCTTGGGCCTGCAGAGCGGCCGATCCGCACCAGCGCACCGGTCGAGACGCCCGACGCCGTCGTCGTGTTCCATGCGGCCCTTCTACGTCACCCGGGGACGCGCGCGGGGCTGCTCAAGAACGGCACATTCATTTTCAACGCGCCTCCGGGACCTGTTCCCGATGAACTCGCCGCGCTGCCGCGCACCTCGCGCGTCATTCGTATCAATGCGCTCGGGATCGCGATGGAAGAAAAATCGCGCCCCAACGCGGTGCTCTTGGGAAGTTTGTGCGGGGCGTTTCCTTTCCTTAGCGCCGATACGGTTCTTGAGGCGCTTACCGAGGAGTTTGCCGGAAGGCATCCCGAAGCCGTCGCCTCGAACACGCGTGCGTTTCAGCGCGGTGCCACGGAGTTCGAGGTTCTGGAAGGCGTCGGTCGCGGCGAGGGCGATCTGCCCCCTGCGCGCGCCGAGCCCGCGTGGGGTTACGAAACACAGCCTGCCGGCGGCATCCTGCCGGAGCCGGGCAATATGGTCTGGAATGATCTTTCCGCATCGCGCACCGGACTCATGCCGGTCCTCGACCGCGAGAAATGCATTCACTGCGGCGTGTGCGATCTCGTCTGCCCGGACTTCTGTCTGACTTGGGGCGAGGGCGAGGAAGGCGGCAAGTTCGAGCGCGAATTCATGGGCATTGACTACCGCTATTGCAAGGGATGCTTGCGCTGCGTCGAGTCGTGCCCGAGCGGCGCGCTCACTACGGAAACGGAGACACCCGGTCTTGCTGACCGGCTGCGCGTACCGCTGTTCCCGGATCTGATCGGATGATGGGGGAAACCATGACGAAACCGGCCTTGGCCACTGCAGCCCGCACGACGGACTTTCCGGCGGGCGTCGTGCGGCAGAAACTTGAGTTCAAGAGCGGCAACGAAGCCGCGGCGCTCGCGGCGCGCGACGTCGGCTTCCATCTGATGGGCTACTTCCCGATCACGCCCTCGACCGAGGTCGCCGAGAATCTCTCGAAGATGCGCGCCGACGGCGAGCACGAGATTGTGATGGTCGCAGGCGACGGCGAGCATGGCGCCGCGGGTATCTGCTACGGCGCGGCGCTGGGCGGCGGGCGCGTGTTGAACGCCACCAGTTCGCAGGGCCTGCTCTACGCGCTCGAGCAGCTCCCGGTCCAGGCCGGCACGCGCGTGCCGATGGTGCTCAATATTGCGGCGCGGGCCATTTCCGGGCCGCTCGATATCCGCGGCGACCACTCGGACATCTACTACGCGCTTAACACCGGCTGGATCATGCTCTGCGCGCGCGACCCGCAGGCCGTGTACGACCTCAACTTCGCCGCCGTCAAAATCGGCGAGCACTGCGACGTGCGGTTGCCGGTGCTCGTTGCCTACGATGGCTTCTTCACGAGCCACCAGAAGCGCCGCATTCAGGTGTTCGACGACCTGAAGCCGGTCCGCCGGTTCCTCGGCGAGCGGCCGCCGATGCCCACGCCGCTCGACACCGAGCACCCGACGACTTTCGGGCCGTATATGAACGACCCGGACCTCATCAACAACAAGGTCCAGCTCTCGCAGGCGATGGACGCCGCGCGGCGCGTGATCCCCGAGGTGCTTGCCGAGCTCGAGAAGCTGACCGGCCGGCCCTACCCCGTGCTCGACACCTACCAAATGGACGACGCCGAGGTCGCCACGATTCTTATCAACTCGGCCGCGGAAACGGCGAAAGAGGCGGCGGATGAAATGCGGGCGCAGGGCAAGAAGGTGGGCGTGCTTTCGCCCAACGTGCTGCGGCCGTTTCCAGCGGAAGAATTCCGTCGCGCGCTCAAGCGCCTCAAGGCCGTCACCATCGGCGACCGCGCAGATTCCTACGGCGCCGGCGGCGGCAACCTCTCGCTTGAAGTGCGCGCCGCGATCCAGATCGACCCGGAGAACCATACCCAGGTTCTGTCGCGTATCTACGGCCTCGGTGGCAAAGACTTCTACGGGGCCGATGCCGAGCAGTTCTTCGCGCAGGCGATCGCGGCGGCAAAGTTGGGACATGTCGACGAGCCCTTTGCCTATTACGGCGCCACAGCCGGTCGGCCCGACAGCCGGCCGCGCCCCGGCCTGCCGCCGGTCACGGCCGCGGAGATCCCTCGCGGAATGGCGCAGATCCAGCGCGACCCGGCGACCGGCCGGCTCAAGGTGGAGCTCCAGCCGCTGTGGAAGATGACCGAGGTGCCCAACCGCATCGGTCCCGGACACGGCGCGTGCCCAGGCTGCGGTGCCTTCCCGACACTGCACCAGGTCTACAACGCGTTGGAAGGCGATGTGGTGGTACTGTTCCAGACGGGCTGTGCCATGGTCGTGACGACCGGCTACCCCGCGACGGCGCACCGCATCAACTACATTCACAACCTGTTCCAGAACGGCGCGGCGACGCTCTCGGGGCTCGTCGAGATGTATCACGAGCGCGTCCGGCGCGGGGAGTTGCCTGCCTCGAAGGAGGAAATTACGTTCGTGATGATCTCCGGCGACGGTGGCATGGACATCGGCCTGGGCCCGGCAGTGGGCGCGGCCAACCGCAATCACCGCATGATGATCCTCGAGTACGATAACCAGGGCTACATGAACACCGGCGCCCAGCTCTCGTACTCCACGCCATTCGGCCACCGCACCGCCACGAGCGAAGTCGGCAAGGTGCTGCCGGGCAAGCGCTACCACCACAAGGACACCGCGCAGATCTTCGCCGCGTGCCACGTGCCTTATGTGTTCACCGCGAGCGAGGGCTATCCCGAGGACCTCATGCGCAAGGTCGCGAAGGCCCAGTGGTACGCGAAGAACGAGGGGCTCGTGTACGGCAAGATCCTGTCCTACTGCCCGCTCAACTGGCGCACGCCCGACGACTCCAGCCAGCCTGTGCTGCAGGCGGCGATCGACAGCTGCTTCTTTCCCCTCTATGAGATCGAGCACGGGCATACGACGCTCACCTACGATCCGGACGCGACGGGCCGCCGCCGCCCCGTTGCGGATTGGTTGAACCTCATGGGCAAGACCCGCCACCTCACCAAACCGGAAAACGCTGAGATCGTCGAAGGCATCCAGGCCGAGACCGAGCGCCGGTGGCAGCGGATCAAGGCGATGCACGAGCATCCGATTCTTTAGGACAAAAATATGGCTCGCATCATCGAAACCCGCCGGCTGACCCCGGTCACCAAGCTCTTCCGCCTCGACGCGCCGCTGATCGCCGCCTCCGCGCGGCCCGGCCAGTTCGTGATGCTCCGGGTACGCGAGGGCGGAGAGCGCATCCCGATCACCATTGCCGACTACCACCGCGATGCTGGTACGCTCACCATCGTCGTGCAGGAAGTCGGCGCCACCACCAAGCGCGTCTGCGCGCTCGAAGCCGGCGACGAGATACTCGACGTGGCGGGCCCGATGGGCGGGCACATCGACATCGCGCCGGGCGGCCACGTCTGCGGCGTGGGCGGCGGCTTCGGCTCCGCCGCGCTGCTCTGCCTGATGCGGGAATTCACCGCCCGCGGCGACAAGACGACCGCCATCCTCGGCGCGCGCAACAAGGAACTCATCATCCTTGCCGACGAGCTGAAGGCGCTGTGCCACAACCTGGAGATCTGCACCGACGACGGGTCGGCCGGGTTCAAAGGCTTCGTCACGCAGCGCCTCGCGCAGCTTATCGACGGCGACGGGCCAGGACGGCCCGACCACGTGGTCGCGATCGGCCCGATGGCGATGATGCGCGCCGTCGCGGACACCACGCGCGGGCCCAAAGTGAAGACGCTCGTCTCGATGGACCCGCTGATGGTCGACGGCACCGGCATGTGCGGCGGCTGCCGCGTCAACGTGGGGGGCAAAGCGCAGTTCGCGTGTGTCGACGGCCCGTGTTTTGACGGCCACGAGGTGGACTTCGACGTCGCGATGCGTCGTAGCAAAGCCTACGTCAAGGAAGAGAAACAGGCGCTCGACCGCCTCACCTGCATGGCGAACCGGGAGGCACGCTAATGCCCATCAAACGCGCAGAAAAAACCACGATGCCCGTGCGTGAGCCGGAGGTGCGCGCGCACGACTTCGAGGAGGTGAACAAAGGCTACACCGCGCCGCGGGCCTCGTTCGAGGCCGAGCGCTGCCTGCGCTGCCAGGACCCGGTGTGCGTGGACGGCTGCCCGGTGCGGGTGCCGATTCCCGAATTCATTCATCTCCTGGCCGCCGGTGACATGGCCGGCGCCGCGAAGCTGCTGCGCTCCTCCAACCCACTGCCGGCGATATGCGGGCGCGTCTGCCCGCAGGAGTCGCAGTGCGAAGCCGAGTGCAGCATGACCAACCGCTTCGATCCAGTGGCGATCGGGAACCTCGAGCGCTACGTGGCCGACTGGGAGCGTACGCAGGCGCCCTCGGTCGAGGCCAAGATCACGCGCAAGGAGAAGGTCGCCATCATCGGGGCGGGTCCCTCGGGGCTGGTCTGCGCCGGCGAGCTCGCGCGGCTCGGATATTCGGTCACCATCTACGAGGCGCTGCACGCGGCAGGCGGCGTGCTCCGCTACGGCATCCCGGAGTTCCGGTTGCCCAAGGCGATTCTCGACTGGGAAATCGGGCTGCTGAAGGCGATGGGCGTCGAGATTATCTGTAACGTCATCATCGGCAAGACGCTGACGCTCGACGACCTGTTCAACAAGATGGGCTACGCGGCGGTATTCATCGGGACCGGCGCCGGTCTCCCGCAGTTCCTCGGCATCCCCGGCGAGAACCTGAACGGCGTAATGTCCGCCAATGAGTTCCTCACGCGCATCAACCTGATGCGCGGCTATGAGTTTCCCGAGGCCGATACCCCTGTGCGCGTCGGCAAACGCGTGGCAGTGATCGGGGCAGGGAACACGGCTATGGACGCCGTGCGCACGTCGCTACGCATGGGCGCCGAGGAGGCGATGATCGTCTACCGCCGCAGCGACAAGGAGATGAGCGCCCGCGTCGAGGAGTACCACCACGCGATCGAGGAAGGCGTGAAGTTCCATTGGCTCACCAACCCGCTCGAAGTCCTGGATGACGGGAGCGGCTGGGTAAGCGGCCTCAAGTGCCAGAAAATGAAGCTCGGTGAGCCTGATGCCTCGGGCCGCGCACGGCCAATTCCGATCGAGGGCAGCGAGTTTGTGCTCCCGGTGGAGAACGTAGTACTGGCGATCGGGACGACCCCCAATCCGCTGCTGACCCGGACCACAGAGGGTCTGGCCACGAACAAGAAGGGCTGCCTCGTGGCAGACGACCAGACGGGGCTGACCTCGAAGTCGCTCGTGTACGCTGGCGGCGACGCGGTCACCGGCGCCGCGACGGTGATCCTCGCAGCCGGCGCCGGCAAGCGCGCGGCACACGCCATTCAAGAGGCGCTTGCCTCGGGTCCCGGTTCGTCGTGAGGGGACCGCGTCCCACGAGCGAGCCGATCGAATAGCACCTTTTCTAGCACGTATCCCGCGCGGGTTGATCCCGGGTTTGATCTGCGTTCAGCCCACGCCGCGTCCTGTTTTGTTGACAGGCCGCAGGCGTTTATTTAGATTCGCTCGCGTTTACAGACACGGGAAAGACGGCCATGCCGGAAGAGGTGGCGGTTGTTACTGGCGCGAGCTCCGGCATCGGCGAGGCAATCGCCCAGCATCTGCTCGACGCAGGTTGCACCGTTATTGCGTTGCAGCGACGCCCGCCGCGGATTCGTCATGAGCGGCTGCTGTTTCACGGGGCAGATCTCGCAGATACCGCGGCTGCGCAGCAGGCGGGGGCTGAAATCGCAGCCCGGCATCCCGTGCGCTACCTCGTCAACAACGCCGGTGCGAACCGGCCCGGACGTCTCGAGCAAGCGACGGTCGACGATCTTGACTACGTGCTGGCGCTTAACGTCCGGGCCGCTATGATCCTGATGCAGGCATTCGCGCCGGGCATGCGCGCGGCAAAGTTCGGGCGCATCGTCAACATGTCATCACGGGCGTTGCAGGGCAAGACCGCACGGACGGCCTACTCGGCGGCGAAGGCTGGGTTGATCGGAATGACACGCACGCTGTGTCTCGAGCTCGCGCCCGACGGTATCACCGTCAATGCGGTCGCCCCTGGGCCGGTTGCCACCGATCTCTTCGACAACGGGCATCCAATCGGGAGCGAGAAGCGCCAGCGCGTGATCGACAGCATTCCGGTCAAACGGGTCGGCACGACCGCTGACGTCGCCCGCACGGTTGCCTTCCTGCTTGCCCCGGAGAGCGGGTATATCACCGGGCAAACCGTTTTTGTGTGTGGCGGGACCAGCGTGAGCGGCACGGGCGGCGACTAGCACCAGCGGTTGCAAGACGCGGCTAGCGACCAGAGCACCCCGCTTACCCAGCACGGGCTTCTCCTAACTAACCCGTGGGAGTGGCCTCGATAACAATTTGATATATATAGTTAATACTGATGGTTCGAAGGCTCTGAACATTAGTAAGTGCACACTTACAATGCCTCTCTCAACGACCTCGCTGTTGCAACCGCTTCAGCAATGTGCCGGGTGACGGGTAGTACCCCGAACCGAGACGCGATGACGCGGTCGAGGGCGTGAACTGCCGCATCTGGACAGCGAATCCGGCGGGACGATTCCACTCAAACGGGGCGGGGGTAAGCAGTCGGTCGGGCTGATGGCGCGGATGGCTCGCCGGGCCACGCACAGGATATTAGACGCAATGCAACAAAACCCTTAGGCGATTGACACTATGGGAGAAAAAACTCACAATACTCGGTTTCGTTCGGAGGGGTGCCCGAGCGGCTAAAGGGGGCAGACTGTAAATCTGTTGGCCATGCGCCTACGTAGGTTCGAATCCTACCCCCTCCACCAGGATTTGCGGGTAAGCAGGGTGCCGATAGTGCCGGGGTTGGGTTACGCAGACACGAGGCGGGTGTAGCTCAATGGTAGAGCAGAAGCCTTCCAAGCTTACGACGAGGGTTCGATTCCCTTCACCCGCTCCAAAGGAATTTCGCAGCGGACACAAATGGGAGAAATGAGAGAACGCCGTGGAGTGCGTTCCGCCGGAGAACATGATCCGCCGCCCATGTAGCTCAGTGGCAGAGCACTCCCTTGGTAAGGGAGAGGTCGCGCGTTCAATCCGCGCCATGGGCACCAGAATTCGTCTTCGACGATTGTCTCCGACGAATTCTGTAATGAGAGAGACAAAAGTTTTTGATTATTTTTTTGCGGATTCTGTGTCGAGGCGCTGAATTCGGATTGGCGGTAGCGGTTGTGGTAGAGATGGATTAGCGAAGACGGAGCAAAAAAATGGCGAAGAGCAAATTTGAGCGCACGAAGCCGCACGTGAACGTGGGCACGATTGGGCACGTGGACCATGGCAAGACGACGCTGACGGCGGCGATGACGATGATTTTGTCGAAGG
>Ga0224512_10000148_pt1 | contig 75479 bp, 61 predicted proteins | sample SF_May12_sed_USG_4_FD_169103 | JGI IMG/M metagenome (GOLD analysis project Ga0224512, IMG submission 169103) | Sediment microbial communities from San Francisco Bay, California, United States - SF_May12_sed_USGS_13 | ecosystem: Environmental > Aquatic > Marine > Sediment | place: USA... | reverse complement strand
CGTTGTGCCGGTTGGTGATCATGATCCCGCCGCCGGTCACGGCAAACGCGGTCCCGCTGACGACCTCGCCGTCGGCGAACTCGGTCCACAGCATGGCCACGGCTCGGTTGTTGGCGTCGTGAATCGCCCGGTAATTCACGGTCGCGGCCGTCTGTTGCAGGCTGAGCGCCTGCGTCGCCGCGGCGATTTCCCGGCGCAGCCGCTCCACCTCGACGCTGCGACCGGCCGCTTCGGCGACCCGCAGGTTCAGCCGCAGCGCCTCCACGTCGTCTTGGGAGCGGCGCAGGGCGTCGGCGAGGCCGTCGACACGGCCCTGGAGCTGGGTGAGCGCCGCCGCGGAGGCGTCGAGGATGCTGTCGATCTGCGCCTGGTACGCGCGCCGCTCGCGCGCTCGGAGATCGGCCTGCTGGCGCCGATCGACCACGACGTAGGCGGTCACGGCGACCAGCACCACCACCAGCACCGCGGCCACGGTACGGAGCCGCCGGGTCTGGCGCACTACTTCGACGCGAACGCGCTCGGTGGTGCTCGACGCGCGCCGGCGGGGCACGGGTGTGCTGCCGGTCGCCCGGGGCGATGTGGTGCGGGCGGCGGGGGCGCGGGCCGGAGCCCGATCGGGCGTCGCGTCGCTCACGAGCCGCACTTCGACCACCGGGCCGGCGGGGCCCAGCCGGATCTGGTCGGTGTCGTCGAGGGTGGTGTCGCCGCGGATCGGATGCCCGTTGACGAGCGTGCCGTTCTTGCTGCCGAGGTCCCGCACCACCCAGCGCGTGCCGCGCTGCTCGATGGTGGCGTGCCGGCCCGACACGTCGAGATCCCGCTCGGGGTCGAACTGCAGCTCGCACGCTGGGTGGCGACCCAAGGTCACCGACGGCTGTGCGAAGACCCCCTCGGCGCCCGCCCGGGCGCCGCCGAGCACCCGCAGCTGCAGTTTCACGGCCGTTCCCTCACGTCAGGGCGTAGAGGGCAGCCGCCAGCAACGCCACGACGGTGGAGGCGAGGAGCAGGGCTTGGGTGGCCCCCTTCGGCTCGGGCGGGGGGCTTCCCCGGTAGACGGGAACCGGCTCGGTGGTGGACTCGCCGTCGAGCAGCGGGTACACCTGGTGGCCGACGGTATCGTCGGCCTTGGGATCGCGTAGCCCGTCGCCCGACAGGCGCGCGAGTATGACGGTGATGTTATCGGGCCCGCCGCGTTCGTTGGCGACCTGGATCAGCTCGGTGCACGCGGTGACGAGATCCTTGGACCGGTCCGCGACGACGGCGGCGATCTCCTCCTTCTTGACCTGTCCCGAGAGCCCGTCCGAACAGAGGGCGAACGCGTCGCCCCGGCGGACCTCCTGGTGCGTGAGATCGACGCGGATGCGCGCGTCCGGGCCGAGCGCCTGGAGGATGATGTTCTTGCGTTCGCTGCGTTCGGCTTCCTCCTCCGTCAGCTCCCCGGCGTCGACCAGCCGCTGCATGAGCGACTGGTCCTTGGTGAGCTGAATGGCGTCGCCGTTGCGGATGAGATACGCGCGGGAATCGCCCACCTGCGCGAGGTAGACGTGGTCCTGGAGGACGCCCACGACGGTGGCGGTGGTGCCCATCCCCCGCAGCTCCGGGTGTTCCAGCGCGTAGGAGTGGATCTGCTCGTTGGCGCGTTCCAGGGCCTCCTTGAGCCGGCTGGCGAATTGGGCCGGCTCGCGGCTGTCGTCCTGGCACCACGTCTCCACGAGGTACTGGAACACGGTATCGGTCGCCATCTGGCTGGCGACCTCGCCGGCCGCCGCGCCGCCCATCCCGTCGGCAACCATGAGCAGCGTGCCGCGCTCGCCGAGATCGTGCTCGCGCACCTCGGGGTGGAGCGACGCCTGTCGCGTCGTCAGGTCGGCCACGATGAAGGTGTCTTCGTTGTGATCGCGCGTGCGTCCGAGGTCGGTCTTGCCGAAGACCGAGATCTTGATGGACGGCTTCTTCAGCCCGAACAGGTTCAGCGGCACGAGTACCGACCTCGGATCGTCCGGTAGGTCTGATTGGCGGGCACGAGCGCGATCGCCCGATCGATCCACGCGCAGGCGTCCTGCAGCGCCGCACTCTCGAAGAAGCCCTGCGCGAGCCACGCAGCGGCTTCGCCCCGGAGGTCGGCGGGCAGGTCCGTCCGGCCGTAGATCCCCTCGAGCTGGCCGATGGCCGACGCCCGCAGCGCGACGTCGAGCACCTCGTCGCCGAGCCGGGCGATGTCGGCGCGAACGGCGTCGACGTTGGGAGTCGGTGGCTCGGGGCGTGCGGTGTCACCGCCCGTGCGGCGGAGGGTGTCGCGCCCGCCGGCGGGAGTCTCGCCGCCGCCGAGCGGCCGCTCGCCCCCGCCAGGGGGCGTACCGCCGAGCCCGGTATCGGGCGGCGTGGCGCGCGCGCTGTCACCTTCGACGGCGGCCCGGTCGCCGCTGCCCTTCAGGACGAGGGTGGCCGCGGTACCGCCGCCGATCACGAGCACCGCGGCCGCGATCGCGGCAACCGGGACCCGCCGTTTCGCTCCCGGAGCCGGGGAGGGCGCGGGCTGCGGCGTGGTGGGGGTGATGGTCCTGGGCGGAGCCGACGCGGACGGCTGCGAGCGGCGCTCCTGTGTCGGCGCGAGCCTGACCGTCGCGTCGTCGTCGCCGGCCACGATCTGGGTGATGTCGTCCTCGGCGATGGGCGGGTGGCCGGGCGCGGCGGCCATCGGACGGACGGCGGCTGCGGCGTCGGCGGCAAAGTGGCCGGCGTTGTCGTACCGATCCCCGGGCATCCGCGCCAGGGCGCGGTCCATCACGCGTTGCAGTGCCTCCGGCACGCCGAGATCCGGTCGGGCCCGGGCGAGCGGGAGCGGCTCGTCCGTGAGGCGCTTGATCATGACCTCCTGCGCGGAGTCCGCCTCGAACGCGAATGTGCCGGTGAGCATCCGGAAGAACACGAGGCCCAGCGAGTAGATGTCGCTGCGGCCGTCGAGCACGTCGCCGGACAGCTGCTCGGGGCTCATGTACTCCGGCGTCCCGACGACGAGCCCCGTCTTGGTGACTTGCTGACCTTCCTGCCCCCGCATGGCTTTGGCGATACCGAAATCGACGACCTTCACGAGCTCCGCGCCGCCGCGGCCCCGGGCCAGCATGATGTTATCCGGCTTGAGGTCCCGGTGGACGATGCCGAGCTCGTGGGCGGCCTGGAGGGCGTCGGCCGTCTGTTGCAGGATGGCCACCGCCCGGTGGGGCGCGAGCGCTCCCTCGCGATCGAGCACATCGCCCAACGCCTCCCCCTCGATGAACTCCATGGCGAGGTAGATGATCCCGTCCGGCGTCTCGCCGAAATCGTAGATGGCGCAGACATTCGGATGGTTGATGCGCGCCGCGTTCGCCGCCTCCCGGTTGAAGCGCGCAATCGCGTCGGGATCGCTCGTCATCGAAGGCGACATCACCTTGATGGCGCTCTGCCGGCCCATCTTGACGTGCTCGCCCAGATAGACGGCGCCCATGCCGCCTTCCCCGAGCTTCTTGACGATGTGGTAGCGATCGGCGATCACGCTGCCGATCAGGCTGCCCTGCGCCGTCGAGCGGAGCGCGGTGCCGTCCCCCGGACAGAACTTCTGGTCGTCCGGATACTCGGAGCCGCAGGTCGAGCAGACCTTCACGAGGGTTCGATCCTCAGGAGCTTGTCGCCCACGAGAAAGCGGCCGCCGCTCGCGACGCGCAGCTCGCCGCGCACCGCGATGCCGACGCCGTTGCGACTGCCGGCGTCGACGATCACGAAGTCGGCGTCGCGGGACAACACGTCCGCGTGCCGGCCGCTCATGGAGAGATCATAGGGAAAGATCCAATCGCCCCGTTCCCGCCCGATGCCGATGTCCCGGCCGGGCGACAGATGAATGACATCCCGCGCGCTGCCGTCGCCTCGCAGCTGCGTGAGTGTTGCAATGTCCGCGCCGGGCGTCTGGCTGCCGAGACGCCGTGTCTGATCCTGTTCCGGCGGCTGGGGACCGGGATACCCGAGGCGCCGGAAGCGGAACACCTGGGACCCGACGAGGATCAGGTCTCCGTCCTGGAGCATGTACGGCTCCTCGATGAAACACCAGGTCCCGTTGCGGCTCCCGAGATCCCGGACGTAGACGTCCCCACTGCGTACGCTCACCTGGGCGTGGACCGGCGAGACAAACGGGTCGTCGGGAAACGCGATGTCCGCGTCCACCCGGCCGATGGACGTTTCCTCCCGCGTCAGGGAGAACGTCGTGAGCACGTTGCCCCCCTCGTCGAGGTGACTCAGGCGGCGTGGCGCGGTGAGCGGGCGCGAATCGCGGTGGTGGGCCAGCGGCTGCCCGCACTGGGTGCAGACGGCTCCCGAGGCGCGGGCATCCGAGGCCCGCGCCGGAAAGGGTGGAGAGGTCGTCGGCCGCTTGGTGCGATCGAGCCCTTTGCCGCACTCCCCGCAGTACTTGGATACGGCGTCGTTCTCCGCGCCGCAGTGGTCACACCGGATCACGCCTGTGGCCCTCCGAAGGCGCGTGAGGCGAGGCCAATGTACACGTCGGCCGGGGGCACGGTCAACCACGGGAAATTGACGTAGGTTCTTGCGACAGACTAGGTTCCGCGCCATGCGCCCGATCTGTCGCTGTGCGGTGGTGTCGGTGGTGCTCCCGGCGGTCGCCGCATGCGCGCCCGCCCGGCCCGCGATGGCGCCCGCTCCCGCCCCGCCCCTGACCCTCACCGTCGTCTATCCGCCGCTCACTGCGGACAGCGGGGGCTGGCGCGCCATCGCCCCGCTCGGGAGCGCGGACTCCACGTTCGTGTTCGGATCGGTCAGCCGGCCGGATGCGGTGGTGCGCGTGAATGGCGTGCCCGCGGCGGTGGCGGCGACGGGTGGGTGGCTCGCGTGGCTCGGGCTGCCCGCCGATACGGTCGCCGTCGTCGCGGTCGTCGCCTCGCGCGAGGGGGAGCGGACCGAGGTGCGGTTCTCGGCCGCGCTCCCGCAGCGATACCGCCCGCCTGGTGTGGGCGCGTGGATCGACACCACGTCCCTCGAGCCGACGGGCTCGGCCTGGCTGCGGCCGGGCGAGGGAGTGCGGCTTCGGGTTCGGGCGGCACCGGAGGCGCGCGTGCAGCTGCGGGTCGGGGACAGCACCGTGGTCCCGTTCGTTCGCGACGCCGCGCTGCCCGCGCTCCCGTGGGGCGAGCGCGCGTTCGGGACGGTTCCCCCGGCGCCGCGCGCGCCCGCGCCGGATCGGTTCAGCGCCTGGTGGGTCGGGCCGCTGGGGAGCGATCCCGGTGCGGTGCTGGCACCCGCACCGGGCGACACGAGTGACGCGTCGTGGCCCGTGCTCGAGGTGACGCTGGGCGACGATACGGCGCGCACCCGCTGGCCGTTGCGGGCGGCGGTGCTGCCGCCCGAGGCGCCAACGGTGGCGATCGTGAATGACGACACCGCCGGGACCGGGACCACCGATCGCCAACTCGCCGGCCGACCCGCGCCGCACGCCACCTACCACTGGTTCTTCCCTAACGGCACGCGTGCGGTCGTGAGCGGACGGCGCAACGACCAGGTGCGGCTGCAGCTCTCGCAGCGCGCGGCGGCGTGGGTCGATGCGCGCGACGTGCAGCCGCTGCCACCGGGAACGCCGCCGCCCGGTGGGGCGACCCAGGCGCTGCGGCTGGTTCCCGGGCCCGCATCCGTCGTGCTCCGGATTCCCCTGCCGGGCATGGTGCCGTTTCGGGTCGATGAAGACGCAGCCCGAGTCCGACTCACGCTCTACGGGGTCGCGGCCAATGCCGACTGGATTCAATACGGCGGCACGGATCCGCTCGTGACGCTGATCCGGTTTGCGGTCCCGGCGGAGGACGAGACGGAGATCGTCGTCGAGCTCGCCGAGCCGGTCTGGGGGTACCGGACGTGGTGGTCGGGCCACGACCTGTTGCTCGAGATCCGCCGCCCACCGGCGATCGACCGGCGCCACCCGCTGCGCGGCCGCGTCATCGCGCTGGATCCCGGGCATCCGCCGGGTGGAGCCACCGGACCGACGGGTTTGTACGAAGGCGATGCGGTGCTGGCGGTCGCGCGGGAGGCCGAACGCCTGTTCGCCGCGGCGGGCGCGCGCGTCGTGCTGCTGCGGACGGATGGCGCCCCGCTCGGACTCGTCGAGCGGGTGACGGCCGCCGAGGCTGCGGACGCGGACGTGCTGCTGTCCATCCACGCGAATGCGCTGCCGGACGGGGTCAATCCGTTCGTGAACCACGGCACCAGCGTGTACTACTTCCACCCGCGCAGCGCGAGTCTGGCGCGACACGTGAACCGGGCCCTCGTCGGCGCACTTGGCGTGCGAGATCTCGGGATGGGACGCGGCGATCTGGCCCTGGCGCGCCCGACGTGGATGCCGGCCGTGCTCACGGAAGGGCTCTTCATGATGATTCCCGAACAGGAAGCGCTGCTGCGGGATCCCGACGGCCGCCGCCGCTACGCCCGCGGGCTCGTCGAGGGCACGGCGGCGTTCCTGGCCGAGCGTGCGGACGCCCGGTGAAGGGCGGCCGCCCGCACGACGCGAACGCCAGTGCCGACGCCGGGTAGCATCAGGGATGCGGCGCACGCTGACGGTGATGGGCCTGGTGCTCGGAGCGGCGGGCGCGGCTCGGGCGCAGAGCCCCGAGTTGCGCGCGGAGCTCGAAGCGCTGCGGGCAGAGCTGGCGGCCAGCGCCGACTCGACCGCGCTCCTCGCGCGGGAGCACGCCGGCATCGCACTGGCGCGCCAGGACCGGGAGAACGCGCTCGTCCATCTCTGGCTGGGCTTCCTCGCGTACCGCCTGGGCGAGATCACGGGCGTCCGGCAGCACTACGACGATGCGGCCGGGGAGTTCGAATGGGCGGCCGAGTTGGAGCCGGACTGGCCGTACGCATGGTACGGGCTGGGGTTGTCGGAGCTCGCGTTGGGAGAGAGCTCCGTCATGGTGGTGGAGAATCTCCGGCAGGCCCTCGGGAAGGACTACCTCTCCAAGGCCGCGCGCGCGTTCGCGCGCGCGGCGGAAGCCGATCCCGGGTTTGCCCGGGCGGTGATTGACCTCGCCGATGCCGCGCGCCGGCAGCGCGTGCGCCCCCGCCTCGAGGTGGCGCAGCGGGCTCTGCGGGCGGCGGCCGCGACGGACGCCGGCCGGCTCCCGGCGCTCCAGCTCGCGCGCGGACGGATCGAGCGCGAGATGGGCGAAGGCGACTCGGCGCTGGCGGCGTTCGCGGCCTACCTCGCGGTCGGCGGCGACCGGGCGCTCGGGCTGCTGGAACAGGCGCGCACGCTCTTCTACGTGCGGCGGCCCGTGGAGGGCCGCGAAGCCTACTACGCTGGGGCGGAGAACCTGGGCCGCGGCCGTCCGCGGGCGGAGTATCGGGCGGATCTCCAGTGGATTGCCACCGACGCGGACCTGGCGCGATTCGACGCCGCCCCGGCCGAGCGCCTGTCGGCCTGGCTCGCGGAGTTCTGGACCGCGCGCGATGCCCTCGACGGTCGCGCCAGTGGGGAGCGGCTGGCCGAACACTACCGGCGGCTGTTTTACGCGGTGCGCCAGTTCCGCCTGACCAGTCCGCACCGGCAGTACGGAACCGAGCCGTTCCGGAGCACCCAGGATGTCGTGGACGACCGGGGCGTGATCTACATCCGGCACGGCGAGCCCGACGAGCGTGCACGGCACGTGGCACTCGAGATCGAGCCGAACGAGTCCTGGGTGTACCGGCGGCCGCTGGGCGATCTGATCTTCCACTTCGTCGCCCGCGGCGACGTGCAGGACTACAAGCTGGTCGAGAGCCTCCTCGATGTCTTCGGCACGGGTGCCGCGATCCAGTGGCAGGCGGCGGGACGGCTGCCGCCGCAGGCGAGCGCGCTGCTCGAGAGCCGAGCCCACCTGGATGCCGCCTACGGGCGGCTGGCGCAGAGCGGCACGGGGCAGGGAACCGGGCTCGCCGCGGAGCGGCGCCGGGGACGCGACGTCATCAAGTTCGGGACGACGACCGACAGCTACCGGCTGTGGTTCGATCGGCCGCTGCAGTCCCGCCTGCAGGCCTACGCCGTCGGTGGGGCGGATTCCGGGGCGCGCCTGCTGTTCGTGTTTGCGGTGCCCGGGAATCGGCTGAGCGGCCACCCGCGGGGCGGCACGACGATGTACCCGCTGGAAGTGCGCCTCGTGCGAGTGGGGCCGGAGAGAAGCGCGCTGCTGCTGGATACGACCCGCGTGTTCCGGTCCGCCACGCCGCTCGAGCCCGGCCAGTACTTGAGCGGGTATCTCGAGGTCCCGATCGAGCCCGGGATGCACGAGCTGCGCGCCGTGGTGCTGGAGCCCGAGACCGGAGCCGGGGACGTCATCGACATCACCGAGCTCGACGTGCCGCGGTTCGATGCGGGCGGCCTGGTGTTGTCCGATCTCGTGCTTGGAGAGCGCGACGCCGGTCTCCTCTGGCGTGCGGCGGGCGACAGCGTGCCGCTGAGCCCGCTGGGGGCATATCCGCAGGGGGGCACCGCGGAGCTCTACTACGAGGTGCACGGGCTGCCCGTCGGCTCGCCGTATCGCGTCCGGATCGAGGTGGGGGGACGGCGGGGAGGGTCCATCTTCGCCAAAATCGGTCGCCTGTTCGGCGGCGGCAGGCCGCCGGTGGCGTTTGCCTTCGACGGGATCGTGACGGACGCGCCGCTGCGCGCCCGGCAGACCGTGAATCTCGCGCCGCTCGCGCCGGGCGAATACACCCTGCGACTGACGGTCGAGGATCCGTCCCGTGACGTGCGTCACACTCGGGACGTGCGACTGCGTGTCCTTCCCCGCTGATCGCTTGCGGTATATTCGAGACATTCCCACCTTGACGCCTCTGGGAGAGCCGGCGTGTACTGTTCGCGGTGCGGCCATGCCATTGACGAGTCGGCACGATTCTGTCCGTCGTGCGGGCTCGACCTTGCCGTGTCCACGCCGGTCGCGCGGGTAACCGAGCACACCCTCGGGGAGCGCAGCGAGGCGGACCTGGTCCGCGAGGCGCTGGATACCGAGTACGAGATCCTGGAGGAACTCGGGCGCGGCGGCATGGCGATCGTGTTTCGGGCGCGCGAGAAACAGCTCGAGCGCGACGTCGCCATCAAGGTCTTGCCGTTCTCGTTGTCCTTCGACGCCGAGTTCGTGGAGCGCTTCCAGCGCGAAGCCCGCACCGCGGCACGCCTCGAGCACCCCAACATCATCCCCATCTACCGGGTCGGCCGTGCCGGCCGCGTTATCTACTTCGTCATGAAGCTGGTGCGCGGGACCTCACTCTCGGAGATCCTCGGGCAACGCGGCACGCTCGGCCCCAGCGAGATCCGGCCGCTGCTGGCGCAGGCGGCCAATGCGCTCGGGTATGCCCACCGGCACGGTATCGTCCACCGCGACATCAAGCCCGACAACATCATGTTCGACGAGATGGGCCATGTGGTGGTCACCGACTTCGGGATCGCGAAAGCGGCGTCCGGGACGCGGTTGACCGGCACGGGCATGTCCATCGGCACGCCCCACTACATGAGTCCCGAGCAGGCGCGCGCCCAGCCGCTCGACGGGCGGGGCGATCTCTACTCGCTCGGGGTCGTCGCCTACCAGTGCCTGGCCGGCCAGGTGCCGTTCGACGGCGAGGACGCCTTCTCGATCGGGTACAAGCACATCATGGACGAGCTGCCCGTGCCGCCGCTGGAGACGGCCGAAGCGCGGCGGCTCTTCGCGGTGATCCGGCGCATGATGGCCAAGGCCCCCGAGGACCGGTATCAGAGCGCCGAAGATCTGGTCCGCGACCTGGAGGTCAGCCGACCGTCGGCAGGATCGGCCGACGAAATGACCACGGCGGCGACCGTGGCCCTGCCGGCGCTCGAGGACGTGCGACCCTCGGCGGCCACTCCCCGGCCGTCCGGCGCCCGCGCCGACACGATGCCGCCACCCAGCACACCGACCACGCCGGCGCCCAGAAGCGGGCTCGGGGCCGCGCACGCGCGGCGGCGCCGGGGCGGGGGGCTGGTGGTGGTGGCAAGCGTCGCGCTGCTGCTCGGGGGCGGCGGAATCGGTGGGTACTTCCTTTATACGAACTACCTGGCGCCCCCGCCGCCCCCACCTCCGCGTCCGCCGGTGGTGCTCGAGCCCCTGGTGGTCTGGCAGCCCCCGCTCGACAGCGCCACGGGGGCGGCCCGGCTCACGGCAAACCGCGCGCATGCCGCCCGCATGGCGGCGCTGCCCGACAGCGGGTGGTTGCGGATCGTCGGCGCGCCCGACGGCGCGCGCTACGTCGTGCAGGACCGGCCGTACCAGACCAACCTGCTGTGGCTCGACGTGGGTACGCAGCAGGTGCGCGTGCGGGCCAGCGGCTACACGGACTTCGTCGCGTCCGTCGCCGTGCCGAAGGCCGATACGGTGGAACTCGGGGTGACGATGGCGCGACTCGAGACGCCGGCGCCCGCACGGCCCTCGGTGGTGCGGCCCGAGCCGCGGCCGCCCGGCGCCGAGGCCCAGTGCGAACGCCCCGGCGCCGGCTACAACGCCGACGGGAGCTGTTTCGATAGCGCGGCGCGCCTGCTCGGGTCGGGCAGCCAGTTCGTGCGGCTCGACGCGTCGGTGCGCGGCGAGCCCCCGCGGCGGGTCACGATCTTCGTCCGCGTCGGGCCGGACGGTCGGGCGACGTTCACGGCCGCAGCCGAGCGGAGCGACGAATCGGGCTTTGTCGTGCTTGCCCGCCGCCACGCGATGGGGTTGCGCTATCAGCCCGCGACGAAAGCCGGCCGACCCGTCGAGGCGTGGGCCCCCTTCCTGTTCTTCCCGCAGGACCGCGAGCGGTGATCCATCCGAGCGCATTCATCGCTCCGGGTGCGGTCGTGCTCGGCGATGTGACGCTCGGTCGCGACGCGAGCATCTGGTACCACTGCGTGGTCCGCGGCGACATGGCGCCCATCGTCGTCGGGGAGGAGACCAACGTGCAGGATCTCACGATGGTGCATGTGGACGCCGGCGTCCCCTGCACGATCGGGCGGCGGGTCGGGGTGGGGCATCGGGCCATTCTGCACGGGTGCACGGTGGAAGACGAGGTGCTCGTCGGGATGGGCGCCATCCTGCTCAACGGCGTCCGGATCGGTCGGGGCTCCGTGATCGGCGCCGGTGCGGTGCTCCCCGAGGGGCTCGACGTGCCCGCCGATTCGCTGGTGTTGGGGGTGCCGGGGCGTGTCGTCCGATCGGTCGACGACGTCCTGCGGTCGCGGCTTCGCAGCACGTGGGAGCATTATGTGCGCGAGGCGCGTCGCCATCGGGCCGGCGCGGTGCCGCGGCATCTGTCGTCGTCCACAGGTTTGTGATGTTGAAGCGCGGGAGGACCGACGCGTTGTGGCCTTTCGGGCCGTCTTGCGTGGCCTCCCTTCCGTGTCTAGCTTGTTCCCCCGCGTCGCGCGTCACCGTGGCCGCCGCGACGACTCCGCCGTAGGTAGCTTTCAGGACAGCCGCACACGCGCCGCCATTCGCTCCGGGTTTGGGAGGACAGGGCCATCATGGGCATTGCCGACTCCGAGAAGGGCATCCCGCTGGATCTCAGTGCCAACGCAATCACCGTGCTCACCCGCCGGTATCTCATCAAGGACGAGCAAGGCGAGCCGGTCGAGGAGCCGGAAGCGCTGTTCTGGCGGGTCGCGCGGACGATAGCGGCGCCGGATGCCAAGTACGGAGCGAGCCCCAAGGCCGTCGAGGCCCTGGCCGAGGCGTTCTACGAGGTGATGGCCACGCGGGTCTGGATGCCCAACAGCCCCACCCTCATGAATGCGGGCCGACCGCTCGGGCAGCTCTCCGCGTGCTTCGTCCTGCCCGTGGACGACGCGCTCTCCAACGGCCGGAGCGGGATCTACGACACGCTGCGGAGCATGGCCCTGGTGCACCAGTCCGGCGGCGGCACCGGGTTCGCGTTCTCGCGACTGCGCCCCCGGAACGACGTCGTCCGATCCACTATGGGCGTTGCATCCGGTCCCGTCTCGTTCATGTCGCTGTACGACGCGTCCACGGACGTCGTCAAGCAGGGAGGCACGCGACGCGGCGCCAACATGGGTATCCTCCGCGTGGATCATCCCGATATCCTCGATTTCATCACGTGCAAAGACGACATCACCAAGATCACGAACTTCAACATCTCCGTCGCGGTGACGGATACCTTCATGCAGGCCGTGCATGCCGACACCGCGTACGACTTGACCCACCCGCGGACCGGGCAGGTGATGGGCCAGCTGGACGCCCGGGAGGTCTTTGCCAAGATCCTCCACGGCGCCTGGAAGACCGGTGAGCCTGGCGTCTTCTTCGTCGACCGGGCCAACGCCTACAACCCGGTCCCGGCGCTCGGCAGTTACGAGGCGACAAACCCGTGCGGCGAGCAGCCCCTGCTGCCGTACGACGTCTGCAATCTGGGGTCCATCAACGTCGGCCTGTTCGCCGGCCAGGGCGACGTGGATTGGGACCGCCTGCGGCGCACCGTGCACCTCTGCACGCATTTCCTCGACAACGTCATCGACGCCAACAAGTACCCGCTGCCCGAGATCACCGAGCTGGCCCAGCAGATCCGGCGGATCGGCCTGGGCATCATGGGGTGGGCGGATCTGCTGGTCCGCCTCGGCATCCCGTACGATTCCGAGGACGCCACCAGCCTGGGCCGCCGGCTGATGCGGTTCGTTGACGAAGAGGCCAAGGTCGAGAGCGAGCGGCTCGCCCTCCAGCGCGGGGTCTTCCCGGCGTGGGCCGAGAGCATTTGGGGACCGGATCCGACGTGCGCCCGCACGCCGGCGGGAGAGCGCGTGCGCCCGATGCGGCGGCTGCGGAACTGCAACCTCACCACGGTCGCCCCGACCGGAACGATCTCCATCATCGCGGGGTGCGCCTCGGGGATCGAGCCGCTGTTTGCGGTCGCGTTCATGCGGAATCAGGCCGGCGTGCTCATGCCCGATGTGAACGAAGACTTCGTGGCCCTCGCGAAGCGCGAGGGATGGTATTCGGACGAGCTGATGCAGCGGATCGCCGAGGAGGGCCACATTCACGTCGACGAGGTGCCCGCCAAGTGGCAGCGGGTGTTCGTGACCGCGCACGACGTCACCCCCGCGTGGCACATCCGCATGCAGGCCGCCTTCCAGGAGTTCACGGACAGCGCGATCAGCAAGACGTGCAACTTCCCGAACGACGCCACGGAAGAGGACGTCCGTCAGATCTACGAGCTCGCCTACGAGCTGGGGTGCAAGGGCGTCACGGTCTACCGCGACGGGTCGCGCGAGATGCAGGTGCTGTCCACCGGTACGACGGCCAAGAAGGTGCAAGAGCGCTCGGCGGGCGCCCCGAGCGGCGAGCCGGCCGGCGTGCGCGCCGTCGCCGACCTGAAGGCGACCATCGCCGAGCTCGAGGCCGAGTTGGGTCGCACCCGCAAGCAGCTGCACGAGGTCGAGTCGGAGAACCTCCAACGCCGCATGAAGCGGTCCCGGCCCGAGTTGCTGAAAGGCACCACGCGACGGCTGGAGACGCCGCTCGGGACGCTGTACGTCACGGTCACCGAGGACGACCGGAGTCAACCGTTCGAGATCTTCATGAGCTTGGGGAAAGCGGGCGGCGCGTTGATGGCGGATGTCGAAGCCATCGGGCGGCTCATCTCGCTCGCCCTGCGCTCGGGCATCCCGATCGCCGAGATTCACCGGCAGTTGCGCGGGATCTCCTCCGACCGCGTGGCCGGGCTCGGTCCCAACAAGGTGCTGTCCGTCCCGGACGCGATCGGGATCGCGATCGAGCGTTGGATGTACGACAAGCAGGGCATCCAGCAGGATCTGTTGGATCTGCCGGACGCGCCCGAGTCGGAGGTGGCCCGGGCGGCCACCCGACCCATGGCCGGCGACGAGGGCGAGCTGATGGACGTGCATGCCGTCAACGCCGAGCAGTTCACGGGCGCCTGTCCCGACTGCGGATCCCAACTCGAGTATGCCGAAGGATGCGTGAAATGCCACGTGTGCGGCTACAGCGAGTGCGGCTAACGCGGCGCGCGCGACGGGGGGCGGTGGCGACGAGGCTCGGGACATGGTCCCGGGCCTTTCGTACGGCTGCCCCGGGGGCGGGGGCGCGCGCGGCGGTCGGCCACGGGCCCGATCCGTGACGCGGGCGCCCCGCATCCGCGCTGCGACCGCGGCGGACCTGCCCTCGGTGCTGGCGCTGCTCCGCGCCGTGGATCTTCCGGTGGACGGCATCGGGGCGCCGCTCACGGGGTTCGTCGTGGCCGACCGGGACGGACAGGTCGTCGGCGTCGCCGGGCTGGAAGCGTACGGCCCCGCGGGCCTGCTGCGCTCGGTTGCCGTCCGGCCGGACGGGCGGGGTGGCGGGACGGGCCGCCGGCTCGTGGAGCGGGTGCTGGTGGACGCCCGGGCGTCAGGCATGCGGGACGTGTATCTCCTGACGACGACCGCCGCGGACTATTTCCCGCGGTTGGGGTTCCGGCCCATCCCGCGGAGCGCGGTTCCGCCCGCAGTCCAGGGTTCCGTGGAGTTCCGGGAGGCGTGCCCGGCGTCGGCCGTCGCGATGCACCGCGCCGTGCGAGACCTCCCGGTCCCGGGCCGGTAGCGGGCGCCCGCGTTTGCGTTACTTTGGGGCTGTGCGACGACTGACGGCTTTCGGGCGCTCCCTCCGGGAGGAGCGACGCGCCTTGGGGTGGGGCGGCCTGCTCCGGAAGCGGGGTTGGAAGCTGGTGGCCGTCGTCGTGGTCTACTATCTGATTCGAGACACGATCCTCTACATCGTGATTCCGCTGGGCGTCGCGGCGGGGCTCTCCCGCTAGGGAGCGTGGCAGGGACGATGACTCCGAAGCATTGGGCACGCGTTCGCCAAGCCGGCGCGCACGGTCTGCGCCGCGGCGCGTGGTACGCGGTCGTCAACGACTCGAAGCCGAGCATCGTGTTTCTCGACGTGAACAAGAAGAACATCGCCGTGGACCGCACGCTGGTGGAGATTCGCGAGGGGCGGCCGGAGGAGTGGAGCGTGGTGATCCGCCGGCCCGGGGACGTGGCCCGCCGCGACCGCGCGCTCGACCTGAATCCGACCTACGGAGTGTGCCCGCAATGCCGCAGCCGCTCGAACCTGATCGCCGGCGCGGCTCGGGCACGGTGCGCCTACTGCGGCGGAGAGTTCGGGATCGACTGGCAGCGGACCTGCTGACGCCCTAGCCGGTCCGGGCCGCGGCCCCACCCGCGTTATATTTCCCCGTCCATGTCGCCCATCCGCCGCGAGACCGTAACGACCCGTGTCGGGGGCGTGCCGGTCGGCTCCGCGCACCCCGTCGTCGTGCAGTCCATGACCAATACCGACACCGCCGACGTGGCGGCGACGGTGGCGCAGGTTCGCGCGCTGGCCGACGCGGGCAGCGAGATCGTGCGGATCACGGTGAACAACGAGGCGGCCGCCGCCGCCGTGCCCGAGATCGTGGCCCGCGTGGCGGACAGCGGACCCCCCGTGCCGATCATCGGCGACTTCCACTACAACGGGCACCTGCTGCTGACGGCCTTTCCGGCCTGCGCCGACGCGCTCGCCAAGTATCGGATCAACCCGGGGAACGTGGGAGCCAAGCGACGGGACGAGAATTTCCGCACGATCGTGCAGGTGGCGATCGACCGGGACAAGCCCGTCCGCATTGGTGTGAACTGGGGATCACTCGACCGCCAGCTGCTCACCGAGATGATGGATGGCAACGCGGCGCGGCCGGTCCCGCGCGACGCGCGCGACGTGATGCTGGACGCCATGGTCGAGAGCGCCATGCGATCCGCCGAGCTGGCCGAGGAGACCGGACTCGGACACGATCACCTCATTCTCTCGGCCAAGATCTCGCGCGTCGTCGATCTGGTGGACGCGTACCGCCGCCTGGCGCCACGGTCCGACTACCCGCTGCATCTTGGGCTCACGGAAGCGGGCATGGGCACGAAAGGGGTCATCGCCAGCACGGCCGGACTGGCGATTCTCCTGACCGAGGGGATCGGCGACACGATTCGGGTCTCGCTCACGCCGCGACCGGGGGGCGATCGCACCGACGAGGTGCGCGTCGCCCAGCAGGTGCTCCAGGCGCTCGATCTCCGGAGCTTCAACCCGCAGGTGACGGCGTGTCCCGGCTGCGGCCGCACGACGAGCAGCTTCTTCCAGGAAATGGCCGAAGAGATCCAGGGCTACCTGCAGCGCCAGATGCCCGCGTGGCGCGCGCGCTATCCCGGCGTGGAGACCCTCACGGTGGCCGTGATGGGGTGCGTGGTGAACGGACCGGGGGAGTCGAAACACGCGGACATCGGCATCTCCCTGCCGGGGACCGCCGAGGAGCCCAGGGCGCCGGTCTACGTCGACGGGCGGTTGCTCCGCACGCTCCGCGGGGACGGGATCGTCCGGGAGTTCACCGAGATCTTGGAGGAGTACGTCGTGCGGCGCTTCGCCTCCGAACCCGCCAGCGCTCGCTGAGCGTGTGGTGACGCACCCACAGGCTGTCCCCATACACTCCACACGCCCCCCGAAGTCCGGGAGCCCGGCCGGTTGGGCCCTGGCGCCAGGCTCTCCACATGTCGACACGGGTGTGGATTCGGCTGTCCACGTCGTCCGTCGGTGGCGGTGCGCGGCCGCGCCCGCCCTCGTCGCGCTGCTGCTCGTCGCCCTTCCCGCCGGGCGGGCGGCGGCGCAGACGGAGGGCGCGCTTCGGGGACGCGTAACCGATCGGCATTCCGGTGCCGCGGTGGCCGGCGCCCGGGTGCTGCTGCTCCCCGGCGGACGCGGCGCGGTGGCCGATGCCGACGGCGCGTACGTGGTGCGGGCCCTGCGGCCGGGTGTCTACCGGGTGATCGTGGCCGCGCCCGGATTCCGGGAGGTCGAGCGGGACAGTGTCCGCATCGTGGGCGGCCAGACCGTCGTGCTCGATGTCGCGCTGTCGCTCCAGGCCGTGCCGGTGCCGGAAATCGTCGTCGAGGGACGCCCGGATCCCGTGCTGGATCCGCGCGCCGTCGCAACCAGCCAGACGATCACGGCCGAGGATCTGCGGCAGCTGCCCGTGAGCACGGTCGAAGAAGCGGTCGCGATTCAGGCCGGCGTCGTGGGCGGCTCCTACCGCGGAGGGCGGATCGGCCAGGAGCTGGTGATCGTCGACGGCCTGGGGGTCAAGAACCAGCTGGACGCGGCCGGGGGCGTCCTGGGTCTCCGCATCCCGCCCGCAGTGCTCCAGGAGGCGTCGGTCATCACGAACGGCTTCTCTGCGCGCTACGGCCAGGCGCTGTCGGGCGTGGTCACCCTGGTGACCCGAGACGGACCCGACCGGCTGGCGGGGGCGGCGGGGTATGAGACGGATCGCCCGCTCGGCAACGGCGGAGATTACGGGCTGGACCGCGTGACGGCCGCCGTGGGCGGCCCCGTGGTGGGCCCGGCGCGGTTTCTCCTGGCGCTCGACGCGAGCGCCCGCGTGGACGACGATCCGGTCAATGCCCCACCGCCCGCGGACTCGCTCGATCCGCGGTTCGCCGCGCCCTGGCTGTTGCCGCACAACGCGGGCGAGGCGCTCGACCTCTTCGGCAAGCTCACCCTCCCACTCGGCGCCCGGCACACCGTGCGGCTGTTGGGCGCCGGCTCCGATCAGCGACGACTGCTGTTCGATCCGGTGCTCAAGTACGAGCCCGATCGCGGACCGGCGCAGGAGGTGCGGGGGCGGCTGGCGTTGGGGCACTATCAGTTCGCGTCGCGCCCGGACTCCACGGGTGCCTTCGTGCTGGACCTCCGGGTGGGGTACTTCGCGAAAGAGGCGTTGCGGGCGCCGCTCCTCGCCCCGCCGGACTACGCGTTCGGGGCGTTCTCGCTGGGCGGATTCGACTTCGCCGGCGCGGACCTCGCGCGGGCCCGCGACACGGCGGCGGCCGCGGCGTCGATCCCCGGCTTTGCGGCCCCCGAATTCTCGACCGCCACGCCGTGGGGGGTGCCGGCGTTCTTTCTGACAGATTCGGACCGGGGCGAGCTGGCGTGGAACCGATTCCGCGAGTGGCGTCTGCGGGCGGACGGGTTCTATGGACGCGGTCCGGCCACCGACATCCGTGTCGGCGGGGAGTACGTCCGGCAGCACGTGGCGACGTTCGCCCGGCTCGAGTCGTACCGCTCGGTGGCCGACGGGGCGCCACCGCCGACGACGTCGGTCTTCTCGCCGTTCGCGGCCGCCGGCTACGCGGAGCTGGTCCAGCGGCTCAGCGACCTGACCGTCACCGTGGGGGTACGGGCCGACGCGTTCAACGCGCGTGGGGCCGGCGACGCGGCGCTGGGCGAAACCCAGGTCCTGCTGAGCCCCCGGGTCGCGGCCGCGACGTCACTCGGCACGGCCACGGTGGTCGCGAGTATCGGGCGCTTTGCCCAGCCCCCCGACTTCCAGTATCTCGTCGCGGCGGCGTTCGACGACACGCTGCGGACCGGCCGATTCCGTCGCGGCAATCCGCAGCTGGGCTTCGAGACGGCCACGCAGTACGAGATCCAGGTCCGGATCCGGACGGCGCGGGCCACGGCGGTGCGCGTCGGCGCCTACGTCAAGCGCCTGGACGGGCTGGTGGCCTCGGTACCGGTCGGGCTCGATCCCGACAGTGCCATCTTTGGGAACGCGGATTTCGGCACCGTGCGCGGCGCCGAGGTCGTGTTCGAGCGCACCGACGCGGATGGCATCGGGGTTCGGCTCAGCTACGTGCTCCAGCGGGCCGAGGCGACGGCGACGAACGCGCTCGACTTCTATCGCCGCCTGCGGATTTCCCCGGTCGGCGACACGATCATCCCCGCGGTCGTGGAATTCCCGCTCGACTACGATCAGCGCCACACGCTGATCGCGGTGCTGCGGGCCCGGACGCCCGCGGGGTCGCCGCGACTGCTGCGCGGGCTCGAGGCGGGGGTCGTGGCCCGCTGGGCCAGCGGGCTGCCGTTCTCGCGCACCACCGCCGCGGGGGATTCGCTGCTCGGGCTGCCCAACAGCCACCGGCTCCCGAGCCAGTACGGCATCGACCTGCGGGTCGGCAAGCACGTCACCCTGGGCGCGCTACGCCTGACGACGTTTGCCGACGTGCGGAACCTCACGGGGCGACGCACGATCGTCGCGGTGCGGCGCGATACGGGATCGCCCGCGGCCGGCGATCCGCAGATCGACGCGCTCGCGCAGGAAGCGTACGCGGCGCGCCCGGACCCGATCCCGTACGAGTCCCCCGCGTATCGACCCGAGGCCGATCTCGATCGGAACGGCCTGATCGAGGGGCCGGGCGAGTTGCTGCCGCTGTTTCAGCGCGCGGCGCGCGATTTCCTTCAACCGCTGTTCGCGTACGGCCCACCGCGGCTCGTACGGCTCGGCCTGCAGGTGGGGTTCTGATGGCTCGATCCCGACCGTCGCCTCCCGGAGGCGTGCGTGCGCCGCTGCCGGGATTTCAGCGCACGAAGATCGTCGCCACGATCGGCCCGGCGTCGGACGACCCGGCCGTGCTGCGCGGCATGATGGACGCGGGCCTGGACGTAGTGCGGGTGAACAGCTCTCACGGCACGGCGGAGCTGCGCACGCGGTGGATGCGAACGGTGCGCGAGGTGGCGGCGGCGGCGGGGCAGCACATTGGACTGCTGGTGGACCTGCAGGGGCCGCGCATTCGGGTCGGGACGCTCGCGGCGCCGCGCACGCTCGTGGAGGGCGGCACGGTGGTCTTCGCGCCGGAGGCCGAGGCCGCGGGCGACGAGATCCCGACGACCTACGAGGCCCTGGCGCAGGACGCCCGGCCGGGCGCGCGCATCCTGCTGGACGACGGCCTGCTCGCGGTGGAAGTGACCGAGGTCCGGAGTCCCCGGGTGGTAGCGCGCGTGCGGCACGGCGGCGTCTTGCGGGGCAAGAAGGGGATGAACCTGCCCGACGTCCGGGTGAGCGCCCCGGCGGTGACCGCCAAGGACCGGGACGACATTGCCCGGGCCGTGGAGCAGGGCGCCGACTACATCGGCATCAGCTTCGTGAGCCGCCCGGAGGACGTGGAAGAAGTGCGTCGCCTGGTGCCCGGGCACGTGCGGCTCGTGGCCAAGATCGAGCGGGCGGCGGCGCTCGAGCGGCTGGCGGACATCGTGCAGGCCGCGGACGCCGTGATGGTGGCCCGCGGCGATCTGGGAGTGGAGCTCCCGTACGAGGAAGTGCCGCTTGCGCAGAAGCGGCTGATCCGTCTGGCCATCCGCCAGGGGCGCGCCGTGATCACGGCCACGCAGATGCTCGAGTCGATGGTGGAGAACCCGCGCCCGACGCGCGCCGAGGCGTCGGACGTGGCCAACGCGATCCTCGACGGGACGGACGCCGTCATGCTCTCGGCCGAGACCGCGATCGGCCGGTACCCGGTCGAGGCCGTGGCCGCGATGGCGCGGATCATCCGCGAGATCGAGCGGGCCGTGGTCGATGAGATGATTCCCACGCCGCAGCGGCGCCGCAGCGATCCGCGCGGCCCGGCCCCCTCCGTCGAGGACGCCATTGCGGCGGCTACGACGGCGGCGGCGGACATGCTCCGGGTGCCGGCGATCCTCTGCTTCACGAAGAGCGGGTTCACGGCGCGGAAGATCGCCGCGCTCCGCCCCGTGGCGCCCATCGTGGGGCTCTCGACCGACGCCCGCACGTGCCGGCATCTGTCGCTCATCTGGGGGATCGTCCCCGAGCGGGCCGAGCACGTGCCGGACTACACCGCGATGCTGGACGTGGCGCGCGACACCTTGCTGGAGAAGGGCTACGCGAAGAGCGGCGACCTGATCGTGGTGACGGCGGGCGTGCCGTTCGAAGTACCGGGGACGACGAACCTCCTCAAGGTGGAGGTGGTCTAGCCCGTGCGGCTCGTCGTGCTGGGATCCGGTACGTCGTTCGGTGTGCCGGTCCTCGGATGTGACTGCGCGGTCTGCCGCTCGGACGATCCGCGCGATCGGCGCACCAGGGTCGCCGCGCTGGTCGAGTCGGCCGACGGACGGCGCCTGCTGATCGACACGCCCCCGGAAGTGCGCCTGCAGCTGCTCCGGGCCGGTGTCGGCTCCGTGGACGCGGTGCTCTACACCCACGATCATGCCGATCACGTGCACGGGATCGACGATCTGCGTGCCATGACGGGTCGGGGCCAGACCCTGCCCGTGTATGGCTCCGCCGACACCCTGGCACGTCTGGCGGCGCGGTTTCCGTACATCTTCGACCGGGCCGTGCGCCCGCCGCCCGGCACGTCGAAGCCCGAGCTCGTACCGCGCGTGCTCGAACCCCTGCGCGACGAGTCGATAGCGGGATTCTCGGTGGTGCCGCTGCCGGTGCCACACGGGGACGTGGAGGTGCTCGGCTACCGGGTCGGGGCGGTGGGCTACGTCACCGACGCCAAGCTGGTGCCGGCCGAGTGCCTGACGCGGCTCCGCGGCGTGCGCGTGCTGGTGCTCAACGCGCTGTTCGAGCGGCCGCACCCGACGCATCTCTCGATCCCCGAGGCGATTGCCGTGGCGCGGACGGTCGGCGCCGAGCGGACGATTCTCACCCATCTCACGCACCGGCAGACGCACGCGTTGCTGGCGGCACGGCTGCCCGTGGGGGTCGAACCGGCGTATGACGGGCTCGAGGTGGTGTTTTGACGGCGTTTTCGCCGTACCGTACATTCGTAGGGGGAGAACCCGAGGTGCACCAGATCGTGGACTTGGCGGCGACAGCCGCGGTCCGCGTCGTGACGAGGAGGATGAGATGGGCCATCGGTACGAAGAGCAGCCCGTAGTGGTGATCGAGCGATCGGGCGGCGGTGGCATCGGCGCGTTCCTGGCGGGGGCGGCGGTCGGCGCGGCGTTCGCGCTGCTGTTCGCGCCCCAGTCCGGCGACGAGACCCGGGCCGCCATTCGCGCGCGCGCCCATCGGCTGCGTGAAGACGCGGAAGACCGGCTGGACGACCTCAAGGAAGCGGTCGAGTCCGGCTATGCGCGCACGAAAGCGAACGTCGAGGCGGGACTGCAGCACGCCCGCCAGTCGCTGGATCAGCGGCGCGAGGGGGCGCGGGACGCGGTGGACGCCGGGCGGTCGGCGGTCCGGACGGCGCGCGACGAGCTGGAGCGCCGGCTCGCCGAGGCGCGCAGCAAGCGGCAGGAGGTTGGCGCGGACGCCGAGACGGACGCCTAGCCCCCGTGCGGGGCTCAGGTGCCCCACCGTCCGCCTCGCGCGGGTGGGCGTTCTCACCGTTCGGCTTCCTGCGACGGGTGTTCCTCGGCGGGTACGAGGACAACATCCCGTTCCTGGCGAGCGCCCTCACGTTCGACGCGCTACTCTGGACGCTGCCGCTGCTGCTGGTCGCCCTGGCCATCTTCGGTTACGTGATCGGGACGGGCGCGGAGGCCGGGGCGGAGGTCCGCGCCGTCCTCGCCCAGTTCCTGCCCGCCACGCCCGATGACAGCCGTCCGTTCGCGGCCGTCGAAGACGCGCTGGTGAGCGTCGTCCGCAGCCGGGCCCAGCTCTCCATTTACGGCGTTCCCTTCTTCGTGTGGCTCTCGTGGCGGCTGTTCGGATCCGTGCGGGCCGCGCTGAACGAAGTGTTCGACACCGAGGAAACCCGTCGCTGGCACGTTGGGAAGGCCATCGATCTCGGGCTCGCCCTCACCGCCGCCGTGCTGATCACCGCCAACACCGCTATGACCATTCTCGTGCTGCGGGCCCCCTGGGTGGGTCGATTCGCGGCGGGCCTGTCCGCGTACGTGATGGCGACCCTGTTGTTCTTCATCGTGTACACGGTCGCGCCAAGCCGGAAGGTGCCGTGGGACACGGCGCTCGTGGCCGCGCTGTTCGCCTCCCTCGGGTTCGAGCTCGTGAAGCGACTCTACGGTCTCTATCTCCTCCAGTTCGCGACCTTCGACCGGGTGATCTCGAATCAGAACGCCGTGGCCCTGCTGCTGTTCGTGCTGTGGGTCTACACCTCGGCGATCATCTTCGTGGCCGGGGGCGAGGTGGCGGAGACCTACGATCTGGCGCGCCGCCAGCGCGAGCAGCGCGCGCTGCTCGCGTGAGCCCCCTCGATCTCCGCAGCGATACGGTGACCCGCCCGTCGGCCGCGATGCGGCGGGCGATGGCCGAGGCCGAGGTCGGGGACGATGTCCTCGACGGCGATCCCACCACCGGCCGGCTCGAGGCCCGCGTGGCGGAATTGCTGGGGCACGAGGCGGCCCTGTTTTTCCCGTCGGGGACGCAGGCCAATCAGACCGGGGTCGGGTTGCAGGCCCGCCGCGGCCAGGAGATCGTGCTCGAGGCGAACGCCCACCTGTTGCATTACGAGATGGGGGCCCTCCCGGGCCTGTGGGGCGTCCAGCCCCGCCCCGTCCCCACGCCGGATGGGCTGCTGACGGCGGAGCTCGTCGAGCAGGCCATACGGCCGGCGTCCCCGCACGTGCCGCGAACCTGTGGCATCGCGGTCGAAAACACCCACAACGCCGCCGGGGGCCAGGTGATGCCGGTTGCCACCCTGGCGGCCATTCGCCGGGTGGCCGACGGGCACGCCCTACCGCTGCATCTCGACGGAGCGCGACTGTGGAACGCCGCTGCGGCGCTCGGCGTCCCGCCAGCCACGCTCGGCGCGCTGGCCACCACCGTCATGGTGAGTTTCAGCAAGGGCCTCGGCTGCCCGGTGGGGTCATGTCTCGCGGGGTCCCGCGACCACATGCGCGAGGCGTGGACCCTGCGCAAGCGCCTTGGCGGCGGCATGCGGCAGTCGGGGATCCTCGCCGCCGCCGCGCTGTACGCGCTGGAGCACACCCTGCCCCGGATCGGGGACGACCATGCGGCGGCGCGGGCGCTCGCCGAGCGACTCGCGGACCATCCGCACGTGCGCGTCGTGGCCCCGGCGACGAACATCGTCATGCTCGATCTGCTGCGGGATCGCGCCGAAGACGTCGTGCCCCGGCTGGCCGCGGCGGGCGTGCTCGTGGTGCCCTTCGGCCCAACCCGCCTGCGGGCGGTCACCCATCTCGACGTGACCGCGGACGACGCCGCGCGAGCCGGCGACGTGCTCGCCCGCGTGCTCGCGTAGCGCATGCGATTCGATGCGGCGGCGGCGCGCCCGGCTGGCCACCGGGACCCGTGGCGGATGCTCTCCGGCGTTCAGTTCTTCGTGTTGTCCTTCGCCGCGCTCGTCACCGTCGGCGCGGCCGGATTGCTCGTGCTGCCCGGGTTGTACACGGGTCCACGGCTCGGCCTGGTCGACGCGGTCTTCACGGCCGCGAGCGCCGTGTGCGTCACTGGCCTGATCGTCGTCGACACCGCCACGTATTTCACCCGGTGGGGGCAGCTCTGGTTGCTGCTCCTGATCCAGGCGGGCGGGCTGGGCATCCTGACGTTTGCGACCCTGATCATCCGGTTCCTCGGACGGCGGAGTGCGCTCGAGGTCGAGACGGCGGTCGGAACCGGCGTCGCGGCCCAGCTCGGCGACCCGCGCCGCCTGCTGCGGGCCGTGGTGACGCTCACGCTCGGCATCGAGGCGATCGGGGCGGTCGGGTTGTGGCTGCTCTGGCGGGGCCCGCTGGGCGCCGGCCCGGCGGTCTGGCACGCGGTGTTCCACGCCATCTCGGCCTTCTGCAACGCGGGGTTCTCGACCTTCGGCGACTCGCTCGTCGGCTGGCGCGGCTCGATGCCCGTGCTCCTGTCGGTGAGCGCCCTGGTCGTGCTGGGCGGTCTCGGCTTCGTCGTGCTCGAGGATTTGCGCGCCCGCTATGTCGTCCGGCGGGTGCGCCGTGTCACCCTCCACACGCGGCTCGTCCTCGTGACGAGCGCCATCCTCGTGGTCGGCGCGACGGTCGTCTTCTATGGCTTCGAGTCCGGGCACACGCTGCGCGATCTGGGGCCGATCCCGCGATGGACGAACGCCCTGTTCATGGCGATCACCCCACGGACGGCCGGCTTCAACAGTGTGGATTACGGGCAGGTGTCGAACCCCTCCATGGCCCTCACGGTGGGGCTGATGCTGGTCGGCGGGTCGCCCGGCTCGACGGCGGGAGGCATCAAGACCACCAGCGTCGCGCTGCTGGTCCTCCTGCTCATCGCGCGCCTGCGCGGCGACCGCCGGGTCTCGGTGGCCGGCCGCACGGTGCGGGACGAGACCACGCAGGCCGCGGCGGGACTGGTCGTGGGCGCGATCGCCATTCTGGCGGCGGCCACCTTCTTGCTCCTGTTGAGTGAACCGCCGGCCGCGGCGACCGATCGCGCGGACTTCGCGCGCCTCATATTCGAAGCGCATTCGGCGTTCGGCACCGTCGGCCTGACGATGACCAAGACGGCCGAGCTCTCGCCCGCCGGCCGGATCATCATTACCGTCCTCATGTTCGTGGGGCGCGTCGGCCCGCTCAGTCTGGCGGCGGCCATGGCGCTGGCGCAGGGTCGGCGTCGCGACTTCCGGTACGCGCACGAAGACGTGGCGGTGGGCTAACCCGCCCGTAGGAGAGACCATGCAGCGCTTCGTCGTGGTGGGACTCGGGCACTTTGGTGGGTGGGCGGCACGGTCGCTGTACGCTCAGGGACACGACGTCATCGCCGTGGAGCGGAGCCCACATCTCGTGGACCGGTTCCAGCATTACGTGACCGTCGCGGTCGCGGGCGACGCCACCGACCCAGATGTCCTGCGCCAGGTGGGGGCGGGGAGCGCCGACGCGGCGATCATCAGCACGGGGGAGGACCTCGCGACGAGCATTCTGGCGACGCTCGCGCTGCGGGACCTCGGCGTGAAGGACATTTACGTGAAGGTCACGAGTCCCGAGGCCGCGCGCGCGCTGGACGCGTTCGACGTGCGGGAGACGATCTTCCCGGAACGCGAGGTCGCGGATCGCCTCGCGCATCGCATCACGTCGAAGAGCGTCCTGGAGTATGTCCCGCTGGCGCCGGGGATCTCGATCCAGGAGCTGGCCATCCCGGACGGATGGCTGGGCAAGACATTGCGCGAGCTGGCCCTGCCGAGCACGTTCGGCATTCAGATCGTCGCGCTCCAGGACGTGCTCGCCGGGTCCCTCGAGGTGGTCCCCGACCCGGATCGGCGGCTGCGGGAGTCCGACGTGGCCATCGTGGCGGGGAAGGACGAGACGATTCGACGCGTGCTCCAACGGTCGGGGGGGAGAACGTGATCCGATGCGGGTGATCGTCGTCGGCGCCGGCGAGGTGGGCTACCACGTGGCCGACCGACTCGCCAAGGAACGGCACGATGTGGTCGTCGTGGACGTGGAAGCGCACCGGCTGGAATACGTGCAGAGCCACATCGACGTCGCGGTGGTGGAGGGCAGCGGCGCGAGCCCCGCCGTGCTCGAGCGGGCCGGCCTCAAGGAAGCCGGGCTGCTGCTCGCCGTGACGAGCGTGGACGAAGTGAATCTGGTCTCCTGCATGACCGCGCAGCAGCGTCCGGGACTCGTGCGCGTGGCGCGGGTCTCCAATCCCGATTTCTACGAAGAGCGCGCCCGCGTCCAGCCGGAGCTGTTTGGCGTGGACCTGCTCATCAACCCGGAGCGCGAGTTGGCACTCGAGGCGTTCCGGCTGCTGCAATCGACGGCCGCGACGGATGTGGCGGTGTTTGCGGGCGGGGCGGTGCAGCTGATCGGGCTGATGGTGACGGAGGCGGCGCCGATCGCCGGACGGTCGCTCGCCGCCATCGGCGCCGACGAGGTGGGGCGGCAGCTGCTCACCGTTGCCATCACCCGGGACGGCGCGACGATCGTGCCGACCGGCGCCACGGAGATTCGGGCAGGCGACCACATCTACATCGTGGCGGCAGCCCGGGAGATTCCTCACGCGCTGGAGCTCGCCGGGCACGAGTTGTCCGAGCTGCGGCGTGTCATGTTGGCCGGCGGGAGCGTGGAGACCTATTACCTCGCGCAGCTGCTGCAGCAGCACGGGGTGAACGCCGTGGCCATCGTGGAGGATCGCACGCGCGCCCACGAATTGGCCGAGAAGCTCGATCGGACGCTGGTGCTGAACGGCACGGTGACCGACCTGGAGCTGCTCGAGCTGGAGGGCGTCGGTGGGATGGACGCGTTCGTGTCCCTGACGGACTCCGACGAAACCAACATCATCTCGTCGCTTGTCGCCCGGCATGCCGGTGCCAAGCAGGTGATCACGCTGGTGAACCGCAGCGATTACGTGACGCTCGCGCGCCACCTCGGGCTCGACGCCGCCGTGAGCCCGCGGCTGAGCGCGGCCAACGCCATCTTGCGCTACGTCCGGCGCGGCAGCGTAACGCGGGTCGCCACGCTCAAGGACACGGAGGCGGAGGCCATGTCGTTCACGGTGGCTGGGACGAGCCCGCTGGTTGGCGTACCCCTGGCGGAGGTGAAGTTGGCGGAGGGCGTGATCGTCGGGGCGATCGTCCGGGGCCGCTCGGTGATCGTGCCCCGCGGCCGGGACGCCCTGCGCGCGGGCGACACCGCCATCGTGTTTGCGCTCCCGGGGGCGGTGGAGCGGGTCGTCCAGCTCTTTCCCTCGTGAATCTCGGCGAAGTGCTCCGAATCGTCGGCGCCCTCGTCTCGTGGACGGCGGCCGCGATGCTCCCGTGCGTGCCCTTCGCGGCGCAGGAGGCGCTGCTCGGGCCCTGGCTCTGGGCCATCGGCGTCACGGCGGGCGTGGGCGGAGGGCTGTGGCTGCTGATGCCGCGGCCGGTGTCCATCAATCCCCGCGAGGGGATCGTGATCGTCGGGCTCGGCTGGGTCGTGATTGTCCTGGCGGGCTCCTTGCCGTTCGTGTTCACGGGCGTCACGGACTCGTTCCCCGCCGCGCTGTTCGAGTCCGTCTCCGGGTTCACGACCACGGGCGCCACGGTGTTCGAGCAGATCGAGCCGCTGCCGCGGAGCATTCTCCTGTGGCGCAGCATCAGCCACTGGATCGGCGGCATGGGGATCATCGTGCTCGGGGTGGCGATCCTGCCGTACCTGGGGGTGGGCGGGGCCCAGCTGTTCCGCGCCGAAGTCCCGGGCATCACCGCCGACCGGCTCACGCCGCGGATCGCCCAGACGGCGCGGCTGCTGTGGGTCGTCTACGCCCTGCTGTCGGTCGTGCTGGCGTTCGTCTATCTCGCGCTGGGCATGACGCCGTTCGACGCGATCAACCACGCGATGAGCGCGCTGGCCACCGGCGGATTCTCGACCCGGACGGCGTCGCTGGCCGCGTTCTCGCCGGCGATCCAGTGGGTCACGGCGCTCTTCATGTTCATGGCCGGCGTGAACTTCACGCTGCACTACCAGGTGCTCACGGGGCGGTGGAAAGCGTGGTTCCTGGATCCCGAGTGGCGCTGGTACTTCAGCTCGATGGTCGGCGTGGCAGTGGTCGTGTTCGTCGCGGTCGCGCTCGACGCCGGGGACTGGTCGCTCACGACCATGCGCCACGCGGTGTTCAACGTCGCGGCGGTCCACAGCACCACGGGGTTCGCGACGGCGGACTTCGCGCGCTGGCCGTCGGTGGCGCAGGTCCTCCTGCTGGGGCTGATGTTCGTCGGCGCCATGGGCGGGTCCACCGGTGGCGGCTTCAAGATGGTGCGGGCGGCAGTGGTGGCCCAGCACACCCGCGGGGAGATCCGCAAGGTGCTGCACCCCAAGGCGATCGTCGTGACGCGGCTGGGGCGCATTCCGCTCCGGTCGGACGTGGTGCTCAACGTGCTGGCGTTCCTCGGGATGTACGTCGCCACGCATGCCCTGGGCACGGTCGTGCTGGCCGCCCTGGGGAGCGATCTCTTGACCGCCACGTCCGCCGCGCTCGCGGCCATGTCGAGCATCGGGCCGGGCCTCGCCGACGTCGGGCCCGCCGCGCACTACGGCCACCTGGGACCGGCGGCGCAGGTCGTGCTGTCCGTCCTCATGCTCCTCGGCCGGTTGGAGTTCTACACGTTGCTCGTCCTGCTGATGCCGGGGACGTGGTCACGGGGTGGCGGGCATCGGTGAGGCGCGCCCGGGTTCCGCCTCCACGCGGCAGCGAGGTCGGGAGCCGCCGGGGGATGCGGCCCCGGGCGCACGGTCTGCGGGGTGGTGATGGGCGGGAGGGTAGGGTAGCTTTCTCGTGCCCCAGGTCCGAGGGGCGCGTGCGCGCGAACCGCGTCAGGACCGTGCAGGTAGCAGCGCTAAGCGATGTCAGGTGTCGCTTCGGGGTGCCTGGGGCACTTTCACTTCTCCCATGACGCATACCGCACTCGCTCGGAAATACCGTCCCACGCGCTTCGGCGAGCTCGTGGCGCAGGGGCACGTCGCCGCCGGGCTCCGCGGGGCTGTCGGCAAGGGGCGGGTGGCGCACGCGTATCTGCTCACGGGGCCGCGCGGGGTGGGAAAGACCACGGCGGCCCGGATTCTCGCCATGGCGCTCAACTGCGAGCGCCGTGCGGAGGCCGGCGGCACCGACGGAGAGCCGTGCGGCACCTGCGAGTCGTGCCGCCGCATCTGGTCCGGGGCCGCCAATCTCGACGTCGTGGAGATCGACGCGGCCAGCAACCGCGGCGTGGATGACGCCCGCGATCTGCGCGAGCGGGCGATGTACGCCGCCAGCGCGCCCGGTCGCTTCAAGGTGTACATCATCGACGAAGCGCACATGCTCACGCGCGAGGCGTGGAACGCATTGCTCAAGATCCTCGAAGAGCCGCCGCCCAGCGTCGTGTTCGTGTTTGCCACCACCGAGCCGCAGAAGATCGCCAACACGGCCGCACCCGTCCTGAGCCGCGTTCAGCGGTTCGATTTCCGCCGCATCGGTCCGCAGGCCGTGAGCGACCGGCTCCGGCAGGTGGCCACGGCGGAAGGCGTCACGGTGGAGGACGACGCGCTCGTGCTCATCGGTCGGGTCGCCGCCGGGGGCATGCGCGACGGACTGTCCTTGCTCGACCAGGCGCTCACGTTCGGCGAGGGGCCGGTCACGGCGGGTCGGGTGCGGGAGGCGCTGGGGCTGATCGACGACGAGCTCTACGCCGAGCTGCTCGACGCCGTGGCGGCGCGCCGGGCCGAGTGGGTGTTTCCCTACGTCGCGCGCCTGGTGGAAGCCGGGGCGGACCTCGCGGAGTTCGTGAACGGACTCGGCGAAACGCTGCGCGCGATGATGATCTGCAAGCTCGGCGGTGAGGCCCACGGGGTCACGGAGACGCTGCGGCAGACCATCGACCGCGCCCACGACCGGTTCGCGAGCGGCGACGTCCTGCGCATGCTGCATCTGCTGCAGGAGACCGAGACGGCCATCCGACGCAGCCCCAACGCGCGGCTCTACGTCGAGACCCTGTTGCTGCGCTACGTGCTGCTCGACCGCACGGTGGCGCTCGAAGACGTCCTCGACGCGCTGGGGCACCCCTCCGGGCCAGCGCCGGCGCCGCCGGCGCCCGCCCCGGGGCCAGGCGCCCGGTCGGGACGCAGCGGGGGTGGGACGCTGCTGCGCGACGGTGGGGGGCGCGCGGCGCCCACCCCCGCCCCCGCGGGTCCGGCACCCGCCCCCGGCGCCCCGCCGCCCGCCGCCGACGCCCTCCCGGGGCTCGACGAACTCCGGGCGGCGTGGCCGCAGGTGGTGGCGAGCCTGGAGCAGCGGCGCCCGATGGTGGCCGCCGCGCTCACCCACGCGGTCCCCGCGCAGAGCGCGGGGCGTGAACTCACCCTCGAAGTCACGGAGGGCGACGTTCACCTCGAGGGGCTCGAGCGCAACCGCGGGGAGATCGAAAGCGCCGTGCGCAGCGTGTTCGGCGCGCCCGCGCGGGTGACGTTCCGGGCCGGGGCGCGCGCGCGCGCCGGGGGTGCGTCGGGCCCCGCCGGGAGCGGTGGCCAGCGGCTCGATCAGCAAACGGATCGCGCGCAGCGGCTCAAGGCCTATCGTGCGAAGGACCAAGCACTTGACGCGGTCGCCGATGCGCTCGATCTGGAGCTGCTGGACTAGCTTGCGGGGTCCCCGGGGAGGGCGGTAGCTTGCACGAGGGTTTCAAGGGGCCTATGGCGGATTTCTCGCAGTTGTTGCAGCTCGGACAGCAGATGCAGGGCCGGCTGTCGCAGATGCAGACCGAGTTGCTCCAGCGCACCATCACCGGGTCGGCGGGTGGCGGGCTCGTGACGGTGACCGTGGACGGCCGCGGGCACGTGCGGGCCGTGCGGATCGATCCGGCCGCGACCGCCGATGGTGACGTGGAGATGCTCGAGGATCTGGTGCTGGCCGCCGTTGCCGATGCGCAGCGGCGGGCGGAAGAATCGTATCGCGAAGAGCTGCGCAAGGCGACCGGAGGGTTGCCGCTCCCCTTCCAGTTCCCGCTCTAGGTCGGCGTGTCGGTCATCGAGGAGCTCACGGCGGAGCTCGCAAAGCTCCCGGGCATCGGCCGGAAGACCGCGACGCGCCTGACGTACCACTTGCTCAAGCAACCGGCGGCCACCGTGACGCGCCTGGCGGAGACGATTCGGGCGGTCGGCGAGCGCGTGCACCCGTGCACGGTCTGCGGCAACCTGAGCGAGGTGGAGCCGTGCCCGATCTGCGCGGACCCACGGCGGGACGGATCGGTCGTCTGCGTGGTCGAGGAAGCCTCGGACATCGGACCGATTGAGCGGACCGGTGCCTACCGCGGCTTGTACCATGTGCTGGGCGGGCGACTGTCGCCGCTCGACGGCGTGGGACCGGACGATCTGCGGGTCGACGCGCTGCGGTCCCGCCTCGGCAACGGGTCGCACGTGCGGGAAGTGATCCTCGCCACGAATCCCTCGATGGAGGGCGAGGTGACGGCGACCTTCGTCCGGGGCGTGCTGGCGGCGACCGGTGTGCGGGTCACGCGGATCGCGCTCGGCCTGCCCATGGGAGGCGAGCTGGAGTATGCGGATGGGGTGACGATCGCGCGCGCGCTGGCCGCGCGGCGCGAGATGGGGGAGGGATGAGCACGCGGCTCAAGGTGCTGCTGACGGCACTCGGCCTGGGGGTGGTCGTCGGCGTCGTCCTGGCGCAGCAGTCCATCAACCGATACCGACGCGCGCTGTTCAGCGGCCGGCCGCTCAAGCGGCTGTCCGCGCTCGGCTATCTCAGCGCGCATCCCAGTGTCGAGACCGTCCGCCTCCTGCGCGACTACATTGCGTGGGAACAGCAGCCGATGCTGCGGCGGCGCGCGGAGACGATCGCGCGGCGCATGGAAACCAAACTCGCCTGACGCGGGGGGGCGATGACTGGTGCCGCCACCTGGTCGCTCGGGGAAGGTGATTACGTCCGCCTGACCGAGCACCTGCAGGACCTGCTGCGGGAGTCGAACGCCCGGTGCGCCCTGTTGGTGGACCGCACCGGCCAGCTCCTCGCCAATGCCGGCGAGGAGCTCCAGTTCGACCCCACGGCGTTCGCGTCACTGACGGCGGCCGATTTCAGCGCCAACGATCAGCTCGCCAAAATGATCGGCGAGCCGGAGTTCGCCTCCCTCTTCCATCAGGGCGAAAAAGAGTCGATGTACCTGGCCGACATCGGGCGCCGGGTGATCCTGGTCGTGCTGTTCGATCAGCGTACCACCGTCGGGCTCGTGCGGCTGCGCGTGAAGCAAACCGTGGGAGATCTCGCCCGTCTGTTCGACGAGGTGTTCAAGCGCGCCACCCAGCCGGGACAGGCGCGGCGGCCCCTGCTCGAGGGCGCCGACGATGAGATCGACAAGCTCTTTGGGGACTGAGACGAGGCTCGAGCGCGCATGTCGATGATCAACTACGCTTCCCGCGAGATCAACTGCAAGTTGGTCTATTACGGGCCGGGGCTCGGCGGGAAGACAACCAACCTCGAGCACATCTACAGCAAGGTCGCGCCGGATACCCGCGGGAAGATGGTGTCGCTCGCGACCGAGACCGAGCGGACGCTGTTCTTCGACTTCCTGCCGGTGGACCTGGGCACCGTGCGCGGGTTCAAGACCCGGTTCCACCTGTATACCGTGCCGGGGCAGGTGTACTACAACGCGTCGCGCAAGTTGATCCTCAAGGGCGTGGACGGGATCGTGTTCGTCGCCGACAGCCAGGTCGAGCGCATGGAGGCGAACATCGAGTCGATGCAGAACCTGTACGACAACATGGCCCAGTACGGCTATGACCTGACGCGGCTCCCGTTCGCCGTGCAGTACAACAAGCGCGACCTCCCCAACGCCGCTCCGGTCAAGGACCTGCAGGCCGCGCTCAATCCCGGCTGGCCGGTTGACGATCCCGTACGGCAGCGCGAAACCGCGGATCCGTATCATCCCGGCGACCAACTGGTGTATCAGCTCGACGGCACCTGGATCGAGCGGGCGCCGTACTTCGAATCAGTCGCCATCAGCGGCGAGGGCGTCTTCGACACCCTGAAAGCGGTGGCGAAGCTGGTGCTCAAGACCCTCAGCTGAGGGGCGGCGGTGCTCTGGACGCTGCCGAACATCCTGACGCTCGCCCGGATCGCGCTGACGCCGGTCATCGCGCTGCTGCCGTTCATCCAGGGGTGGGTTCCCAAGTTCATCGCGTTTCTGGTGTTCCTCGCGGCGGCGATCAGCGACATCTACGACGGCCGCCTCGCGCGCCGGCGGGATCAGGTGACCGACTTGGGCACGCTGCTCGACCCGCTGGCCGACAAGCTGCTGCTCGTCGCCACCCTGATCCCGATCTACTGGATCACCCGCTACAGCTGGCGCGAATACGCCATCCCCTGGTGGGGCAACCTCCCGGTGTGGGTGCTCGTGCTGCTGCTGGGGCGCGAGGCGTTCATGACCGGCTTCCGCTGGTGGGGGAAGCGGCGCGGGGTGGTGATCGCGGCCCAGCGGGCCGGCAAGCTCAAGACGATCGTGCAGGACGTTTTCATCGGGGCCACCATTCTCTGGTTCGCCTGGAAGGACCTCGCGACGGTGCGCGGCTGGCGTCGCGGCTGGCTCGGAGCGATGTGGGAGCAGTTCCACGGAGCGGTGGTGGCCGTGACGCTCGCCATCGCCGTCGTCATCACGCTCCTCTCTCTCGCGCTCTACCTCTACCGTTACCGCGATCTGTTCCGCGCGTCGGCGTCCCGAGGCGATGGACCTTGAGCTGGTGACGATCGGTACCGAGCTGCTGCTCGGGCACACGATCGACACCAATGCCGCCGACTTGGGGCGGACGCTCGCCGCGCTGGGCGCCCGCGTGCAGCGGCGGACGGCCGTGGCGGACGACGCGACGGCCATCGCCGACGCCGTGCGCGCGGCGCTCGCGCGAAGCGGATTCGTGATCACGACCGGCGGACTCGGGCCGACGCGCGATGACGTCACCAAGCGGGCGGTGGCCGACGTGGTGGGCGTCGGGCTCGAGACCGACACCGCCTACCTGGAGCGGCTCGAGCAGCGCTGGCGGCAGCTGGGGCGGGCGGGCCCGATGCCGGCGGCCAACCGGACTCAGGCGCAACACCCGGCGGGAGCGACGCTCCTTCCGAATCCGCGCGGCACCGCGCCGGGCATCTGGCTCGAGAGCCCGGCCGGCACGGTGGTCATGCTCCCGGGCGTGCCGCACGAGATGCGCGGGCTGCTCGTGGAGCAGGTGGCTCCCCGCCTCGCCGCGCGAGCCGGCCGGGTCGACGTCACGCGCTCGCGGGTGGTGCGCACGACCGGGGTGGCGGAATCGGCGCTCGCGGATCGGCTCGGTTCGCTGGAAGCGACCCTGCGCCCGGCGACCCTCGCGTACCTCCCCTCGTTTGACGGGGTGGATCTGCGGCTCACGGTCTGGGGCCGGCCGGCGGCCGAGGCGGACGCCGTGCTCGGGCAGGGCGTCGACCTGCTGCGGGCCGCCACCGGCGAATGGTGCTACGGCGAGGAGGAGACGGACCTCGCCGCGGTGGTGCTCGAGTTGGCGCAGGCGGCGGGCGTCCGTCTTGCCGCGGCGGAATCGTGCACCGGTGGGCTCGTGGCCGGCCGTCTCACGGCCGTGCCGGGAGCCTCGGCGACCTTCGTCGGCGGTGTGGTGGCGTATGCCGACGCCATCAAGACGGCGCAGCTCGGCGTGTCGGACGCCATTTTGGCGGCGCACGGGGCTGTCAGCGAGGCGACCGTGCGGGCCATGGCGACGGGGGTGGGTGCCCGGTTCGGCGCGACCGCGACCGTGGCCGTCTCGGGCATTGCCGGTCCGACGGGGGGCACGCCGGAGAAACCGGTCGGCCAAGTGTGGCTTGCAGCCATGTGCGCCGATCGGGTACATGCCGTGTGCGTCGGGCTCCCCGGCGACCGGCACGAAATCCGCGCCCGCGCGGCCCAGGCCGCCCTCGATCTCCTGCGACGGGTGCTGAGCGCCTCGCGCGATCGCCCGCGTTAAATTGGAACGTCCGGTGTAACCGGCGGGCGGCGGCCCGCGTAGGAGCAAGCACGATATCATGGCCAAGCGACACGACGCACCAGAGCTGCCGGAGGCGTTCGAGCCCGGCGCCCCCGACGAGATCCCCGAGGGCGTGGTGGCGGAGCCCGAGCGGCCGGCGGAGCCGGCGACGGACACCGGGACGGACGAGGCCGCGGCGCTGGCGGCCGAGCTCGACGCGCTCAAGGACCGGCATCTGCGCCTCGCCGCTGAATATGACAATTTCCGGAGGCGGACCGCCCGGGAACGCCTCGAGCTGCGCGCCCGCGCGCAGGCGGACCTGGTGGCCGGGCTGGTGGACGAGCTCGACGACCTCGGCCGGGTGGCGGATCTGGATCCCGCCACGTCGGCGGTGCGCGACGTGATCGCGGGCGTCGAGCTGGTGGAGCGCAAGGTGCTGAAGCAGCTGGAGGCCGCGGGCCTCGAGCGCGTGGCGGAGCCAGGGGTGCCGTTCGATCCCGAGCAGCATGAGGCGATCGGCGCCGTCCCGGCGGCGCGCCCGGAGGACGATCACACGGTCGCCACGATCCTGCAGGTCGGCTACCGATTCGGCGGCCAGCTGCTGCGCCCCGCCCGGGTGCAGGTCAGAATCTGGTCGGCGCCGGACGCGGAGGACGCCGCCGCCGGCGAGTCCTAGCATGCCTCCCTCGAAGGATTACTACCGCGTACTGGGCGTGGCCGACAAGGCCGGGGCCGACGAGATCAAGAAGGCATACCGGCGGCTGGCCAAGAAGTACCACCCCGATGCCAACCCCGGCAATCCGTCCGCCGCGGAGCGCTTCAAGGAGATCTCCGAAGCGCACGCGGTGCTGAGCGACCCCGAGAAGCGCAAGCAGTACGACCTCATGCGGAAATACGGCGCCTTCGCGGGGGTCGGATCGCGCGGCTCGGGGCCGGCCCGGCCGCGCGGCGAGGAGTTCGATTTCACGCGCGGGTTCGACGCGTTCGGCGGGCTGGGTGATCTGTTCTCGTCCATCTTCGGGCGAGGGCGGCGGGCGGAAGAGGCGGCGACGATCGAGGTGGCCGCGACCGTCCCGTTCCGGGTGGCGGCCCTCGGCGGCAAGGTCCCCATCACGATTCCCGTCACCGAAGCCTGCCCGGTGTGCGGCGGCTCCGGCGCGGCGCCGGGCGCCAAGGTAACGATCTGTTCCGAGTGTCAGGGGCGGGGCGAGGTCACCTTCGGGCAGGGCGCCTTCGCGGTGAAGCGGCCGTGTCCCGCCTGCCGCGCCCGCGGGCGCGTGGCGAGCGAGGCGTGCGGCCGCTGTGCGGGGCAGGGGGAGGTGGCGGTCGAGCGCCGAATCATGGTCAACGTGCCGGCCGGGATCGACACGGGCCACCGGCTGCGCATCAAGGGGCAGGGGCAGCGCGGCGGCAGCGGGACCGTGGGCGACGTGCTCGTGACGCTCACGGTCGAGCCCGACGCGTTCCTCCGACGGGAGGGCAACGACCTTCACTGCACGGTCCCGATCAATCTCGCGCAGGCCGCGTTCGGCACGCGGGTACGCGTGCGCACCGTGGAAGGCAAACGGGTCGTGCTGCGGATCCCGCCCGGCACGCAGCCCGGCCGCCGGTTTCGCATCAAGGGCTTGGGCATCGACCGCAACGGCCAGCGCGGGGATCAGTACGTGGAGGTTGCGGTGAAAATCCCCGAGGTGCTCACGCCGGAGCAGGAGACGCTGCTCAAGCAGTTCGCGGACGCGGCGGCGCTGAAATACTGATGTGAAACGTGAAACGACAACGGGCGCCGTTTCACGTCTCACGACCCCTCATTTCCCGCCCCATCGGGCTCCGGCCGGCAGAACCTCGCCCAAGCGATCCACCACGAACGACCCCACGTCCGTCGGGACCGACCAGCGGATCACCTCGCCCGTGGCCGGTGTCAGGGTTTGCGCCGTGAACGTGTTGTCGCCGGGGTTACCAACCAGCACATGGACCCGGCCGCGGCTGTCCTCGCTGACGTCGCTCACGAAGGCGGTGACCACCCAGGGCCACTCGACGCGCCAGCGGATGTTCCCGAAGCCGTTGTAGAGCGTGATGCTGAGGTCGGGGATGGCGTGCAGCACGCCGCCGCCGGCGCCCAGCAGGAGGCTGGGGCGCTGGCCGACCTCGACGACCGCGAACGTCGTGATGCTGTCTCCGCGCAGCGTGAGCAGCCGCCCGTCCTCGCCCTCGACCACGATCCCGCCGTCGGGCAGGACGGCGAACTGATGGGTGGTCGCGGCGATGCCCGCGAGCGGCAGCGTGCGGCGCAGCGCGCCGTCGCGCCCCAGCAGGACGACGATCGGGCGGCCGTTCTCCACGTCGGACACGTACCACGTGTCGCCCATGAGCTGGACGTGGTCCGGGTTCCGGAGCGCGCCGAGGCCGAGGGTGTCGCGCACGCGCCCGCGGCGATCGTAGCGCACGATCGCGCCGATGGCGCGCGCCGTCACCGCGACGAGGGAATCCCCGTCCGGCTCGACCGCCCGGCCCTGGAGAAAGATGGGCTCAAACGTCGAGGCCGGCGCGCCGCACCCCGTGAGAGGGGCGAGCGCGCCGGCCAGGCACGTCACGAGGAAACCGGTCCGCTTACCCGAGCACGAAGACCAGAAACGCCGGGATGAGCAGGTTGTCGAAGGCGTCGAAGATCTCGTCAAAGAAATCTCCCAGGGCGCGGAGCGCGAGCGCCTCCTCCTGCGTGAGTGGGGTGCCGTCCGGACGGCTGAACTGCGGGTTGTCCGGAGTCCCCGTGATGACCACCACGACGTCGCCATTATAACGAATCGACCCGTCGACGGTAGTCTGGTCCGCGTTCACGGTCATGGCCACGGTCTCGTTGCCGTCTGTGACTGTCAGGACGAAGGTGAGACCGGCCTGCGTGAGGTTCACCTGCAGCCGGACCGACGCCGCGCCCGACGACAGCATGTAATCAGCCGTGATGGCCGTCTGGCTCACCGTGAAGGTCAGATCGAAGTCGATCTGGTCGGTGCCGTCGGAGACGTAGCCGGCGGCGTTGAGCGAGCCGCTGGAGGTCGTGGTGACGGCCGACGCCGTGTAGTCGAGATAGGTGATCGTGCCGATCACGGCGACGATCTGCACGGCATCGGCGCTGGGCGTCGAGACGTCGATCAGGTCGAGATAGCCCACCTCGTTGAGCGGCGTGACGATCCGCCGCGCGATCGGGTCCACGGCGTACAGGATGAACCGTACGCCCGCCGACGAGGCACCCGTGCGCGTGTCGTCGATCTCGTACTGGGACGTCTGCGGGTTGTACACGTACGTCTTGCCCAGCAGGTTGGCCGGGAAGATGGCGAGCGGGCTCGCCGCGCCGAAGTTCAGCACGGCCTGCCCGAGCGACTGGAGCCGAGCGGTGGTGTTGACGTCGCCGCCCATTTCCGCCGCCGCGAACGGCGCGGCGGCCAGGGCCGGGCCCGAGAGGCTCAGGCTCGCGCCGATGATGTCCAGCGTCTGCAGGGCGGTGTTGCTGCCGAGGGATCCGACCACCGCGGCGGCGACCTGTTCTGTCTTGGTCGCGCTGAAGTTCTCGGGACCCGTCGAGTCGCTGCAGGCCGCGGCGACCACAACGAGGGTCGCGCCTGCGATGAGCTGACGGAACATCGTGCCTTCTCCTCCTTGCTGGGCCGGGCCGGCCGGCGCGGGGCACCGGTGGGGCGACGGCCATTGAGAATCTCGTCCTTACAATATAAGAACCCGCGAAGTGCGCCTGCGGACATTCGAATGGTGAGCCGTGTCACACTAGCGTCATCGGGGTGACGTGCGGACATTCCCCGGGGCCGCGCGACACGAGACGGGAGCGGAATCTCCATGATGATCGGCGTATTTGCCTCGGACGGGTTCCCGGTGCCATTGCCCGCCGGGCATCGATTCCCGATCAAGAAATACAGGGTATTGCGGGACCGCGTCGCGGCGGACCTGGACGGCCGCAGGTCGGAGCTGCGCGAGCCGGCCGCCGCCACCGATGCGGAGCTGCACCGCGTGCACACGCCCGCCTATGTACAGGCGGTGGTGTCCGGCACTCTGCCAACGACGGTGTTGCGACGGCTCGGCTTCCCGTGGTCGCCGGCCCTGGTCGAGCGATCCCGCCGGTCGGTGGGCGCTACGATCGGGGCGTGCCACTCGGCGCTCGCGGCCGGTCTGGGCGTGAACCTGGCGGGGGGTACGCACCACGCGTTTCCCGACCGGGGCGAGGGGTACTGCGTGTTCAACGACGTCGCGGTCGCGGTTCGCGCGGTCCAGGCCGAGGGCGTCGCCCGCCGCGTGCTGGTGATCGACTGCGACGTGCACCAGGGCAACGGGACCGCCGCGATCTTCCGCGGCGACTCGACGGTGTTCACGCTCGACGTGTTCGGCGCGCGCAACTTCCCCTTCGAGAAGGAGCCGAGCGACGTGGATGTGCCGCTGCCCGACGGCACGGGCGATGCCGACTACCTCGCGGCGCTGGCGCCTGCGCTCGAGCGGGCGCTCGAGACGCGTCCAGAGCTCGCGATGTACGTCGCGGGCGCGGATCCGTATGTGGACGATCGTCTGGGCCGCCTGGCGCTCACCATGGCCGGGCTCGCCGCGCGCGATCGGCTCGTGCTCGGCGGGCTGCGCCGGGCCGGCGTGCCGGTCGCGGTGGTGATGGGTGGTGGCTACGCACGAGACATCGCGGACACGGTCACGATCCACGCGGCGACCGTCCACGCCGCGCTGGACGGCGAAGAGCGCTAACTACCCCGGGTCGGCGCTTGCCCGCGGCGCGACGAAGCGGCGCCGGGCGCTGGCGAGGGCCTCGTCGTCGCCGGCGAGCACCACGGTGTCGCCCGGACGAAAGCGAAACTCGGGATTGGGCGTGTACAGGGCCTGCCCGTCCCGCACGACGGCGATCACGGTCGCCCCGGTCTGGCGGCGCAGGTCGAGGCTCACGGGATGCCCGTCGACGGCCTCGGCGCCGGCCTCCACCGCGATCATCTCCAGGCCATGGTGCTCGCCGAGATGGGCGAGCGCCTCGAGCTGCGAGGGACCGGCGGCCCGGCCGAGGGCCATGCCATAGAGCTCTACGCGGGCGCCCTCCACCTCGCGGGCGATCACGTTCGACGCGACCTCGAAGTGCCGCAGCACGCGGCTGAAGATCTCGAGCGAGGTCTCGAACTCCTCGGGAATGACCTCGTTGGCGCCCGCGTCCAGGAGATCCTGCATGGCCCGCACGTAGCGGGTGCGCACGATGATGTGCACGGTCGGGCTCGCGGCCCGCGCGGCGGCGACGCCGCGAATCTCGTCGGCCGGGGACGAGATGGCAAACACGATGGCCCGGGCCCGCTCGAGGTGCACGCGCTCGAGCACCGCAGGCCGCGTGGCGTCGCCGAACAGGATCGGCTGCAGCTCGGCCCGCGCAGCGGTCACTGTGTCGGGATTCTGCTCGAGGATGACGTACGGGACGCCCGCGCCGTCGAGCACGCGCGCCAGATTGCGGCCGTTCACCCCGTAGCCCACGATGACGACGTGATCCCGCAGGGCGTGGACGTCTTCGTCTTCCTCCTCCGACAGGACGGGCTCGGGCTGATGGGCGACACGGCAGATCGCCGTGGCCATCGCGGGCGCCGCGGCGATGACGAACGGGGCGGCGAACATCGTGATGACGGAGGCGCTGAGAAACAGCTGATAGGCGTCCGGCGGCAGCAGTCCCGCGGGGAGCGCCATGGTCGCGAGCACGAACGAGAACTCGCCCACCTGGGCGAGGCCGAGGCCCGCGACGAGGCTGGTGTGGAGCGGCCGGCGGAGGGACAGTCCGGCGGCGGCCGCGACGCCGGCCTTGAGCACGATCACGCCGACCGCGACACCCACCACCAGCGCCGGCTGTCGGGCCACGAAGGACAGGTCCAGCAGCATCCCCACCGACGCGAAGAAGATCCCGGTGAGCGTGTCCCGGAACGGGACGACATCGGAGAGGGCCTGGGCGCCGTATTCGGACTCCGAGATGACGAGCCCGGCGAGAAACGCCCCGAGGGCGAGGGACAGCCCGGCGAGCTGTGTGACGTACGCCGCCGCGATGCCGAGGAACACGATCGCGAGGGTGAACAACTCCCGACTGCGCACGCGCGCGACCTGCGCCAGCACCCACGGGATGACAGCGCGGCCTCCGAGCACCAGGACGGCCACGAGCAGGATGCTGCCGCCCACCTTGACGACCGCGCCGCCCACGGAGCCGCCGGCGCCACCGAGCAGGCCGACCAGCAGGACCAGGGGGATGATCGCGAGGTCCTGATACAGGGCGATGGGGACCACGAGCCGCCCGTCGGGGGAGTCGAGCGTCCCGCGCTCCGAGTACACCTTGAGGATGATGGCGGTCGAGGAGAGGGCGCCCAGCGCACCGAACAGCACGGCCCGTTCCACCGGTTCCCCGGCCGCCAGCGCCAGGCCCGTCACGAGAAGCAGCGTGCCGACGACCTGCACCGTGCCCCCCTGGACGAGCACGCGTCCCAGCCGGAGCACGCGACTCAGGGAAAGCTCCAGCCCGATCGCGAACAGCAGGAGTACCACGCCCATCTCGGCCAGCTCGCTCACGGACGCGGTGTCGGCGATGAGGTGCAGGCCGGACGGGCCGATTGCCACACCCGTGAGCAGGAACCCCACGATGCTCGGGATCCGAAACCGCTGAAAGAGGGCCACGACCGGAATGGCCGCCGCCACCAGGATCACGAGGTCGCGGAGCAGGGCGGGAGGATGCATGGAGAGAAAGTACGGGCTGGGGCGGCACGAGGGGCAGGGGGGCGGCGTGGCACCGGGCGCGGCAGTGGCGTAGCTTTGCGGCGTTCCCCAGCCGCGAGGATTCCGTGAAACACCCCTCACTCGTGCTGTTCGCGCTGCTGCTTGCCCTGCCGCCCGCCGGGGCGCAGGAGCCGTACCGCGCGCCGCCCGACATTGTGCGCCGCATCATGGACGCGCCACCGCTGCCGGCCGTCGAGGAGTCGCCCACGGGGACCGCCCTGCTGCTCGTGGAGCGCGAGGGACTTCCCGCCCTCGCCGACCTCGCACAGCCGATGCTGCGGCTGGCGGGGCTGCGGATCAATCCGCAGACCAACGCGGCGTTCAGGGTGCGCCTCGCGCAGGGCCTCACGCTGTACGACGTCGCGACCGGCACGCGCCGACCGATCCCCATGCCGCCGGGCGCCAGGCTGGACGACGTGTCCTGGGCGCCCGACGGGGCGCGGTTCGCGTTCACCACCACGACCGACCGCGGCGTGGAGCTGTGGGTCGGCGAGACGGCCTCGGGCGCGAGCCGGGCTGTCACGGGTCCCGAGTTGAACGGCGTTCTGGGCGCGCCCTGCACGTGGATGCCGAGTGCCACCCAACTGCTCTGCAGGCTGGTGCCGGCGGATCGCGGCCCGTTACCCCAGGCGCCTTTCGTGCCCACGGGTCCCATCGTGCAGCGCAACGAGGGCCGGGCGGCCCCGGTCCGGACGTATCAGGACCTGCTCGAGTCACCGCACGACGAGCGGCTGTTCGACCACTACGCCACGAGCCAGCTGGTGCTGCTCGACGTAACGACGGGCGCCCGGACCGCGGTTGGCTCACCGGGAATCTTCCTCCAGCACGATCCGGCCCCGGGCGGCCGGCTGCTGCTCGTCACCCGGGTCGTGCGGCCCTACTCGTATCTCGTGCCGGTGTGGTCGTTCGCGCGGGAGCTGGAGGTGTGGACCCTGCGCGGGGAACGCGCGGTGACGCTGGCGTCGCTACCCCCCGCCGAGCAGGTGCCGGTGGACGGCGTCCCGACCGGGCCACGCAGCGCGCAGTGGCGGCCGGGCGAGGAGGCGACGGTGGTCTACGTCGAGGCCCTGGACGGCGGCGACAACCGCCGGCGCGCCGAGGTCCGCGACCGGGTCGTCTCGATCGCGGCGCCGTTCACGGTGCCGGTCGAGCTCGGTCGGCTGGCGTACCGGTACGCCGGCACCCGCTGGGGCCGCGATGGGCTCGCACTGGTCAGCGAGTACGACCGGCCGACGCGGCGGATGCGCGTCTGGAAGATCGACACGCACCGCCCGGCTGCGGGGTGGCGCATCCTGATGGACCGCAGCGCCGAGGATCGCTACGGCGATCCGGGCACGCCGGTCCTGACGCGGGACGCGGCGGGGGAGACCGTGCTTCTGCAGAGCCGGGACGGCAGGTGGGTGTACCTGCGCGGGGCCGGGGCCTCGCCGGAGGGGGACCGGCCGTTCCTCGACCGGATGAACCTGGAAAACCGCAAGACGGAACGGCTGTGGCAGTCCGAGGGCGACGTGTACGAGAGCGTCGCCGCGCTGCTCGACGCGCAGGGCCGCCGCGTCGTCACCCGGCAGGAGAGCCGCACCGCCCCGCCCAACTACCTGCTCAGGGACGTGCGGAGCCGCGCGGCGCCGGTCGCCCTCACGGAGCTCGAGAACCCCGCGCCGGAGCTGGCCACGGTGCGGCGCGAGCTGCTTACGTACGAGCGCGCCGACGGGGTCGCGCTGTCGGGCACGCTCTACTACCCGACCGGCTACCAGGACGGCCAGCGCGTGCCGGTGGTCTTCTGGATCTATCCGCGCGAGTTCGCGTCGGCGGACGCGGCGGGGCAGGTGACCGGGAGTCCCAACCGGTTCGTGTTGCCGGGTGGCTCGTCCCATCTGTTCCTGCTCACGCAGGGCTATGCGGTGCTCGACAACCCCACGCTCCCCGTGGTCGGTGGGGACAGCGCGAACGACACGTACGTCGAGCAGACCGTCGCGGGGGCGAAGGCCGCGATCGACCACCTGATGGCGCGTGGCATCGCCGACGGCAACTTTGGCGTGGGTGGGCACAGCTACGGGGCGTTCGCCACGGCCAACCTGCTGGCGCACTCCGACCTGTTCAAGGCGGGCGTGGCCCGGAGTGGCGCGTACAACCGCACCCTGACCCCGTTCGGGTTCCAGAACGAGCGGCGCACGTTCTGGGAGGCCCGGGACGTGTACCTGGCGATGATGCCGTTCACCTTCGCCGACCAGATCAACGAGCCGATCCTGCTGATTCACGGGATGAACGACAACAACTCGGGCACGTTCCCCATTCAGTCGGAGCGGATGTACCACGCGCTCAAGGGGCACGGGGCGACGGTCGAGTACGTACAGCTCCCGTTCGAGTCGCATGGGTACGCGGCGCGGGAGAGCGTGATGGACGTGGTGGCGCGGATGATCGAGTGGTTCGATCGGTACGTGAAGGACGGCAAGGCGGCGAGTTGAGGGCGGTTGGGCGGGTGGCCGGTTCAGGGGTCGCGCATGCGCGCCGCGGGTGTCTAGCTTCAGGGTAGTGAGATGTGGACTGAGAATCCCAGAACGGAGGACAGACCGTGAGTCCACCGAATCGTGCAGTCGTGGATCCCCTCGCCAGGCTGCTCGCGAGCAGTTATACGCTGTACGTCAAGACGCACAATTACCATTGGAACGTCACGGGGCGGATGTTCACCACGCTCCACACGTTGTTCGAACTGCAGTACACGGAATATGCCACGGCGATCGACGAGATCGCCGAGCGAATTCGGGCGCTCGGCGGAATTCGCGCCGCTCAGCGCCGTGAAGGAGGAAACGGGCAAGCCCGGCGCGGACGATATGATCCGGAGGCTGGTCGCCGACCAGGAAGCGGTCGCCGCGGTGGCGCGCGACGTGTTCGCGGCCGCAGACGCCGCGGGCGATCAGGCGACGGCGGATCTCGCGACGCGGCGACTTGACGTGCACGCAAAGAACGCGTGGATGCTGCGCAGCCACTTGGAGTGACGTTCCTGCGCCGGCCGCGGCTCACCCTGCTCGTGGTTGCCGCTGCGGCAACCGCATGTGGTCGTCCCGATCTCCCGGAGCATGAGGTTCCGTGTCCGGGCGATGTCGTCACCGTGGCGTTCACCGGCGGGACGACACCCGACTTCCAATGGACGCCGGCCTGCCCGGTGGCCATGCTGGAGGTTGCCGACATGAGTCGCGGGGCCGAGTCGGTGTGGCGGGTCAGTGGGGAGGGCGCCAACGTCATCGTGCCCGAGGTGCGCTACGGGCAAACGCCTGCCGGTGCGGTCGAGCTCCGCGCGCCCGCACCGCTTCGGCGGGGCATCGAGTACCGTGTGACGTTGCAGCGTTGGGCTGGGGAGGGGCAGCGCGGTGGGCTCGTGGGCGGAGGGGTCGCGCGGTTCACGCCGTGAAAGAGTGCGGGTTGCCTCGGCGGCCGCCAGGGCGGCGAGCGAATCGGGCGGTGCTGGGCGGTGGGATCGTTCAGTTGGCCGGGTCGTTCAAGCTGAATCGTCGTGCCGTGAATGTGGCTCTCCCAGGTGCGTCCCGGAATGACTGGGACGCCAGCCACCCCAGCTCCCACAAGGAGGTCCGCATGACGCGATCACGCCGCCACTCCCCTCCCACGCCGTCGGCAGCATCATCGCTCGTCGGCCTGGCCGTCCTCGGCCTCGCGCTCATGTCCTGCGCGCAGGACGGGTCGACTGCGCCGGGCGAGCCGCTGCTGAGCCGGGAGGCGAGACCCGCCGTGTCGCAAGGCGAAGCGCAGACGTACGCGGCGCAGCTCCGTCCGCTGAACGGCGCGTTCAGCTACCGCCCAGTGCAGGGCATCGCCAACTTCAAGATCAAGGACGGGGTGCTCACGGTCCGCGTGAACGCGTCCGGCCTTCAGCCCGGCATGCCCCACGCCCAGCACGTGCACATGGCCTCCGGCTGCCCCTCACCCGGCGATGATGGCGGCGACGGCATCGTAAGCCTGGGTGATGGCGTGCCGTTCTTCGGTCCGGTGCTCTTCTGGCTCGACGGGGATCTTGCCACGCCGGGCCCCGACCCCACCACGCTCCCGAATCCCGATAACGCCGGGGGCGCGATCACCTTCATGGCGAGCGGCTCGGTAGCGGATCTGGAGGCCGCGCTCGGCGGTCCGCTGGACTTGGCCAACCGCACCGTGGTGCTCCACGGCGTGGCCGCGGGAACGGATCTGAGTGCCGACCCGGCAGCCGCTGCGGCGCCGGCCGGTCTTCCCGTAGCGTGCGGGGTGGTCAATTAGCGGGCCTGGGACCGAAGCCGTGCGGCCGACCCTGCGGTGGCCGCACGGCTCGGGCACTCTCGAACCCCTTCGTCAGGTATCGCCGGCGCCTCGCGGGCGGATGGGACCCGTCACCTCGGCGCGCACCGGATAGCCATCGAGCCGACCGGGAATTTTCGCCCGCGCGGCGGCGGCGCTATCCACCAGAAAGACGCGAATACACGGGGCGTCGTCACACCGTCCGATGGCCACCCCGACGACGCCGGGTATGGCCATCAGCGAGTCGACATAGGCGTCGAGCGCCTGCTCGATGGTCCGTGCCGGCATGTGTCCCGACTCCTCCGGCGAGCGCGGGGCGGCGCACCCCAGCACGAGGAGCGCCGCCGCCGCGAGACGAACCCGGCCGCTACGGCCGCCGGACCGTAACCACCGTGCCGTTGCTGCTGCCGTCGACATCATGGTTCTCGGCGGCCAGGTACGTGCGACCCGTCATCGTGATGCTGGTGACGGTGAACGTCACCGACGCCACACGGTTCCGGATGTACGGGAACAGGAAGATGCACGTGCCGTTCCCGCCGAGCTCACCGGTGGTGCACTCGTCCGAGGCGAGCCCGGACGGGTTCCACACGCCACGAACGGTAGCCCCGTTGATCGGAGCGTGCCCGGCGTCGTGCACCGTCACCTCAACCGTCGCGGACCACCGATTCCCGTTCGTCGAGCTGACGCCGTCCAGATCGCCCACGTGAATCCCATTGCCGGTCCCGGGTGGGTTCACCTGGGACGTGGTGGACGCCTGATCATTGGACGGATTCTCGTCGGCCAAGTCGTGGCTCGCCGTGAGCGTGTGCGCCCCGGCCAAGCTCCCGGTCGTGTTCCAGGCGAAGGTCAGGGTAGTCACGGCGCCCGGCGCCAGCCCGGACACGCTCTGAGTACCGATCGTGACGTCGGCAGTCGCGTCCTGCAGAGTCACGCCGATGTCAGCCGCCACGTTCTCGTTCCCCACGTTCCGCACCGTCACCACGACGTCCGCCGTTTGCCCTTGGGTGACGGACGCGGGTGCGCTCACACCGGTAACCGCGATGTCGGTCAGCGGTGTGGGGGGTGGCGAGGCAGTGCCGTCCACCGTGACGCCGAACTCGTTCAGGACGAGGTCGATCCGATTGGCGATGGTCTGCGTGCTGCTCCCGGCGAACAACAGGCCGACGGGATTCCGGTTTCCGTCGTTCGTCACGATGAGCGAGCCCGAGTCGCCGCCGCCGCTGAAGCTCCCGGGCTCGACGATGAGCTGGTTCACGAACCGGGCCGACTTCATGCAGAAGATCCACAGGACCTCGTAGCAGATCGTGACGGTCGCGTTGATGCCGGTGACCTGGCCGAACGTGCGCCCCGTCGTGCGGCCGTACTTCTGCACCGCCAGGCCAAGCAGCGCGCTCACGTCATCGAACACGCCGTCGGCGTTGGCATCCCCGTAGATGGTGCTGCTCGGTGTGCCGTAGCCGTCGTCGGCGGGCGTCGCGTTGCCGAGATCGGCCGTATTGGACAGCGCGAGAGCCGCGTCGATCGTGTTCGAGGCGTTGCTGGTGAAGACGATTGGCTTGAAGGCCGCGAGGGTGCCGATCTGGTCCGCGGGCGTGCCGCCGTCGAACGGGCCCGGTTGCAACGCGGCGTCCCCGAGACTCGCGTTGTTGCCGTTGGCGAGCACGTGGTTGTTGCTCAGGAGGTAGACCGTGCCGGCCCCGTCCAGGACCCGCGCACCGATGGAGCCGGCGGTGATGGCCGGGTGTCCCACCGAGAAGCCCAGTGGCGCGGGCCGTTGGCGCGCCGTGGGGTCACTGAACGCCACGAACTGGCCGGTCACGAGGCCGCGCGCGGGTACCCCATCCAGGGTGGTGGGGATGCCGCGGACATCGGCGTGTGCGAGGAAGATCCGCACCGCCGCCCGCCCGTCGGGCAGGAGGCCGACCGCGGTTCCGACGACCCCGGGAATCCGGAGCAGGGCGTCGGTGTGCCGCTCCTGGGCGGCGATCGCGCCGCGGACATCGTCGGCCCGCGACGCTCTGAACGAGGGTTCGGTGAGAGTCGGTCGATCCTGGTCGCCGCAGGCGGACCAGAGACCGGCGGCGAACGCAAGGCACGCGATCGCCGGGAGACGAAAGAATGAGCGTGGGGTCTGCACGAGTCACCCCCGGTTGAAGGGCGAGGACACGCTTCGCGTCCAGTATGCTCCGAGGTCGGAGGGTCGGCAAGACGCGTTTGTGACCCAGATCACTGTTGGATTAGCGGTCTACTGGGTGGCATCCCCGTCCCGGGCCAAGAACCGAGAAGTGAGCGTGGAACGTGAGGGCTGATGGTGCCGGTTTTCGTCGCGTTCGTCACTACTCCTGGCATTCCGGGACGGCTGATCCCGAAAACCTCCGAGCGGCTGAGTTGCGCACTGGCGATCAAGCCCGCACGTTGGTCGGCGGAGGATCGCCGTGCTCAGCATAGCTCGGGGAGTGCGACTCGCGCTGACCATCGCCGCCGTGCTCGCGGCCGCGTTGCCGATCCCCGGTAGGCTCTCTGCCCAGGAGGCGAGCGCGTTTCCCACCGAGGACGGTGGTCGCGTCTCCGCCGACGTGTACGGCGGCGGCCCGCGCGGCGTAGTGCTGGCCCACGGGGGCCGGTTCGACAAGGAGAGCTGGCGGTCACAGGCCCAGGCGCTGGCCGAGGCCGGCTTCCGGGTGGTGGCGATCGACTTCCGCGGCTACGGGCAGTCGCGCGGCGGGGACCGGTTGCCGCCCGCGGATGACGGGTTCCGCTACGATGTATTGGCCGCCGTGCGCTACCTGCGCGAGACGGGCGCGACCACGGTGGCGGTGATCGGGGGCAGCATGGGAGGCACGGCCGCCGCCGAGGCTGCGGCGGCGGCGCCCGGCACGATCGATCGCCTGGTGCTGCTCGCCCACGGGGCGATTGCCCACCCGGAGCGCGTGACCGGCCGCACGCTCTTCGTGACGGCGCGCGACGACCCGTACGCGGACGGCTCGCCGCGCCTGGTCACGATTCGCGCGCAGTACGAGCGGACGCTGGCGCCCAAGGAGCTGCTGATACTCGACGGCTCCGCCCACGCGCAGCTCCTCTTTGACACGGACCAGGGGGAGCGGTTGATGACGGAGATCCTGCGGTTCCTGTCGGAGCCCTGACGACCCCTCGCCTCAGGCGGCCGCGTCATTCCCGGGCGGGCGTCACGCGGAGTAACCGGAAGTCGTATTCCAGGCGGATCGTCTCGTCCACGCTCAGCACCACCGCCACGCGCGGCCTGGTCAGGCCGAAGTCGTCGAAGCGGAAGGCCGTGGATGCGGTGCCCGTGAACCCGTCGGACGTGGCGGTCGCCGTCACCTGCCACGTGGTGGATCGGGTCATCCCCTTGATGGTCAGGTCGCCGACCAGCTCGAACGCGAACGTCCCGTCAGTCGGGAGCGGCTGCGGGAGGTTGCGGAGCTCGGTGGGGACGAGCGTGACGGCGGGAAACGAGTCGGTGACCAGCGTGCGGCGGGACACATAGCGATCGCGCCGGTCCCGGTCGCTCTCGAGGCCCGTAACGTCCACGGTGAACGCCGACAGCGCCCGAACCGGGCGCCCATCGGCGCCGATGACGAGCGCGCCGGCGAGCCCGGTGGTCACGCCGACGGCATCGCTGGGGAACGCCACGCCGGCCAGCTGTTCGCGCACGCGGTAGCGCGCCTCGTTGCCCTCGGGGGCGAGAACGAGGCGGACGACCGCCGCATCGGCGGACGTCTGCGGCTCCTGGGCCGACCCGTTCTCGGGTGGGGCGAGGGCCAGGAGGGCGACGCACGCCAGCACGATGCGGTGGGTTCTCATGAAGCGAGCCTCCGGGGGACTGGGATGGGTGTGTGCGAAACTCATCCGACTTCTCGCTCCTCTACGTGCGAGGCACGGTGGCCGTTGAGCAGCGACCGTCGCGGTTTCGGATCGGGGCGACGCGTGGCATACTCCTCGGAGCCGGTTCGCCGCTCTCGGTGAGCGTCGAAATGAGGTCCCCCGATCCGCTCAGGAGTCGTGCCATGCGGAGGGCATCGTTCGCGCGAGTCGTATTCGGCACCAGTCTGGCCGCCGTCCTTCCCGTGCCCGCGCTTGTGGCGCAGCAGGCAGCACCTGCCTGCGCCGACGATCCACTGTTCGCAACGCTCGACTTCTGGGTAGGGACGTGGACGGTGTGGAGCGGCCCCACGCAGGTCGGCACCAACCGCATTACCAAGATCCTCCAGGGGTGCGCGATCACGGAAGAGTGGCGCTCGGCGAGTGGGGGCGAGGGCCGCTCGCTCTTCTATGTGCCTCCCGGGGCGCGGCATTGGCAGCAGGTGTGGGTGACGGGTGGCGCGCTGGCGCCCGGGGGGACCAAGGAAAAGCGACAGCGCACCGACTCGCTCCCGGGCGGCGCCATCCGATTCGAGGGCCTGATCCGCCACGGCGAGCGGGAGTGGCTGGACCGGACCACGCTCACGCCGAATGCCGACGGGACGGTGCGGCAGGTGATCGAGATCTCCGTGGATGGCGGCGCGACGTGGCGGCCGACGTTCGACGCGGTCTACCGGCCGGTGGCCGCCGCTCCGGAGACGCCGGGTGGGGAGCGGTGAGCGCGTCCCGCTCCCGGCGCTACTGCCCCCCCCGCTTCACCCGCCACACTTCCACCGTCCCCTTCTCCCCGATGAACGCGTTCGCGGCCCAGCCGGTGAGCCCCACGATGATCGAGGCGAGGATCGCCGTCCACAGCCCTTCCAGATGGAAACTCGGCATGAAATAGGCCACCAACAGTACCATCAGCCCGTTCACCACCAGCAGAAAGAACCCGAGCGTCAGCAGCGTGATGGGGAGCGTGAGCACGACCACGATCGGGCGGATGAAGGCGTTCGTCAGCCCCAGCAGCAGCGCCGCGATGAACAGCGCCAGGGCGCCATCGAAGTGCACGCCCGCGAGCAGCACATCGGCGAGCCAGAGGCCGAACGCCGTGATCAGCGTCCGCGCGAGGAATCCCGGCACCTACCGCCTCCCCCTCGGACCTGGCCGTCCTTCCGTCCGTCCGTCATCCCGCCTGTCAGGCCACAGCTGATTCATGTCGGCGTCGTACAAGACCCCGTTCTTCATCACCATCGCGATCTTCTCGGTGTCGCGGATGTTCTCGAGCGGGTTGCCGTCGAGAATGACGAGATCGGCGAGCTTGCCGGCCTCCAGCGACCCCAGATCCCGCTGCAGCCCGAGGTACTCGGCGCCTGAGAGCGTGGCGGCCCGGAGCGCCTCCATGGGCGTCATGCCGCCCTGCGCGAACATCCACAGCTCCCAATGCGCGCCCAGGCCCTGCAGCTGTCCATGAGCGCCGAGCTGGACGGAGCCGCCCGCGCGCACGACGTCCCGCGCCGTCTTCGCCAGCTCGATGTGGTAGAACTCGTCGTCGGGGACGAGCATGCGGCGTCGCGCCCGGGCGTCGAGCCGGTCGGTCGGCACGAACTGGCGGAGCCGCTCGTTCTTGAACACGTCGGATTCCTGGTACCAGTAATTCTCCCCCCACACGCCGCCATACCCCACGACCAACGTCGGCGTGTAGCCGGTGCGGCTCCGGCCGAGCAGGGTGAGCGCGTCGTTCCGGAGCGGGGCCACGGGAATGGCGTGCTCGATGCCCGTGTGACCGTCCAGGATCATGGTGAGGTTCTGCTGCAGCATCGAGCCGCCCTCGGGCACGACCAGCATCTCCTCGTCCCGGGCGGCCTGGATGATCCACTGGCGGCTGTCGCGCCGCATCTGGTTGTAGCTCTTTACCGAGAAGGCGCCGACGGCCTTGAGCCGGCGCAGGTGTGCCCGCGCGTCCTCGAGACTCGTCGTCACCGCCTTGTTGGCGTTCTCGGCGCCGTAGAGGATGAACCCGGTGGAGTAGACGCGTGGCCCCACCATGCGGCCGGCCTCCACGAGTTCGGCCTGCGTGAACACCGCCTGCGTGGACGCCGACGGATCGTGCGTCGTGGTGACGCCGTAGGCGAGGTTCGCGCGGTACGGCCAGAACCGTTGCGGCGTGATGTCCAGCGTCTGGTAGCCCATGTGCGCGTGCACGTCCACCAGCCCCGGGATGATCGTCTTGCTGGTGACCGGGATGACGCGTGCGGTCGTGGGGATGTCGGGGCACGGCGTGGGGCAGATCTGCGCAATGCGGGTGCCGCGGATCACGACGTCGGCACGCTCGACCACCTCGTCGCCACGCATGGTCACGACCCGCGCCCCGCGCAACACCACGGCGCCGCGCGGCTGGTCCTTCGGGACGGAGAGCGCGATCTCCGTGATGCGGGCGGGGATCTTGGCGTTGCCGCGCTGCCAGTCGGTGGGCTCGGCGGGCGTGGCCGAGTCGGCGGGCGCGTAGGCCGCGTCGAGCGTCTGCTCGTATACGACCGGGCCCAACGTCCACGTCACGGCACGCGAGTCGGCGCGCCACGCCAGCCAGTCGCCCCCGTAGCGCGACAGCTGGGCGACCTTCACGCCCGCCTGCTTGGCCTCGAGCGTGACCGGCTGGCCCGTACGCGCGAGCGGCGCCACGTACACGTTGTGCAGCTCCTTGAACGCCACCCACCGGCCGTCGGGCGAGGGCACCATCTCCTCGGCCCGCTCGTTCACGGCGAGCTGCTTGAGGTCGGTCCCGTCCAGCTTGACCGTCGAGAGCGCCGTCTTGCCGTCGCGCGACTCCTGCACGTAGAGTCGCTCGCCGTCGGCGCTCCACCACACGCGCGGCATGCGCCGGCCCGCCCCGCGATTGGCCGTGCGCAGCACGTCGGTGAGTGGGCCGCCGTCGGCGCTCAGGACGCTGACGTAGAGATACGGCTCCGCGGCGAGGTCGTCGCCCCGGTTGACGGCGCCGCTTCCGCGCACGATCGCGAGGCGGCGGCCGTCGGGCGAGAACGCCGGGTTCGCGTACTGATTGGGCTGGGTGGTGAGCCGCACCGGCCGCGCGCGCCCCCCGACCGGGGTCTTCCACACGTGACCGCCCAGGCTGTCGTCCCACGTGACGTACGCGAGGAACCGCCCGTCCGTCGAGTAGCTCGGGGCGAACTCGAACGCGGTGCCGTCGGTGAGCCGCGCGGGCTGGCTGCCGGCCTGGTACCGCATCTGCCACAGGCTGCCCAGCGCCTGGAACACGAGGGTGGTGCCGTCCGGGGAGAGCACCGGCCACCGGATGGTGCGGGCGCGCACGGACGCGTCGTCGATCCGGTATTGGAACCGCAGCGCCTGGGTCACGGCCTGCTCGACCTGGGCGGTGAACGGAATCGGTGTGGCGTTGCCGCTCGTCACGTCGATGCGATGGAATCCCCCGCCGTAGCTGATCACGAGGGACGCGCCGTCGGGCATCCACTGGAACGCGGGATACGCGCCGTGCACGGTCCACGTTTCCATCTGGTCGTGGTCCAGGCCGTCGAACACGTGCCGCTCGGCGCCGGTCGCGAGATCGCGGAGCACGAGGACGGTCTTGAGGCCGACACGGCGCAGGAACGCGAGCGACTGGCCGTCGGGCGAAACGGTCGGGCGGATCGCGCCACCGGGCTCGGTGGTCACCGGCTCGACCTCGCCGTTCGTGCGATCCACTCGCGAGATCTGGAAGATCCCGCCGTGCGGGTCCTTGTTGTAGTCGAACGGACCCGTCCAGCTGTAGTAGACCCACCGCCCGTCGCGCGACGGGTACGGCTCGTTCTGGTCCGACGTGAAGCTCGTCTTGTCCTTGAGCTTGACGCCCGAGCCGCCGCGCACGTGGAACAGCCAGATCTCGCCCCCGCCGAGCGACCGGGTGTTCCGGACGTGGCGTTTGGCGACGAGGTACTCCCCGTCGGGCATCCAGACGGCACTGGTGGGGAAGCTGTCGTCGAGCGTGGTGAGGGCGCGGGGGTTCGCCCCGTCCGCGTCCAGCAGCCACAGGTTGTCCTTCCCGCTCCGGTCGCTCACGAACACGAGCGTCCGCCCGTCGGGACTGTACCGCGGCTGATGGTCGAACGCGGGCCCCGTCGTGAGCTGCTCCGCGCGCCCGCCCGCGATCGGCAGGCGGTAGAGGTCGCCCAGCAGGTCGAACACGATCCAGCGCCCGTCGGGACTGACATCCAGGTTGAGCCACGTGCCCTCGGTGGTCTCGAACCGGATCGTGTCCGTCGGGCCGTGCGGCGCGTCGATGCGCCAGGCCGTCGTGGCGGTATCCTGGGCGGCCAGGGCGCCGCCGAGCAGCAGGGACAGCAGGGACAGGGGCAGCAGACGGGAACGAAACATCAAACCTCCGGACGGACTGGATGAGTGGCGGTCAGCTGAGCGCACGGTCGAGGGCGAGGAGGAGCCGAGCGGCGGGGTCGCCTTCGAGGCGGTCCTGGACCGCGTCGCGCAGCGCCTGCGCCACGTCACCGACCTCGTCGGCGGAAAAGGCGGCCGTCTCGAGGCTGCGACGCACGGCACCGGGCCGCGTGAGTCCCATGATCTCCCCCGACCGACCGCCCACCCGCACGGTGCCGAGCGCGAGCAGCCGGGACGCGTCGGGCACGGCCGTCTTGAACAGGTCCCACGTGTGGGCGTCGGTGCCCATGCGCATGACGAGCAGCAGGCTGCCCAGCGCGGTCTCCACGCGTTCCCGCTCGAGCCCGACGCGGCCGGTCACGTCGCCGACGAGGTCCACCGTGGCTCCTGGCCGGTGATGATACCCCCGCCGAGCAGGCGCGAGCCGTCGTACAGCACGCCGGACTGCCCGGGCGCGATCGCGCGGACCGGCTCCAGCAACTCGAGCCGCAGGGATCCCGGCGGCCCGCCGTTGGGCGCCACGCGCGCGGGAACGGCTGGCGCGCGATAGCGTACCTGCACGTCGCACGTGTCGCCGGGGCGCGGCGGGTCGGCCGTGAGCCAGTTGAGCTCGTCGAGCGTGACCACTCGGCCGTAGAGGTCACGCTCGGTGCCGATCACGACCGTGCACGCGTCCGGGACGATGGCGACGACGTACATCGGCTCCGGAAATCCGCCCGGTAGCCCGCGGCGCTGCCCGATGGTGAAGCGCGCGAAGCCCTGGTGCTCGCCGACCACGGTGCCGGTCGTCGTGACGACCGGCCCCGGCGCCAGCGCGGGCGCGTCGCTGGGGAGGTGCTGCTCGAGCACCGGCAAGTAGTCGCCCGTCGGGACGAAGCAGATCTCGACCGACTCCGGCTTGTCGGCGGTCACCAGCCCCAGCGTCCGCGCCGCCGCCCGCGTTTCGGCCTTGGTGCACTCGCCCACCGGCGTGCGCATGCGGGCGACCACGCTCCGGTCGATGCCCCACAGGAAGTAACTCTGGTCCTTGTTCGCATCGCGGCCGCGATAGAGCGCCCCGTCACGCTGGACGACGTAGTGCCCGGTCGCGATCGCGTCGCACTCCAGCGCGTCGGCATGGGCCAGGAGATCGCGGAACTTGGTGAACGAGTTGCAGCGCACGCACGGGATGGGCGTCCGGCCGTGGGCGTACTCGTCCACGAAGTTACCGATCACGTCGCGCCCGAACCGGTCTTCCAGATTGAGCAGGTAGTGGGAAATGCCGAGCCGGTCAGCGACGGCACGGGCGTCGGCGATGGAATCGAGCGAGCAGCAGGGCCGGTCGGGCACGTCGTCGCCGTAGCAGAACAGCTTCATCGTGGCGCCGATCACTTCGTAGCCCTGCTCGACGAGCAGGGCCGCAGCCACCGACGAATCCACGCCGCCGGACATCGCGACGAGCACGCGCTGCCGCGCTTCCTGGTTGCGTCGCTGCCTCGTCATCGCCGCAGCACCGCCCCCAGACTCCGCACCTTCTCCACCACCTGCGGCACGACGTCCAGCGCCTGCTCCACCTCGGCCATCGTGTTCTGCGGGCCGAAAGAGAAGCGCAGCGAGGCCACGGCGCGGTCGCGCGGCACACCCATGGCCGTGAGCACGTGGGACGGCGTCACCGCGCCGGTCGTGCAGGCCGATCCGGAGGAGCAGCAGACGCCCGCGAGATCGAGGTGCATCAACAGCGCCTCGCTGTCGGTGCCGGGGAACGCGATGTTCGTCACGTGCGGGGCCCGCGGCACCCGGGCCGCGTGCACCACCGCGTCGGCGATGGCGCGCGTGAGCCCGGCTTCGAGCGCGTCGCGCAGCGCCCCCACGTGCGCGGCGGCCGCGTGCGCCTGGCGTCCCGCGCGCTCCGCCGCCTGCCCGAAGCCGACGACTCCGGCGACGTTCTCCGTGCCCGGCCGTAGCCCGCCCTGCTGACCCCCGCCGTGAATCAGCGGGTGCACCGCGTGGGCGTCGGGCACCACCAGCGCGCCCGTCCCCTTGGGACCGCCGATCTTGTGGGCGGAGAGCGCGAGCATGGCGCGGGGTAGGTCGGCGAGCGCGCACGGCACTTTGCCGAGCGCCTGGACGGCGTCACACACCAGCCAGGCACCGGCCGCCGCGCACCGGTCGGCGAGCGTGGCCACGTGCTGGATGGTACCGACCTCGTTGTTGACCCACATGACCGCGACCAGCGCGACCCCACCCGCCAGCGCCTCGTCCAGCCCCCCGAGGTCCACCAGCCCGTCGCCGTCCACGGGGAGCGTGACCGCCTCGCCGCCGAGCCCGTCCACCGCGTGGGCGGCGGCGAGCACGGCTTTGTGCTCCGTGGCGCTCACCGCGACCCGGAACGGCCGGCCGCCGGCCTTGGCGGCGAGCGCCCCGCCGAGCACGGCGAGGTTGTCGGCCTCGGTGCCGCCGCTCGTGAAGTAGATCCAGCCGGGCTCCGCGCCGATCGCGGCGGCCACCTGCGCGCGGGCCCGCTCGACCGCCGCCCGGGCCACGCGGCCGAAGCGGTGGCGGGACGAGGGATTGCCGAACGCCGTGGCGTCCAGGAACGGCAGCATGACGTCCCGCACCTCCGGGAGCACCGGGGTGGTGGCGGCGTTGTCGAGGTAGATGGCTGGGGTGGCCATGGTCTCTAAACCTACTCGCTCGGAGCGGGACCGGGAGCAGTGGAGCGGGGCGGGGCGGCTGGCGCTCAACGCTCCCCGGTGGCACCTTTCTGCGCGCCCGCCCCCTCCATTCCACCCGGAGCCGCCTTGGCTGACGCCTTCGTCCACTCCACCAGTCCCGAGCCCCATCGCGCCCGGACCCAGGCCATTCTGCGCCGCCATCCGGAGATCCGGACCCTGATCGGCACGAATGCCGGCACGTTCTGGTGGACGGCGGGGATCGTGGCCTTGCAGCTGGCGATCGCGTTCGCCGTCCGCGACCGCTCGTGGTGGATCGTGCTGGGCGCCGCGTACCTCGTGGGGGCCTTCGCCAACCACGCCCTCTTCGTGATGATCCACGAGTGCGCGCACCGGCTCGTGTTCCGCAGGCAGTTGCCAAACCTGGTCACCGGCCTGTTCGCGAACCTGCCGCTGTTCTTCCCCAGCGCGATCGCGTTCCGCAAGTACCACCTCAAGCACCACGCCTTCCAGGGCGTGTACGGGCTGGATGCGGATCTCCCGTCGCTGTGGGAGGCGCGCCTCGTGGGCCATTCGGTGTTCGGCAAGGTGCTGTGGCTGCTGTTTTACCCGTTCTTCCAGATGCTGCGGCCGCTCCGCCTGCGTGAGGTGCCCCTGCTGGATCGCTGGAGCGTCACCAACATCGTCGTCCAGCTCGCGTTCGACGTGGCGGTGGCGGTGCTCTGGGGGCCGAAGGCGCTGGTCTACTTTGGTCTGTCGCTCGCCTTCTCGATCGGCCTGCATCCACTTGGCGCCCGCTGGATTCAACGGCACTATCTGACCGCCGACGGCGAGCAGGAGACCTTTAGCTACTACGGGCCGCTCAACCGCCTCGCGTTCAACGTGGGCTACCACAACGAGCACCACGATTTCCCGTCGGTGCCCTGGAACCGCCTGCCGCGGATCCATGCGATCGCGCCCGAGGCGTACGAGTCGCTCTCGGCGCATCACTCGTGGACGCGGCTCCTGTTCCGATTCCTCTTCGACAAGCACCTGTCGCTCTACTCCCGGGTGGTGCGGGACGAGCGCGGGCGCGTGCGGCTGGATGACGAGGTCAAACCGGACGTCGAGCTGGCAGCGGCAGAGCGGGCGCCCGCCTGACGGACCCCCCGCCACCTCGGTCCGTTCGTTCCGACATGGCTGATCGACCCGCGACCCGCCGCGCCGCCGAGCCCTGGGGCGCCGGCCCGGCGGGCGGCGACGAGCTGGACCAGCTCGTCCATCTCTCCAATCTGATCGGGCGGGAGACCGGGCTCGTGCAGCCCGGCGGCGGCAACACCTCGATCAAGGTGCCGCATCGCGTGGGCGACCGCGTCGACACCGCGCTCCTGGTGAAGGGGAGCGGCACGGATCTCCGCACGATCGGTCGGCGCGGGTTTGCCCGGCTCTCGCTCGACGCACTTGGCCGTCTGGGGACCGCGGACCGCATGAGCGATCAGGAGATGATGCGGTTCATGGCGAGCTGCATGCTCGACCAAGACGCCCCCACGCCGAGCGTCGAGACCCCGCTCCACTCGCTGCTGCCGCACCGGGTGATCGCGCACACGCACGACGTCGCGACGATGAGCCTCACCAACGTGCCCGACGGCACGGCGGAACGGCTGGTGGCGGAGCTGTTCGAGGGAGAGATCGTCTACGTACCGTACGCCCGCCCGGGCTTTCCCCTCGCGGCGAGCGTGCGCGAGCTGGTGGCGCGGCTCCCCGCCACGGCCATCGGGCTGGCGCTGGCGCACCACGGGCTGGTGGTGTGGGGGGACGACGCGCCCGCCTGCTATGCCCATTTGCAGCGTGCGGTCGGCCGGATCGAGCAGTACCTCGAGACGTGCCGCAAGGGACGGCGCATCCTGGGTGCGGTGCGCACGCCGGTGCCGGGACCCGACGACCGCCAGCGCGCGGCGGAGGCGGTCCTGCCCGCGGTGCGCGGGGCGCTGAGCGGGGACGACCGCGTCATCCTGCACTTCGACGACGCCGAGGACGTGTTGGCGACCTTGGGTACCGAACGGGTGCCGGACCTGGTGCGGCGGGGGGTGGCGACGCCGGAGCACATCCTGCGCGCGGGCCGACAGCCGCTCTGGCTGGACCTGGATCTCTCCGCGCCGCCGGAGCGGCTGGCGGAGGCGGCGCGCACGGGTGTCGCGCGGGAGCGAGAGGCGTATCAGGCCTATCACGATCGCCACGCCCGGGGGGGCGAGCAGCCGCTCGCCGACTGGGCCAAGGTCGTCCTGGTCCCCGGGCTCGGGATGATCACGGCGTTCAAGGACAAGCGGAGCGCCGTGACCGCGAACCTCTGTTACCGGGCCGTGCTCGAGACCATCGCGCACGCCGAAGCGGTGGACCGGTTCGAGTTTCTGCCGGATGCCGACGTGTTCGAGTTCGAGCACTGGCCGCTCGAGCGGCGCAAGGTGGAGGAGGCGATCGCGCACGAGCGCCGCACGCTGCTGCTCCCGCGCCGCATCGCGATCGTGATCGGCGGCGGCAGCGGCATCGGCCGGGCGGCGGCGCGCCGCTTCGCGGAAGCCGGGGCGCACGTGGTGGTGGCGGATCTCGATGCCGGCGCCGCCGAGGTGGCGGCCGCGGAGATCGAGTCGACATTGGCGGGCCGCGCGGTGGGCGTGGGCGTGGACGTGCGGGACGACGCCAGTGTGGCCGCGCTGGTGCGTCGCACCGTGCGGGAATACGGCGGGCTCGACTGTCTGTTCTACACGGCGGGCTTGCCGCCGCGGTTTGCCGCCGTCACGGACATCCGGCGCGAGGATCTGCAGCGTCAGCTCGAGGTGCACTACCTGGGTGCGGTGATGGCGATGGGTGCCGCCGCCACCGTGATGCGGCGCCAGGGCTTGGGGGGGGCGATCGTCGCGTCGGTGTCGAAGGCCGCGCTCGCGCCCGGCCGCGAGGCGGTCGCCTATGGCGGGAGCAAGGCGGCGCTGCTCCAGGCGCTACGCGTCGCCGCCGTCGAGCTGGGCGCCGACGGCATCCGGGTCAACGCGATCAACGCGGATCAGATCGAGACGCCGCTGTTCCGGCGGTTCGTGGAGGAGCGGGCCGCGAGCCGCGGCGTGTCGGTGGAGGCCCAACTGGAGGCGTACCGGCAGCGCAACCTGATGGGCGTGTCGCTGATTCCCGCCGAGACCGTGGCGGATCTGGCAGTGCTGCTGGCGAGCGATCGGTTCCGCTACACCACGGGCGACATCCTCACCGTGGACGGGGGGCTGCCGGAGGCGTTTCCGCGCTGAGGCGCGCCAGGGCTTTCCGGGCTTCGATGACGTAGGGCTGCAGCGTCGGATCGGCGTGCTGCCAGACGGCGGCCACATACCGAAAGAGTGTCGCGGCGCGGTCGCGCTCCCCGAGGTGATCCCGCACCCGGGCGTGTTCCAGCACGACGAGGGGGTAATCGGGCGGCAAGACCCGGTCGAGCGGGACTTGGAGTCGGTCGAACACGCCTGCGGCGGCGCTGACGTGCCCCGCCCGGGCCAGCGCGCGGGCCGCGGCAACCTGCTCCTGGTAGCACGCAAAGCCGTAGCACCAGGGTGGTAACGCCGCCAGCACCTCCGCGCCGCCAACGGTGTCTCCCTGCAGGAGCAGCAGGTACCCGCGCACGGCCTCACGGGCGTAGCGCGCGCGGGGGCGGTGCGACGAATCCGCCGATGCCGTGAGCAGCGCAACCGCCCGGCGGAGGGACGCCGAATCCCCGCGCTCGGCGAACCACGGCAACGCCCGTATCACGAGGGAGTCGCCGCGCGCCAGCATCCCGGCAAACAGCTGCGCGGCCGTGTCGGGAGCGAGTCCGCCCACCACGGCGAGCCGCGCCAGCAGGATCCGCGGGTCGAACGGCCACGTGACCTCCGGCCGTTGGTTGGCGTACAAGACGGCGACGGCTTCCGCGAGGTGCCCGCGGTACGCGGCCTCGAGCGCGTGACCGGGGGCCCACCCCCAACGGCGGTAGAGGCGCAGCCCGATCTCGCCCGAGTCCACCCCCCGTTCCGCGAGATGCGCGGCGACATGCAGGGTCAACGTGGCGTCGCCGTCCGCGAATGGACTGGGCAGGCGCGCGCCGGCGATGGTCGTCAGGGAGTCCAGTCGCCGCGCACCGTTGGCGCGACGTTCGGCCGCGGGCGAGAGGAGATCGGCCAGGAGATGCACGGCGTCCGCCCAGGTACCGGACGACCGCAGGTCGAGGAACTGCTCGAGCCCGGACCGCGCGGCATGTTCGCCCGGCTGCATGAAGTCCAGCTCGATAAGGTGGATGTACGGCGGGGCGAACGACGGGTCGAGCGTCAGTGCCCGGCTGAACGCGTCACGGCTCTCTTCGCCCGTCGCATCAGCGGTCACGCCGCAGTGGAACTTGGCGTCCCCATACCGGAACCACGCGTCGGGATCGGTGGGGTAGGCCTTGCGCACGGCGTCGACGGTGCTGAAGAGACGCTGGCGGAGGGGTTCCAGGGCCGGGAGATCGCCGGGCTCCTCGAGAGCGGCTCTGACGGAATCCGCCACGATCAACAGGCTCTCGCGGCGCGCGAGGCCCCGGTTCAACGCCCCGGCACGGAGCGAGTGGCCCGAACTGTGCCCGAGGTCATGCGCCCCCCAGGATTCGACTTCACTGAGTCCGCGGTACGCCAGGGCAAACGTGGAGTCGATTGCGATGGCGCGCTCGTACGCGCGTCGGGCGGAATCGAGCTGGAACCGCCGGAAATGATACTCGGCCTCGAGATACGCCCGGACCGCGGTCGCGGCGGTGGAACCGACTGACGACAAGCGCCACGCACCGAGTGGACGATCCGCGGCGATCGCCGTCATGATCGCGAGGGCGAGTTCGTTCGCGACGTGATCGAGCCGGTCGCGATCGCTATACAGCGAGATCTCCATGAGCACGCGTCGCGTCGAGACATCGTGCAGCGTGCCGTCCACTTTGAGCGAATCCGGCCCGGATGCCACGATCGCTGCCGTGAACACGAGGCCGGCGCCTAGGCGGATGCCCAGTCGTCGCGCGGCGTGCCGGCCGCGTGCCGACTTCGAGTGCCGGGCGACCGTTTCGATCGATGCGGCGCTCAACGGGCCGGCCCCGTCGAGCTTGAGCGCAACCAGCTCCGCGGCGCCTTCCGCCCAGAAGGGCTCAATACCGGCCCCCAGCAGCTGGAAGGGGGCCACGGCCAGGGCATTGGGGTCGAGCGGGGGCACGTCCCGCACCGCGCGGACGATGACGGCGGTGCCCACCGCGATCACGAGCACCGTTCCCGTCCCAGCCACGGCGCGGCGTACGCGTCGCGCTCGGCGTGTCAGCCGATCGTCGTCCGCCGGCGCCGTCCCCTGAACCGGCTCCTGGGGAGTCGTCAGTGGACGTGACGAGGGATCGCGGTGCGGCTCGGCCCTGCGCAGGCGCTCGACCGCGTGCAGCACGTTTGAGTCGGGTTCGACGCCGAGTTCCCGGCGCAGGCGGTGCACGTGCGCTTCCGCGCTGCGGATGGCGTCTGCCCGATCCCCCCGAGCGGCCAGCGCGTCCAGCAAACCCACGGCGGCATGGCTGCAGTACGGGTTGTGCAACAGGCGCTGCTGCCACCAGGCGACGGCGGCGTCGAAGTCCCCCGCCTCCGCCGAAGCCCGGGCCAGCGCGTCGAGCGCGTCGGCGCACCGTGCGGCGAGTCGCTGCCGTTCGCGTTCGACCCACTGGTCGAATGCGGCGCCAGCACCGAGGTGGAATCCGTCGAGGAACGGCCCCCGGTAGAGCCGGGAGGCGCTCTCCAGATCAGCGCGCGCCAGCGCCTCCTCGAATTGCACGACGTCGGCCGTGACGCATGTTTGCGCGAGCCACAGCACGTCGCCCCGGGTAAGGAGGCACTCCGGTCCGAGGTCATGGCGAATGTTGTGAGCGACGTCGGAGAGGTTGTGGCGCGCCCGCGGCTCGTCCATTTCGGGCCAGAGCAGACCGATCAGCCGGTCGCGCGTCAAGCCATCCTCGCCGGCGATGGCGAGCAAGGCGAGCAACGCCAACGGGCGGCGCTGACTGCCGCTGCGTGCCTTGATTGGGCCGTCGGGACCGTGCAGCGACAGACCGCCGAGCAGGTGCAAACCGTACACGCAGCCCTCCGTGGCGTTGCAGTTGGCGGCCACCGCCAGCCGGCCACTTCCCCACGATGGCACGCGGAACCGCTCGGTGCCACCCGCGGCGGACGGAATTGCCGATCGCGAGCGTCCCCTTACCGCCGTTCCGGGTCGGCCCTTCGCCCTTGACGATGAGGACGGTATCAGCGGCGCGTCGTCCGGTTTCCGCCCGGACATCGGCGCGGGGGACCCGGAGGGACGGGCCGAGAACCGAACGATGTGCGACCAAGAGGCGGTCGCCGGACGTCCGACGCCGTGGTTCTAACATGGTGCATCCGATTGGCGCCGCGCGCGACTCGACGCCGCAACAGGAGCTCACCGATAGTGATTGGAGGCCAATATGTCCACACACATCCCGCGGCTCGCCGCTGTGTTGGCGCTCGCTGCGCTGATCGCGCTGCCCGTTGCGACAACCGCCCAGGCACCGCGTGTCCAGCACTTCCCGTTCGGCGGCGGGTCCCACTTCGAGTTCCTCATTCCCGTCCAGGCCAACGGGCCGCTGGCGATCAAGGCCACCTGGGCGACGAATGAGACAGTGGAAGCGCTGCTGTTCGCGCCGGGCAAGTCCAGGCCGGTGGCGCGGGCGGAAGGGCAGGGGACCGTCCAGCTAGCGCACCGGGTGGGTTCCTGGCGGGCTGGCGACCAGTGGCTGCTCAAGCTGGTGACGCGCGGCACCCCCACGCTGCGCGGGGACGTCCAGCTCGTGTGGCCGGCCGGGAACCGCCCCGGCAGCGTCGTGGCCTGGCGCAACGCGGGTCCGACGGATCCTGAGACCCGGATCGCGATCGCGAACAAGATTCGACAGTTGGAGGAGACCTTCGCGGCAACCGCGTTGCGAAGCGTGCCCGCCTCGGCCGTGCGCGCGCCGGTCGACGCGGTGGCCCGGCGCGATATGCGCAACCTGCTCGCCGCCTTGGCGACACGCCTGCAGGTACTCGACGAGCTGCCTCCGCGCTATATCGAGAACGAGCCCGCACCCACTACGAGCGACGTGCTGCGGATCGTCCCGGTCGGGACCGCCGCCGAGGATGGGATGACGGTGCGCCTGCTCGAGCTGCTGTGTCTCCAATCCAAGCCCTGGCACGTCGACCACGAGTCCGACCGGCCGTACGTGGCGGTGGCCGTGCTGCACAACGGCGACGGGCCCGCGGCCACGGCGCACTCGCCCGTCTACCGGTTCGTGCATGCCGGTGACGCCCCGGTCGCATCAGCGGCCGGTGCGCCACTGGTGGATCGTGACGGACTCGAGCCCATGCAGGTGGCCGTCGCGCTGTTCGAGCAGGAGGACGGTGACACCGAGCGTGCGGTCGAGCGGTTCCAGCACGCCGTCGAGCTCTATCAGCTCTACGTCCGGCTGAATGGTGGGACGGACGATGCGGCGTCCTTCACGTGGTTCCTGTCGATCGTGAACGAGATGCGGGACGATGTGCTCGGCACGCCGCAGCTGCTGGTGATCCGGCCAACGGATGGTGCCTCGGCGCAGTCGACGATCGAAACACTGGACTTCGCGAGCCACGAGTCGCGTTATCGGGTGGTGCTCAAGGTCGCGGCGGCGAACCACCGGTAGCGAACGAGCGACAGGGAGGAGGCGGTGCGTCGAGGCCGTCCCCGGCGGGCAATCGGGGGCGGCCTCGCGCACGTCGGCCCGCAGGGCGGGGGCCGCGTCCGGCGCCCTACCACGCCAGCGCGCGGAACGCCCCGATCCAGCCCTTGATGGCGTTCTCGCTTCCCGCCGGCCCGAGCAGGATGAGATCGTCGTAGATCAGCGGGGCCATGGTGAAAGTCTCGCCGCTGTCGGCGTAGGCGGCATGCCGGGCCCACAGGAGCGTGCCGTCCGCGGCGTCGAGCGCGAAGAGGTAGCCGTCCGACGTGGCGCGCACCACGCGGCCGTCCTTGACGGCGACGCCACGGTTGTTGGTCCACACGTCACGGTCCTGGACTTCCCAGACGTGCTTCCACCGCGGCCGGCACGTCGCGGCGTCGATGGCCACGGTCAAATGCGCCGTCGTGAGGTACATGACGCCCTGATGGACGATGGGGCCCGTCTGGAAGTTGCCCAGATCCGCCAGCTGATAGGCACACACCGGGCGGAGCGCCGCCACGTTGCCGCGGTGAATCTGACTCCGGGCCACGTACCGGCGGCCCGTGTAGTCGTGCGTGTGGAACAGCCAGTCGTTGGGGTTGTCGGCGGCGCCAAGGAGGTCACCGTGAGACGGACCCACGCCACGCGGCTTCAAGCCCCTCGGACCGGCGATGAACGCCGGCGCGGGCCCGCGGGCGGGAGCGGCGGCCCTGGCCGGGGGAACGAAGCGCTGCCCGTCGAGGCCCGCGGCCGCCAACGGCGCATCGCCGGGCGGGACGCCATTGCGCTGCAGGATGTACGCGAGCACGGCGAGGTGCTCTTCCTCGCGCAGATCCGCGGTCCGGCCGGGGGGCATCGTGGTGCGCAGGACGTAGAACAGGTCGCCGAGCGAGCGGTCGGCCCGGCCCCAGGCGGCCGCGAAGGCGGGCCCGCTCAGCGGCGGCACGCCCGCCGCGTCGAGGTTCGGGCCGTGACACGTGGCGCAGCGGCCGCCATAGACGGCGGCGCCGCCCGTCGCCTGCGCGGCGGTGTACGGGCCTCCAGTTGGCTCCTGCGCGGTGGTGCCGGCCGGCAGCCCGAGGGCCGCGGCGGCGCAGAAGGTAATCACGGACCGACGTCGCAAACGCTTCACGGAATCTCCCTTCAGTCGGGGTCCTTCTTGATGTCACGGCCCACGATGATGGTGATGTTGTCACTGCCGCCGCCGTCGAGCGCGTCTTGGAGGAGGTCCTCGCAGGTCTGCTTGGCGGTCGTCATCTGCAGGAGCCGCTCCTTGATGCGCTCGTCGCTCACATGCTTGGTGAGGCCGTCGCTGCACAGCAGCCCCACTTGCCCCCAGTCCTGCTCCAGCTGGGTGACGACGGGCGCGCTCTGCTGCCCGCCCAGCGAGCTGGACAGCACGTTCGCCCACCGAGTGTTGAACGCGTCGGTGCGCGTGAAGACGCCCTGATCGATCAGCTCCTGCGCCATCGTCTGATCGTGCGACACCTGGGTGAGCTCGCCCTTGCGCAGGAGGTAGAACCGGCTGTCCCCCACCTGGACGAGATAGGCCTTGGGCCACACGCCAATCCAGAGGGTCAGCGTCGTGGCCATCCCGCGACGCTCGGGATCCTCCTCCGCGAGTTTCGCCAGGTCCGCGTGCACCTGGAGCGCCGATCCCTGGAGGGCTTCCGCGAACGCGGTCTCGTCGGTGGAGTCGGCCGTGTAGTAGCAGCGGAGCGCCTGGATGACGTACTGCGTGATCCCGTGGAGGGCCCGGCGGCTGGCCTCCTCGCCGGCGCTCCGGCTCCCGACCCCGTCGGCGACCATCACCATGTACGCGAGGCGCTCCGCGCCCATGAGCGCGGCGGCATCGGGCAAGCTGGTAAGGTGCACGTCCATCTGCTTCTTGAGCTCGCAGATCAGGAAGTGATCCTGATTCGACTTCCGCACCTTGCCGAGATGCGTGAGGCCGTGCATGTCGATCTCGTGCGCGCGCGGCTTGCGCGTGGACGTGGGGGTGCGAGTTGGGGCCGTAGCCATGTGCTGCCTCCTTTCGATCACCCGCTCTGGGGTCGGGGTACCGCTGGCCGCGCGGCCGTCAGCGGCCTGCGCCGCTGCGGCGGCGGACCTCCTCGATCCAGTTCAGGATGACGACGATGCGGGAGAGCTCGCCCTGGTGGACCATGACGAAACGCCGGCCGTCGGGTGAGACGTCGTAGTTGGCATGCGGCGACGCCTGCTCGTAGCTCGCCGCATCGAACAGCGTGGTGCGGGACAGCACTTGGAATTCGGGGCTCGTGCGGATGGTCGCGCTCATGATGGGCGAGCCCTGCGTGGCGATCCCGCGATAGAACAGCTCCCGTCCGTCGGGGTTCCACACCGGCTCGCTGCCGCCGTTCTGCGAGACGAGCACCTTGGCGCCGCGTCCGGTGAGGGGCCGCACGTACACCTCGAACTGCCCCGACTCGTCGGACTGATAGGCGAGCCAGCGCCCGTCCGGCGAGATGGCCGGCCAGCCTTCGTTGAACGGCGTTGCGAGCAGTGGCTCGGGTGTCCGCGAGCCGTCCAGCGGGAGGAGGCCGATGTCCCAGCTCCCCGCCGTCCCCAGCGCAATGGTGGCGACGTGTTTCCCGTCGATCGCGAAGGCGCCAGCTGTAATGGCGGCCGTGGTGCCCACGTAGACGGATTCCGCGACGCCGCTCCCGTCGGCATTGCGCATGAAGATCCCGATGTTCCCTCCCCGCGAAGTGGCGTAGGCCACGCGCCCGTCCCGGGTCCACACCGGATCGTGCCCATCGTCGTCGAAGGTGAGCCGGGTGAGCGTGCGCTGGCCGAGATCCAGGGACCAGACGTCGCGGCTGCCCTGCTGGGTGAAGTCCACCGCGACGCGCCGGCCGTCGGGGGAGAACCGCGGGCTGTGGAACCGGCGTTGCACGTCGGTGATGAACTCCGGCCGGCCGGTGCGATCCACCATCATCAGCCGGAACGGCAACTCGGGCACGTAGACGAGGGATCCGCGCTGTGAGACGTAGAACTGCGCCGGTCCGCCCACCGACACGCGCACCCCCTGCGCCAGGGTCACCGGTGAGCCGGTGATGCGGAGCGCCTTGGGATCGAACACAGCCCCGAGCAGGGTGCCGTCCGGCTGGGCCCAGACGAGGCTCCCGCCGTCGTACGACATGGCGTTGATCGGTCCGTCGAGGATCGTGTGGCGCTCGCCCGAGGCCACGTCAATGGCGACGCCCCGGCCGTTGACCCCGCCCTGGGTGGCGGCGGTGACGAGCACGGTGCGACCGTCCGGCAGCGCGGCGGTCGGGTTGAGCGACGTCTCTCCGTTGGCGGAGTCGGGACGCGCGATGAGGGCGGACGTGCCGTCGGGGGAGACACGGTGGAGCGAGCCGTCGCCCGCCGTGATGACGAGCGACTCGTTATCGAGCCACACCGCCCACTGCGTGAACACCGTGTTGGGGGCGCCCGGGATGGTGATGGGTGCCCCGCCGCTCAGCGCGACCTTCCGCACGCCGCCGCCGACAAAGAACCCCACCGCCTCGCCGTCCGGGGTGAAGAAGGGCCCCACCCCGCCTTCCGTGCCCGCGATGGGCGTCACGGTCAGATCCTCGAGCCGCCGCAGGTGGAGTTGCGACCCGCGGGGCGTGGCGCCAACGTACACCAAGTTCCGGCCGTCGGGCGACAACGCCACCGTGCTCACCGGGGCGCCCGACAGCTGCACGCCGGAGTCCGTCTCGATCACGAACCGGCCCACGGCGGGCGCGGGGGCTGCCGGCCGCCCCAGCAGGAGTCCCGCGGCGATGCCGGCGGCCGCCACCAGCGCCACGGTGACCCAGCCCGGCCAGCCGGTGGGCAACACCGCCGACCACGTACGCCCGGCTCCGCGTGCGGACTCGGCGCGCGTGGTGCGCGCGGAGGCAAGCGTGAAGCCCGGGGTCTTGAGCGCGGTCGCGAAGTCGGCCGCCGTGGCGAACCGGTCGGCCGGGATCTTCGCGAGCGCCTTCTCCACCGCCATCGCCACGTGCGCGGGCACCGAGTGCCGCAGGTCGCCCAGCGGCTTGGGCACCTCGGTCACGACCTTGGAGATCACCGCCTGGATGGTGCCGCCGGTGTGGGGCGGCTCGCCGGCCAGCATCTCGTAGAGCACGGCGCCCAGCGAGTAGATGTCGGTCCGGGCGTCGATGTCGCGATCGCCCGTCGCCTGCTCGGGACTCATGTAGTGGGGCGTGCCCAGCGAGAGCCCGGTCTGCGTGAGGCGATCGCCCCCCGCCTTCCGGAGCGCCAGGGCGATCCCGAAATCCGCCACCTGCGCGCTGCCGTCGTGCAGCAGGATGTTGGCCGGCTTGATGTCGCGGTGCACCACGTTCTGGCGGTGGGCGTAGTCGAGCGCCGCGGCCACCTCCTGCGCGAGCCGTACGGCCTCTTCGACGCCCAGCTGCCGCTCGCGATCGACGCGCTGGCGCAGCGACTCGCCCTCGAGATACGGCATCACGTAGAACAGCAGCGACTCGGCCTCGCCGGAATCGAACAGCGGCAGGATGTGCGGGTGCTGCAGGTTGGCGGTGACCCGGATCTCGTTCAGGAACCGCTCCGCCCCGAGAACGGCCGCCAGCTCGGGACGCAGCACCTTGAGCGCCACCTTGCGGTCGTGCCGCACGTCGTGCGCGAGATACACCGTGGCCATCCCGCCCGCGCCGAGCTCGCGCTCGATGCGATAGCGATCCCCAATCGCCCCGTGCAGGCGCTGGGTGACTGCGGTCATGCGGGCGTCGGCTTGCGGAGGCGCGCGCCGAGCCAGACGCCTACGGCGCCCAGCAGCGGGTTGAGCAGCGCGATCCAGGCGGGCTGGACGGCGTTCGCCATGGCGTCCGCCATCGAGGCGCCTTCGGGCCGCGGGCCGGCGGTGCCGGGATCTCCGGTGAGGACCGGGATCGCGAAGACGAGGCCGAGCACCACCACGAGCCCGATCAGGGCGAGGGGGCCACGCGCGTCTTTCGCGATCATCGCGCAGACGTACCCGCCGACGACGGCTGCGACGAGGCCCACGACGATTGCGGTCGCGATCCAGATGCCCGAGATCTCCCAGCCGCCTGGCTGAAACGCCCGCTCGGCGCCGAGGGCGGCATACGTCAGCGACATGAGCCCGAACACCAGGGCGAACACCACGACATGCCTGCGATCACGCTCCCGATCACTCGACCCATCAGCGGTCTCCTCGTGGGGATCGATCCGGCATCGCAGCTGGGGCGCGGCGACTGCACGGCCCGCGCGACTCGTCGAGCAGAGTCTCCGGTCGCCATGCTCCGCCGTCTTCCTCGCGTGCGACTCCGGGGCTCTGGGGCCGGATGTCGCACCGCCGCTCACGTCTTACTCGACCAATCTCCCCCGGACGACGGGCACGCGCAACCACTGGGCGAGACGCCGGGCGTGGGCCAGGCACACCCGCTCTGGCGCGGTACACCCCTGCGCCGCACATTCTCGGGCGATCGGTTCGCCGCTGTCCGCATCCACCATCGCGATCGCCGTCGTGCCTACCTCGACCAGGACCAACCGGGAACCGAGTCCGTTGCACGCGCTCGCGCTGCGACGCTGGGCCTTCGCGTGTCTCTCATCCGGTCGCTCCGAAGCGGAGTTCGGCGACCGCGCGGTCCTCGGTGACATCGTGCCCACCACCTGGAGGCTCTTTCTGGCGGCCGAGCGCTGTGCGGCGGCGCTCGCCCGGTGCCCGGGTGGCCTGCTGCGGGACCTTCCGCGATTTGCGCAGGAACTCCTCAGCGCGACGGCCAGAGCGGAACTCCAGCGGATTCTCGTTGCCCGGTCGCAGCTGCAGGTCCTTTCGCACCTGGCGCGCGAGACCGGCTGCCGACCGATTCTCCTCAGAGGCGGCGCCTCCCTGACCCTCGACGACCGATCCTTCGATCTGGACGATCTCGACCTCGTGCTGCCGCCGCGCGAGGTTGCCCGCTTCGCTGCGGCGCTCGACGCGGCGGGGTACCGCCCGCTCGTTGGGTCCGGCAGCCATCGTCACTTGGACGTTCGAGCGGCGCCCGGATCCCTGGACATCGAGATCCACGTGTCGAAAGACCGCGAACAGGGGCTGCCGCACGGCGCGGCACTGGAGAACGTGCGATCGCTCCCGGGTGCGCCCGGGCTGGCGCGGCTGAGCGCCCTGGAGCACGCGTGGAACATTCTCGCGCACGTCACGGTGGATCACATCTATCGACGGGGTCAGATCCGGGACGTGCTGCTCCTGGCGGACGCGATCGCCGAGTGTTCCCCGGACGAGTCCGCGGCGCTCGCGCGCCGCGCCGCCGAACATCCGGCCGCCGGAGTCATGGACGCTCAGCTCGCGATGGCGCGCGCGATCAACGATGCCAAGCCGCCCATCGACGCGTTCGAGACGGTTGCGCTCACGAACTATGTGGTGCGACTGAGAGCGAAAGGCATGGTGCACCTGCCCGGCAACCTGCCGGTGACGGCCTCCAACCTGGTGTTCGCGATCCTCGGCGGTCCGATCGAGCGTCGCGGCTTCTGGACTCGAGAGACCTCGATCCCAATGGAACCGTCCCGATTCGCCTTCATTGCATGGGTTCAGCGCCGGTTTCCCGCGCTCGGCCGCCGCTGGCTCCTGTTCTTCCGCCTGCTGCGTCTCCCCGTGGCCCTGGCGCTGGCGGTCCCCCTGGTGGTGGCGGCACGGCGCGCGTTGGGCCGCGCCGGTCTCGCGCCGCGCATCGGCTGAGTCACGCGGCACCGACGATCGGCTGGAGGCACACCAGCAGTCGCGCCGCGTCGCGATACGTATCGCGTCCGAGGCGCAGGCGAACGGTGGGCTGCTGGATCGCGGCGATGAGCAGGGCCAGGATCGCTGGGGCCTGGACGGGGTCGGCCATGAGCCACGGCGTCTGGCGCACGATCGCGGCGAGCGCGTCCGCCTTGCCGAGCCGCGCGACTTCCGTGGGCGAATCGGGCTGCAGATCGAGAAACACGGCTCCAGCCAGTGCTGCGCGCCGCTGCCAGCCTCCGGGGCCGACGCTCGACGGCTCGACCGATTCCCGGGTTTCGCTCGTGCGGCCGGCCCGCCAGCCCGCATCCACGTGGAACGGGCGCAGCCATCCTTCCACCGCGAGCGACTGGTCGCCTTCCAGCGACAGGACGACCTGGTCGTCGGAGCAGTAGTCCCAGCCGATCGTGACGAGATTCAGGCTGGTCGTCGTTTTGCCGGCGCGCGCATCGCCCACGAGCAGCCACGCGTCGCCCGCGGGCGGGACCACCGCGGCGGCGTGCAGCAGCACGCGCCGCAGCCGCCCCAGCAGGAACGCAGAGGCAATCGTGAGCATGCTGTAGAGGTCCGCGGCGACCTCGGGGGTGGGGTCTGGCGAGCGAATTTTCGCTCGGCGCTCTTCCAGGTCCACGGTGCCGTGGACGCCGGACGGGCCGATCAGCGATACCCGCGCACGGTCGTCATCGACGCGCGCCTCCACGGTGCCGAGCCGCAGGGTGGCGGGGGCGCCTGGCAGGCTCGGTGCGGGCGAGCTCGCGCATTGCACGTCGATCGTCGCGGCTGTCGTCGCACCCGCAACGAGTGCCGGGCACCGCAGCGGCACCCATGGGTCCATCGCGGACCGAAGACGGGGATCGACCTGGAGGGTGAGCGAGCCGTCGGCGAGGAGGGACCATCGCACGGCGGCGTGCGGCGCGTTCACCCGCGGGACGGGTGTCGCTGCCGCGAGCCGGTCAGCCGGACGGTCGCCGGCGTGGGCGGCGCCGACCGCGGCGCCACGCGTTCCGCGTCCGTCTCCACCCAGGCGTGGGCCTCGACGCCAGGGGCCGAGTGTGGCCGGCTCTCGACGCCGATGCTGAGCCGGGCCGCGACGCCGTGAGCGCGGAGCAGGAGGCACTCGGCGGCACCGCGATACAGACACGTGTTGCGCCAGGGGCCCCCGGGGATGCGGGCGAGGATACGGAGCGCCCGATGGGCGGTCGTGATCGCGGCCGTGGGATCCGATGCAACGACGGCGTTGTCACGGGACCACGCCAGGAGCGCGGGCAGCCGGTGCTCGATGTGGGAGGGGGTGGCGAGGGCGACCCGTATGCCTCGGGCCAGCGACCGGAGCGACCGACTGCCCGGCATGGCTGCTGGCCGGATCAGAAGATCCCCGCCGGACGTCGTGCCTCGCCGCCGGAAGTCGGGATATCGAAGACCGCACTGGGATCGGCGGGATCCAGCCAGCGCAGCGCGGGAGCGCCGCTGCCAAAGACCGTGTACACGATGCGGCCGTCGGGCAGCCAGGCCGGCTCGCCGTCGTCGCCCGTCCGGTTGGTGAGCCGCACCAGGGCCCCCGTCGCGATCGTGAGGAGGAACAGCTCGCCGTCGCCCGTGCGATCCGAGGCAAACACGACCCGGGTGCCGTCGGGGCTCCAGGCCGGCTCGACGTCGGTGTCGCTCCCGGTGAGCAGTCCGCTGGGCGCCCCACCGGTCTGAACCGTGAACAGATCCGAGGTGCCGTTGGTGGTGGACACGAACACCAGCCCAGCGCCCGTGGGTGCCCAGCTGGGCGACGCCTCGACCGCGGCCGGATTGCTGAAGCCGGGCGTGGCCGCCTGCGCGCCGCTCCCGTCGCTGTTGGCGGTCCAGATCCGCGGGACCCCGCTCGCGTTCGCGGCGAACGCCAGACGGGCGCCGTCGCGCGACAGCTCCGGCTGAGTCTCGTCCTGAGCGCTGGTCGTGAGCCGCACGGCCGTGCCCCCGCTTGAGGGAACGGAGTACAGCTCGGCGTTCCCGTCTCGAAAGCTCGTGAAGACGACGAGGGTGCCGGTGGCGGTGGGATCGACGTCGTCCCCGTTGGCTGTGGTGAGGCGGACCAGGTCCATGCCATCGAGCGTGATGCTGTAGATGTCCCGGTTGCCGGCGTTCAGCAGGTCGAACACGATGCGCGGCGGCACGGCCACCGCGACGGCACGCTGTCCGCGCTCGATTCGGCCAGGCTCGACCTCCGCTTCGGCGCGCACGGTGACCGACTCGGCGCTCACGAGGCGGGCGCGGGTGGCCGACAGGAACTGCACGGCCGTCGCGGGTTCCACCGTCAGCTGGACCAGCGAGTCAGGGACGAGCAGGCCCTGGAAGCGCACGCGCATGTCGACGACGGCGCTGCGCTCCAGGCGACCGTCGATCGTCACCTCGAGGAGAAACTGCGGGCCCGTGGCGTCTCCGCACCCGATCGATCCGGCGAGGAGAACGCACAGGCCCGCGAGCGCCGGCAGGGACGACTTCATGTCGGCCTACCGCCGGTCCGGCCGCACCATCGTCATGGTTCCGTCGTCCTCGATGCGGTACAGCGGCCCACGCCAGACATCATTCACCAGCTTGAGCGGCGGTCCTGCCGCGATGGCGGCGGCGGCCGTGTTCAGCGTGTAGGGATCCGCGCCGGTCGTGACCACGGTCGGATAACCCAGGTCGGTGAATTGGGCGATCGAGACGATGCTCAGGGGGTTGGGGGTGCCCACCGGCGAGATGAAGCCGGTCATCAGCTCGCGTCCGAAAAAGTCGGTCGTCTGACAGGTCCCGCAGGAGATCTCGCGCCAATGCGCGTCGATCGTCCCCTCCGCACCCGTGCCCTCGACCGGGACGCACTGGTCGGTGATCGTGGGAGGATTGCATTGCGCCCCGGTCGCGCCGAGGGCGACGTACTCAGCGATGGCGGCGGCGCCGGTGAACCGCGGGTCGCCGGTGCCCCCACCGCCGACGAGCAGGATCCCGTCGTCCCACAGGGTGCCAAAGCCAAGCACGTGCCCCATCTCGTGCAGGATCACCGCTGGGAACCGGCCGTCCGCCTCGAGGGCGGCCAGATCAGCGGTATCGAAGATCATGATGCCCCAGGCTGGCAGGTCGTTGCTGAACCGCAGGGCGCAGGGGCCTGCCGACCCCAGGATTCCTCCCACACCGTCGATCGGCCCCAAGATGACCTGTATGACCAGGTCATCCACGACCTCGTTGACCGGAATGCCGCCACAGAACGGGAACCCAGAGGAGCTGACCGCGACGAGCGACAGATCCGCGGTCAAATGCGACTGCCACCGCGCCGCGGCGTTGGTGAACGCGAGCTGCTGGCTCGCCGTGGCGGCGGTGAGGTAGCGCAGCCGGATCTGAAAGCCGGCCTCCGGGATCGTGATGGTGGCTACCCCAGGTGCCTCGGGCCCGCTGCTCGTGGCGGTGATAGTCACGGTGCCGGGCCCCACGCCGGTTACTTGCCCGGTCGTGGGGTTGACCGTGGCGATCGCCTCGTCGGCGCTCGAGAACGTGATCGTGCCCGATCCCGTGCGGTTCACCACATCGCGGACGGACGCGGCGATCGTGACGTTCCCGCCGATCGTGATTGCCGCCCTCTCGGGGGTCATCTGCACAAAGCCGTTCGGGTGCGGGACGTCCGCTTCGACGAACACCTCGAACTCGAACGTGGTGACCGTGTTCGTGACGTCCCACTCCCAGGTCTTGGCGGGCGTGATGAACCCCGGAGGAATGATGAAGGCATACTCATGGTACGGTTGGTTGGAACCGGTGAACAT
>Ga0224512_10000147_pt1 | contig 75639 bp, 58 predicted proteins | sample SF_May12_sed_USG_4_FD_169103 | JGI IMG/M metagenome (GOLD analysis project Ga0224512, IMG submission 169103) | Sediment microbial communities from San Francisco Bay, California, United States - SF_May12_sed_USGS_13 | ecosystem: Environmental > Aquatic > Marine > Sediment | place: USA... | reverse complement strand
GGTCAGCCCCGAGCACGACCGCGAGCTCGACGTGCTCAACGCCCTCTGGCTCGAGGAGGGGGCCGCCGCGAGCCCGCTCCGGCTGGCGCTCGACCACGTCGAGCGCCTCGGTGGCGGCCGCGTCGGGCTCATGGCCCACCTCGTCCTGCCGGCGGATCTGCTCGCCTGGCGCGCGCGGGGGTCCGGGCTCTACGCCGACGTCACCGTGGAGATCGCGAGCGTCGACTGGGGCGGCGACTCGAGCGCCGTGGCCGAGCGCCGGCTGCGGCTGTTCCGCGACGCCGGCGAAGCGGGGACGCGGCTCGTGATCCCCTGGCCCCTGGAGCTGCGCCGCCGGCGCCACACGATCGTCGCCGGGCTGCGCGACCGGCTCGCCGGCACGAGCTACACGGTGGTCGCCGAGCTCGCGCCGCGCGACGCGCCGCGGCCCCCGGACGCGGTGCCGTCAGCCGCGGTCGCCGCGGCCTCGCAGCAGCCCTAGCCGCGCGCCGCGACTCGCAGGCCAGGGCCTCAGTAGCCCTCGCCCGTCAGCGTCACCAGCGCGCGGCCGCCCGCGGCGCCGTGGCGGATGACCAGCCGCGCGCTGCGCCGCCCCGCGGCCTGCGGCCGGAAGCGCAGCCCGATGGTGCAGTCACTGCCCGGCTGGAGGGACGAGAGGCCCTCGCAGGAGGCCTGCACGATGGCGAAGTCCGCGGCGTCCTCGCCCGCGATCTCGTAGCCGCCGAGGTCGAGCCGCGCCGAGCCGGTGCTCTTCACCTTCACCGAGAAGATGTCGCTGCGCTCGCCCACCGGCAGCGCTCCGAACGCGACGGCCGCCGGCTCGACCGCGGCGGCCGGGGCCGGCAGCGCCACGGCCGTGCCGCTCAAGGCCACCGCGGCCGGAGAGCCGGGGGCGCTGTGCCGGATCCGCAGCCGGCCGGCGGCGGCGCCGACCCGGCCCGGCGAGAAGCGCAGGCCCAGGGTGCAGCCGGCGCCCGGCGCCAGCCGCTCCGGACAAGCGCGGTCGCTGATGCCGAAAGCGCCCCCTCCCCCCTCGATCTCGATCGCCTCGAGGACGAGCTCGGCGGATCCCGCGTTGCGCAGGGCCAGCGAGCGCTCGTTGGTGCCGAACTGCACGATCTGGCCGAAGTCGATCGCCGTCTCGGCCAGCTCCAGGCGGGGCTCCAGCGCCGCGCCCTCGAGGGCGACCTCTGCCGGCCGGGAGAGCCCCGGCGCCCGGAAGCGGACGACGGCCCGGTGCAGCGCCGCGTCCCGCGGCCGGTAGCGAACCTCGACGGAGCAGCCGGCCTCGCCTTCGAGGGTCCGGCCCGCGCAGTCCGTGCCCACGATCTCGAAGCCGCCGCTTCCCGAGCCCTCGAGGCCGACCCGCTCGATGGTCAGCGGCGCGTTGCCCGTGTTGGTCACCCGGATCCCGCGCGGCTCGGTCTGCTGACCGGGCCGCAGGGTGCCGAAGTCGAGCGCCCGCGGCTGCAGGAGGATGCCCGGGGCCACGCCCAGGCCCGCCAGGACGACCCGCGGCTCCTCCGGCGCGTCGCTCCAGACCCGCAGCTGCGCCTTGAAGTCCCCCGTCTCCCGCGGCTGGAAGGCGATGCGCACCGCGCAGCCGGCCTGCGGCTCGAGCGTCTGCCCCGAGCAGCCGTTGGCGACCCAGACGAAGCTGCGCTCGCCGCTGCCCTCGACGGCCAGCCGCGCGATGGTCACCGGGGCGGAGCCGCGATTGTGGAGCTCGAGGGACGCCGCGCCGCTCGCCTTGCCGACGGCGACCCGGCCGAAGTCGAGGGCCTGGGGCTCGGCGGTGAGGGCGGGCGCGAGTCCGGTGCCGGCGAGGACGACGGCCAGCGGCGGGCCGGGCGCGTTGCTCGTCACCTCGAGCCCCGCTGCCCGCCGGCCGGGGGCGGACGGCCGGAAGACCAGCGTCACCGCGCAGCTTTGCCCGGCGCCGAGCTCGCGGCCGACGCACTCCTCGGCCGCCACGGCGAAGTCGTCGCCGGCCGCACCGGCCACCCGCAGGCCGGCGACCACGAGGGGCCGCCGGCCGCGGTTGGCGATCTCCACGGTCGCCTGCTCGCCGTCCCGGCCCACCCGCGCGGGGGCGAACTCGAGGGCCGTGGCGCTCGCGGCGGCCGCCGGCGGCCGCAGGAAGAGCCAGTAGGCAGCCGCCGCCGCGGCGGCGAGCAGCACCAAGCCCACCAGCCACAGGCCTCGGCGCCGGCGGCGCGGGCGAGGGGCGCCGGGCCGCTGGTGGCGAGGCGTCGTGGCCGGACCGCCGACGTCGCCGGGGCGGCGCTGGCCGGCGGGCGCCGCCGCGCCCGGCGCCTCGGATCGCCCGGCTCCCGGAGCCAGCGGCAGATCCAGCAGGTCGCCGTCCCGCGACGGCTTCTCTTTCGATGGGGGATCGTACTCCAAAGTCTCTCCGGTCGCGGGATTCTACCTTCCGCCTTCCGCGCCGGTACAATCCGCCGAAACGAGGAGGCTCCCATGCCGCGATCCGCATTCGTTGCTCTACTGCCCCTGGTCCTCGCGTTCGGCGCCGCCGCCGCGAGCCAGCCGGCGAGCCCGCCGGACGTCTTGCCGGCCACGGCCTCGAGCGCCGCCTACCGCGCGGAGATCGAGGGCTGGCGGGACGGGCGCGTCGAGCGCCTCACCGCGGACACCGGGTGGCTGACCCTGGCCGGGCTCCATCCGCTCGTCCAGGGCGAGCAGACGCTCGGCTCGGACCCGGCGAGCGACGTCGTGCTCCCCTCCTCGGCGCCGCCCCGGGTCGGCACGCTCCGGATCGACGGCCGGCGGGCCACGATCGAGATCCGGCCCGGAGTCGCCGTGACGGTCGACGGCGAGCCGCTGGCCGGCGGCGAGCTGGTGACCGACGCCACCGGCGACCCGACGATCCTCGAGCTCGGTCCCGTGAGCTTCTTCGTCATCGAGCGCGGCGAGGAGCTGTTCCTGCGGGTCCGCGACCGCGACCACCCGGACCGCGCGCGCTTCGCCGGCATCGACTCCTTCCCCATCGACGAGGCGTGGCGCTTCGACGCCCGGTTCGTGCCCTACGAGCCCGTCAAGCAAATCCCCGTCGCCAACATCCTCGGGATCGTCAGCGACGAGCCGAGCTGGGGCGCCGTCGTCTTCGAGCGTGGGGGGAGCACCTACTCGATCGACGCCCTCGCCGAGCCCGGGGACGAAGAGCTCTTCCTCATCTTCGCGGACGAGACCAGCGGCAAGGAGACCTACGGCGCCGGCCGCTACCTCTACGTCGACGCGCCGGACGAGGACGGCCGCGTCGACCTCGACTTCAACCGCGCCTACAACCCGCCGTGCGCCTTCACCGAGTTCGCGACCTGCCCCCTGCCACCGCGCCAGAACCGCCTGCCCCTGCGCATCGAGGCCGGCGAGAAGACCTACAAAGCCGCCGGCCACTGAGTCGTCGCCGCCGGGCGGCCATTCCATCGCTTTCGACATCCCGACCGCCATCCCGCCCGGGTCTCTTGGCAGGCTCCGGCGAGCACCGCGGGGGTTGGCTGGGTAGGACGAAAGAACATGACGGGTCGATGCCGGGTCGAGCCGGGTCGGGTGCGGGCAGACGCCTCCTGTTCTTTCGTCCTACCCGGCAAGCCCCTCGGCGCTACGAGCGAGCGCGGGTGAGACCCGGGCCGGAAGCGGTCGTCGTCTCGGCACCGATGGAATGGCCGCCCGGCAGCGACGATTCGCAAGACGCCGCCGCCCGCTTCCGCGCCTGCCTGCCTTTCCGGGGGGAACCGTTCTTCAGGATTTGCCGGAGCCGCTGGGCTTGTCGAAGGCGGGGGCCGGGAAGTGCATCACGGTGGTCTCTTTGTCGGCCTTGCCGGTGATCCGGCTGACGCCGCGCTTGTCCACCTCGTCGATGCGCACGATCGAGTGCATCGGGATGTTCGTCCGGCGCACGCCCTTGAACTCGTTCTTGAGCGATTCTTCGCTGGGGTCGACGACGAGCTCGGTGCGCTCCCCGAAGAGGAGCCCCTCGACCTCGATGAAGCCGAAGATGCCGCTCTGACCGACCGACCTGGCGTACATCTCGTAGACCTTTCCCTGGTTCACGAAGACCACCCGGTAGATCGTCGGCTCGGCCATCTCGAGCCTAGTGTACCTCCAAGTCGGCGCTCAGCGGACGAGGTGCCAGCGCGTCTGCCGGCCGGCGAGGTAGGTGACGGCCTCGCCGTCGAAGACGGCGTCCTGCTCGAGGGCGATCTGGACGAGCTGCCCGTCCCACGAAGGCACGGCGACCTTGACGTTGCCCTCGATCGAGAACACCGTCGAGGCGTGGAGCGGCCAGTCGCCGCGAACGGGCGTCGGCCCCTGGTTGTCCCACATCCCGATCACCGGCCCCGGGGCGTGCCCGAAGAAACCGAGCGGATGGGTGTAGGTGCTCGCCAGGATGTCGTCGGCCTCGCACCTGGCGCTCGTCGCGGCGAGGATCTCGTTGCCGGTGCGCCCGAGCTCGAAGGAGCTCGTCAGGTGGTCCTGCCACCGGTTGCCCACGGCCAGGGCGGCGACCAGCCCCGGCGGAACCTCCTCCTCGCCCAGCCGCGCCACGTAGGCCATCTCCTGGGTGTCCGTGCAGAGGCGCAGGTAGCAGACGCCGACGTCGGTGTGGAGCACGTCGCCCGGCGCGATGACCCCCGGGCCGCCGCAGAAGGGCTCCTCGGGCGGACAGTCCATGCCTCTGCGCTGGAGGTCGACGTGGGGGTGGAACCAGGGGTCGAGCTGGAGGTCGTGGAACCGCTGCCGGATCGCCCACTCGACGTCCTCCGTCGTCGTCACCCCGGGCGTGATGACATCGCTCGAGAAGGCTTCGGAGATGACGCCGCGGGCGAGCGCGACGATCTGGGGATAGACCGCCAGCTCGCCCGGCGAGCGGGTCTCCATCCAGCGTACGACGAGCTCCTCGGCGCCGACGACCCGCTCATGCAGCGCGGCGGGGAGCACCTCCAGGAGGCGGTCCCGCAGCGCCGCGCTCAGGCCGTCGGCCACCGGCCAGTTGCGGCTCACGTCGACGCCGATCCGGCGCGGGTCGCGCGCGGCGACGAGCTCGCCGAGCGCCGTCCACTGCGCGTCGAGGTCGCCCCCTTCCCAGGCCGGCTCGTAGAGCTCGCCGAACGGATAGCGATTCACCGACAGGCGGTCGACCCCCGCCTCCGGCCCGCGGTCGTGGAAGACGAGCATGGTGGTCCGGCGCGCGGCGAACACCGGGTCGGGGACGAGCGTGAAGAACACCGGATCCTCCGCGTACTCGCGATTGAGGACGAGCCACATGTCGATCCCGGTCTCGCGCATGAGCTCGGGCAGGAGGTCGTTCAGCCGCTCGGTCAGCATCCGGTTCACCGGCTCGACGCGCTGCCGCTGCGCCAGCACGTGGCCGGGGCGCGGCACGACCCGGCCCTGGTTGGGCTCGTCGGGAGACTCCGCCCCAACGGGGACGGCCGTCGAGAAGAAGACCCAGGTAAGAAGGCAGGTGATGGCTCCACGCTTCATCGGTCGTCCTCCGCCGGTCGGATCGATCCCACCCAGTCTGCGACGCTCACGGTTCCCTCCGGGGCAACGGCCCGCTGCTATAGTGCGCGGCATCCTAACGGCTCCTACCGCGATGAGCGAACCCAGCCCCCCCCGCGGCCTCTGGGCCTCCAGAACGGGATTCGTCCTGGCCGCTGCCGGCTCGGCCGTGGGACTGGGCAACGTCTGGCGCTTTCCGTACATCACCGGCGAGAACGGCGGCGGCCTCTTCGTCCTCATCTACCTCGCCTGCATCCTGCTCATCGGGCTGCCGGTGATGATCGCCGAGATCATGATCGGTCGCGCCGCGCAGCGCTCGACGGTCAGCGCGTTCAAGAACCTGGCCGGGCCGCGGACGCCATGGCGGGCGCTCGGCGGCCTCGGCGTCGTCGTCGCCTTCCTGATCCTCTCCTTCTACTCCGTCGTCGCCGGCTGGACGATCCACTACACGCTGCTCTCCCTGCGCGGACTCCTCGGCGGACGCACACCGGAGGAGATCCAGGCGCTGTTCGGCGGCCTCTACACCAGCGTGCCGCTCAACCTCGTGTGGACGCTGGCCTTCCTGGCGCTCACCATGGCGGTCGTCGGCCGCGGGGTGAGGAACGGGCTCGAGCGGTGGTCGCGCATCATGATGCCGGGCCTGCTCGTCCTGTTGCTCGTGCTGCTCGCCCGGGCCACGACGATGGACGGCTTCGGACCCGCCTTCGGCTTCGTCTTCGGCCTCCACGCCGACTCGCTGACCGGAGGCGGCGTGATCGAGGCCATGGGCCACTCCTTCTTCACCCTGAGCCTCGGCATGGGCGGTCTGCTCACCTACGGCTCCTATCTGCGCAGGGATGCCGACGTACCGCTGATGTCGGTCGGGATCGCCGGCCTCGACACCCTGATCGCGCTCCTCGCCTGCCTGGTGATCTTCCCGATCACCTTCAGCTACGGCATCGAGCCCGCCGAAGGGGCGGGTCTCATCTTCACGAGCGTCCCCATCGCCTTCGCCCAGATGCCCGCGGGCGGCGTCCTGGCGACGATCTTCTTCGCGCTGATGGTCGTAGCCGCGCTGACGAGCTCCATCTCGATGCTGGAGGTCGCCACCGCCTACTTCATCGACGAGAAGGGTTGGTCGCGCAGCCGCGCCACCTGGATCTCCGGGCTGACGATCTCGGCGCTCGCGATCCCCAGCGCGCTCTCCGGCGCCACCGACCTCTTCGGTCCCCGGTTCGCATCGCTCGCGGGCCGCAGCTGGTTCGAGCTCGTCGCCGATCTCGCGTCGAACTGGAGCCTGCCGATCGGCGGCATGGGCATGGCCCTCTTCGTGGCCTGGCGGCTGCCCGCCGCGCTGCGCCGGGAGCAGTTCGCAAGTGGCAGCCGCTTCGCCCGCGGCTACGCCGGCTGGCTCATCGCGCTGCGCTACGTCGTGCCGCTGGCCATGCTCGCCGTCTTCGGCCGCGCCGTCGGCGTCTTCTAGGGCGCTCACTGCCGCGGCCGGCGGCCGCGACTGCTAGACTGTAGCCCCTCCCGCGCCGTAAGAACTCCACGCGAGGCACCTTGTACTACGACTTCTACGGCTTTCTCGAGCCTCCCTTCAACATCACGCCCGACCCGCGCTTCCTCTTCTTCAGCGCCCAGCACCGGGAGGCGTTCAACCACCTCCTGTTCGGGCTGCGCGAGCGCAAGGGGTTCATCCAGATCACCGGCGAGATCGGCGCCGGCAAGACGACGCTCTGCCGGGCGCTCCTGAAGCAGCTCGACGACGCCGCCTACCGCACCGCCCTCGTGCTCAACCCGAAGATGAACAACACCCAGCTGCTGCGCACGATCCTGCGCGAGCTCGGCCTGCCGGCCGACGGCGCCGATCGGGTGACGCTCCTCGAGCGGCTCAACCGCTTCCTGCTCGCCGAGTTCGAGGCCGGCCGCGACGTGGTCCTGATCGTGGACGACGCGCAGGCCCTGACCCTCGGCGCTCTCGAGCAGATCCGCCTGCTCTCGAATCTGGAGACGGATCAGCGCAAGCTGCTCCAGATCGTCCTCATCGGCCAGCCCGAGCTGCGCGCGAAGCTGGCGCGGCTCGAGCAGCTCCGGCAGCGGATCACCGTGCGCTATCACCTGCGGCCCTTGAAGCTCGACGAGACGGCGTACTACATCCAGCACCGGCTCAACGTGGCCGGCTCGCCGCGCCCCCCGCTCTTCTCGCGCTGGGCCGTGCGCACCGTCCAGAGCTACTCGCGGGGCGTCCCGCGGCTGATCAACGCCGTCTGCGACAAGGCTCTCCTGTGCGGCTACGTCTACCAGACCCACGAGCTGGGAGTGCGCCACGTGAGGCGCGCCATCCGCGAGCTCGAAGGAGAGGTGGCTTGAGCCTCATCAACGACGCCCTCAACCGGGCGCGCGCCGAGGCCGCGCGCCGCGAGGCGGGCGAACGGGTTGAGGCCCCGGCGCCGGTGGCCCGGCGCGACCGCTCCTTCCACCTCGCGCCCGTCGCCTGGGCCGCGGCTGCCGTGCTCGGGCTGGCTCTCGTCCTCTGGCTCTGGAGGTCGACGAGCGGCGAGCTGGTCGCGAGCACCGCGCCTGCGGGTCGGGAGATCTCGAGCCAGGGGCTTCCGAGTGGGGAGCTTCCGGGAGTAAGGACTCCAGGTGCGGCAGGTCACGCGGAGCCACCCACGGCTCCCGAGCCCGGTGCCTCAGAGGAGCCGACGTCGAGGCCGATCGCCAGCGAGCCGGCCGCGCTCGGTGAAGGGGCCGCGCGAGCGGGGTCGGACTCACCGGCAGCAGTCGAGGAGGCGACCCTCGCCACCCTGCCCGAGCCGGCGCCGCCTCCGCCTCCGGCGGAGCCCGTGCCCGCGACGACCGAGGTGAAGCCCCTTCTCGTCGTGGGGGCTCTGCGGTCGGTCGAGAGGTCCCCCCGCTACGATCAAGCCTATTTCGAGATCGCCTATCCGGGCGGCGATCTGCCGCCGGACCGCGGCGCAGCCATCGACGTCGTCGTCCGTGCTTTCCGCCACGCGGGCGTCGATCTCCAGGAGGCCGTTCAGAGGGACATCCTCGACGCTCCGGCGGCCTACGGGATCGAGGAGCCCGATCCCAGCATCGACCACCGGCGGATTCGCTATCTCGTCACGTTCTTCGAGCGCCGGGCCACCTCGCTGTCCACCGGTCCCGACGGCGACTGGGCTGCCGGCGACATCGTGTTCTGGGACCGGAACGGGGCTGGAGCGGCCGGCCATCTCGGCATCCTCACGGACGAGATCGGGCCGTCCGGCAAGCCCTTGGTCGTCCACCATCACCGGCCGGACGGCGAGTTCCCCGGCACCCCCGAGGCCGGCGACGTCCTCCTGCGCTGGCCGGTGGTCGGCCACTACCGTTGGTCGTTCAAAGCCGCCCCGGAGGGTCCGCCCGCCGATCCCGGGCGCGCCGCCGCGGCGGAGCCGGCGTCGACTCGGATCGCCAGTGAGCCGGCCGAGTCGGCAACGTCGGCAGCCCGAGCCCCGGCCCCTTCTTACCTGGAAGAGCAATCTTCCGCAGGGGCCGACCGGTCCGCGATGACCGCGGACGCGGCACCTCGAGACTCTCCCGCGACGGGCCCGGCCGTGGTCTGGCCGGCGGACTCGGCAGGCGCCGAGACCTGGTACTACGTGGGCGAGGTCGCCCTGCCCGGCGGCGGTCTCATCGAGCTCGGCGGCATCGCCTGGTCGGCGGCGGCGCCGTCGGCCATGCTCAACGGCTCGTTGCTGGGGGTCGGCGACGAGGTCCTCGGCCTCGAGGTGACCGCGATCGATCCGCGCACCGTCACCCTGACCGGCCACGGCCAGCGCATCTCCCTCCAGCTCGGCCCGGCCTCGCGACCCTAGGGGCTCGGTCTCGGGGCTCGGACGCAAAGACAAACGCCCCACCGGTCGGACCGGCGGGGCGTGGAAGAGACCTGCTTGGCGAGCTGCCTACTGGACGGGACGGACGTCGATCGCGTGCGGACCCTTCGGGCCGTCGCCGATCTCGAAGGTGACGCGGTCTCCCTCGTTGAGGGTACGGAACCCCTCACCCTGGATGGCGGAATAGTGGACGAACACGTCCGAGCCGTTCTCTTGGGAGATGAAGCCGTAGCCCTTCGACTCGTTGAACCACTTTACGGTGCCTTCTTTTGCCATGATGCTCGAAACTCCTTCTTGGTAACGCCCGGCGCTCGAAAGCGCCCTGTCATGACGCGGCGCTCGCCCCGTCGCTACTCCACGGCTCAGCTTGACCTTATGCTCCCAGACTCTCTTCTGTTGCGGGAATCGGTGGTGGCGGATCCTGGCTGGCCCCGCGGCACTGCGCCGCGATGGCAGAAGTCTGGCACGGGCGCCCGCCAAATTGCAAGAAGAAATGAGCCAGGCAGCCGATCGCCGAGACCGCGAGGGGCTCGACCCGTCTCCCGGGCGCACCCTACGGAAAGTAGCCGCGGAGCGCCCGCACCTCGCGGTCGCCGCCCGCCACCTGGATTTCGATCGACCGGAACCCCTCGCCCTCCGTCAGCGTGGACTGGTAGGCGAGCAGGTAGCGCGACCTCAGGTCGCGCTGGATCTGGGCGTAGACCTCCGCCAACTCGTCGATCGAGCGCAGGAAGTAGCTGCGGCCGCCCGTCTGCTCGGCCAAGCGGGTGAGCTGCCCCTTGCCGGAGCGCCGCACCCCGGCGGCCAGAGCGATCGGGTAGACCGTGATCCCCGTGCTCTGGGCGAACTGCAGCGCCTCCTCGAAGCCGTGACCGCTGCGCCGGTCCTCGCCGTCGGAGAGGAGGACGAGGGCGCGCTGCCCCTTGACGCCGCGGAAGTAGTCGACGGCGAAGACGAGGCTGTCCCACAGCGCCGTGCCGCGCTCCGCCCGCAGGCCGCCGAGGGCGCTGCCGAGGACCGCCAGGTCGCTCGTGAAAGCCGCGGCCAGGCTGGGCTCTTCGGCGAACGTGATGATCGCCGCCCGGTCGCGCGCCCCGATGGTCTCTTCGAGGAAGCCCCTGCCGATCCGGCTCACCTCCTCGAAGCTCTCGGCCATCGAGGCCGAGGTGTCGATCATCAGGCCGGCGTAGAGCGGCAGATCGCGCAGGTGGTCGAAGCGCACGATCTCCTGCGGCGCCCCGTTCTCGAAGACCTCGAAATCCCCGGCTCCGAGGCCGTCCACCGCCAGGCCTCGCTCGTCGAGGACGGCGGCGTAGAGCTCGACGAGCCGCACCTCGACCCGGGCCGTGAACTCCGGGGCGTTGACGATCACCCAGTCCTCGGTCTCGCCGCCGTTCTCTAGGATTGCCACGACCCGGATGTACCCGATCCCGCCGTCCGCGAGCACGAGGCTCTGGACGAACGGCTCCTGGAAGAGGGTCGCCGCACGCTCGTTGCCGACGTAGAACTCCAGCCGGTCCAGGCGCTCCCCCTCCGGCACGACGACGTCGGCGCGAGCTCGCAGCTGCCTGCCGGTCCGGGCGCCCTCCCGCGGCTCGACGAGGCGCACGACGAAGCTCTGCTTTCCCGGGTTGACGAGCATCTCGTCCGTGGCGAGCTCCCCTCCCCCGGCGTCGTAGGCGACGGCCCGGACCGTGTGCTCGCCCGGCACCGAGCCCAAGTCGAGCTCCACGCTGTAGGGCGGCCGGGTCTTGGCGAAGAGCGGCTTGCCGTCGAGAAGAAAGCCCACCTTCGCCACGCCCTCGCCGGCGACGGTCGCCGTGAACCGCACGGCGCCGCTAAGGACGGCGGCGGCGGGCTCGCCGAGCGAGATCGAAACCGCGCCGGCGGACGCTGGGCTCACCGCGCTCGGCGCGGCATCTTCCGCGGCCAGCCGCGGCACGCTGACGGCCCGCTCTTCGCGGTGTACGGCGCCGCCGTTGAGATCCTCGAGCTTCACGACCCACCGGTAGTCCCCGGGGCGCAGCGCCCGCTCGAAGTCGAGCCCGATCTGCTCCGCCTGCAGGCGGGAGGAGGGCACGTCAAACCGGTAGCGGAACGACTCGAAGAGCTCTTCGCCGCGCAGGACCTCACCCGTGAGCTGGAAGTTGTAGGAAGCGGTCTCGCCCTCGCCGGTGACCCGGGCACCGGCGGCGGGCACCGTGAAGGTGCCCTGGACGCGGGTCCGGCTCTGGTACGGCCCCGGGAACGCCAGGGCGAGCCGCGCCGGGAGCACCGCGGCGCCCTCCTCGACCTCGGTCGAGAAGGCGTGGAACGAGTCCGTCCACTCCGGATCGTTCGAGGTGGGAGTCCCGATCGCGCGAGTCGCGCCCGCGCCCTGCTCGCTCTCCACCATCCTGAACTGCGTGAGGATCACCTGGATGTCGTCCCAGAGCTCGCCGCAGTGCTTGGCGACGAGCTCGTAGAACGCGTTGCGCTGGGCGAACGGCGCCAGCGTCGGGTCGATCCGCGCGAGGAGCGCGGCATGACCCTCTGCGGGCAGCCACAGCCGGAACGGCCCCGCCGCGCCGGGCTGGTAGAGGATGGCCGTCACGCTGCGGTTGGCGACCTCCGAGAAGGGGTAGCGCCACAGCTCGAGCGGCCAGGTGTAGACGCCGCAGTCGGTCTCGATCGTCGCCGCCGGCGCCCCGTTGAGGACGTAGAGCCGAGCCCGGTCGTCGAACAAGCCGCCGTACAGCGCCCGCGCTTCCTCGAGCCGCGAGTAGTAGCGATCCCGGAACTCGTTCTGCCGCGTTTCCGGCCGGGGGTCGCGCGCCGCCCAGAAGCGCTCCACGAACGCGTCCCGCTGGTAGTCCTGCGCGAGGGCGAGGAAGTCCTTCCGCTCGGCTTTCGAGATCAGGGGACCGACGTCGGCGAGCCAGTCCTGGTAGCGCTCGGGGAGGTCCTTGACGCCGGCCGCGCCCACTGCCGCGGCCAGGCCCGCGAGCAGACAGCAGAGGAAGGTCTTGCGCATCACGCGCACGGTACAACAGGCGGGCCGCCGCTCCCCATTCCCCGCCGACGGGCCATCGTTCGGGGCCTGGAGCCCGCCGGGCGCGGGGTATGATCGCCCGCTCATGGCGGAGTGGATCCAACGGCTCAGCGATTGGCTGTGGGGATACCCCATGCTGACGCTGGTCCTCGGCACGGGGCTCTACCTCGTCGTGCGGTTGCGCGCGGTGCAGGTCCGCGAGTTCTTCCCCGCGTGGCGCCTGCTCTTTGCGGCGCGCAGCGACGGCGAGGGCGACATCACGCCGTTCGGGGCCCTGATGACGGCGGTCGGCGGGATCGTGGGCAACGGCAACCTGGCCGGCGTGGCGACCGCCGTCACGGCCGGCGGCCCGGGGGCGCTCTTCTGGATGTGGATCTCCGGCATCGTCGGCATGGGCACCATGTTCGCGGAGTCGGTCCTCGGGGTGAAGTACCGGCGCCGCGAGCCCGACGGGCTGTTCGTGGGCGGCCCGATGTACTACCTGCGCGACGGCCTCGGGTGGCCGCGGCTGGCCGCGTTCTTCGCCTTCGGGCTGGCCGTCAAGACGCTTCTCGCCACGACCGTCGTGCAGAGCAATTCGATCGCCTCCGTCGTCTCCTCGGAGCTCGGCTGGAGCGCGCTCGTGACCTGCCTGCTGCTGGCCGCGGTGTGCGGCATGGCCATCGTCGGCGGCGTGCGATCGGTCGCCCGTACTTCCGAGATCCTGGCGCCGCTCATGGGAGTGCTCTACCTCGGAGGGGCCGCGGTCGTGCTCTTCGCCTTCCGCGACCGGATCGGGCCGAGCCTCGAGCTGGTCGTGGAGAGCGCCTTCTCGCCGGCCGCGGCGACCGGCGGATTCCTCGGTGCCGGAGTCCGCGAGGCGTTCCGCTTCGGCGTCGCCCGCGGTGTCTACTCGAACGAGGCGGGCACCGGCTCGGTGCCGATCGCCCACGCCTCGGCGCGCACGGGGAACCCGGTGCGGCAAGGCAAGATCGCGATGCTCGGCGTCTTCGTCGACACCCTCGTCGTGTCGACGGCGACCGGGCTCGTGCTGCTGGTCACGGATGCCTGGCACTCCGGACTCGACTCGACGGCCTTGACGGCGCAGGCCTTCGCCCGCGCTCTCGGCGCCGTCGGCGGCCCGCTGGTGCTCGTCAGCTCCGTGCTCTTCGGGCTGTCGACCTTGATCGCCTGGGCCTTCTACGGCGAGCAGAGCGCCGCCTACCTCTTCGGACCCCGCGCCCGGCCCGTCTACCGCGTCCTCTACTGCGCGGCCATCGCCGGTGGCGCCGTCGCCGGGCCGCGGCTCACCTGGGCGTGGGCCGACATCCTCAACGGCTTGATGGCGATCCCCAACCTGATCGCTCTCGTCGCCATGGCGGGCGGCCTCGCCAGGCTGACGCGCGAGTCCTCCGCGAACCTCGAGGGAAACGAATGACGACACCGGATTGGCTGCAGCAGATTCTCGAGCTCGTGGGAATGAACGTCTGGGCGCGCGCCGGAGCCATCGTGCTCGTCGCCGTGGTCCTCGCCAAGCTCGTCGACTGGTTTCTCACCGGGGCGCTGCGCGCCTGGGCCTCGCTGACCAAGACGGACTTCGACGACAAGCTGATCGCCGCCGCCCACCGGCCGATCTTCGTCAGCGTCGTCCTGGTGGGCGCCTGGCTGGCGCTGCTCGAGATCGACGTCCGCGCCGAGTACCTCGACAAGCTGTTTCTGCCGATGCTCAAGACCCTCGGCCTCGTCATGTGGTCGGCGTTCGCCTTCCGCCTCGCCCAGCTGCTGCTGGATCTCGCGAGCCGGCACCACGAGCGCTTCGCCGTCATCAACGAGCGCACGCTGCCCCTCTTCGGGCAGGTGGCGCGGCTCATCGTCTTCGGCGCCGCCTTCTACTTCTTCTGCCTCTCCTGGAACATCCCGGTGACCGGCTGGCTGGCCTCGGCCGGCGTCGTCGGCCTGGCGGTCGGCTTCGCGGCGAAGGACACCCTGGCGAACCTCTTCTCGGGCATCTTCATCCTCGCCGACGCCCCCTACAAGGTCGGCGACTTCATCGTTCTCGACAGCGGCGAGCGAGGCCAGGTCCGCCACATCGGCCTGCGGAGCACCCGGCTCCTGACCCGCGACGACATCGAGATCACGGTGCCCAACGCGGTCATCGCGAACGCCAAGATCATGAACGAGAGCGGCGGCCCCTGGGAGAAGGAGCGCTTCCGGCTCAGGGTCGGAGTCGCCTACGGCTCCGACCTGGACCAGGTCCGGGACGTCCTCATGGCCGTGGCGCTCGAGCAGCCCGACGTCCTCGACGAGCCGGAGCCGCGGGTCCGCATCCGGGCCTTCGGCGACTCCTCCATCGATCACGAGCTTCTGGGCTGGATCGAGGAGCCGGTGCTGCGCGGCCGGGTCGTCGACGACCTCCACCGCCGCGTGTACCGCGCGTTCGCCGAGGCGGGCATCGTGATCCCGTTCCCGCAGCGGGAGATCGCGATCAAGCAGCCGCCCGCCGGCGACTGACCCGCTGGCGCGCGGGAAGCCGCCGGCGTCCGGCCCGCCCCACGACGCGGCCTACTGCGCCACGTCGAGCAGCTCGACCTCGAAGATCAGGGTCGAGGAAGGCCCGATCTTCGGGCCGGCGCCGCGCTCGCCGTAACCGAGGCTCGCCGGCACGTAGAGCTTCCACTTCGACCCGACGCTCATCAGCTGGAGGCCCTCGGTCCACCCGGGGATCACCCGGTCGAGCGGGAAGGTCGCCGGCTGGTCGCGCGCGTAGCTGCTGTCGAACTCGGTGCCGTCGATGAGGGTGCCCCGGTAGTGCACCGTCACCGTGTCCGTGGGCCCCGGCGACGGGCCGTCGCCGTCCCTCTCGACCTCGTACTGCAGCCCGCTCGCGGTCGTCACGACGCCTTCACGCTGGCCGTTGGTGGCCAGGAACTCTTCGCCCGCCGCCTGATTCACCGTCGCCTGCTCCTGCGCCCGGGCCTGCTGTTTGGCCATCATCTCGCTCTGCATCTGCTGCATCGCGGCCGTCATCTCCTCCTCGGTCCACTTCGAGGCGGCGCCGCCCATCGCGTCCTGAAGGCCCTGGATCAGGCTCGCCTGGTCGAGCTCAAGGCCCTGGTCGGTGAACGATCGGCCGGCCTGCCAGCCGATCGCGTAGCTGGTCGTCAGCTTGAGGTCGCCCGCCTGGGGCGCGGCCTCCTCGGGCTGCTCGGCCGCGCACGCCACGGTTGCGACGGCCAGGACGAGTGGTATGGAAATCAGGAATCGCGTTTTCGAGAGCATGGTCAAGAGTAGAGTGCCTCCAAGGTTTCGATGAAACGGCTCCGCTGCCGCTTCGCGGCCGGATGGTAGCACCCTCTCGGAAAGAGCCTTGGACGACCCCGTCTTCACGCCCTTGGACAGCTTCGTCGAGTACCCCGGCGAGGAGATGCGGCGGCGCGCCCGCAGCTTCCGCGACGAGCTGCGCCGGCGCCGGAGCGTGCGCCGCTTCGCGGGCCGCCCGGTGCCGCGCGCCGTGATCGAGCTCTGCCTGGAGGCCGCGGCGTCGGCCCCGAGCGGCGCCAACCGGCAGCCCTGGCATTTCGCCGTCGTCTCCGACCCGGAGGTCAAGCGGCGGATCCGGCTCGCCGCCGAGGAGGAGGAGCGGGCCTTTTACGCCGAGCGCGCGCCCCGGGACTGGCTCGACGCGCTCGCGCCGCTGGGCACCGACGCCCGCAAGCCGTTTCTCGAGGTCGCGCCCTACCTCATCGTGATCTTCGCCGAGCTCCACGGCGTCGACGAGAAGGGCGAGAAGCGCAAGAACTACTACGTCAACGAATCGGTCGGCATCGCCACGGGGATGCTGATCAGCGCCCTGCATCACGCCGGCCTCGCGACCCTGACCCACACCCCCGCTCCCATGCGTTTCCTCAACCGGATTCTCGGGCGGCCGGCGCGCGAGCGACCTTACCTGATCCTCGTCGCGGGCTATCCCGAGACCGGGGCGCTCGTACCGAGGATCGCGAAGAGGCCGCTGCGCGACGTCACCTCGTTCTTCGAGTGACGCCATGCCGAAGGACGTCGCAAGCTGTCGACTTCCCGCTGGCTCCCCGGCCCTTCGCTATGCTAGGCTTCGCGCGATTCGAGCATCGAGGGGACGAGCCAGACTCTCGTCGTGACCTGCAGCATTGGACGTGAACAGGGGCGAGTGCACTCCGCCTGCCCCACAGCCCTCCACAAGGGGAAGGAGCCTGAATGAACAAGAAGGAACTGGCCGAGAAGCTCGCCAAGAACTGCGATCTGTCGAAGGCCAAGGCGCAAGAGGTGATTGCAGAGCTGTTCGACACCAAGCCGCGGCACGGCATCATCGCCACCGAGCTCGACGCCGGCCGCGAGGTGCAGATCCTGGGCTTCGGCAACTTCGGCACGAAGCGCCGCGCGGCCCGCTCGGGGCGCAACCCGGCGACCGGCGCCACGATCACGATCGCGGCCAAGAAGTACCCCTTCTTCAAGGCCGGGAAAGGTCTCAAGGATCGCGTCAGCGACTGAGCTTCGCCACTTTCAAGCAAACGAGTCGAGGCCCCGTTCCGGCGGGGCTTTTTCCGTGCCGCCGCGCCGACGGCCAGCGGGGGAGGACGAAGGGCGGACGGCGGCCTTCCCGGCGCCGCCGCCCGCCCCGCGGGGCAGGCGTCGCGAACGAGCCCGGTCAGCGAACCACGCGGCGCACGACCCTCTCTACCGAGCGGGTAGGCACCGCGACGTCGACCAGAACCTCCGGCGAGTCGACCACGACACGGAACTTGCCGCGCTCCTTGGAGACCCGCACGCGCTGCTCGCCGTCCTCGACGGAGACGAGCACGGTGCCGTTGGGGACGTCGTCGAGGATCTCGACGATCGCCAGCACCGCCGGCGCGACCTCGGAGAAGCGGCCGCCGGTCTCGATCTCGATCTCGTCGAGGATGTCGTCCAGGAAGAACACCTCGGTCGTCGCCGCCGCCGCATGGATGAGGGCCATGGGAATGGGCACGCTGATGTCGATCCCCTCGGAGCGCTCGACCACCTTGACCGTCGCCACGCCGCCGACCAGGTAGACGCCGCCGATCAGCACCATCCACCCGAGAACGAGCACGCCCAGCGAGGCGGCGACGTAGGTGAAGATCCGCTGGCGATTCGTCATCTCGGCCTCCTACTCGGCCTCCGCGACGTGGTCGACCCACACGCGGACGCGATCGTTGTCGTCGTTGACGGTCACGAGCTCACCCTCGCCTTCCGCGGCCAGCGCCTCGATGGCGGCCCGGATGTTCAGCTCCTCGCCGTCGCCGCTGAGCAGCGCGTCGACGACCCGCGACGGGATCTGGACGTCGACGTCCGTCCCGTCGCCCTCCACGGCGCGGACCTTGAGGTATCCTCCTTCCTTCCACACCCTGACCCGGTCGCCCTCGTCTTCCACCGTCACGAAGGTCATGTCGGGGGTGGCGCCGACCTCCTGCCAGAGCTCGCGCAGGTCGGAGATCGACCAGTGGTGCCCGCCGTCGATCATGATGTGGCCGTGATTCCACTCCTCCGCCGGAATCATCGTCATCGCCTTCTCGACGATCCCGATGGGCAGGTTCACGAGGACCTTGGCGCCGCCGGCCTCGTCCACCTTCACGTGCAGCCAGAGATCCGAGTCCGCCGCGGCCACGCCGGCGCTCAGGACGGCGGTCAAGGCCCAGATCAGAGCTCGCGTGTGCAGTTGTCGCATCGTTCCACCTCCTCGGGTTCGTGGTTCGTCCTCCGACTACGACGCAGCCCGCGGAGAAAGGTTTCACCGGCCCGCGACTCGCCGCCGCCGAGGGGGTATCCTCCGCCGCGGGCATGCCCGCCGTGGAAACCGTAATGCACTGGCCCATCGATCTCGACAATCCGGCATTGACCCTGGCCCTCGCGCTGGCGGCCGGCATGGCCGCCCAGGCGTTTGCCCGCCATCTGCGCCTGCCGGGGATCGTCCTCCTGCTCGGCACCGGGGTCCTGCTCGGCCCGGACGTGCTCGCCGTCGTGCGCCCGGCCCTGCTGGGAGATCTGCTGCCGATGCTCATCGGCTTCGCCGTGGCCGTCATCCTGTTCGAGGGCGGCATGAACCTCCAGATCAAGCGCCTGCGGCGCTCGGCGCGGAGCATCCGGCGGCTGATCACCCTCGGCGCCCTCGTCACCTGGAGCGGCGGAACGCTGGCCGCCTACGGGCTGATGGGCTGGTCCTGGCGCCTCTCGGCGCTCTTCGGCAGTCTCGTGATCGTCACGGGCCCGACCGTCGTCAATCCGCTCCTGCGCCGGTTGCGGGTCGAGAGTCGGGTGGCCACGATCCTCGAGGCCGAGGGCGTGCTGATCGACGCCATCGGCGCGATCACCGCGGTCGTCGCGCTGGAGGTCGCCGTCACGCCCCAGGGCGCCGCGCACGGCGCGGGCGAGCTGCTGCTCCGGCTGGCGTTCGGCAGCGCGCTCGGCGCCGTCTTCGGACTGCTGCTCGGGGGCCTGCTGCGCCTGCACCGCCTGATCCCGGAGGGGCTCGAGAACACGCTGATCCTGTCGCTCGTCCTCGCGCTCTTCCAGGCGAGCGACGCCGTGCTCGAAGAGAGCGGCATCGTCGCGGTGACGCTCGCCGGGCTCGTCGTGGGACACGTCAAGAGCCGGGCTCTCAGCGAGCTGATGGAGTTCAAGGAGCAGCTGACGACGCTGCTCATCGGCCTCCTCTTCGTCCTTCTGGCGGCCGACGTGCGCCTGTCGCAGCTCGGCGAGCTCGGCTGGCGAGGGTGGGCGACCGTCGCCGCCCTGATGCTCGTCGTACGCCCGGCCGGCGTGCTGCTCTCCACGGCTGGCAGCACCCTGACGGGGAGGCAGAAGCTCTTTCTCTCCTGGATGGCGCCGCGCGGCATCGTCGCGGCGGCCGTCGCCTCGCTCTTCGCCCAGCGCCTCGCGGACCAGGAGGGAGCGGAGGCGTCGCAGCTCCGGGCCCTCGTGTTCCTCGTCATCGCCGTCACCGTGCTCGTCCAGGGGCTGAGCGGCGGCTGGCTCGCGCAGCTCTTGGGACTGCGCCGCCCTTCGAACAGCGGCTACGTCATTCTCGGCGCCAGCACCATCGGCCTGAAGCTCGGCGCCTTCCTGCGCTCGCCCGAGCACGAGGTCGTCTTCCTGGATTCGAACCCGAACGCCTGCCACCGCGCGGAACGCGCGGGCTTCCGCGTCCTCTACGGCAACGCGCTCTCGGAAGGCCTGCTCGCCCGGGCGCAGCCCGATTCGCGGGCCGGCTGCATCGCGGCCACGACGAACGAAGAGGTCAACCTCCTCTTCGCCCGCCACGCGCGGGAGGATCACAACGCGCAGCGGCTGTGGGTGGCGCTGCGACGGGACGGCCCGGCGATGCCGCAGAAGGTGCTCGACCACCTCGACGCCCGCGTCCTGTTCGGTGTGCCGCGCGGCCTCGACCAATGGTCCCTGCGGCTCGACAAGGGTGAAGCGACGGTGGAGACCTGGCGGGCCAGCCGGCCCACGAGCTTCGGCGAGCCCCCCGACCGCGGCGAGCAGGACCCCCGCAACCTGGTGCTGCCGCTGGGCTATCGGCGCGGCGGCACGGCGCGCCTCGTCGACGAGCGCGGCAACCTCCGCGAGGGCGATCTCCTGACCGTCGTCATCGCCGAGCGTCGGCGGGCCGCGGCCGAGGAGCTGCTGCGCGACCGCGGCTTCACGCCCGAGCCGCCGGGCCGCGCGGCCCCGGCGCTCAGCTGAGGGCCGGCCCTGGAGCTCGCGATCTCCCCGGACGGCCACGAGATTCTGTAGTCTCGCGGCTCGGGGTCTCTTGGTGACGAAGCGATGTGGCGAACTCGGGCGATCGTGTCGATCCTGATCGAGGACGTCGGCGGCCTGCCGGCCGGCGATCCCGGCGCTCTCGCCCGCGCGCGGCGCCGCGCGGCGCTGATGGTGATCCTCGACTGGCTGGCGATCCTCGTTCTCGTGCTGCTCGGCGACGGCGAGCTCGCCGGGCTCACTCTCGGCGGCGGCGAGCGGACCCTCTTCACGCTCGGGATCCTGGCCGTCGCCACCCACTCCGGCTTCCGCCTCGCCCAGCTGCAGAAGCTGCGGGCCATCCACCGGGCCTGCGAGGAGCTCGCAGAGCGCAGCTCGGAATGACACCGGTCCGCCAGCGGAGTCGCGAGTGACCCGGGGCGGCGCCATTCCGCTCTGGCTGAAGGTCGCCTACAGCGGGTGGTTCGCGCTCTGGGTTCCCGTGTACGCCGCCACGGTCGGGCCGGTCAACTTTCTGTGGCTCTGCGACGTGGGCAACTTCGTGATCCTCTTCGCGCTGTGGGCCGAGAGCCGGGTTCTCTTCTCCACCGCGGCCGTCGGCGTCGTGCTCATCCAGCTGTTCTGGATCGTCGACGTGGCCGGCCGTCTGGCGCTCGGCTTCCACCCGATCGGCGGCACCGAGTACATGTTCGACCCGGCCGAGCCCATCGTCGTGCGCGCGCTCTCCCTGTTTCACCTGTGGGTGCCGATCCTGCTGCTCTGGGCCGTCCGTCGCCTCGGCTTCGACCGCCGCGCCTGGAAGGTGCAGAGCCTGATCACCGCGATGGTCCTGCCCCTGAGCTTCCTGGCCGATCCGCAGCTCAACCTCAACTGGCTGTGGCGGCCCTTCGGCGTCGAGCAGACGTTGATGCCGCCGGCGGCCTTCCTGATGGCGAGCATCGTGCTCTATCCGCTGGTGGTCTTCATCCCGAGCCAGCTGGTGATCGGAGCCTGGGCACGCCGCCGCCGCGCCACCACCCCTGCCGGCGGCTCGCCGCCCTGACCCCGGCGCCCCGCCCGCCAGGCCGTCCCTGCACCACCCTGCGGGGGGTTGCATCTCCGCCCCGGGTAGCCGAGCATTCCCCCGCGCGCCGCCGGCCCGCGACCACCAATCCCCAAGACCCAGGCAAAGGAGCCATCGCATGAACCGCTCTATGGACGAATTCCTGCAGCAAGTCGCCGTCAAGAACGGGGGCGAGACCGAGTTCCAGCAAGCCGTCCACGAGGTGGTCGAGTCGGTGTGGACGGTCGTCGAGCGCAATCCCAGGTACCGCAGCGCCAACATCCTCGACCGGATCGTCGAGCCCGAGCGGGTCATCATGTTCCGCGTCCCCTGGATGGACGACCAGGGCCGGGTGCAGGTCAACCGCGGCTACCGCATCGAGATGAACAGCGCCATCGGCCCCTACAAGGGAGGCCTGCGGTTCCACCCGAGCGTCAACTTGAGCATCCTCAAGTTCCTCGCCTTCGAGCAGGTGTTCAAGAACAGCCTGACGACGCTGCCCATGGGCGGCGGCAAAGGCGGCTCGGACTTCAACCCGCGAGCCAAGAGCGACGGCGAGGTGATGCGCTTCTGCCAGGCCTTCATGTGCGAGCTGTATCGCCACATCGGCCCCAACACGGACGTGCCGGCCGGCGACATCGGGGTCGGCGGCCGCGAGCTCGGCTTCCTCTTCGGGATGTACAAGAAGCTGGCCAACGAGTTCACGGGCGTCCTGACCGGCAAGGGGACCAACTGGGGCGGCTCGCTGATCCGGCCCGAGGCGACGGGATACGGGCTCGTCTACTTCGCCCGCGAGATGCTGGCGTCGCGGGGCGAGAACTTCGCCGGCAAACGGGTCCTCGTCTCGGGCTCCGGCAACGTCGCGCAGTACGCCACCGAGAAGGTCCTCGAGCTCGGCGGCAAGGTTCTCACCCTCTCCGATTCCGGCGGCACGATCGTCGACGAGGAAGGCATCGACCGGGAGAAGTTCGAGTGGGTGCTGAACTTGAAGAACAACCTCCGCGGCCGGATCAGCGAGTACGTGGCGGAGTATCCGTCGGCCGCGTATCTCGAGGGCGAGCGGCCGTGGTCGGTGGCGGCCGACGTCGCGCTGCCGTGCGCCACGCAGAACGAGCTGAGGGACGACGACGCCAAGGCGCTGCTCGACAACGGCTGCCGCTGCGTCGCCGAAGGCGCCAACATGCCGACGACCCCGGAGGCCATCGAAAGCTTCCTCGGCGCCGGCATCCTCTACGCCCCGGGCAAGGCCTCGAACGCCGGCGGGGTGGCCGTGTCGGGCCTCGAGATGACCCAGAACTCGATGCGCCTCGGCTGGTCGCGCAGCGAGGTCGACCAGCGGCTGCAGGCGATCATGACGAACATCCACTCGACCTGCGTCAAGCACGGCAAGCGCGAGGACGGCTTCGTGGACTACCTGAAGGGGGCCAACGTGGCCGGCTTCATCAAGGTCGCCGACGCCATGCTCGACCAGGGCCTCGTCTAGTCGCGGCCTCGGATACCGCCGGACGGTAGGATGAGTCCGCCGCCCCCGCGCGCTGCGCTCGGGGCGGCGGAATCGACACGAGCGGAGTCGAACCTTGGGAGCCCAACGCTTTCACGACCTCATCCCGTTCCGGGTCCGGGAGATCCTGCTCGTCTCGTCGCCCTACGACGCGTTCATCCTCGAAGAGGACGGGCGGCTGAGCGAGCAGCTCTACAACGAGTTCCGGGCGCTCGATCTCTCCTCCCCGCCCCGGGTGCACCAGGCGTCTTCGGGCCGGGAGGCGATGAAGCGCCTCGAGAAGGCCTGGTTCGACCTCATCATCGTGATGAGCTCGCTGGCCGACCAGAGCATCAACGACTTCGCACGCAGCGTCCGCCGCCGGTACGCGAACAAGCCGATCGTCTACCTCGCTCTCGACCCCCGCGAGCTCGAGGACGTCGAGACGGTGCTCGACCACGAGGTTGTCGACTCGACCTACCTGTGGACCGGCGACTCGAGCGTTCTCCTCGGCCTCATCAAGCTGGTCGAGGATCGAATGAACGCCGACCACGACACCGCGGCCGGCGTGCGGACGATCCTCGTGCTCGAGGATTCCCCGCTCCAGTACTCGGGCTTCCTCGGCATGCTCTACGAGGAGCTGATGAAGCAGGCGAAGTCGCTGTACTTCGAGGGCCTCAACGAGCTCCAGCGCAAGCTCTACACCCGCTCCCGGCCCAAGATCCTCCATGCCACGTCCTACGAGCAGGGGCTGGAACTCTACGAGCGCTACGGACCCAGCCTGCTCGGCCTGATCTGCGACGTGCGGTTACCGCGCGCGGGCGCGCTCGATGGCGAGGCCGGGTTCCGGTTCGCCCGGCGCATCCGCGCCGACCACCCGGACATGCCGGTCCTCTTCCAGTCGGCGGAGAAACAGAACGCGGAGAAGGCGGCCGAGCTCGGGGGCCTGTTCATCGACAAGGCGAGCCGCGACATCGGGCCGGGGGTCAAGGCGTTCCTCGTCGAGCATCTGGGATTCGGCGATTTCGTCTTCCGGCTCGCCGACGGCAGCGAGCTCGCCCGCGCCTCCGACGTGGCCGAGCTCAGGCGCCTCGTCGCGGAGGTGCCCGCCGAGTGCATCGAGCACCACGCCTCCAGGGACGACTTCTCCGTCTGGCTCATGGCGCGCAGCGAGTTCGAGCTGGCCGAGGAGCTCCGGCCCAAGAAGATCTCCGACTTCGAGGACATCGAGGCCCTGCGCCGGCACCTGCTGAGCAGGCTGCGCGACGCGCTCTTCCGCGGCAAGAGCGGCATCGTCACCGAGTTCCAGCGCGGCAAGCTCTCCCAGGACCACTTCTCGAGCATCGGCGAAGGATCCCTGGGCGCCAAAGCGCGCGGCCTCGCCTTCCTGCACCAGCGCTTCGGCGACCTGGGGCGGCCGCCGAGCGGCGCGCTGCCGATCCGCGTCCCCAGGACGGTCGTCCTGACCACCGAGGTCTTCGACACCTTCGTCGACGACGAACTCGTCAGCTGGGCGATCGCCTGCGAGGACGACGCGGAGGTCGGCGCGCGCTTCGCGCGACGCCCCCTGCCGGACGGCCTCGAGGCGGACCTCGAGGCGATCGCCACCACGCTCCCCGGCCCGCTCGCCGTGCGCTCGTCGAGCCTGCTCGAGGATTCCGCCCACCAGCCGTTCGCCGGCATCTACGCGACTCTCATGATCCCCAACATCGGCGGCTCCCCGGACCGGCGGCGCGACGAGCTGGCCCGCGCGATCCGTCAGGTCTACGCCTCGACCTTCCTGCGCGACGCCTGCACCTACCGCGAGCGCTCCGGCGCCCCGGCCGAGCGCGAGAAGATGGCGGTGATGATCCAGAGCGTCGTCGGAGCCCGCCACGGCGACCGCTTCTATCCGGCGATCTCCGGCGTCGCCGTGACGCGGAACTTCTACCCCATCGCTCCCCAGAAGCCCGAGCACGGCGTCGTGCACCTGGCGCTGGGACTGGGACGGATGATCGTGGACGGCGGCCTCTCCGTCCGGTTCAGTCCGCGGCACCCCGAGGTGCTGCCGCAGATCGCGACGCCGCGCTCGGCCCTGCGGTCGACCCAGCGCAACTTCTACGGTGTCGACTTGACGGCGGACGGCACCGTCGACGCGCTCGATGCCGTGCGCAGCTACGATCTCAAGGACGCCGAGGCCGACGGGGTCCTCGGTCTCGTCGGCAGCGTGTTCAGCAACGCCGACCAGCGGCTGGTCGAGGACCTCTCGCTGCCCGGACCCCGGGTGGTGAGCTTCCATAACATCCTGAAGCACCGCTCGCTGCCCCTGGTCGAGACCCTCAGGCACCTGATGACCGTCGCCCGCCGCGGCCTCGGGCGCGAGGTCGAGATCGAGTTCGCCCTGCAGATCGACGAGGCCGGCAGCGGCGGCCTCTGGTGCAACCCGGAGCTTCTCGCGCTGCAGGTGAGACCGATGACCGCCCGGCCCACCCTCGCCTCGCCCCCCAAGAGCCGGTTTGCGCCCGAGGACCTCCTGTGCGCCAGCAGCAACACCCTGGGACACGGCGTCGAGCGGGAGATCCGGGACGTCGTGTACGTCATGCCCCAGAGCTGGCGGCCGAGCCAAAACCGCCGGATCGCCGCCGAGATCGGCGGGATCAACGACGCCCTCAGAGCCGAAAAGCGGCCTTTCCTCCTCATCGGCCCGGGACGCTGGGGCAGCGCCGACGAGTGGCTGGGAATCCCCGTCCAATGGTCGCAGATCTCGAACGTCCGAGCGATCGTCGAGGCGTCGCCCGCCAACTACCGCGTGGAGCCGTCGCAGGGGACGCACTTCTTCCACAACATCACCTCGCTGCGCATCGGCTACTTCACGCTGCCGCTCGGCTGCCCCCTCACCGGAAAGGGCAAGGAGTTCATCGACCTCGACTGGCTCGACGAGCAGCCCGCCGCCAGCACGACCGAGCACCTGCGCCACGTCCGGTTCGACGAGCCTCTGACGACCGTCCTGCGCGGCCGCGAGGGGCGGGGCCTGATCGTCAAGCCCGGCGCCGAGAGCCTGTAGCCGCTTGGCTAGCGCACCGCCAGGCCGGCGCGCTCGGCGATGCGCCGCACGTGGGCCTGGATGGCGCGGAGGTTCTCGGGGCCGAGGCGTAGAAACTGCTTCTGCGCGTCGTCGAGGGCCTCCAGCCGCGGGTCGGCGTACTTGTAGCTCGAGGCGAATCGCTCGAGCTCCGGCTCCGGGACCACCGGCGTGTCGAGCAGCCGTTGGATCGCGCGGACCGCGACGGCGTCGAAGTCGGCGCCGGGGTAGCCGAGGTCGCGGTAGGCCTCGTCCAGCAGCGGCTTCACCGTGCGGTAGGCCTGCGCGGTGCCGTCGACGTGGAGCGAGGTGATGACGGCGGCGAGGGTCTCGTAGCGCCGGTAGCTCGCCGCGTCGACCTTCAGCCGGTCTCCCGTCCCGTCCGCCTGGTAGGCGCCGCGCGGCTGCAGGAAGACGACGTGCGAGCGCGGACTCACGCCTTCGGCCACGTTGTCCACGGCCGCGACCAGCCGCCTGACGAGGTCGTCGTTGAGCAGCCACGTCAACAGCTGGGGATTCTCCGAGAGCTGGCCGACGACGTCCCGCAGCCACGGGTCGCTCTCCGCGAGCGGCGGCAGGTCGATCGCCTCGATCGCGACCGGCGCGGGCGCGGGCTCCTCCGGCGCCGGGGCCGTCGGGGCGGCGACCTCGGGCGCCGGAGCGGCGGTGACGTAGCGCCAGTAGATCCAGGCCGCGGCGAGCGCCAGGACCACGGCCAGGGCCACGAGCCACGGCCAGAGCGTCCGGGATCGGCCCGCGAGATCGGCGGTGAGATCGGCGGTGTCGTGCTTCTCGAAGGTGTCGAGCTCGTAGTCGCCGGGGTCGCTCATGAGAGGACCCCGATCCTGCCAGAACCGGGCCCGCCGCACAATGGACCCACGATGGACCCGCGATGGACCCGCGCCCGGATCGGTGCGGCCGGGAAGCCGGCCACCAACCGGAGCCTGGTCCAGGCGCCGCGGCGCCGGCTCGACCCGGCGTCAGTTCACCGAAGGACTCGAGTAGGGCGGCCGCGGCTCCCAGGCGGGGGTCGTGAGCTGCATCTCGAGCAGGCCGGCCAGCAGGTCGCGCCGGATCTCGAGTCCGGCCGCCTCGAGCAGCGCCTGTTTCTCGGCCGGCTCCAGGGGCAGCGCCGCGCAGAGCGCGTTCACCGCTTGCGGCGCCGGCAGCGAGGCCAGAAGGTCCATGTCGAACTCGAGGCCTCGCGCCCGCCGGAACCGGTCGGCCGTCGCCAGGAAGTCCGCGATCTCGATCTCGCGGCCCGGCTCTTCGAGATCGGCGGCGAAGACCGCGAGGTCGGCCAGCACCCGGCGGTAGCCGCCCTCGTCGAGCGGCAGCTCCCTGACGACGCGGAAGCGCGACTCCCCGCGCAGCACGATCCAGAAGCGGCCGTCGGCCTGCGGGTCGCACTCGACGACCTCGCCGACGCAGCCCACGCCGTAGAGCGGCGGCCGCTCCGCGTCGCCGACGACCGGGCCGAAGTTGTCGCTGGCCGGCGCCAGCGGCTGGATCATGCCGATGCGTCGATCGTCCTTCATGGCGTCCGCCACGAGCTCGCGATACCGGAGCTCGAAGACGTTCAGGGGCAGGAACGTGCCGGGCAGCAAGAGAGTCCCCGTGAGCGGGAACAGGCGCACGTGATGAAGAGCGGCAGCGGTCATGATCTCGGCCCGGCGGCGTGGTTGCACCGCCCGCAGCCCTCAGCCTATCGCGAAAGCCCCGGCGGGGCCCCGCGCCGCGGGGCCTGCGCCGAGCGGCACGCCGGGGTACAATCCGCCTCGCCGCGGGACCCGCGGCCGAGGGTCGACGCGATCCTGCACGGCCCACCGGAACCGTCCCCCGACCGGGACGGGCGGAGAACGAACATGGCATCTCCTCTTTCCCCCTTGGACCGCTTCGAGCGCCGCCACCTCGGGCCCGACGACCGCGAGATTCGCTCGATGCTGGACCTCCTCGAGCTCGAGTCCCTGGACGCGCTGAGCGAGCGGGTCATTCCGTCCGGGATCCGGATCGACGGCGCGCTCGATCTGCCCGCCGCTCGCACCGAGCACGCGCTCCTCGCCGACCTGCGCGCCCGGGCGGGCAAGAACCGGGTGCTGCGCTCCTTCCTCGGCGCCGGGTACCACGCGACGATCACGCCGGGCGTGATCCAGCGCAACGTCCTCGAGGACCCGGGCTGGTACACCCCGTACACCCCGTACCAGGCGGAGATCGCTCAGGGACGGCTCGAGGCCCTCCTCAACTTCCAGACCATGGTGGCCGATCTGACGGCGCTGCCCGTGGCCAACGCCTCCCTGCTCGACGAGGCGACGGCCGCCGCCGAGGCGATGCTGATGTGCCGCGCCAGCGCCCGCGGCAAACGCTCCTCCTTCTTCCTGAGTGACGCCTGCCATCCGCAGACCCGCGCCGTGGTGGCCACGCGGGCCGAGCCCCTCGGGATGCGCCTGATCGTCGGCGACGCGGCCCGCGCCCCCCTCGAGGATCCCGACCTGTGCGGCATGCTGCTGCAGTTTCCGGCGACCGACGGCAGCATCGAGGACCCCCGGGAGCTCATCGCCAGAGCGCGCGCCAACGGCGTCCTCGTGGTCGTCGCCACCGACCTTCTCGCGCTCACCCTGCTCGTCCCGCCCGGTGAGCTCGGCGCCGACGTCGCCGTCGGCTCCTCGCAACGCTTCGGCGTGCCGATGGGCTACGGCGGTCCCCACGCCGCGTTCATGGCCACCACCCACGACCTCGAGCGCCTCCTGCCCGGCCGCATCGTGGGCGTCTCGAAGGACCGCCACGGCCGGCCCGCACTGCGGCTGGCCCGCCAGACGCGCGAGCAGCACATCCGGCGCGAGAAGGCCACCAGCAACATCTGCACGGCCCAGGTGCTGCTCGCCATCATGGCCGGCATGTACGCCGTCTACCACGGCCCCGAGGGTCTGCGCGCCATCGCGGCGCGGGTCCACCGCGCGGCCGTGGCGCTGGCGGCGGGCCTGCGCCGGATCGGAGCGGCGGTCCACGGCAACGGCTTCTTCGACACGCTGCGCGTCACCCCCGCCGGCGAAGCCCCGGCGGCCGTGCTCGCGCGGGCTCGCGACCTGGGCATCAACCTCCGCGACCTCGGCGACGGCAGCGTGGGCATCGCTCTCGACGAGGCCGTCGTCGCCGACGAGCTCGCACGGGTCCTGCCAGCGTTCGCCGGGAGCTCCGCCGAGGTCCCCAACGTCGAGGAGCTGCTCGCCGCAGCGGGGGAGGCGCTGCCCGCCGGGCTCGCGCGCACGTCGCCGTATCTGACACACGAGGTGTTCCACCGCCACCATTCCGAGCACGAGCTGCTGCGCTACATCAACCGCCTCCGGCAGCGCGACGTCTCGCTGACCCACTCGATGATCCCGCTGGGCTCTTGCACGATGAAGCTCAACGCCACCGCCGAGATGGTCCCCGTCTCGTGGCCCGAGCTCACGGACCTGCACCCGTTCGCGCCGGCCGACCAGGCGGCGGGCTACCGGGAGATCTTCGACGATCTGAAGCGCTGGCTGGCCGAGATCACGGGCTTCGCGGCGACCTCGCTGCAGCCCAACGCGGGCTCCCAGGGCGAGTACACGGGCCTGCTCGCCATCCGCGCCTGTCACGCCGACCGCGGCGAGGCCGAGCGCGACGTCTGCCTCATCCCCACCTCGGCCCACGGCACCAACCCGGCGAGCGCCGTGATGGCGGGGTTCCGGGTCGTCCCGATCGCCGCGGACGAGCGGGGCAACATCGATCTCGAGGATCTGCGGGCCAGGGCCGCCGAGCATGCCGGCCGCCTCGGCGCTCTCATGATCACCTACCCGTCGACGCACGGGATCTTCGAGGCCGAGGTGCGCGAGGTCTGCGAGATCGTGCACCGCCACGGCGGACTGGTCTACCTCGATGGCGCCAACATGAACGCCCAGACCGGCCTGTGCCGGCCGGGGGATTACGGAGCCGACGTCTGTCACCTCAACCTCCACAAGACCTTCTGCATCCCCCACGGCGGCGGCGGTCCTGGCATGGGGCCGATCTGCGTCAACGAGACCCTCGCGCCCTACCTCCCCGGCCACCCGTTCGCGGACCGCGGTGAGCGCTCGATCGGACCCGTGGCCGCGGCTCCCTGGGGCAGCCCGGCGATCCTCCCGATCTCGTGGATGTACATCGCGATGATGGGGCCGGACGGGCTGCGCCGCGCCAGCCAGGTCGCCATCCTGAACGCCAACTACATGGCCCGGCGCCTGGCGCCGCACTACCCGGTGCTCTACGTCGGAGCGGGCGGCCTCGTCGCCCACGAGTTCATCATCGACGCCAGGAGCTTCAAGGACACCGCCGGCATCCACGTCGAGGACATCGCCAAGCGCCTGATCGACTACGGCTTCCACGCCCCGACGATGTCCTGGCCGGTGGCCGGCACGATGATGATCGAGCCCACGGAGAGCGAGTCCAAGGACGAGCTCGACCGCTTCTGCGACGCGATGATCGAGATCCGCCGCGAGATCCGAGCCGTCGAGTCCGGAGAGGCCGACCCGGAAGACAACGTGCTCAAGAACGCTCCCCACACGGGCCTCGAGGCCACCGCCGACTCCTGGCCGCACCCCTACGGCCGCGAGCAAGCCTGCTTCCCGCTGCCCTGGCTGCGGGAGAGCAAGTTCTGGCCGCCGGTCGCGCGCATCGACAACGCCTACGGCGACCGCCACCTCGTCTGCACCTGCGAGCCGCTGGCGGCCTGGGTCGAAGACGAAGAGCGGGTCGAAGCTCCCTAGGATCCGAAACCGGCCCGAGCCGGCAGCCTCGGGGGAGCGAGCCGTATCGACTCGGGGAAGCGCCGCTGCCAGGCGGGCCAGAGAAGAAGAAAGACGGCCTCGCGGCCGTCCTTCGCGGGGAGTCCGTGTCGTGCGGGGATCTAGAAGCGGAACCGCAGACCGAGGTAGACCTTGGCCTCGAGCGAGTCGCTGAAACCCCTTCCCGGCTGGTCCTTGTCGGCGGAGTCGATGATGTCGAAGCGGCCGGTCCCGAAGACGGTGACCGTCTCGGTCAGGTGGACGTCGACCCCGAACTGGGCGTTGACGCCGAAGGCGGTGTCGTCGCTCGCCGCCTGGACCAAGTCGCCGTCGACGACGACGGCGTCGGTCTCGAGCATGTGGATGCCGGCGCCGGCGCCGACGAAGAAGTCGAGGGCGTTGAACGGGAACGAGCCGATGATGTTGATGCCGAGCAGCGTGTCGCTGGCGGTGTCGCTCTGCCAGTAGCCGATCTCAGGCTCGAGGTAGCCACGCAGGCCGGGACGGCTGCCCCGGTGGGCGCGGGGGTCGCCGAACGCGATTCTCAGGTGAACGGTCAGGTAGGTCTCGACGTCGTCTGCGAGGAACTCCTCGTCGAGGTTGACGAGCCCGATGCCGATGCCGAGCCCGAAGCGGTCCTCGTCGTCTTCCTCGACGATCGAGACGCGGTCGCCGGCCTGGACGATGATGTCGTCGAGATCGCGGTCCTTGACGGCTTCGCCGTTGTACGTGACGTCGACGTCGTCCACGTCACGGCCGAGGAGACGGACGAGATCGGCCAACGTCGTCCCCGGGGCCACCTGGGTCGCCTCCCCGTTCAGGATGATCTCGATCTGTCCCTGCGCAAACGCAGCGACACCGAAGATCAGAGCCCCTACGATGAACATCGGAATCCAACGCTTCATGGCCAAGCTCCTTTCACCTGCGTTTCTCGCCAACACCTGCCCATCCCCTATTTGTCAACGGTCCTCGCCGCAGCCTCCGCGCACCGAACCGGGCCGGTTCTGACTGTCGTCAACGAACCGAGTGAGCTGCTATCTCTCCGAAACGCGCAAAGGGTACCATAGAAGCTCGTCGACCCGGCAAGCGAATCCCCCTCCCCCGGGGGTCGCTTCTCCCGGCAGCTTTGCTATACTGCGGGCTCCTGGGAAGGGCGTTCGCCTTTTCGAGCACTGTGGAGGGACGAAAGATGAAGAAGATGCAGACTCCTTGGATGGTCGTCGTGGCCGTTCTGGTTCTGTTCGTTGCCGTCGGTTGTCAGCAGGCGCAGGACGCGGCGGATGAGGCCATGGACACGGCCAGCGACGCCATGGACACGGCCGGTGAGGCGATGGACGACGCCGGTGAAGCGATGGAAGGCGCGGCGGACGACGCGATGGGCGCGGCCGACGAGATGATGGACGACGCCGGTGAAGCGATGGACGACGCGATGGAAGACATGGACGACGCGATGGAAGACATGGACGACGCAGGCGAGGAGGGCGAGGAGCCGCCCGTCCACTAGAGCGACCGATCTTGCGGGCGGCGCGTGCCGCCCGATTTTTCGAGCTCGAATTACGCCTTGTTTTCACCTTTGCCCTCACCATGAGCCCCGCTCCCCCGAATGCCCTCGCCATGGCGCCCACCCCGCTCGCCCTCCGCCGGATCCATCCCGCGCTGCGGACCGGCCGTACGCTCGCTCCGCGGCAAGCGCCGGCCGACAGCTCGCGGGCCAGCCGCGTCCGTCCCCTGGACGAGCTGCTGGCGGGCGGCCTCGAACCGGGGGGGTTGATCGAGATCGTCGGGCGCCGCTCGAGCGGCCGCTTCTCCATCCTCCTGCAGACCCTCGTCGCGTTCACCCGCCGCGGCGAGACGACGGCGCTGGTCGATCTCGGCGACGGGCTGGACCCGCGGGCCGCCGCCGACGCCGGAATCGATCTGTCGCGCCTGCTGTGGGCTCGCCCGGAGCACCTGAAGTCCGCTCTGATCGCGACCGAGCTGCTCTTGAACGCCGGATTTCCGCTCGTCGCTCTCGACTTGGGCTCGCCGCCCGTTCCCGGAGGACGCGGCCCGGAGGCGTCATGGATCCGGCTGGCGCGAACGGCGCGGCAGCGTCAGGGCATCCTGCTCGTCTCGAGCCCCTACCGCGCCAGCGGCACCACCGCGCAGGTCGTCGTCGAGTCGAGCAAGACGGGTGCCCGGTGGCAGGGGACCGGCCGCGCTCCCAGGCTCTTGAGCGCCGTCTGCACCCGGTTGCAGCTCGTCAAGGCGCTCGGGCGGGCGCCCGTCGCGTCCCTGCCGTTCACCTGGCGATCGCGAGCCCCCGGCCGGTAGCGCGGAGGCGCGATGAGCCACCGGATCGCCTGCCTTCGGGTGCCCCTCTTCCCGCTCGCGGCCCGCCTGCGCAGCGAGCCGGAGCTCGCCGGCGAGGCCCTGGTCCTGCTCGCGGGCAACGGCTCGGCCGCGCGGGTGAGCGCGGCCAGCCGGCGCGCCCGCCGGGCCGGCATACGCCGCGGAATGTCGCTTGCCCAGGCGCGGGCGCTGCTGCCCAAGGTCGCGGTGCGCGGCCGCGACGCGGCGTGCGAGTCCGCCGCCCAGCAGAGCCTCCTGGAGATCGCGGAGATCTTCTCGCCGCGGGTGGAGAACGCCGGCCGGGGGGTCGTCTACCTGGATCTCGCCGGCCTGGAGCGCCACTGGCCGCGCGACCACGAGCTCGGAAGCGCCTTGATCCAGGCCGCGGAGCGGGCGCGCATGGCGGCGCGCGCCGGCATCGCGGGCTCGAAGCTCGCGGCCCACATCGCCGCCGAGCAGGCCGACTCCCCCACCGTCGTGCCGGCCGGCGAAGAGGCGGGCTTCCTCGCCCCCCTGCCCCTGACCCGCCTGCTGGCCGAGGCGCACGTGCTCGACCGGCTCGCACGCTGGGGCATCCGCTCGATCGGGCAGTTCGCCGAGCTGCCGAAAGACGAGATCGCCAGCCGGTTCGGGGAGGCCGGGCAGGGGCTCCACCGCCAGGCCCGCGGCATCGACCCGCATCCGCTCGTCCCCCACCGGCCCGCCGCGACCTTCGACGAAGGCATGACCCTCGAATGGCCCCTGACCACGCTCGAGCCCTTTCTCTTCGTGGCGCGCGCCGCCCTCGACCGCATGTGCGAGCGCATGGCGCGGCACGGCCTGGCCTGCCTCCGTCTGGAGACCTCGCTCCGCCTCGAGCCCGAGGGCACCCACGAGCGCAGCGTCGTGCTGCCGGCGCCGACGCGCGACGTCAAGACGCTCCTTACCCTCGTCAAGCTCGACGTCGAGGCGCATCCCCCGGGAGCGGCGGTCGCCGGCTTCACCCTGCGCGGCCACCCCGACCGGCCGCGCGCGGCGCAGCTCACGCTCTTCGGCCCCACCGCTCTCTCGCCCGACCGCCTGGCGACGACCCTGGCGCGCCTCTTCAGCCTGCTCGGCCCGGAGCGCGCCGGCGCTCCCCGCCGCGGTACCGATCACCGCCCGGAGGACTTCCGGCTCGAGCCCTTCGCGCCACCGCCGCCCCCGGACGTCCGCGAGCCCGAGCCCGAGGGCTACGGCCTGCTCGCGGTGCGGACCCTGCGGCCCCCGATCCCCCTCGAGGTCCTCGTCGACCCGCGGCCGCGCCGCGTGGCGACGCCGGTCACGGAGGCCACCCGGGGCCGGCCGCGGATCGACGGCACGGTGCGCGTCGCCTCCGGCCCCTGGGCGCTGGAGGAGGGCTGGTGGAACGAGCGGCCGGTCGACCGCGAGTACTGGGACGTCGAGCTCAGCGACGGCGGCATCTACCGCATCTACCGCGATCGCCGCAGCGAGAGCTGGTTCGCCGACGGCATGTATGACTAGCGCCGGCGAGCGGCTAGAAGAGCGTCCCCTGGGCGGGCGGCAGCAGCGGCTGCATGCACCGGAGCGAGTCGTGGGCCGGATTACTGACGTAGTCGCTGACCGCTATCGCCTCCATCGCCGCCGCGGCGTACGGCCCCAGAACCCCCTGGAGGGCTTCGCCGCTCGCCGCCTCGTCGAGCCAGAGGTCGCGGCCCTCGGGAGCGAGGATCACGGGCATGCGGTCGTGGATCGGCGCCACCAGCTCGTTGGGGGTCGTCGTGAGAATCGTGAACGACTCGAGGATCCGCCCCCGGGGGCCGCGCCAGCGGTCCCACAGGCCGGCGAAGCCGAAGGGGGCGCCGCCCGTCAGCCGGAGGAGAAACGGCTGCTTGCCGCCGGCCACCTTCTGCCACTCGTAGAAGCCGTCCGCCGCCACCAGGCAGCGGCGGCGCCGGAAGCTGTCGCGAAACGCCGCCTTTTCGGCCACCGTCTCGGAGCGGGCGTTGATCATGCGGCTGCCGATCTCCGGGCCCTCGGCCCAGTAGGGCACCAGCCCCCAGCGCATCTCCACCGCCCGCCGCACGCCGTCCTCGCCGGCGATCACCACGGGCGCCAGCTGGGTCGGCGCCACGTTGAAGCGGGCCGCGATCTCCGGGGAGTCGCCGCCCCCCACGAGCTCCGGCAGGATCTCGCCCGGGTTCGAGACCGTGTAGCGTCCGCACATGATCGATTCCGAGTCTAACGCCGGCGCGCCGCGCGGCCGGGCGAGCACCGGCAACCCCAAGGCCCGCTTCGAGCGGCTCGAGATCGAGCCGCTGGAGCCGCCTGCCGAGAGGGTCGAGACCGAGTTCCTGCGCGACGACAGCCGCACGGTCCTGTCGAGAAACGACAGCCCCGACGTCCCGTTCACCTACTCGCTCAACCCCTACCGCGGCTGCGAGCACGGCTGCATCTACTGCTACGCACGACCGACCCACGAATACCTCGGCCTCTCCGCCGGCCTCGACTTCGAGACGAAGATCCTCGTCAAGGAGCGGGCCCCCGAGCTGCTGCGCCGCGAGCTGGGGCGGCCGGGCTGGACCCCGCAGGTGGTGGCGCTCTCGGGCGTCACCGACCCCTACCAGCCCGTCGAGAGGCGGCTCGCGCTCACCCGGGGCTGCCTCGAGGTGCTGCTGGAGCATCGCAATCCGGCGGCGGTCATCACCAAGAACCGGCTCGTGACTCGCGACCTCGATCTCCTCGCTGCACTCGCCGACCACGGAGCGGCCGCCGTCACCCTGTCGATCACCACCCTCGACGCGGAGCTGGCGCGCCGCATGGAGCCCCGGACCTCGCACCCCCGCGACCGGCTGTGGGCGCTCGCCGAGCTGCGGGCGGCCGGCGTGCCCTGCGGCGTCAACGTGGCGCCCGTGATCCCGGGCCTCAACGACCACGAGATCCCCGCCATCCTCGCGGCCGCCGCCCAGGCCGGCGCCGCCTTCGCCAACTACCTGATGCTCCGCCTGCCGGGCGCCGTGGCGGGGCTCTTCGACGCATGGCTGCGATCCAACTTCCCCGACCGGCGGACCAAAGTGACGAGCCGCATCCGCGACGTGCGGCAAGGACGGATCAACGACACCCTCTTCGGCCGCCGTACCCGCGGCCAGGGACCCTACGCGGCGCAGATCCGCGCTCTCTTCGAGAACGCCGCCGGCCGCAACCGCCTGGCGCTCGCAGGTCCCGAGCTCTCCACCGCGGCGTTCCGCCGGCGAGGGGAGCAGCTGGAGCTCTACTAGCCTGGAGCTCGCGGGCACTACTAGCCTGGAGCTGGCGAGCGCGACGACTGGGGAGATGCCGAAGGTCGCTGCCGCAGAACCTACCCCGTCCCGAAGCCGCGGACGACCCTGTCCTTCAGGCCAGACTCGACCCGGCCACCGTCTCTGGATCGCGCCCCGCCGTCTCCGTTTTCGGCCCTGGCCTGAAGTCTCTCCGTCCCTTGTCGCTTCCGACCTCTCCCCTCATCTCCATTGCGGCTGCGCCGCGACGCCTCCGTCTTCAGCCTTTCATCGCCGGCTCGTCGCGCTCGACTCGGGGGCCGATGAAGTCTTCCATCACGGCCTTGCGCAGGAGCTCTGGCGGCAGCAGTCCCTGGGCGAGGATGAAGTCGTGGTAGGCCTTGCGGTCGAAGGCGTCGCCGAGCAGGCGCTCGGCGTCGGTGCGCAGCTCCATCAGGCGGGTGTAGCCGCAGAAGTAGGCCGTCGCCTGGCCGGGCGCCCAGAAGGTGTAGCGCTCGACCTCCTGCATCGCCATCGGGTGGGACATGACGACGTCCTTTTCGAGGATCCGGTACGCCTCGTCGCGGTCCATCATGCCGAGCTGCAGGCCGGGGTCGAGGAAGGCGCGCGCGGCACGCAGGAGGCGGTGCTGGAGCGCGATCAGCTGGCCCTCGAGCGGCAGGTAGGGCTTCATCTCGGCCTCCTGGTAGAGCGCCCAGCCCTCGACGTTGACGCTGTTGAAGGCGAACGCGACGCGGGCCTGGGAGACGCCCTTCTCGACGATCGAAGCGAACTGCAGCTCGTGGCCGGGCCGCCCCTCGTGCGCCGTCAGCGTCCACGACGCCGCCTCGAAGGTGAAGTCGTCGAAGCCCACCTCCTCGCCGTCTTCGCCGGGGATGCGCAGCGGCAGCACGAACTCGCCCATCTCGCCGGTGTTGCCGAAGAGCCGCGGCGGCCGCATGTTCGGCGCCGGCACCTGCGCGCTCTCGGCCTCGCTCGCCAGCCGGATGCGCATCTCGCGATCCGGCAGCGTCACGACGTCGTGCTCGGCGATGAGCTTCTCGAGATCCTTGATCCGCCCCTGGTAGTGCGGCAGGATCGCCTCGCCCACGAGCTGCTCCTTCTTGAGCTCCGCGATCACGTCGCGGTAGTCGCCCGCCGGCAGCCCGCGTTCGGCGGCGACGAGGGCGGCCACGGCCTGCATCTCGTTCTGGATCTCGCGGAAGGAGACCTTGGCCCGGCTCACGAGCTCCGCCACGGGCATGTCGATCCCCACCCCCTTCAGGTTGAAGGCGTAGAGCTCGGCCGGCAGCCGGAAGTCCTCGCGCACCCGCGGCGCGAGCTCGCTCTCGAGGAAGGCGTCGTAGGCGTCGAGCTGGGAGCGCAGGGCGGCATAGGCCTCCTCGTAGCCGCCGATCTCGTACTTGTCGAAGAGCTGCTGGATGCCGTCGATGAAGCGGGCGCGGTTCGAGCGGTCCTTCGCCAGGTCGTCCTTGAAGGGACCCTGCAGCTCCGCGTGGCCGAGCTTCGCCCGCACGAACGCCGTCGCCTGCTCGGCGATCGGCGGGTAGCCCTCCTCGAGCCCGGCGTAGCGGCGCAGCCGCACGAGCGCCGCCGGCCGGCGCTCGGCCGCGACCTGGTCGTCGAGCAGCGCCCGGATTCCCTGGAAGACCGTCTGCGGCAGGTTGAAGTAGGGTAGCTCGTACTTGTCCGTGATCGCGGTGCCCTCGATCTGCTGCTCGGCGGCGTCGATCAAGATCTCGAGATCCTGGCGCACCGCGGCGTGGGTCTCGGCGGCGAGCCGGGAGCGCAGCTCGACGAGCACGCCTTCGATCATGGCGTTGGCCTGCTCGTTGAGATCGAGCGGCAGCTGCGTCACCTCCTCGTCGAGCCCCTCGACCCCGAACTGCCCGGCGGCCTCGGGAGCGAAACGGGCGAAGACCTCCATCAAGAGAGCCGAGTTGGCGTTGCTGCGAGCGACCCAGTCGTCCGCCTCCTGGGCGGCGAGGGGCGTCAGCGGGAGGGCCACCACCATGGCAGCCGCGAGAAAGACCGAGTAGCGAGTCCGAGAGTGCATCGAAAGCCTCCTGAGGTTGTGGTCCCGAGATGTGGGTCTGGCTCCGCGCGAGCGGCGCTCTCCCTCTCTACGCATGGCAGCGCCTAGAGTTCCGGAGGCTCGACTCCGAGCTCCGCGGCGAGCCGTCGACGACGGGCCGCCGCGCTCACGCGAGCACCCGAGAGCGACTCGACGGCCCGTCAGCCGGCGTCGCCGCCGCGATCCCAAGGGCTCAGGTCGAGCAGATGCCCGGGCACCTGGACTTCGCTCTTGGAATCTCCCAGCACGACGGCACCTGCGGTGATGGCGAAGCGGAACTCGTCACGAGAATCGAGCCGCACCACGCCATTCCTCCCGGCCGACCACCAGAGCCAGGACATTCCGGCGGCGTTCAGCAACCAGAGCACGCTGATGGCCCAAACCAGCGACCGGGGAACCGGGCCGCCGGTGGCGAGAGCGTCCATGGCCGATAGTCCCGACCACACCAGCAACGTGGGGCACAGCGCCAACGCCGGCACGAAGAGCACGAGGGAGCGCTTGCTCACCGCCGCGCGCTCCTCCGCCGCCGCTCCGGACAGCTTCGACCCAGCGAGGAGATGGGTACGGATCGTTACCTCGTGCCCCTTCGCGGACGCCACGGGCGTGACGCTTCTCCACCAGCTCGCGGCGCCTCTAGGGACCGCACTCATGGCGACGAGAGCCCACGTCGCGGCTCTCAAGAGCGGCATGATCGTGGGTACCGAGAGCCGCCAGACCTCGATCGATGCCGCCGCGAGAAGGGCGCTGGCGAGCAGCCACCGCGCCGAACGCCGGAACCTCGCGGCCAGAGCCGCTTTCAGAAGCAGCGACCCCTCCGCGAGGGCGTTCGCACCCGGGTCCCTGCCGGACTGGAGCTGGAGCTCCTCGGACACCGTCGGGATCCCGGTCTAGGAATCGCAGGGCTGGCAGAACGTGGCGTAGCAGAGCCGGAACATCCTCCAAGCATAGCGAATACCGTACTCGGTCGCAGTCGCTTTGCGACGCGTCGCTGCCAGGCGGCTTGCCGTCGGTCTCGGGATCCCGGCGAAGCGAACCGGCCGGGTCCCGGAAGCGCTGATCGAAGCCTCGACGATGGAATGGCCGCCTGGCAGGGTCCATCCCCGGAATCGATCTCTCCTCGGTCCCAGGGCCGCTCTTGCACCCGAACACCGTGTTGGGAGAGCTCTTGACTTACGCTTTGTTTACGCCTACGCTCTTGCTCCCCATGTACCGCCAGCCGCCCCGGAATCCGCTCGCCCGCCAGACGCCCGTGACGCCGGTGCGGGACATGGGGTACACCCTGGAGCACCTCGAGACCTCGCCCGGGGCGCGCAAGCTGGAGCTCCAGCGGCGGCGGTACGGGCATGGCGACGGCGGCGGATCGCCGCTGCCCTACGCCGAGCTGCGCGCCGCCTCCGCGTTCAGCTTTCTCGACGGCGCGTCGCAGCCGGAGGATCTCGTCGCCCGGGCGGCGGCACTCGACCTGCCAGCGGTGGCGTTGATCGACCGCAACGGAGTGTACGGAGCGCCGCGGTTCTACAAGGCGGCTCGGGAAGCGGGGATCAAGGCTCTGGTCGGTGTCGAGGTGGTGCTGGAGGAGACGGTGGCATGCGGCGGTCGTCAAGGGACTTCGAGCAGGGGCAAGAACACGGAAGGCTCGGGTGCTCCGTGGCGGGGTACCGGTTCGGGCGATCAAGTTCGGGATGTCGATTCACGAGGTACCACCCGTTTCGTCGGGGACCGCCCACCGGGCTCTTCGGAGCTCGACTCCCGCGAAACGGGTGGCACCTCTCTTTGCCTTCCTTCCTCTACCGGAGTCTCTTCCGCACCAGAGAGCCGATTGACCCTGCTGGTCGCCAGCCGTCAGGGGTACCGGAATCTCTGCCGACTGTTGACCGCCGCCGCCCGGGATCGGCCCAAAGGGGAAGCCGCCGTCGATTGGTCGACCCTGGAGGAGCACGCCGCGGGCCTGCACTGCCTGACCGGCGGCGCCGAGGGGCCGGTCGCCCGGGCGCTGGGCCGTGGCGGCCTCGACGCGGCGGAGCGCACGATCGGCCGCCTCGCGGGGCTCTTCGACGGCCGGCTGCACGTCGAGCTGCAGCGCCACCGGGGGCGCGACGAGGAGTGGCGCAATCAGGCGCTCGCCGAGCTCGGCAGGCGACTGCGGCTGCCCCTCGTGGCCACCAACGGAGTGCGCTACGCCAAGCGCCGCGACAAGGCGCTGTACGACGTCCTGTCCTGCATACGCCTCCACACCGATCTCGACGCCGCCGGCCGCCGGCTCGACGCGCACCGCGAGCGCCATCTGAAGAGCGCCCGCGAGATGGCCGAGCTCTTCGCCGATCTTCCCCAGGCCGTGGCCGCGAGCGCGGCGCTGGCCGAGCGGCTCGACTTCACCCTCGCCGACCTCGGCTACCGCTTCCCGGACTATCCGCTCCCCCCCGGCGAGACGATGAGCTCCTACCTGCGCGAGGTCACCTGGAACGAGGCCCGCGCCCGGTTCCGGCCGCTCACGGCGCGGGCCCAGGCCCAGATCGGCAAGGAGCTCGACATGATCGACAAGCTCGATCTCGCGGGCTACTTCCTCATCGTCTGGGACGTCATCCAGTTCTGCAAGCGCGAGCAGATCATGGTGCAGGGCCGCGGCTCGGCGGCCAACAGCGCGGTGTGCTACGCGCTGTCGATCACCGCCGTCGACCCGGTGAAGATGGAGCTGCTCTTCGAGCGCTTCCTCTCCGAGGAGCGCGGCGAATGGCCGGACGTCGACCTCGACCTGCCCTCGGGCGACCAGCGCGAGAAGGTCATCCAGTACGTCTACGGGCGCTACGGCCCGCGGGGCGCGGCGATGACCGCCAACGTGATCACCTACCGCGACCGCTCGGCGGCGCGCGAGGTGGCCAAGGCGCTGGGCTATTCGCCGGCGCAGGTCGACCGGCTGGCCAAGCAGTTCGGGCGCTGGAGCTACGACAAGAGCCGCGGCGACCCCAAGGTCCTGGCCCGGGAGCTGGCCGCCGCCGGTTTCGACGCCGCGGACCGGCGCATCCTGCTCTTCGCCACCCTGTGGCAGCGCATCCAGAACCTGCCGCGCCATCTCGGGCAGCACTCCGGCGGCATGATCATCGCGGCCGGAAGGCTCGACGAGGTCGTGCCGCTCGAGCCGGCGGCGATGGAGAACCGGATCGTCGTCCAGTGGGACAAGGACGACTGCGCCGATCTCGGCATCATCAAGATCGATCTCTTGGGCCTGGGCATGTTGCAGGCCCTGGAAGAGGCGATTCCCTTGATCCGCGCCCACGAAGGCGTCGACGTCGATCTCGCCCATCTGCCGGTCGACGACGAGAAGACCTACGCCATGCTGCGGGCCGCCGACACCGTCGGCGTCTTCCAGGTCGAGAGCCGCGCCCAGATGGCGTCGCTGCCGCGCAACGCGCCGACGAGCTTCTACGACCTGGTCATCCAGGTCGCCATCATCCGCCCGGGGCCGATCGTGGGCGGCATGGTGAACCCCTACTTCGAGCGCCGCCGGGGCCGGCAGGAGGTCGCCTACGCGCACTCCTGCCTCGAGCCCATCCTCGCGCGCACCCTGGGCGTCGTGCTCTTCCAGGAGCAGATCCTGCGCATCGCCATGGACGCCGCGGGCTTCACCGGCGGCCAGGCCGAGGAGCTGCGCCGGGCCATGGGCTTCAAGCGCTCCGCCGAGCGCATGGGCGAGCTCGAGGAGAACCTGCGCCGCGGGATGGCGGCGCGCGGCATCACCGGCCGAGCCCAGGAGGAGATCGTGCGGGCGATCACCTCGTTCGCGCTCTACGGCTTTCCGGAGTCGCACGCCGCCAGCTTCGCGCTCATCGCCTACGCCAGCGCCTATCTCAAGGCCCACCACCCGACGGCGTTCCTGATCGCCCTGCTCAACGCCTGGCCCATGGGCTTCTACCACCCCGCGACCCTCGTCAAGGACGCGCAGCGCCACGGCGTCGAAGCACGGCCGATCGACGTCAACCACTCGCGGTGGGAGTGCAGCTGGGACTCCGACGGCGCGGCCTCGGGAGCCGCGCGCATCGGCCTGCGCTACGCCCGTGGGCTCCAACGGGAGGCGGCGCGGTCGATCGTCGAGGCGCGAGAGGCCGGGCCGTTCACGAGCGCCGACGACCTCGCCCGGCGCGCCGCGCTGTCCGGCGAGGCGCTCGCCAACCTCGCCGACATCGGCGCTCTCGCCTCGCTCGGCCTGAGCCGCCGGGCCGCCCAGTGGCAGGTCGCCGCCGCCTCCCGGCCCACCGGACCGCTCCTGCGGGAGGCGGCGGCCGGCGGCCGCGGCGGCCCGCTCCCCGAGATGACCCCCTTCGAGGAGACCCTGGCCGACTACGCCGGGGCCGGGCTCACGACGGGCCGCCATCCGGTCTCCTATCTGCGCGCGGACCTGCGGCGCCACCGGGTGCTGCCGGCCGCCACCCTGCCCCGCGTCGCCGCCGGCAGCCGCGTGCGCATCGCCGGCTCGGTCATCGTCCGCCAGCGCCCGGGAACCGCGAAGGGGATGCTCTTCGTCACTCTCGAGGACGAGACCGGCATGGCCCAGGCCATCGTCACCCCGCAGCAGCTGCAGGAGCACCGCACCACCCTCGTCGGCTCCGCCGGCCTCGTCGTCGAGGGGATCCTCGAGCGCCGCGACGGCAGCCTGTCGATCAAGGCCGAGAAGTTCTGGCCCCTGGTCGAGCTCACCTCCGCGCCGAGCCACGACTTCCGCTGACCGCGTTGCCGCGCTTCGTGACGGGTAGTAACGTCACGAGGCCGTGACGGGCTTCGTGCCACAGCCGACCGAGCCTCCCGCGAGCGCGCCCCCTCCGGGCCTGGTCGACCTCGACCCCGACCAGCCGGCCGCGAGCGCGACGGTCGCCATTCTCGGGGCGCTCTTCGAGATCGTGCGCGCCCACGAGGAGGGCGTGCGCCGCGCCGACGATCCGGAGCCGCTTCACGATTTCCGGGTCGCGGTGCGGCGCGCGCGATCGGCACTTGGGCAGCTGCGCGACGTGCTGCCCGCCGCTCCCGGCAAACGCCTGCGGCGCGAGCTGTCCTGGCTCGCGGGGGCAACCGGCCCCAGCCGCGACCTCGACGTCTTCATGGAGAAGCTGCCCGCCTACCTGGCCTCGTTGCCGGCCCACCTGGCCGCCGATGCGGGCGCGGTCGGCGAGAGGCTCGCGCAGCTGCGGGCACGAGCCCGACGGCTGCTCGCCGCGGAGCTCGACTCCGGCCGCTACCGGCGCCTCGTCCGAGCCTGGCCGCGCACCCTCGCCGCCGCCGCGGAGCCCGGGCTCGCGGCCGGAAGGCTCCCGATCGCCGAGGTGGCCGCCGACCGGATCGCCCGCGCCCGCGGCCGGGTTCTGGCGCTCGCCGCCGGCAGCGGGCCGTCGGCGCCGGCCGCCGATCTGCACAAGCTGCGGATCGCCTGCAAGAAGCTGCGCTATCTCTCCGAGTTCTTCCGCTCGCTCCACGACGAGGCGGAGACGGCCCGGAAGATCGAGGCCCTGAAGGTGCTCCAGGACGTGCTCGGGGACCTCAACGACCTCTCGTTCCAGCGCTCGACGCTACACCGGCTGGCGGGTCGCTCGCGGCCGGCCCGCGCCGCGGTCGCGGCCCTCGACGAGCTGCTGGCCGGCCTGGAGCGGGAGCGACGCCAAGCCCTCGCGCCTCTGCTCCGGTCGGCGGCGACGAGCCTCTGAGCGGCGCTACTCCTCGGGCAGCTTCATGCCCATGACGTGGTAGCCGGAGTCGACGTAGACGACCTCGCCGGTGATCGAGGAGGCCAGCGGCGAGAGCAGAAAGAGGCCGAGGTTGCCGACGTCCTCCTGGCTGATGTTGCGGGCCAGCGGCGCCAGCTCGACGAACTCCCTGTACATGCTCATGAAGCCGGGGACGGAGCGCGCGGCCACGGTCTTGACGGGACCGGCCGAGACGGCGTTGACGCGCACGCCCTTCTTGCCGAGGTCGTAGGCGAGGTAGCGCACGCTCGCCTCGAGGGCGCTCTTGGCAACCCCCATGACGTTGTACTTGGGAACCACCTTCTCCGCGGCGAAGTAGGTCAGCGTCACGAGGCTCGCGCCCTCGGCGAGCAGCGGCTCGGCGTGCCGAGCCACTCCGACCAGCGAATAGGCCGACACCTCGAGGGCCGTGAGCCAGTCCTCGCGGGTCGTCTCCACGTAGCGGCCGAGCATGGCGTCGCGGGGCGCGAAGGCGATCGCGTGGACGACGCCGTCGAGGCGCCCCCACCGCTGTGCGAGGGCGGCGAACATCGCCGTCAGGTCGTCTTCCACGGTCACGTCGACCTCGAAGAGGGGGCAGCCGCCCAGGTCCGCCGTGAGCTTCTCGATCGTCTCCCGCAGCCGCTCGCCCTGGTAGCTGAACGCGAGCTCGGCGCCCGCGGCGTGCAGCCGGTCGGCGATGGCCCAGCCGAGGCTGAACCGGTTCGTCACGCCCATCACCAGGACGCGCTTGCCGCTCATGTCGATCGCGAGCATGGACGGCTATCCTACTGCGAGCCTCCGCCGGGCACCACTCGCGGCGGCGGAGGCCGGCCGGGGGCCTGCCGCGGCGCCCTGTGGCATCATCGCCCGGCGAGACCGAACGAACTCCCGGCGTCGCTTCGAGGCACCTGTGGGCAAGTACATCAGCTTCGCGATCCTGCTCGCAATCAAGGCCGTCTCCATGACGTTCTTCCGGCTCCGGGGGCGCGACATCCGGGGCGGCCCGGTACCCGGCCGGCCCTGGAAGCGGGTTCGGGTGATCGTGTTTCTCAACCACACGAGCCTCTACGAGCCGATCTTCGCCGCCGCCGTCCCCAACCGGCTGCTCTGGGAGATCGCCAAACGCGCCGTCGTCCCCGCCGCCGAGAAGACGCTGAACCGCCCCATCGTCGGGCGCTTCTTCAAGGTCGTCATTCCGCATCCCGTCTCGATCACCCGCGAGGCCGACCACACCTGGGACACGATGCTGAGCCGCATCGACAGCGACTCGATGGTCCTCATCCTGCCCGAAGGCCGGATGCGGCGGCGAACCGGTCTCGACGTCAACGGGCGTCCGATGACCGCGCGCGGCGGCATCGCCGACATCCTGCGCGTGATCGACGACGGACAGCTGCTCATGGCCTACAGCGGCGGCCTGCACCACGTCCAGATGCCGGGCCAGCTCTTCCCCCGGCTCTTCCGCACCGTGCGGATGAACTTCGAGCTGCTCGAGATCGCGGACTACAAGGCCGAGATGGCGGCGACGGGCGGCCGCGCCGAAGCGGGCTTCAAGAACGCCGTCAAGGCCGATCTCGACCGGCGCCGCGACCTGTACTCTCCGATGACGCCGGAGAGCACCCGCCAGCCCGCCGCCGGCGCCGGGAGCGAGGCCGGCTAGGAGCCGGCGGCCGCGCCGCGGACGCTCCGCTCGCCCGGCCCGGGGGCGCGGCGGCGGGCCTGTTCCCGCCCAAGGAACAGTGTGGTAGAACCTGACCCATGGACAAGGCAGCCGATCTCTCGAAGACCGCAGCGTTCGTCGCCCTCGAAGACGAGGTCGGCGCCCACAACTACCACCCGCTCGACGTCGTCATCGAGCGCGCCGCGGGCGTGTGGGTGTGGGACGTCGACGGCAAGAAGTACCTCGACTGTCTCGCGGCCTACTCGGCGGTCAACCAGGGGCATTGCCACCCCGTCATCGTCGAGGCCCTCGTGACCCAGAGCCGCCGCGTGGCCCTGACCTCGCGGGCGTTCCGCAACGACCAGCTCGGCCCCTTCTTCCAGGAGCTCAAGCGGCTGACGGGGTTCGACCGGGTGCTGCCGATGAACACCGGCGCCGAGGCCGTGGAGACGGCGATCAAGGCGGCGCGCAAGTGGGCCTACGAGGTCAAGGGAGTGCCGGCCGGCCAGGCGGAGATCCTCGTCTTCACGGGCAACTTCCACGGCCGCACGACGATGATCGTGGGCTTCTCCAGCGAGGAGCAGTACAAGCGCGGCTTTGGCCCGTTCGCTCCCGGGTTCACGATGCTGCCCTACGGCGACGCCGACGCCGTCGAGGCGGCGATGAATCCCAACGTCGCCGCGGTCCTCGTCGAGCCGATCCAGGGCGAGGCCGGCATCGTCGTCCCGCCGGACGGCTACCTGAAGCGGCTGCGGGAGATCACCAGCCGCCACGACGCCCTGCTCGTGGTCGACGAGATCCAGTCCGGTCTCGGGCGCACGGGCAAGATGTGGGCCTACGAGCACGAGGACATCCGGCCGGACGTCGTCATCATGGGCAAGGCCCTCTCCGGCGGCCTCTACCCGGTCTCGGCGATCGTCGCGGACAACCCCATCATGGACGTCTTCCAGCCGGGCGACCACGGCTCGACCTACGGCGGCAACCCGGTGGCCGCCGCCGTCGGCCTCGCGGCGCTGCGCGTCCTCGTCGAGGAGAGGATGATCGAGAACTCGGCGCAGCTCGGCCGCTACCTCCTCGACCGCCTGCGGGCCGTCGACTCCCCGCACGTCGCCGAGGTCCGCGGCCGCGGCCTGTGGGTCGGCATCGAGCTCGTACCCGGAGCCGGCGGCGCCCGCCGCTTCTGCGAGGCGCTGCGCGACGAGGGCGTGCTGTGCAAGGAGACCCACGAGAACGTCATCCGCGTGGCACCCCCCCTGGTGATCACTCGCGAAGAGCTCGACTGGGCGCTCGTGCGCCTCGAGAGAGTCCTCACGGCCTGAGTCCCACCCGAAGTGCGCGGGCGCAGCCGGAATTCGGGGCCCGGCCGCGAGTGGCGGAGCTGACTCGAGAGCGCACAGGGTCGAGATAGACTGCTCCGGTGACTGCTTGGGCCGGCGCCCGGCCCCCCGTTCGGGTCCTGACCATCGTGCTGGTCGCGCTCCTGACCTTCGCGCCGCGGGCGGCTGTGCCGCAGGCGCCCGCGACCGATCCGTTCCAGGTCAACCAGTACACGCCAGACCATCAGAGTTGGGCGCGAGTCGCCTCGTCGGGGGATGGGAGCTTCGTCGCCGTCTGGAGATCCTCGGGCGGGCAGGATGGCGACGAGTCCGGGGTGTTCGGCCGCTGGTACGACGGCGACTGCCAGCCGCTGTCGAACGAGGTGCAGCTCAACCAGTACACCACCGGCCAGCAGTACGCCCCCGACGTGGGCGTGGACGCGTCGGGCCGGGTCGTCGCCGTCTGGCGCAGCAGCGACCAGGGTCTGGTGGGGCGCCGGTTCCTCGGCCCCGGTCCCATCGACGACGAGTTCGTGATCGAGCCGGCCGCGGCGGAGCCGTTCGGCGGGGGCTCCGTGAGCGTCGCCGCGGAGGGCTCGTTCCTCGCCTCGTGGATGACCGTCGAGGGTACCGGGCGCTCGGTGTGGACCCGCGGCTATGAGGCCGACGGCAAGCCGGCGGGCCCCCGGGTCCGTGTCACCGACCAGGCGAGCTCGAACGACATCGCGCCGGCCGGCCTGGCCCCGAACGGCGACTACTTCGTGACCTGGGAGCAGCAAGAAACCTGGCCCGAGGTCTGGGGGCGCCGCTTCGTGGCGGCACAAGGGGACTTCGAGCCCGCCTTCGAGGTCGGGCCGCCGCTCCACGGCGTCTTTTCCTACCATCCAAAGATCGCCGCCGACGAGGAGAACAGCTTCCGGGTGGTCTGGCGGGAGCAGATCCACCTCGAACGCTCGGACGTGGTCTCGCGTGCAACCGGCGCCGGGGGCCTGGGACCGCGGGTGCGTCTGGCGGAGGACACGGGCGAGTTCGCGATCGACGTGACGGCGACCGGCGATTTCGTCGTGGCCTACGGCGACGGCCAGTACGCCTTCGACATCAAGGGCCGGCTCGGCTCGCGCGACAACGAGCTCCGGCCGCCGTTCGAGATCGCGACCAGCCCGTACCCCTACCCCTCCCCCGCCGATCTCGCGGTTCGCGGGGCCGACGCCCGCGAGTTCATCGTCGTCTGGAGTCAGGGCGCTGCAGGCGGTCAGAGCGACGTCTTCGCCCGCTGCTTCCGCCGCCTGTTCGCCGACGGCTTCGAGTCGGGCGACACCTCAGCCTGGTCGCAGACGGTGCCCTGACCGGCGCTGGAGGTCAAGGATACCCGATCTCGGGTCCACCGAGTGACGGGCGGGGCCGCCGTTTCGGACTCTTGCGAGATCGGTATCCTGTCACCGGCTCTTCCCGAATTCCAGGCGCCCGGCTTCGGGGTGCCCAGCGTCACCACTCGACGGGTAGCTTCAGGTTGCGGCCTTCTCCGTCGCGGTGGATGACGTGGCCGTGGACGCGGCCGTGGAGGTAGAGGGCGCGGAGGGTGTCGAGGTCTTCGAGGCAGGCTTTCTCGAGGCGTGAGAGGTCGCCCTCGGCCAGCCATTGGCGGACTTCGAAGGCGCGGGCGGCGAGGCGGCGGTTCAGGGTGTGCTGGGCGAGGTGGCTGAAGCTCAGGCGGCGGCCGAGGGAGCGTTCGACTTCCGCCAGCAGATCCAGGTAGGGAAACCCCGAGCTCCTGACGACGGCGGACGCGTCGAGCTCCAGGCCGACGACGTGGGTGGCCGCGGCCAGACGTTCGAGCAGGCCGTCCGCGTCGGCGGGATCCAGGGTCTCGCTCGAGCCGCTCTCGAGATGATGGACGGCGACGGCCGCCACGCCGCCCGGCTCGGCGCCCGGTAGAACCCGGACCAGGAGCGTTCGCACCGGCAGACCGGTCGACGAGACCTGCGCTCCCTTACCTGGAGTCCTTTCCTTCTTTCGAGACTCCTCGAAGATCTCGACCGCGGGGGCCTCGATCCACTCGCCCAGCGGCTCCTCGCGGCCGAGCAGGATGCGCAGGGCGCGCACGGCGCCGGACTTGTCCAGGGGGCGGTTGCCGTTGCCGCACTTGGGGGACTGGATGCACGCCGGGCAGCCCTCTTCGCAGTCGCAGGCGGCCACGAGATCGACCACCCGCGCCAGCAGGTCGGGGAGCTCGCGGAAGGCGCGGGCGGCGATGCCGACGCCGCCGGCGTGGCCGTCGTAGATGAAGACGCCGCCCGAGCCGAGCTGTGGGTGGAACGGCAGCGAGATGCCGCCGACGTCGCCGCGGTCGCAGACGGCGAGCACCGGGACGAGCGAGATCGCGGCGTGCTCGGCGGCGTGGAGGGCGCCCATGGGGTCCTCCTCGAGCGCCTCGAGGCTCGCCTGGATCGCGCCCGGCGCCCACCACCACAGCCCGACCGTCTCGAGCCGGGTCGGCGGCAGCTCGAGCTCGTGGACGTCGATCGTCTCGCGCCCGGAGATGCGCTTGCGCTCGTAGCCGAGGACCCACTCGGTGACCTTGAGCCTGCCGAGGCCGCGGCGCAGCCGGCCGTCGCGCGCCTCCGCGATGACCTCGAGGATCTCCGTCTCCTTGCGGGTGCGCGGCGTCGTGAAGTACTCGACGTCGACCTTCTCGACGAAGACCTGGTGGCGGTCGAGGTCGAGCTGGCGCACGAGGTACTGCTCGCCGGCGTGGAGGTAGATCGCTCCCGGGTGGCACTCGTGGAGCACCCGGACGCCGTCCACGGTGCCCACGAGGCGGCCCGTGCCGAGCTCGAGGATCACCGTCGCGCCGCCGCCGCCGCGCAGGTTGACGCCGCCGTGGGGTCGCGGTCGCCGGGCGTGAAGCTCGCGCCCCGCTTCGGACTCGCCCAGCTCGCCGTCCGCGAGGAGGTCGTCGACGACCGCGCGATGGCGCTCCAGATAGGCGGCGTCGAGGTCCCTCGACAGCGGCCGCTCCGCCGCCGCGCAGACGAGATGCGCGCGGGTCACGGGCTCGTTGAACGGATCGAGCAGGAGCTGCTCGCAGGAGCGCTGCGCGAACTGGTCGGGGTGGGCGAGCAGGTACTGGTCGAGGGCGTCCGGCAGCGCCACGAGAGCGGTCAGGGACTCGCGCTCCTGCCGGCCGGCCCGGCCGGAGCGTTGCCAGGTCGCCATCACGCTGCCCGGGAAGCCCACGAGGATGCAGGCGTCGAGGCCACCGACGTCGATCCCCATCTCGAGCGCGGAGGTCGAGATCACGGCGTCGAGCTCGCCGTCGAAGAGCCGCCGCTCGATGCGCCGCCGCTCCTCGGGCAGGAAGCCCGAGCGGTAGCTGGCGACCCGTTTCGCGGCCGCCGGGGCCTGCTGCCGCAGCCAGGTGTAGAGCAGCTCCGTGATCCGCCGCGCCTTGGTGAAGACGATCGTCTTGAGGCCGGCCGCGAGCAGGGCCACGAGGAGATCGAGCGTCGTCGTGTAGGGGCTCGACGCCGGCTGGAACAGCAGCAGGTGCCGCCGCGCCCGCGGCGCCCCCGACTCGCCGACCCACTCGAAGTCGCGGCCGGCCAGCAGGCTCGCGAACTCGCCGGCGTTGGCCGCCGTGGCCGAGGACGCGATGATCGACGGCCGGCTGCCGAGCCGGGCGCAGACCCGCTCGAGGCGCCGCAGCACGTGGTGGAAATGGCTGCCGAAGATGCCGCGATAGGTGTGCAGCTCGTCGAGCACCAGCCACCTGAGGTCGCGCAGGAAGGGCTCCCACTCCGCCCAGCGGGCGAGGATCCCCACGTGCAGCATGTCGGGATTCGAGATCAGCACCCGCGGCGGCACGCTCTTCGTGCGCGCCCGGTCCTCGCGCGGCGTGTCGCCGTCGAAGACCGCCGTCGTGACGTCGAGCCCGCCGGCCGCCGCCAGGAGGTCCAGCTTGGCCCGCTGGTCGTGCCCCAGGGCCTTCAAGGGATAGAGGAAAAGCGCGCGTCCCCGGCCGCCGCGCGCCGCCTCCTCGAGCACCGGCAGCTGGAAGACGAGCGACTTGCCCGACGCCGTCGGCGTCGTGACGAGCACGTCGCGCCCGGCCCGCGCCCCCGCCAGCGCCGCGACCTGATGGGACCAGAGCCTGACGATGCCGCGGCCGGCGAGCGCCCGCGCCGCCGCCGGCGCCAGCGGGGGATCCGGCACGTCCAGCCGCCGAGCCGCGGCGGGCAGCACGAGGCTCCCGGCCAGCTGGCCTCCGAGTCCGGGGTCCCGGCGCAGACCGGCGACGACCGCGGCGACCGAGCTTGCCATCGCGACGATGTTACCGCCCCCGCCGCGGGCGGCATCGTGCCCGGCCGCCGGGCACGCCACGACGCGGCCTTGCGATGACGGTGGCCGGGATCGCCGATCCGGCCGCAACCTTGGGGCGTCAGGTCGAAAAGGACTTCAGGTAGGAAAAAGGGGTTCGTCCAAGTGCAGTCTCGGGATCGAGACCGTCGAGCCACCCCGGGGCGTCGTTGCAGGATCGTCGATCCGGCCCAAGGCGTTGCGCGTCAGGTCGCGAAAGGACTCCAAGTAAGGAAAAGGGAAGGGGATGCCGTGGCGGATGAGCCATGCAGTGCACGGCGCGCGCCCCTCTGGACTCGGTCGTCACATTCGTCACCGTTGTGCAAGACCGGGAACAGGGCCGCGGCGAGGACTCTCCCTGTTCTTTTCTTTACCTGGAGTCTTTTCGCCACCCGGCGCACCACGGCCGCCGCCGAACGAAGCCGCTTCCCAAGCCCGGCAAGGTCCCCGAGGAGCTGCTAGACTCCCGGGTCTGCGGCGCGGTCCTGCCGCGGATTCCACTCCCAGATTCTCCCACCAAAGGATTTTTCGGAGGAACATCACCATGCCAGTACGCAGCGCAAGTGCCGTTTGGAAGGGCGATCTCAAGGGCGGCGGCGGTACCATGAAGCTCGGCAGCGGCGCCTACGAGGGGAAGTACTCGTTCGGCTCCCGTTTCGAGCAGGACCCGGGGACGAACCCCGAGGAGCTCATCGCGGCGGCCCACGCCGGCTGCTTCTCGATGGCCCTGGCGTCGGCGCTCGGCAAGGCCGGCTTCGCGCCGGCCAGCGTCTCGACGTCGGCGCGCGCCCACCTCGAGATCACCGACAAGGGCCCGGCCATCACCCGCATCGAGCTCACCTGCGAGGCCGCCGTGCCGGGCATCGACGACGCGGCCTTCCAGGAGCAGGCGGCCGGCGCCAAGGCCAACTGCCCGGTCTCGAAGGCCCTGGCCGGAGTCGACATCCAGCTCCAGGCCACCCTGGCCGGCTGAGCGAGCGCCTGCGCCCTCGCCCGGGAGGCCCGCGCCATGCCGTGCCGCGGGTGGGCCAGGTAGGGAGGGAAGCGGCGCTCCGCGGACCCCTGTTGGGCTTCCATTGAGGGGGCGCGGGGCGTTTGCGACGATAGCGGCGCCGCGGCCGGCGGACCGAGAGAACCGAGGAGGCAACCCATGAGTGCAACCCGCCTGCGACGCGTCGCCGGAGGTCTGTGCGTCGTCGCCTGTGCGGTCTCCGGTCCGGCCGCCGCCGCCACCATCGTCGTCGATTCGACCTTCGACGATCTCGACCAGCCGCCCAACGGCAACTGCACCCTACGCGAAGCCATCGTGGCGGCCAACACGAACGCCCCGGTCGATGGCTGCGCGGCCGGGCAGCCCGGCCCGGGGATCACGGACGTGGTTGCCGTGCCGGCCGGGATCTACGTCCTGGCGATCGCCGGCAGCGGCGAGGACCAGGCCGCGAGCGGCGACCTGGACTTGACGGACTCCGTCTCGCTCGAGGGCGCCGGGGCGCGCTCGACGGTGATCGACGCCGACGGGATCGACCGGGTGCTCGACGTCGCGAACGTGCCCGCCGCCGTTTCGCGGGTGACCCTGCGCGGGGGCGACGCGGGCGGCGGCAACGGCGGCGGCATCCGCAACGCCGGTACCCTGACCGTCCTCGGATGCGCCATCTCCGGCAACACGGCGGGCGGCCCGGGGGGCGGCGTGCGCAACGACAACGACATCTTCATCCTCGACTCGACCCTCGCCGGCAACGTCACCGCCGACCACGGGGGCGGGATGGACGACCACGGCACGTCGTTCGTCCAGAACTCGACCGTCTCGGGCAATGCCGTCGACGGCGGCGGCGCCGGCGGCGGGCTCTACAACCTCGGCGGCACGAGCATGACCGTGCTCAGCGCGACGATCACCGGCAACAGCGCGGGCGCCGGCAGCGCGCTGCACAACGGCGGCACCACGGCGGTGACCAACACGCTGCTCGCCGGCTCCTGCGACGGGGCCGTGGCCACCAGCAACGGCGGCAATCTCGAGAGCCCGGGCGACACCTGCGGCCTGGACGCCGCCTCCGACCAGGTCGGCGTGCCCAGCCCCGAGCTCGGCCCGCTCGCCGACAACGGCGGCGAGACGGACACCCACGCGCTCCTCACCGGCAGCCCCGCGATCGACACCGCCGAGACGCCGCTGTGCCCCGACCTCGATCAGCGCGGCCTTGGCCGGCCGTTCGACGGCGACCACGACGGCACCGCCGACTGCGACGTCGGCGCCTTCGAGCTCAGGCTGCCGCTCACGATCTTCGAAGACGGCTTCGAGTCCGGCGACACCTCCCGCTGGTCGCAGACCGTGCCGTGAGCGCAAGCGGGCGCCGCCCGGCGCCGCCGCGTCTCACGGCCGTCTCACGGGATGGCCTCGACGCGCCCCTGTCCGCAGTAGACGTTGCAACGCTCGCCGCGCAGGAAGCCGATGATCGTCATCCCGAGGTCGGAGCCGAGCTCGACGGCGAGCGAGCTCGGGGCGCCGACGGCGGCGAGGACGGGGATGCCGGCCAGGGCCGCCTTCTGGACGAGCTCGAAGCTGACGCGGCCGCTGACCATGAGGAGGCGGCCGGCGGCCGGCAGGGCGTCGTCCGCCAGCAGGCGGCCGATCACCTTGTCGACCGCGTTGTGGCGGCCGACGTCTTCGCGCAGCACCAGGAGCTCGCCCGCGGCGTCGAAGAGGCCGGCGGCGTGCAGGCCGCCGGTGTCGGCGAACACCGCCTGGCCGGCGCGGAGGCGGGCCGGAAGCGTCCACAAGGTCTCCCTCGCGATCCGCGGGCCGTCCCCCGGCACCGCCGGGCAGAGCATGCGGACCTGCTCGATGGCCGCGCGGCCGCAGATGCCGCAGCTCGAGCTCGTGTAGACGTTGCGCCGGAAGCGATCGGCGTCGAAGTCGACCCCCGGCCGCAGATAGACCTCGACCACGCTGCCGGGCTGCGCGGTGGGGGCCTCGCACTCCCGGACCCGCGCCACGGCGTCGCCGGCCGTCACGACCCCTTCGGTGAAGAGGAAGCCGAGCGCCAGCTCGCGGTCGGCGCCCGGGGTGCGCATCGTCACGGCGACGTCGAAGCGCTCGGGCCGGCCGCCCCGCTCGGCCACCACCCGGATCCCCAGTGGCTCCTCCACGGCGAGGAGCTCCCGGCGCCGCTCGCGCCCCGACGCCGTCAGGGTCTCGGCCTCGACGGCCTGGGTGCCGCCGGGGGAGCCGGCGCCGCCGGCGCTCATCGGCGGATCTCCGGGCCGCCGCCCGCCGCCTGCAGGTCCGCCGGGGTGTTGACGTTCAAGAACGGGTCCGGGGTCACGTCATCGAACGTCACCGCCTCGACCTCCACCCGCGCCAGCAGCTCGTGGACCGAGCGCCGCCCCGCCGCCAGCAGGCTCGCGGCCACAGGAGCGCAGCGCGGCGAGTAGAGCGCGCAGAGCGGCTGGTCGCGACCGTCGCGCCGCGCCACGCGCGCCCAGGCCGCGCCCCCCGGATCGCGCCTTCCGCCGGCCCGCTCCAGAACGCGGGCGACGACGACACGGCCGACCCGCGGCAGGTCGCAGGCCAGCACGAAGAGGGGACGCGAGCCGGCCCAGCCGAGAGCCGCTTCCAGCCCCGCGAGCGGCCCCGCGCCGGGGTGGCGATCGCGCACCTGGACGCCCCCGAGGTCGGAGTAGTCGCGCTCGGAGCCGGCGACCAGCGCGACGTCGGCGAGCACCGCGCCCAGCACGTCCATCGCCCGCCGCGCCAGGGCGACGCCGCCGAGCGCCAGCCGCGCCTTGTCGCGGCCCATCCTCCGGCTCCCACCACCCGCCAGGACCGCTCCCGCGACGTCGCGTATCATTCGGCACATCCTAGCAAGGGCCCGCCACCGAGCCCGTATTCGGCCCTTCGCGCGCGTGCTAAGCTGAAAAATGAGCCCTCGCGCTCCGCGCCGAGGGAGCCCGTCGGCGACCACACCATGATCCGAGAGTACGACGACACGTCGGGCCGGGGGCTTTCCGCACGGGGTCCTCTCACCCCGATCTACGATTCGGCGGCCCGCCCCCATCCGTTCGTCGAAGAGCTGCGCGAGATCTTCCGCTACCGCGACCTCGTCGTGCAGTGGAGCCGCCGCAACATCCAGCTGCGCTACAAGCGGTCGGTCCTGGGCGTCGTCTGGACCCTGCTCGAGCCGCTCATGTTGATGACGATCCTGGCGCTCGTCTTCTCCAACGCCTTCGGCGACCTGATCTCGGACTTCCCCGTCTATCTCCTGTCCGGACTCATCCTCTTCGATTTCTTCAGCCGCTCCACGCTGCAGATCGTCGAGGAGATCATCGCCAGCCAGAGCCTGGCGGAGCGCATCCACGTCCCGCGGAGCGCCTTCGCCGTCGCCGCGGTGGTCACCTATCTCGTCAACTGGCTGATCGCCCACCTGCCCCTCATCGGGCTGGCGCTCGTCTTCGGCCGCGACGTCAACGCCTCGATCCTCACGATTCCGGCCGGCATGCTGCTGGCCGCGCTCTTCGCCCTCGGCATCGGCCTCATCGTGGCGACCATGGGCGCCTTCTTCCTCGACATCCGGCTCACCTATCAGGTCCTGCTGACGGGCTGGTTCTACGCCACGCCGATCATCTACTCGCTGTCGATCGTCCCCGAGAGCAGGCACTGGATCTTCCGGCTCAACCCCGTCCTGCACCTCGTCGAGCTGGTGCGCAAGCCGATCTACGACGGCGTCGTCGCCCCCGCCGAGCACTGGCTGATCGCCGGCGGCGTCAGCATCTCCGTCCTCGTGGCCGGATGGGCCGTCTTCACCCACTGGAGAAACGCCTTTGATTACCGCAGCTGACTCCCGCGGCCCGAGCGCCGCGACTCCCGATTCCCGGGAGGCCGTGGTCGAGCTGACCGGCATCGGTGTCCGGTTCGTCGTCCCCACCGAGCGGATCGTCAGCTTCAAGGAGTACATCCTGCGACGGGTCAAGAACCAGATCCAGCACCGGGAGCTGTGGGCGCTCCGCGACGTCGACCTGACGATCCGCCGCGGCGAGACGCTCGGCCTCGTCGGCCGCAACGGCGCCGGCAAGAGCACGCTCCTCAAGGTCATGGCGCGGGTCCTGCGGCCGACGCTCGGCCGGGTGATCGTCCGCGGGCACGCGGCCCCGCTGCTCGAGCTCGGTGCGGGATTCCACTTCGACCTCACCGGGCGCGAGAACGTGTTCCTCAATGCGACGCTCTTCGGCTTCGCGAAGAGCCTGATCGCCGAGCACCTGCCGGCGATCATCGAGTTCAGCGAGCTCGAGGGGTTCATCGACATGCCGGTGCGCAACTACTCCAACGGCATGCTCGCGCGGCTCGGGTTCTCGGTGGCCACCCAGTTCCGGCCCGACCTCCTCATCCTGGACGAGATCCTCGCCGTCGGCGACACGGGCTTCCAGCTCAAGTGCCTGGAGCGCATCGAGAGCTTCCGCGCCCGCGGCACCTCGATCCTGCTCGTCTCCCACGAGCTCGAGACGCTCGCCCACCACTGCGACCGGGTCGCCTGGCTCGAGCACGGCAGGCTCGTCGACATCGGTCCTCCGGGGCAGGTCCTCGAGCCCTATCGGGCGTCCGTCGTGAGCCCGACGGACGCGCTGTAGAGAGCCGCGGCCAGGGATGGAGAGCACCCCGGTCCCGCTGGCGAGCGTCGCCGTCTGCGTCGTCACGCACGACTGCGAGGCCGACGTCGAGCCGCTCCTGCGATCGCTCGCGGCGCTCGAGCATCCCCGCCTGGAGCTCATCGTCGTCGATTCCGGCAGCACCGACGGGACGGCATCGCGGTTGCGCTCGGCCGCGATCGCCCTTCCGTTCGTCTTCGAGGAAGCGGGCGAGAACATCGGGTTCGCCGCCGGGATGAACCGCGCCCTCGGCCTGACGGCGGCCGATTGGATCCTGGCCCTCAATGCCGACGCCCGCCCGGAGCCGAACTTTCTCTCCCTCCTGCTGGCGCGCGCGGCGCGCCACCCCGACCTCGCCGTCGGCGCGGTGACGGGCCGCCTGCGGCGCCCGGCAAGGCCCGGCGAGCCGCCGCGTCTCGACGCCTGCGGCATGTACCTGACGATGAGCTGGCGCCATCACGACCGCGGCTCGGAGGCGATCGACGGCGGCGCCTTCCGCGAGCCGGGGAGGGTCTTCGGCTCGACCGGCGCGGCGCTCCTGCTGCGCCGCGCCGCGCTCGACGACGTCGCCGTCGGCGGCCATATCTTCGCGGAGGAGTTCCACTCCTATCGCGAGGACGCGGAGCTCGCATTCCGGCTGCGGGAGCGCGGCTGGGAGATCCTCTACGAGCCGGCCGCCGGCGCGGAGCATCGGCGGGTCAACACCCCCCGGCGCCGCCGCGCCATGCCGCCGCACGTCAACTACCACTCGCTGAAGAACCGCTACCTGCTGCGCGCCTATCATCAGGGCCCGGCGAACTTCGTCCTGACCTTCCTGCCCACCCTGCTCCGGGATCTGGCCGCGCTCGCCTGGGTGCTGCTCCGGGAGCGGGGCTCGCTCGCGGTCTACGGCTGGCTGTGGCGTCATCGCCGCGAGATCCTGGCGCGGCGGCGGGCCTTGCGCGCCCGGCGCTCGGCGCCGCAGCGCGACGTCGACCGCTGGTTCTGGACCCGGAGCCTGCCCCTGTGAAGCGACCCGATGAGGCGGACTCGATGAAGCGACCCCGATGAGGCGGCCGCGCGTCGCGATGATCGGCACCCGCGGGGTGCCGGCCCGCTACGGCGGCTACGAGACGCTCATGGAAGAGCTCGGCCGGCGCCTCGTCGACCGCGGCTTCGAAGTCACCGTCTACTGCCGCTCCCACTACACCGATCGCCGGCAGAGCGAGCATCTCGGCATGCGTCTCGTCGTCCTGCCGACGATCCGGAGCAAGTATCTCGACACCCCGCTGCACACGCTGCTCTCCGTGCTCCACGCCGCGGCCGAGCCGTTCGACGCCGCTCTCGTCGTCAATGCCGCCAACGCCGTCTTCGTGCCCGTGCTGCGAGCCGCCGACATCCCGATCGCCTTCAACGTCGACGGCATCGAGAAGCGCCGCGCCAAGTGGGGCCCGGCCGGGCGCCTCGTCTACGCCCTGTCGGAGCGGCTCGCGATCCTCTTCTCGGACGTCCTCATCACCGACGCCGCGGTCATCGCCGAGCACTACCGCCGACGCTACGGCGCCGGCTCCGAGACCCTCGTCTACGGCGTCGACCCGCAGCCCGTGCCGCCCGGCGAGACCCTGGACCGCCTCGGCCTCGAGCCCGGCCGCTACTTCCTCTACGTGAGCCGGTTCGAGCCCGAGAACAATCCGCACCGGGTCGCGGAGGCCTATCGGTCGGTGACCAGCGAGCTGCCGCTCGTGATGCTCGGCGACGCGCCCTACGCGAGCCGGTTCATCCGCGGCTTCACCCGCGGCGCCGACCCGCGGATCCTCTTTCCGGGCGCCATCTACGGCCGCGGCTATCGCGAGCTCCTGAGCCATTCCCTGGCCTACGTCCAGGCCACGGAGGTGGGCGGCACGCACCCGGCCCTCGTCGAGGCGATGGGCTACGGTGCCTGCGTCGTCGTCCACGACACGCCGGAGAACCGCGAGGTGGCGGCCGACTGCGGCGTCTACTTCGACGTCGCGAGGCCGCGGACCCTCGCCCGAGCCCTCGACGAGGCCGCGCGGGACCCGGCGCTCGCCGTGGCGCGCGGCGAGGCCGCCGCCGCCCGCGCCCGGGAGCACTACTCCTGGGAGGCGGTCGCCGACGCCTACGCGGAGCTGCTGCGCCGGCTCGCGACGGCGGCCCTCTGACGGCCGCTCGCCGCCGCAGCCGCCCCGCCGGGCGGGCGACCGGGGACTGGACTGCGCCGCCCGCCCGCCATGAGATACTCTTCCCCAACGTGCGGGCTCGTCGCGGGTTCGGCAACCCCGTCCACCCATGCTGAAGGAGCGGTCCAGACTCATCGCCTCGGTGCTGCTGGTCATCGACCTGGCCGGCGTCGCCGCGGCGTTCTTCGTCGCCTACTGGCTGCGGGACAGCGTCGTGCCCGCTCTCGGCCTCAGACCGCGGCACCTCTACCCGCTGTCGCTCTACCTGCCGCTGCTGCCGCTGATCCTGGCGCTCTGGGGAGTGCTGCTCTCGCGCCTCGGGGCCTACCGCTCGCACCGCACCATCAGCCTGCTCGACGAAGCCTGGTCGATCCTCCGCGTCAGCGCCCTCGGGGCGATCCTGCTGGTGCTCTGCATCTACCTCTTCCGGCTCGACGCGGCGCTGCTGGGCGACGACCAGATCAGCCGGATCTGGATCGTGCTGGTCGCCTTCGGCGCCACGGCCTTCGTCCTCGCGGGGCGGACGGCGGTGCGCCTGCTGTCGCGCTACGTGCGCGCGCGCGGCTACAACTACCGCACCCTGCTCGTCGTCGGCACCGGACCCGCGGCGCAGTCGCTCGTCGAGTCCATCGAGCGCCACGGCTACTGGGGCTACCGCGTCCTCGGCTTCGTGCGCGCCGAGGACGATGCCGAGGCGCCCCCCGGGGAGCTCGCGCATCCGGTCCTGGGGACCCTGGCCGACATTCCGGCGATCATCGAGCGGGAGGTCGTCGACGAGGTCGTCTTCGCCGTCCGGCGGGCGGAGCTCGATCGCCTCGAGGACCTCTTCCTCCAGCTCGAGGAGCAGGGCGTGCTCGTCCGGCTGGCGCTCGACGTCTTCCCCCACACGAGAGCGCGCGTCGAGGTCGGCGATCTCGAGGGGGTGCCGCTCTTGACGTTCTCGCGGGCGCCCTCGAGCCCGGCCCTCCTGGCGGTCAAGCGGATGGTCGATCTGGCGCTCTCGCTGGTCCTCTGCGCCGCCGCCCTCCCCGTGATGGCCGCGATCGCCCTCGCGATCCGCCTCACCTCGGGCGGCGAGGTGCTCTTCCGCCAGACCCGCTGCGGCCTCAACGGCCGGCGCTTCACGCTCTACAAGTTCCGCACGATGGTCGAGGACGCCGAGAGCCGGCGTCCGGATCTCGGCCACCTCAACGAGATGGACGGCCCCGTCTTCAAGGTCCGCAGCGACCCCCGCGTGACCCGCCTCGGGAGGCTCCTGCGCCGCTACAGCCTGGACGAGCTGCCGCAGCTGTGGAACGTGCTGGCCGGCAGCATGAGCCTCGTGGGGCCGCGGCCGGCCATCCCCGAGGAGGTGGCCCAGTACCAGCGCTGGCAGCGGCGGCGGCTGTCGATGCGGCCCGGCCTCACCTGCCTGTGGCAGATCAGCGGCCGCAGCGACGTCGACTTCGAGCGCTGGATGCAGCTCGACCTCGAGTACATCGACTCCTGGAGCCCGCTGCTCGACCTGAAGATCCTCGCCCGGACCGTGCCGGTGGTACTGAGTGGCCGCGGCGCGTTCTGACGCCGGCCACCGACCAGGCGCCGAAGCCGCGATCGCCGCCGTCGTCGTCAACTGGCGCCAGGAGCGGGCGACCGTCGAATGTGCCCGCCGGCTGCTGGGCTGGCGCCTGCTCGCGCCTGCCGTGACGGTCGTCGACAACGCGTCGGGAGCGGCTGCCGTCGCCCGCCTGCGCGAGGCCCTGCCGGGCGCCCGGGTCCTGGCCAACCCGACCAACGCCGGGTTCGGCGCGGCGGTGAACCGCGCGCTGGCGACGACCGATGCGGAGTTCGTTCTGCTCCTCAACAACGACGCGGAGCTCGGCGAGGACGCGGCCGGCGAGCTGCTCGCCTTCCTCGTGGCGCACCCCGAAGCGGCCGTCGCCGGCCCGGTTCTCGAGGCCGCAGCGCCTCCGCACGAGGTGATCGCCGCCGGCGGCCGTGACCCCGGCCGCCACGGGCGCACCCACGCGCGCGCGGCCGAGCGCGCCGCCGAGCTCGCGGCCGGCCGCCCGTACCGCGTCGACTACGTGCCCGGCACCGCGGCCCTCCTGCGGCGCGCGCCGCTCGCCGCGATCGGCGGCTTCGAAGAGGCCTATTTCTTCTCCGGCGAGATGGCGGACCTGTGCGCTCGGGCCGGCGACGCCGGCCTGGGCAGCTACATCGTGCCGGCCGCGCGGGCGCGCCACGATCTGGACGCCGCGGCCGACCAGCGGGCGGTGCTCTACGCCTACTACAGCCTGCGCAACCGGTTCCTGTTCGTGCGCCGGCGCCGCGCCGCGCCGGCGGCGGCGCTCGCCGTCTGGGCGCTGCGCGGCTGCCTGGGCGCGCTCGCCGCCGGACGCCGGGACCGCGGCCGCGCCCTGGCTCTCGCCGTCGCCGACGGACTCCGGGGACGCTTCGGCCCCGCCGACGAGCGGGTGCGGCGATGACCGGCCGGCCGGCCGTCGACGTCGTCGTTCCGGTGTGGAACTCCGCGCGCTGGCTGGACGGCTGCCTGGCGGCACTTGCGGCCCAGACGCTGGCGCCCGCTGCGATCGTCTTCGTCGACGACGCCTCGACCGACGACACGGCGGCGCGGCTCGAGGCCCGGCTCGAAGCCGGGCACGGGGCGCCGCCGGGCGCCGGACCGGGCAGCCGGCCGCCGCGCATGCGGCTGCTGCGCCAGCCGGTGCACGGCGGCTTCGCGACCGCCGCCAACGCGGGGATCCGGGCGACGACGGCCCCTCTGGTGGCGCTGCTCAACGTCGACACGCAGGCCGCCCCGGACTGGCTGGCACAGCTCGCCGCCCACCTCGAGGCCGCGCCGGACTCCGTGGGCTTTGCCGCCTCGAAGATGTTGCAGCTCGCGGTGCCGGAGCGCATCGACGGCGCCGGCGACACGTTCAGCCGCTACGGCTCTGCCCGCAAGCGGGGACACGGCGAGCCGGCCGCCGGCTGGACGCGCCCGGAGCGGGTGCTGTCGGCCTCGGCCGGCGCGGCCCTCTACCGGCGCTCGATGCTCGACGACGTCGGCCTCTTCGACGAGTCCTTCGGCAGCTACCTCGAGGACGTCGACCTCGGCCTGCGAGCCCAGCTGGCGGGCTGGGAGTGCCTGTTCGTGCCGGCGGCGCGGGTCCTGCACGAGGGCGGCGGCTCCGCCCTCCCCCGGCCGGGCTACGTCCGGCTGCTGACGGCCAATCGCGCCGCCACCGTCGTCAAGAACCTCCCCGGCCGCCTGCTCTTGCGTCACCTGCCGGCCCTCGTCTGGGGCCAGTGCTATTTCGCCGCCGCCTACCGGCGGCCACTCGCTTCGCTCGCCGGCTACGGCGATTTCCTGCGCCGGCTGCCGGCGATCCTGCGCGAGCGCCGCCGGATCCAGCGCCGCCGGCGGATCCCCGTCGAGCGCTTCCGCCGGCTGCTGAGTCGCGAGCTCGGCGAGCCTCCCCTGCGCCGCCTGATCCTGCGCCGGCTCGGGGCGCGATGAAGATCGCCTTCCATCTCACGACGCCGCCGCCGCCGGTCCCCGGTCTCGATGCCGCGGTGCAGGAGGTCGAGCTGCTGCGCTCCGAGTTCGGCGGCTCGCTCGCCCACCTCTACCCGGCGGCCGCCTACCGGCCCTGGATCCCCCGGCGCTGGCTGCGCGGGGCGCAGGTCCGGGCGCTGGCGGAGGCCGACGGCCGGGTCGACCTCCACCACGTGACCTCGGACTTCTTGCTCGACCATCCGGCGTTGCGCCGTCTCGAGCGGCCGCTCGTCTGCCGCCTGCTGGTCTGCCCCCCGCGGCCGCGCGACGCCATCGCACCCGCTCGGCTCTACCGCGCGGTGGTGGTGTCGTCGCCCGCCGACGGCGATCGGCTGCGCTCGTGGGGCGTCGACGGAGTCCGGGTGATCCCACCCGGCCTCGACCTCCCGCGCTTCCGGCGCGTCGGCCCGCCGCCCGCCGGTCCCTTCACCCTCATGATGGCCTCGGCACCGTGGACCCGCCGCCAGTTCGCGACCAAGGGGATCGACGCCCTGCTCGCGGCCGTGCGGTCGCGGCCGCGCCTGCGTCTCGTCCTGCTGTGGCGGGGCGTCCTGCTCGCGGAGATCGAGCGCCGGGTGGGCCGCGCCGGACTCGGCGACCGGGTCGAGATCGCCGCCGGCGCGGTGGACGTCGCCGAGGCGCTCGGCCGGGCGCACGTCGTCGTCCTCGCGGCCACGTCCCGGCGGGTCGTCAAGGCCTACCCCCACTCCCTCCTCGAGGGGCTGGCCGCCGGCCGCCCGGTCCTGACGAGCCCGGAGATCGCGCTTTCCGACTGGGTCCGCGACCGCGGCTGCGGCGTCGTCGCCGCCTGCTCCCCCGCGGCTCTCGGCGCCGCGCTCGACCGCCTCGAGAGGGACTATCCGGCGTACCGGGCGGCCACGGCGGGGCTCGACCTCGAGGCCTTCTCCCGCGCCAGCTGCCTCTCCGCCTACCGCGAGCTCTTTACGAGCCTCGCCGGGCGCTGAGGGCCTGGACGAGGCCGGCCCGCATCGCGTCGTCCGAGAAGTAGCGGCCGACGTGGGCCCTGCCCTCGATCGACAGCCGTTGCCACAGGTCGCGGTCGGAGTTGAGCCGGATCACGCCTTCCGCGAAGTCGTTGGCGCCCGCCGCCAGCACGGCGTGGAGATCGGGCATGAGCCCCAGCCCCTCGGCCGCGATGGGCGTGGCGACGCACGGCAGACCCAGGGCCAGGCTCTGATGCACCTTGCCCTTGAGGCCGGCGCCAAAGCGCAGCGGCGCGACGGACATCCGCACCTGCTCGAAGAACGCCGACACGTCGGGCACGAAGCCGTGGATGTGCACCCCGGCCCGGGCCCGGCGGTAGAGCTCCTGCGGCGGCTCCTCGCCCAGGACGTGGAGCTGAAACTCCGGCAGGAGGATCTTCACGCGGGGCCAGATCTCGTCGAGGAACCAGAGAATGCCGTCGACGTTCGGCGCATGGCCGAAGCCGCCGATGAACAGCGCTCCGGAGCGGCGCTCGAACTCCATCTGCGGCCGCACGACGGGATAGCTGGTCGGGACCACCGCGATCGTGGCGATCCGATTCTGGCGCGCCAGATACTCGCGCTCGATCGGCGAGGTCACGAGCGTGGCGTCCGCCTTCGCCACCATCCGGAGCTCCGCCTTGCGGGTGCGCTCGGCGCGCTTGCGAGCCCTGCTGTCGTCGCGCAGCGCGGCCTCCCGGCCCTCGCGCAGCGAGCGCAGGTCCACCGTGTCGAAGACGACTCCGGCACTCGGGCACAACCGGGCCACGGTCGGCAGAAGCCGGCGAGCGACACCGAGCCGGCTCAGGAGCACGCGGTCGAAGCGCCTGCCGTGCGCGCGAAGATAGGCCTCGAGCGAGTGGACGAACGGCCGCCGGAGCACCTCGATGCCGGCGCTCTCGAGCGCCGGCCGCTCCGCGCCGTCGGCGAGGTCGAAGGCGGCGAGGGTGACCTGCCAGCCCATCTCCAGGAGCTCGCGGAGCATTCGCGACAGACGTTGCGAGCCGGCGTCACGTGCCGGCGTGGGCAGCTGGCGATCGACCACCAGACAGGCGCGGCCGGCGCCGTGGACGCGCGCCAGATCGGGGCCGAGTTCGCGGGTCGGCTGCTGCAGCAGCACGTGCGGCCAGCGATCGCGGAACACGCGCTGATTGCGCTCCTGGAAGCGTTTCATGCCGCTGCCGAGATCGGTGCCCGCGGTACCGCCCTCCAGGTGGTAGACGCGGGCCGCGGGCTCGTACTCCACGCGCAGGCCGGAGGCGCGGACGCGGAACGCCAGGTCGACGTCCTCGTAGTAGCCCGGCGCGTAGCGCTCGTCGAATCCCCCGAGCTCGCGGAACAGCCTGTGCTCGATCATCAGGCAGGCGGCCGAGACGTAGTCGACCGGGCGGGCGAAGGCCACGGCCGGGGCCTCCGGATGCAGCCCGCGGCCGTAGTTGGTGGCCGAGCCGTCGCGCCAGACGATGCCGCCGGCCTCCTGGACCCGGCCGTCCGGCGAGACGAGCTGGCCACCGACGATCCCGACGTCGCGGCCGAGCAGCCGCCGGGAGAGCGCGTCGAGCCAGCCGTCGCAGACGGCCGTGTCGTTGTTGAGGAAGACCAGGAGGCGGCCCCGCGCCACCGCGGCGCCGCGATTGGCCGCGCCCACGAAGCCCCGCTGCGCCTCCAGCCGCTCGACCTTGAGACCCCGGGTCGACCCGAGGGCATCGACGAGCGACGGCTGCGAAGCGTCGTCGACGACGATCACCTCGTGGGACGCGCCGCCCGCCGCCCGGGCGACGGCGTGCAGACAGCGCAGCGTCATCGGCAGCTCGCCGAACGCCGGGATCACCACCGAGACGAGCGGGTCGGGCTCCGAGCGCACCTCGGGAAACCTGCTCTCCGAGACGATCCAGGGCATCGCCACTTCCAGGGCCAGCTCCGCGGCCCGTGGCTGCCCGGCCTCGCGGCGCCTGCGCCGCAGCGCGCCGAGACGTTCGCGGACACGGGAGAACAGGAACATCGGGACCGTGACTGTAGTAGCGAAGCTGGCCGCATGCAACGAGGCTCCGGCCGATCGCCCGCGGTGGAGGCCGCGGCCTGCTAGCATCCGCGAAGCCGGACCCGGGGGTCCGCGAGACGCGCCTCAATGCCGGACTGCCTCATCGTCGTCGGGATGCACCGGAGCGGGACTTCGGCCCTCGCGGGCGCCCTCCATCGGCTGGGCGTCGACTTCGGCGCGAATCTCGTCGCGGCGCAGCACGACAACGTGCGCGGGTACTACGAGCACCGACGGATCCTGGCGCTCCACGACCGGCTCCTGACCGCCTGCGGCAGCAGCTGGGACGATCCCGCGCCGCGGGACTGGGAGGCCGCGGCCGGGCGCGACCGCGCCGAGCTGTTTCGCGGCGAGCTGCGCTCGATCCTCGAGGAGGAGTTCGGCACGAGCGAGCTCTGGGGCGTCAAGGATCCGCGGCTGTCGCGGCTGCTGCCGCTGTGGCTGCCTGTTCTCGAGGCCGTCGGAGCGACGCCCCACGTCCTCGTGGCGAGCCGCGCCGTCGTCGAAATCGCGAGCTCGCTCGCCCGCCGCAACGGCTTCTCGCGCGAGAAGTCGGCCCGGCTCTGGAGCCTTCACGTTCTCGAAGCCGAGCGCGCCAGCCGGCACCTGCCGCGTGCCTTCGTCGACTTCGAGGGCCTGCTCGGCGACCCGACCGCGGCGCTGACTCGCGCCGGCCGGCAGCTGGGCGTCCGCTGGCCGCGGGAGCCGGCCGCCGCCGGCGCGGCGCTGGCCGAGTTCCTCGATTCGGGGCTGCGGCACCAGAGTCCCAGGGACGCCGGCGCCGAGGAAGGCTGGGGGCGGCTGGCGGGCGTCGTCCCCCTGCTGGTCGCGGCGCTCGCCGGCGCCGCCGGCGATCCCGGCGCCACCGGGCCCTTCGACCGGGCGGCCCGCGAGCTCGCGGAGGTCGTGGCCGGCGTCGATCCCGTGATGCTCGAGCATCTCCACCAGTTCGCCCGCCGCGAGGCCGAGCGCGAGATGTGGGCGCGGGGCGGCTCGCTGCAGGATCAGCTGGCCGCCGCCTCGGAGCGCCTCGGCGGCGGCCTCGAGGCGATCGAGCGCGACCTCGGCTCGCTCGTCGAGCGGCTCGCGTTGCTGGAGCGCGAGCTGGCCAGGCAGGCCGGCGAGCGGGGCGAGCGGACGGCGGAGGTCGACCGCACCCTCGGCCATCTGACGGCGGCGCTGGCCGCCACCGAAGGCGGCATCCGCCACCTCCGGACGAGCGAAGCGGACCTGCGGGCGAAGGTCGTCCGCTGGGAGGTCGAGGTCGGCATCGAGGAGAAGCTCGTGACGATCGAGCAGAAGCTGGGCGTCGCCGAGGCTGCGCTCGACCACCTCGCCCGGCGCGCGGACGCCGCCCGGGACCGCGCCGGCGCCCTCTTCGGCCACGCCGAGCACGTCGAGTCCGGGCTCGCCAGCCTCGAAGCCCGGATCTCGGCGCTCGAGGGGCGCCGCCCCTGGCTGCGCCGGATCGCTTCCCGGCTGCGCGGCCTGCTGCGGCGCGGCGCCGCCGCGGATTCCTCGCCGTCGTGAGCGGCGGCCGCGGTCCGCTCCGCGGACCTCGGGCCTTCTAGCGCCCGAGCAGAGCCCGTGCCGCCGCGCGCAGGCGCCGGCGCCAGCCCCGCGGCCGGGGCGCCGGATCCGGCGGCGGCGGCGCGGCGGGAGCCTCTTCGAAGTCGAACGGCGAGCGCACGGCCGCCGGGCGGAAGTCCGGCGCGTGGCTCGGCGCCGCCGCCCAGGCCCGCAGGTCGACGGTCGTCGCCGTGAACGAGAAGTCGCGGCGGCAGGCCCGCCGGGCCCGCTCGGCCATCTCGGCGAGCTCGTCGCGGTTCCGCGCGGCCCACAGGATGCGCTCGCCCAGAGCCGCGGCGTCCCCGACCGGAAAGGTGAGGCCGAAGCGGCCCCGCGCCAGGTAGTCGCCGATGTCCCCGACCCGGTTGTAGACCGCCGGCAGGCCGGTCGCCAGCCACTGGACGACCCGGTTCTTCGAGCCCAGCGTGCCCTCGTACATCGGCCGGTCGGTGAGAACTCCGAGGTCCGCCTCGGCGACGTAGGCCGGCACGGCCTCGCGCTTGACCCAGCCTGCCAGGTGATACCGGGAGCGGTGGGCGGACGCCGCGACGAGCTCCCGGAAACGGGCGTAGGTCGAGTCGTCGTGGCCGTCGATGGCCCCCCCGGTCGACACGAAGACCACCGATTCCTCCGCCTCCATCGCCGCATCGAGACCGGCGAAGAGCGTCTCGACGTCGCTCCAGACGTTGTAGCCGCCGCTCCACAGGACGATGAAGGCGTCCGCCGGCACCGCCCGCCCGCGCACGACCGCCGCCGACCCGCTCGCGAAGGGCGGCTCCTCCACCAGACCGCAGGGGATGACGGACGTGAACTCGTAGCCGCAGGTCTCCCCGGTCAGCCGGCCGATGGCGCCCAGCTCGCCGATCGCCGCGTAGCGCTGGCGCTCCGAGACCACCGAGATGCGGTCGGCGCGGCTGGCGACCGGCAGAACCATGCGCCACCACCGGGGCACGGGCCAGTTCTCGCCCTCGAGAGCCGCCTTGGCCTGCGCCTCGGCCATCACGTGACCGAACTGGTCGGCCCAGAGCGGCTGGGCCGGGCCGCACTGGGCGAGGGCGAGCGAGCCGTAGATGGTGGCGCCGACCAGGGCGCCGGGCCGCAGCTGCCGGATCTCGCGGCGGATCACCGCCGGATCGAGGAACGCCGCCCCGTCGAGGCGGCGGATCGAGATCCCGTCGACGGTCTCCGCGGCGGCGAGCTCGCCCTCCTCGTAGACCCCCGGGATGACCATGGCGACGACCCGCACGGAATGGCCGTCGCCGGCCAGCCCCTTGGCCAGCTGCCAGGTACGGATGCCCGGGCCGTAGTTGCGGGAGGTGTTCTCGAACGGCAGCGGGCACAGCCCGCAGACGAGAATCCTCTGACTGTGCGCTCCTCCCACGCCGGATCCCCTTTCGCAACGCCGCCTTCGAGACCCTCAGTGTATCCCGCTCCGCTCCGCGATCCGCGATTCGCGCGAGCCGTAGCTTTTGGCGGACCGTCCTGGCACAATCGGCGATCGATCATTGCGACCCGACACCCGAAGGAGATTCCCCTGATGGCATTCCCGACCCGACTCGGCCGCCCGGCGACGACCGCCGGAGCGCTGCTCGTTCTCGCCGCCTGCGCCTCGGCGCCCCTCCCGCCGCCGGAGCCGGCGCCGCCACCGCCGCCGGCCGAGCCGGCACCCGAGGTCTACACCAACACCCTGAAGTGGACGACGGCCAGCGAGGTCGACAACTTCGGCTTCGACGTCTACCGCGGCGACAGCGAAGAGGGCCCCTTCGAGCGCCTCACGGAGTCCCCCATCGAAGGCGCCGGAACGACCGACCTGACCTCCGCCTACGAGTACGTCGACCGGGCGATCGACCCCACCCGGGGCTACTACTACTACGTCGAGAGCATCTCGCTGCAAGGCGTTCGCGAGGACTTCACGCCGATCATCTTCGCCAAGCCCAAGCTCCCCGCAGAGGGAGAAGACGCAGACGCCGAGCCAGCGGGCAACGGCGCCTAGCAGGCCGAGATCTTCGCCTGAAGCGGCCGGGCGCGGGTCCCCCTCAGCTCCTACGCCCGGTGCACCCGCTGAGACCTACCACGGTTGCTTTCCAGGTAGGGCGGTGAACGTCCTGGGCTCGATCGACCGAGATCGGCCCCGCGGAGGAATCTACCTGGCAAGCCCTGCCTGAACGCGGCTCGGAGCCTGCTCAACCACCGAAGGCCAGGAAGAGGAGCAGGCCGGCGAGGGCGGCGCCGGTGGCCCAGCGCCAGGCGGGGACGGGAGGAGGATCGGCGAGGGGGCTGGCGGCTCGGCGGCGGGACCAGAGGTCGCGCAGCCGTACCGCGGCGTAGGCCGCAAAGAGGAAGAAGGCCGGGAGCATCTGCACGCGGTAGCGGGTCTTGACGTGGAGCACGAGGAAGAGCGCGCACTGTGAGGCGAGGAACCCGAGGACCCACCAACCGAAGGGGCGGCGGCGGTAGGGGAAGATCGCGATCCCCAGGGCCGCGAGCGGCAGCACGGCGGCCCAGGAGGCGCGGGACAGCCCGGCGATCCATCGCGCCGCCAGGCTCCCTCCCGAGCGGTAGCCGTCGCCGCGGGCCCAGACGACGCCCCCGGCCAGCTGCTGGGTCAGGAAGGAGTCGCGGTCGAAGAGCCGGAAGTACTGGCGCCGCAGCTGGCCGGCGAGCGTCGTCCACGGCCCGCGCTCGCGTACGAGGGTCGCGATCTTCCGGCGCAGGATCCGGTCCCGCCGCAGCGGGCTGCGGGCGCTCTGCATGTAGCGCCGGTACTCCGCCACGATCACCGGGTTCTCGAACTCGTTCGTCGAGACGTCGTTGAGGCCGACCCAGGCGTTGAAGAGGCCGCTGTTGGCGAGCATCGGCCGCCCGAAGTCCCGCTGCTGGGCGAGGACGGTCGGCAGCACGCCCAGTCCGACCGTGACGGCGAGGGCCGCGAGCAGCGGCAGCCGCCGCCGCGGCGGCCAGCGCAGCCAGAGACCCGCGGCCAGGGGAACGAGAAACGGGAGCAGCAGAACCTTGGTCTGCAGCGCGAGCGCCAAGAGAATGCCGCCGCCGATCGCCGTCGTGGCCCGCGCCCGGCCGTGCAGCAGCCACGCCACGGCTCCCAGCATGAGGGCGAGGTGCAGCACCTCGGGCCACAGGAAGTGGGCGAAGGCCGCGAGCGGCGGATAGGCGACGACGAGCAGCGCCGCCAAGTCGCCGACCCGCGGGTCCTCGATCTCGCGCCGCAGGATCCGGCGCAGGAGCAGCGCGGCCAGCACCAGCAGCGCGCTCTGCGCCAGCTGCACCGGCCAGACCGCACCGCCGCCCCAGGCGAGCAAGGGAGCCAGGAACCAGGCGTAGCCCGGCGGCCACAGCGAGCCGAGGCCGGACCGCCCCTCCTCGGCGACGGCGGCGGCGGCGCGCAGGTACATCCGCTCGTCGCCCAGGGGGACCTTGGCCTCCGGCCAGTGGTAGAGCCCCAGCAGGACGAGATGGACGGCCGCGGCGGCGAGCCACCAGCGGATTCCGGGGCTGCTCGTCGCGCTCATCCCCCGGTCCGCGCTACTGCAGGTAGCCGAGCGCCTTGAGACGGTCGGTCTGCTCCTCGCTCAGCTCCGCCCGGCCGGCGTTCGCCTTGACGTCCCAGCGGTACCGCTCGAGCGCGGCCTCGAGCTCCCGCACCAGGGCCGACCGTCTCGGCGCCAGGTCCTTCTGCTGGCGGGGATCGTCGTCCAGCCGGTAGAGCTCGCGCCGCACCGACTCGTCGCCCTCGCGGGTCAGGAGGAGCTGGTAGAGCCCGGAGTCGGTCTGCCGGTAGAGGGTCCGCGTCGGCACGCTCATGCCCTCGGCGTAGGCCTCCGCACCGGTCGCCTGCCGGGCGCCGCGCAGCAGCGGCACGAGGCTCGTACCCGAGGGGGTCATCCCGGAGCGCCGGATCCCCGCCAGGTCGAGCAGGGTCGGCGCGAGATCGACGCTCTGGACGAGCCGGCTCACCCGCGCCCCGCGGCGCTGGCCCAGGCGCCGGATCAGGAGCGGCACGTGCAGCGTCTCGTTGTAGACCTGGCGGTGGACGAAGCTGCCGTGCTCGAGGAACTCCTCGCCGTGGTCCGAGGTGATGATCACCGTCGTGTCGCGCGCCAGGTCTGCCGCCCACAAGTGCTCCATGAAGCCTCTCAGCACCTCGTCGACGTAGCGGATCCCCGCGTCGTAGAGGGCGCCGAAGTAGCGCACCGCCTCGGGGGTGACCGGCAGCTCGCCGAGGCTCGCGGCGGTGAGGTTGGCCCCCGTCGGCTCCCAGGTATCCGGCGGCTCGCCCGGCCACGAGTTGCGGCCGAAGGGCTCCATGGCGATGTAGGGGTCGTGCACCTCGTAGGTGTGAACGAAGACGAAGAACTTGTCGCCCTCCTCGAGGGTGTCGATCCAGTCGCGAACGAGGTCGAAGGTGCGGCCGGCGGCCCCCGGCTTGCCGGTGTTGACGGCGCGGAAGGTGTCGAAGCCGCGCTCGAAACCGTAGTGGCCCGCCACGTAGCCCCCCTCGGTGAAGCCTGCCGTGCGGTATCCGGCCGCCTGGAACGCCTCGGGCAGCGTCCGGATCTCCGGCGAGAGCACGCTGTCGGGCGGGTAGACGCCGTGCTCGGCGGGATAGAGCCCGGTAAAGATCGACATGTGCGACGGCAGCGTCCCGGGCAGCTGCACGATGGCGTTCGTAAAGAGCGTCCCGCGCTCGGAGAACTCGTCGAAGAAGGGGCTCGTATCGAGGGGGTAGCCGTAGGCGCCGAGGTGGTCCGCCCGCAGCGTGTCGATCGAGATCAGAATGAAACCCGTGGGCCGCCGGTCCCGGAGGGCGAGCCAGGCCCCGGCGGCGAGGGCCAGCAGGGCACCGAGAGCCGCGAGCTTCTTCATGGGCTGATCCAGGGGCGGGGGGCGGGAGGTTGGAGACGCGCGCCGGGATGCTATCATCCGCCGCGGCGTCGCCGAGCCGCCGCGGCTTGGCGCGGCGTCCACCCCGGCGGCGGGCGCCGGACCACCCACCACACGTCGACCTCCATCCTCCTCATGCGCCGCATCTCGCTTTCCCTCGTCGGGCTTTCCGCCCTCTTCGCCGCCGCTGGCGCGGCCGCCGAGCCGGCCGCGTTCTGGATCTCGGTCGTCGACGACGGCGTCTACCGGGTCGCGCACGAGGACCTCGCCGCGGCAGCGGCGCTCGGCTCCGTCGCCAGCTCCCGGCTCGCGCTCCAGAACGAAGGAAGCCCGGTCCCGATCTGGATCGAGGACGGCGGCGACGGCTCCTTCGACCCCGGAGACTCCTTCGAGTTCGTGGCCCGGCACCTGGCCGGGACCGTGTCCTTCTACAGCGAGTACTCGCGCCTCAACCCGTACCGCCTGACGCTCGACGGCAAGGGCGCGGCGCGCACGGCGGCGGGCGAGGCCACGGCCGGCGACGGGCTCGAGCGGGCGCCGCTGCGCGCCCACCGGCACCTCGAGAACGACGCGGTGATGGTGCGCTTCGGCCGGCGCCTCGAGGATCCGGAGCAGGAGACCTGGTTCTGGCAGCGGCTGAGCTTCCTCGAGGAGGAGCCGTTCCGCGTCGCGCTCGACCTCGAAGGCCTCGCCGCCGGCGAGGTCGCACTGACCGTCGACATGCGCGGCTGGTCCCGGCACAAGAGCGACAGCGGCGAAGCCTTCAAGCACCACCGCGTCGAGCTCTCCGTCGACGGCCGCCCCGCGGGGGTCGGCGAATGGGACGGGCAGGAGACGTTCGTCCTCACGAGCCCGCCGCTCGACGCGGCGCTGCTCGACCCGCTCGGCACGACCGTCGAGATCGCGGTCCCCACGCGCCATCTCGCGGGCGAGACGGACCCCGTCGTCGACTTGAGCCTGCTCAACTGGATCGAGGTCGACTACCCGCACGACGGCACGGTGACCCGCTCCCAGACCCGGCTCGCGGTCGCCGGCAGCGGCGCGCGGGTGGCAGAGATCCGCGCTCCCGCCGCGCGCTCGCTCGTCGCCTTCGACGAGGCCGGCCACCGCTGGCTGGCCACGAGCGACGCAGCCGCGGACCTGACGCTGCGCCTGCCCGCGGCGGCGCCCGACGCTCCGATCCTGGCGGTGCGCGACGGCGGCTTCCGGGCGGCGGCGGCGATCGCCGTCGACGAGGTGAGCTCGTGGCGGCGGCCCGAGCACCGCGTCGACTACCTGATGATCGCCCATCGCAGCCTGCTCGCGGGAACCGAGCGCCTGGCCGACTTCCATCGCCAGCGCGGGCTCGAGGTCGCCGTCATCGACGTGCAGGACCTCTACGACGAGTTCAACCACGGCATCCTGCACCCGCGGGCGATCCGCGACTTCATCGCCTACGCCCATGCGCAATGGCAGCCGCCGGCCCCGAAGTTCGTCCTGCTCGTCGGCGACGCGAGCTGGGACGTCGACCGCCAGGACATGGCGGACGAGAACTACGCCGACTGGTCCTATCAGAGCCGCGAGGGCACCCGCGAAGGCTTCCTCAAGAACCAGAGCACCCCCTACGCCGAAGGCCCCGACAACCGTGGCTTGATCCCCACGGGCAGCTTCAAGAGCGCCGAGGGGCACGCCGCCAGCGACAACTACTTCGTGGCCATCGGCGACGAGGAGGGGCTCGAGTACCTCCCCGTGCTCGCCATCGGGCGGCTGCCCATCGCCCTGCCCGCGGAGCTCGACGCCATCGTCGACAAGACCATCCGCTACGTCGAGGAGTCCGGCGTCGGCCCGTGGCGGCGCCACCTGCTGTGGATCAGCAACGAGCAGGAGTACATCCAGGAGCGCACCGACATCCTCGCCGACGAGCAGGTGGCGCTCGGCTTCGGCGCCTACCGCGTCTACCCCCAGAAGTCCGAGACCAGCAACGAGCAGCACCAGCAGCGGCTCCTCGACGCCTTCGCCGAGGGCCAGCTCCTCGTGCACTTCCACGGCCACGGCGGCCGCTACATCTGGCGCACCGGGCCGACCGACTACAAGAAGAACCGCGACCTCTTCAACCTCGACCACCTCGACCAGCTGAGCCCCTCCGCGCGGCTGCCGATCATCCTCAGCATGACCTGCTTCTCCGCCCCCTTCGACCACCCGCTCGCGGACTCGATCGGCGAGAAGTTCCTGCGCCTCCCCGACCGCGGCGCCATCGCCGTCTTCGCGGCCTCGTGGCGCAACAGCCCGGCCACGGATCTGAGCCGGGCGCTCGTCGAAGAGCTCACCAGGCCGCAGACGATCGGCGAGGCAGTGCTCGCCGCCAAGCGCCGCGCCCCGCGCCGCGACCTGATCGAGAGCTACAACCTGCTGGGCGACCCGGCCGTGCCGGTGGCCGCCCCTCAGGAGCGGCTCGAGGTCACCGTGAGCCCGCAGGCCGGAGACGGCTTGCTGCTCCGGGCGCTGCTGCCCGCCGCAGAGCTGCCCTTCACGGGCCGGGCGATCGTCGAGTGGCGGTCGGCCGCCGGTGACACCCTGGCCAGCCAGGAGGTCGCCGTCAGCGGCGAGGCCGTCGAGGCGGTCCTCGCGGACCCGCCGGCCGAGGTCGAGGCGGTCAGCGTCTACGCCTGGGACGAGAGCCGCGGCAGGGACGCCCTCGGCGTCCTCGACTGGGCCGAGCCCGCGGCGCCGGACCCGCCACCGGACGCGGTACCGAGCACCCCGGCGGCCGCCGCTCCCGTCCTACCCTGAGGGCGCGGGCGCCTCGTCGATCCGGGCGTCGTCGGGCAGCTCCGGCAGGCGGATCACCGGCACCGATCGGTGCGGCGCCAGGAAGGTCGTCCAGCCGCGCTCGGGACCCAGGCGGCGCCGCGACCGCCAGGCCGCCGGCAACCTCCGGACCGCGCCGAGCCAGGAGCGCACCTGCAGCCGCAGATCGGCCCAGGCCCGCGCCCGCGCCCTCCGCCAGGCCAGCCGCAGCTCGCTCGCCGCCGTCCGCGCGCCGGCCGTCAGCAGCAGGCGCCACGGCCAGTGGATCGCCATCAAGAGGAACCGGTTGCGCCAGGTGAGCTGGCGCTTGAGGTCCGAGCCGCGCACGGCGGTCGCGGAGATCGCGTGGCTCATCACGGCGTCGGCCGCCAGCACGACGTCGAGGCCGTGGGAGCGGGCCCGCAGGCACAGATCGAGGTCCTCGAAGTAGAAGGCGTAGAGGTCCTCCCACCCCCCCAGCCGCGCGAACACGCCGGCGTCGATCATCAGCGCGGCCCCGGTCACCGCCAGCACGGAGCGCGCCGCCGCGAGCGGCTCGTACTCGGAGAGCGGCCGCCCGATCCCCTCGTCCCACGCCTCGCCGGTGCGCGTCAGGTTGAGGCCGAGCGAGTTGAGCACCCCGTCCGCCCCCCAGATCATCAGCCGCGGCCCCGCGATGGCCCGCCCCCCCTCCGCCCGCAGCGCCGCCACCAGCCGGGAGAGCGTCGCCGGCTCGACGATGGTGTCGTTGTTGACGAAGAAGAGGTAGTCCCGCTCCCCCAGGTGCTCCCGCCCCCACCCCGCCCCGAGATTGTTGGCCG
>Ga0224512_10000146_pt1 | contig 75791 bp, 75 predicted proteins | sample SF_May12_sed_USG_4_FD_169103 | JGI IMG/M metagenome (GOLD analysis project Ga0224512, IMG submission 169103) | Sediment microbial communities from San Francisco Bay, California, United States - SF_May12_sed_USGS_13 | ecosystem: Environmental > Aquatic > Marine > Sediment | place: USA... | reverse complement strand
CGGTGCCTGTCTCTGGCGGCGGGCTTATGTTTGTCGGCCCCGGGAAAGCGCGGACTATGCCATGCCGTGCCACGGGGCTCAAAAGTTTCTCATGTAATCAGAGGATTAGGAACAGTTTCTTCACGCCTCTTGAAGTACCCACGGTGGCATCGCGTGAAGCCCGGTTGCCAGGGACCATGGGCCGGCAGCAATCGTTCTTCCGGGTGTGGCAAGGGCACCGCGAGATTGGCACAATGCGCGCCCACCGGAGATCAAATCATGCACTCAATACTAAAGCGACTCGGACTCGACGCAGTCAACGACGGTACCTGGTTGGGCGCCGAGTCCAGCGGCGACAGGTCCGCTGCCGTCATCGAATCCCTAAACCCGGCAACAGGCAAAGTCATCGCGAGCGTGCGATCGACGTCGACGGCAGAATACGAAAAAGTCATCGCCAAAGCGCAGGAGTCGTTTCCCATCTGGCGAAATGTGCCGGCGCCCGTTCGCGGTGAGGCTGTTCGCAGGATTGCCAACGGGCTTCGCGACCACAAAGATGCCCTCGGTAGCCTCGTGTCCCTGGAGATGGGCAAGATCAAGGCCGAGGGTGACGGCGAAGTCCAGGAGATGATCGACATCGCCGATTTTGCCGTCGGCCAGTCCCGCATGATGTATGGCCGCACGATGCACTCGGAGCGACGACAACACCGCATGTACGAACAGTGGCATCCGCTGGGTCTTATCGGGACGATTTCGGCATTCAATTTCCCGGTTGCGGTTTACTCCTGGAACTCATGCATTGCGGCAATCTGCGGTAATGTCAACATCTGGAAGCCCTCTCCAAAAACGCCGCTGTGTGGCGTCGCGGTACAGAAAATATTTAGCGAAGCGCTCGCGGACATGGATCTGCCGCCGGTATTTTTCCTGATTAACGATGGTTCGAATGAGCTGGCACAACAATTTGTCGACGACACTCGCATCAGCCTGATCTCATTCACCGGGTCCTGCGCCGTCGGTCGCCGGGTCGGCGAACGCGTTGCCGCTCGTATGGGGAAGAGCCTGCTCGAACTGGGCGGCAACAACGCCATCATCGTCGATGAATTCGCCAATCTCGACCTCGCGGTTCCTGCGATCGTGTTCGGCTCCGTCGGAACAGCCGGCCAGCGCTGCACGTCGACCCGTCGCGTCATCGTGCACCGCAGCCGCTTCGAGGAATTAAAATACGCCCTGGTCAGAGCCTACGGCCAGATCCGCATAGGCGACCCTCTCGATCCCGAGACGTTGATGGGCCCGTTGATTGACGAGTCTTCGATCGAGCGCGTCGAGTCCGCATGCGCCGCCGTTCGTGAATCCGGCGGTGAAGTTCTGTGCGGCGGCGAACGCATCGACGGCCCCGGTCACTTCATGACACCGGCCATCGCCGTTGCGGACAACGACTCGGATATCGTGCAAACCGAGACTTTCGGGCCTATCCTGTACCTGATTCCCTTCGACACGCTCGATGAAGCGATCGCGATGCAGAACGGCGTCGTTCAGGGGCTCTCATCCGCCATCTTCACCGACAATCTGCAGAACGCAGAGTACTTCCTGTCGAACGGCGGATCGGACTGCGGTATTGCAAACGTCAATATCGGTACTTCAGGTGCCGAGATCGGCGGAGCTTTCGGTGGCGAGAAAGAGACCGGCGGCGGCCGTGAAGCGGGAAGCGACGCCTGGAAGGCATACATGCGCCGGCAAACCAACACGATCAACTGGGGTCGCGACCTGCCCCTGGCGCAGGGTATTAATTTCGACCTGTAGGAGCAGACCGTGGACGCGGCCTGTCGCGGCTGATAGCCGCTCCTACGTTATTTTCTCAAAACGATTCTCGGCACGGTTCTTGCGGACCGCACCGCCGTCGAAAACCTGACCGCTCATCGCAATGTAAACCCCTGGCGGGGCCATCTGCACGGCCCCCACGGCCATGCCGACATTGAAGACGGCGTCGGTTGTCCTGAACCTGGCCGGGCTCAATGCGCCCGTCAGGACAATGGTCTTGCCCTCGAGATCCCGCAACGCCGCGGCGGTTTCCGGCATCGTGTCAGTGCCGTGCGTAATGACGTAACGGCTCGCATCGTCCTGTTCGATATAGTCGCGCAGCTTGCGGCGATCAGCGTCGTCGATATCGAGACTGTCCTTGTGCATCAACGGCACGACGTCGAAGTCGAAGTCGACAAGCCCTTCGGCCAGTATATGCTGCACCTGCGACTCCCCTACCTCGAAATGACTCAGCGCATCGAAGTAGATCTTGTCAATGGTCCCGCCGGTCGTAATGAATCGAATGAACATGAGCCTGCCAGGGCAAGGTACGAGGCCGACAGCATGCCAGCTGACGGCATGAATCGAAAGCCCGATAAGACACCACAATCCCGACGAGACTGGTATCATCTGAACATGAAAACCTCACGCCTGTCGGATCGCCGGTGGCCTGAAATGCCGGCCCTACTTGCGCTGATCCTGATGATGGTCGGGGTCAGTCATTCGGCCACGGCCGCCAACGTGGTCGTCGAACTCGAAGTCCGCGACGGCATCGGTGTTGCAACCTCGGAATACCTTGTCAGCGGCATCGACCATGCCGAGGAGATCAACGCCGAACTGGTCGTCATTTACATGGACACGCCCGGCGGTCTTATGAAGCCGATGCGCGACATCGTGCAAAAAATTCTCGGCTCCTCGGTGCCCGTGGCCACTTACGTCAGCCCGGCCGGCGCAAGAGCCGATAGCGCGGGCACCTATATCCTGCTGGCCAGCCATATCGCGGCAATGACGCCGACGTCTCACCTTGGCGCCGCGACTCCGGTCTCGCTCGGCGGAGAGGACGCAACGCCACCGGCCGACGATGGCGAGCAAGACGAGGACGGCGACGCGCCGTCGCCACCATCGGGCAGTTCGATGGAACGCAAGGTGATGAACGACGCGGTTGCCTACATTCGCAGTCTCGCAGAACGCCACGGGCGCAATGCCGATTGGGCCGAAAAGGCCGTTACGGAGGCGGCGACGCTGACTGCAACACAGGCACTTGAAGAGAATGTCATCGAGTTCATTGCGGCGGACCGCGACGAATTGCTGCAGCTGCTCGACGGGCACGAAGTGGAGATAGCCGGCGAAACCAGGGCGCTCGCAACCAAGGACGCCGACGTTCAGCCCTACGAAGCCAACTGGCGCATCAAGCTGCTCGGTGTCATTTCGAATCCCGAAATCGTGCTGCTGCTCGGCCTGATAGGCATCTACGGGCTGATGTACGAAGGCTGGAATCCCGGGGCAATAGTTCCGGGTGTGGTCGGGGTCATATGCCTTCTGCTCGCCGCCTATGCGCTGCAGGTTTTGCCGGTCAATTACGCCGGCGTCGCGCTGATCTTCCTGGGCATAGCGCTGATGATTGCGGAGGCGTACGCCCCGAGCTTCGGTGCGCTGGGAATCGGGGGAATCGCCGCGTTCGTCTTCGGCTCGATCATGATGTTCGACAGCGGCATCCCGGGTTTTGGCATTTCGATCACATTTGTCATCAGCATCGCACTGGTATTTGCGCTACTGATCGTTTGGATGCTCAGCTATCTCGTGAAGCTCCGCCGCCGCGGCGCCGTGTCGGGCAGAGAATCGATCGTCGGCGGCATCGCGATTGCCATGGAAGACTTTTCCGGCGACGGCAACGTCTGGCTCGAGGGAGAATCATGGCACGCGCGATCCAAGATACCCATTTCGAAAAACCAGGAAGTCATCGTGCGCGCCATGGACGGACTGATACTCGACGTAGAGCCTGTCGCTTCCAGCACGAAGACCGACGCCCAGCTGCAAACTTAAGGAGGAGTCTCCGATGCCACAACTGCCACTGTTCGCAATTATCGGCGCCGCGATTATCGTGGTGCTGTACAACACGATAAAGATCCTCAAAGAATATGAACGCGGCGTGATTTTCCTGCTGGGCCGTTTTCAACGGGTGAAAGGGCCCGGACTGATAATCCTGATCCCGGGCATCCAAAAGATGGTCAAGGTTGACCTGCGCGTGATCGTTCTCGACGTACCGACGCAGGATGTCATTTCCAGGGACAACGTCTCGGTCAAGGTCAACGCGGTGATCTACTTCCGCATCGTCGATCCGGAAAAAGCGATTATTCGCGTCGCCAACGTGTTTGAAGCAACCAGCCAGCTGTCGCAGACAACACTGCGCTCCGTGCTGGGTCAACATGAGCTCGACGACATGCTTGCGGAGCGCGACAAACTCAATACGGATATACAAGGCCTGCTCGACGCGCGCACCGACAATTGGGGCATCAAGGTCGCCAACGTCGAGATCAAGCATGTCGATCTCGATGAAAGCATGATTCGGGCAATTGCACAGCAGGCCGAAGCCGAGCGCGCGCGGCGAGCGAAGATCATCAACGCCGAAGCTGAAAAACAAGCGGCCGAAATGCTTGCCGAAGCTGCGCGTATGCTCGCGCAGGAAGAGCAGGCCCTGCAGCTTCGCTACCTGCAAACGCTAAAGGAAATCGCCAACGAACGCACCAATACGATCGTGTTCCCGCTGCCGCTGGAATTAGTCGAACCGCTCGTGCGGCTGACAAAATCCGCGGCCAACAAACGCAGCTAGGACCGGCTACTCGCTGCCTGAACTGCTAATAGGCGGTATCGAGACCATGATCTCCGCGCCGCCCAGATCGGAAGATCGTTTGATGGACAGTCGCCCGCCGTAAGAGCGGGCGATGTCTTTTACGACGGCCAGACCAATACCATGACCCGGCGTAGATTCGTCGAGACGCATGCCGCGCTGCAGCAAGGCGTCGGCAGCATCCTGCGGGATCCCCGGCCCGTCATCGGCAACCGTCAGAACCATGCCGCTTGCGATTGCGCGGGCACCGACTGAAGGCACGATGCTGATGCGCACTTTCTTCTCGCACCACTTGCAGGCGTTGTCGAGAAGGTTGCCGGCAAGCTCGAGAAAATCTCCCGTGTCACCTCTGAACTGCATGCCGCGTTCGACGCGCACTTCGAATTCAGGGCTTTTGTCGTGATAGACCTTGCGCAGCCCGTCAACCAGCCGCACGACTTCCTTTTCCACGTTCACCGGTTTGAGAACGAGATTGTCCCCGACCGAAGCCGCGGGTTTGCGCAACTGGTAGCGGACAATTTCATCCATGCGATCGATCTGTTCGTTAAAGCGGCCACCAAATCCTTCGGTCTGCCGATCGTTAAGCAGCGCACGCATCGCCGCCAGCGGCGTTTTCAGGCTGTGCGCGAGATTATCGAGCGTGTAACGGTATCGATCCGAGCGCGCACGCTCGCTGTCGATCAGCAGGTTCATGTTTCGCGCAACGCCCGTCAGCTCAGTTGGAAATTCGCCGGAGAGAGCAACGCGTTTGCCCTCTTCTATTTCGGTAATCTCTGTCTCGATTTTGCGCAGTGGTCGAAGCAGCCCTCGCAGTAGCATCGAGAATGCCAGCAGCATCGTCAGTGCAACCAACGCAAACCAGCCGAAAAGCTGGCGCCTGAACCCGGCGACCTGTGCATTGAAAGAATCGAGGCTTTCCGCAACCTTGAAAACGTAGGAGTTGAGGGTACCGTCGTCGAACTCCCACTCGACGGCAAGGCTCAGGGTCAGCAGCGGGGTGCCGTCCTCGAGGCTCTCGCGAGCAAACAGATGATTGCCGAGTTCCGGAGCTATGCCGCTCGGGATCTCGAGTCCCAGGGCTGAGCGCGATCGCCATAACACCGAGTTGTCGACATCAAGCAATTCGGCGTACAGGCCCGAGCCGATGTTCTCGAAGCGGGGCTCGCGCAGTCGATCCGGCAGCATGAGCTTGCCGTCATCATCGGGTTCCGCCGCAGCCAGCAGGGCAACGAGGTGCCCATCCAGAATATCGCGCCGCGCCTGTTCGCCGGCTTCGCTGAAGGCTGTATCCAGCACGGCGATGGTCGCGCCGAAGAAGAGCAGCAGCAAGACACTGACGGACACCAGTAGTCGGCTGCTGAGAGAACGCATGAGCCGCGTCAGCCTGACTGATTTCGCTCCAGCGCGAAGCGGTAGCCGCGACCCCGTAGCGTTTCAATGGGCTTGATGGAGTTTTCGGGATCCATTTTCTTGCGCAGGCGACCGATGAACACCTCGATCACGTTGCTGTCCCGCTCAAAGTCCTGGTCGTAGAGACGATCCGTCAGCTCGGCCTTCGAAATGACCTGCCCGGCACGCACCATCAGGTATTCGATGATTTTGTATTCGAAGCTTGTGAGGTCGATCGCGGCGTCGTTAACCGTGAGCTCCTGGCGCGACATATCCAGCGAAACCGGGCCCGCCGTCAAGACCGAAGATGCCCAGCCGCCGCTGCGGCGCAGGAGTGCATTAACTCGGGCGCTGACTTCCTCGAAATGAAATGGCTTGACGACGTAGTCGTCGGCGCCGGCGCTGAGGCCATCCACCTTGTCTTCCCAACGATCGCGCGCTGTGAGTATCAGGATCGGATAGCTTTTACCCTGTTCGCGCACCTGGCGGATAATCTCCAGGCCGGACACTTCCGGAAGCCCCAAATCGATGATGGCAAGATCTACCGGGTACTCGAGCGCAAAATAGAGGCCTTCCTTGCCGTCGGCCGCCTGCTCCACCGCGAACCCGGATTCGCCGAGCTTGCGCGCCAGGGATTCGAGCAACGTCGCATCGTCTTCAATTACCAGCAGTCGCATGTTCCCGGTTCCCGATGCGGTTTAGCGGCGTCGGCCGTTGACACGGTGAGTCTTGACCTTGCCGTCCTTGGTAAGAACCTTGACGTAGTGCACTTCGCGGCCGCCCTGGACCCTGGTCTCGGCGCTGACAACGCGGCCGTTGGTCTTTCTGCGAACGGATTCAATGGCTTGTGACAGCGTCATGCCACCCTGCTGCGCAACGCTGTAAGTTTGCTCGCCCGGATACTGCACGTGCTGCGCTTTCAGGGTCTGCTCGATATCGAACGCGTCTGACCGGGTCGGCAGGAAAACCAACCCGGCCAGGAGCAAAAATGTCAGGGCAAATCGCATACACCAAGTGTCGTACGAGAGCCGATTGATTGCAATGAAGCGCGTCACATCGTACCTCGGATTCAGCCGGCCGGCCTCACGTCGACGCGCACGCGAATCCTGCGACCCGGGTCGTACGGCATCTCGGTCACGTATTTCTGGCCATGGTAGCGATAGGTAACGCGGTAGCCATCGATACGCTCTTCCCGGCGCGACTGGTAGCGCGTCTCACAGCGCTCTACCGGGCGCGCAATGCGTTCGACATCGTGCCCGTCGTGACGCTGACGTGCTGCATCACTGCCAACAGCCGCGCCGATCAGCGTGCCTGCTACGGTCGCGGCATCATTGCCTCGTCCGCTGCCGAACTGGTGGCCGATGACGCCGCCGATCAGCGCGCCGACCAGCGTCGAGCCGCCGCCGTGCCGTGCCCGGCGGTCAACCGTGTAGTACTGCATTTCCTCCCAGCACTCGCGAACCGGAGTTCTCACGGTTACGTGGTTAACGATCGGCTGCGACGAAATCACCTTTGCGTAGTCGTACATGGCGCGATCACTGCGCGCCGTACGGTAATCATGATCCGCCAGGGCGCTGCCGGTCGTGCCGACGAACATCATGGCGATCATCAAAGCTGTGATTCGAGTGTTCATAGTCCTGCTCCTTGTCCCAAACAGCCGGCATTGGCCAGCCTGTGGACAAGATTAATCCGGGGCCAATGAACTGTTCCTGAACACGGACAATGAAAAAAACGAGATTTGTGAACGGTTTATGAACGTGCCGCCGGTTAGCCGACGCGCTTTTTTGCGGCCCGCCATTCCTGGTCCAGGGCCTCCAGCGAGAAGTCCTTGATCCGCTTGCCGTTTCCGGCAATCGCGGTCTCCATATCGCGGAAGCGGCGCTCGAACTTTCGGTTTGCCCCACGCAGTGCCCGCTCGGGGTCAATTTCCAGGTGCCGCGCCAGGTTAACCACGGCAAACAGCATGTCGCCGAACTCCTCCTCAATACCGGTCGTGTCGCGAGCACCGGCCGCCTTTTCCAGCTCAACGAGCTCCTCCTGGATTTTTGCGTGTACGCCCTGGCGATCGGGCCAGTCGAAGCCGACCCGGCCGGCCCTTTTTCCGAGCTTCTGTGCCCGTTTCAGAGCGGGCAGCGCCCGCGCAATGCCCGCCAGCTCACTGGTATCGTCGCCGCCAGAACGCTCGAGTTCCTTGATTTCTTCCCAGCTGCCCTCGACCTTGCCGGCCTCGCGTTCGGATGCGCTGCCAAAGACATGGGGATGGCGGCGAATCATTTTCTCGGCAATGCCTGCGGCGACGTCGTCGAAATCGAAATGACCCGCCTCGGCCGCAATTTGCGCGTGGAAAACAACCTGAAGCAGGAGATCGCCGAGTTCGTCCCTAAGGTCATCGACGTCCTCCCGGTCAATCGCGTCGGCAACTTCGTAGGCCTCTTCAATGGTGTACGGCGCAATCGTGGCAAAACTCTGCTCGACGTCCCAGGGGCACCCGCTGTCTGGATCGCGGAGCTTCTTCATTACTTCAAGTAATTTATTGATATCATCCATAACTCATTTATTTAAAAGATATTCTCTGAGCAATAATACCATGTAGGCCGTCACCCCCCAGATCCTCTGTCCCTCGTAGTCAAACTCCAGCATCGGAATCACACGGCCGTGAAATGAGCGCTCTACTCGCCTGTCGTTGGCGGCATCCAGCAGGAACTCCAGCGGTACCTCGAACGCGTATTCGACTTCGCTTCGGTCGATCACGAGTTCTGCCGCATCACTGACGAGTCCGACGACCGGTGTCACGGCGTAACCGGTTATCGTTGGCATAGGCCCGAGATATCCGATCACCGAAACGTGCTCGGGATCGATGCCCACCTCTTCGTGGGTTTCGCGAAGGGCCGTCATGCGCACGTCCTGGTCGTGCTCCTCCATGCGACCTCCCGGAAAGCTGATCTGCCCGGCATGGTGCTTGAGATCTGCAGAACGCTGCGTGAGCAGTACCGACAGTTCCCTGGCACGTTGCATGACCGGTATCAGCACGCCGGCCGGGGTGAGCGTTTCAGTCAGGCGTTCGCGCAGCGTGGCCGGCCAACGCCCGCTGCCCGGGGGCGGCGCAACGTCCAGAGGGTCGGGCGGCAGCCGCGTATCGGCGAGACGCTCGCGCAACCAATCTGCTGTTACAGAGTCCCGTTTCCGGACGTCACTAATGTTTGATACCGCCTTCGGTCAGGCTCGCCGGATCCAGCAGCCGATCGAGTTCCTCGTCCGTCAGGTCGGTCATTTCACGCGCAACATCCTTGACGGGACGGCCTTCTTTGTACGCTTTCTTGGCAACAGCCGCGCCCTTCTCATAGCCAATGACCGGATTCAGCGCCGTCACGAGTATCGGATTACGGCCCAAAGCCTGGTTGATATTGTCGGTGCTTACCGTGAACCCCGCGATGGCGCTGTCGGCGAGGCAGATGCTGGCCGTCGCCAGGATCTCGATGCTCTGAAGCAGGTTGTACGCGACCACCGGCAGCATGACATTCAACTGGAAATTGCCCGACTGCCCGCCCACGGCGACGGTCAGGTCATTGCCGATGACCTGCGCACAGACCATGGCAACCGCCTCGGGAATGACCGGATTAACCTTGCCCGGCATGATGCTCGAGCCCGGCTGCAGCGCCGGCAGCTCGATCTCCCCGATGCCGGCAAGCGGTCCGGCGTTCATCCAGCGAAGATCATTGGCGATCTTGGTCAGGCTGACCGCGAGCACGCGCAGCTGTCCGGAGGTCTCGACAGCGGCATCCTGGGAGCTCAGCGACTCAAACAGGTTGTCAGCTTGTTTGAACGGCACGCCCGTGCGTTCGCTCAGCAAAACGGCAACTTTCCGGCCAAACTTCGGGTGCGCGTTAATCCCGGTGCCAACTGCGGTTCCGCCCTGTGCCAGCGCCGTCAGACGCTTCATCGTGTCAGCGAGCCGCTCGCCGGCGTGATCGATCTGCGAACGCCAGCCATCGAGCTCCTGGCCCAAGGTTACAGGCATTGCGTCCATCAGGTGGGTGCGTCCAGTCTTTACGATGTCTCGCGTTTCGTCGGCTTTCTTTTCGAGCGCTTTGGACAGGTGCTTCAGCGCCGGCCGCAGCCGGTTATGAATAGCCAGCGCTGCGCTTACATGCACGCAGGTCGGGATGACGTCGTTGCTGCTTTGGCTCATGTTCACGTGATCGTTCGGATGCACCGCTTTGCCGAGGCTCTCGCTCGCCAGGTGAGATATCACTTCATTGGCGTTCATATTCGAGCTGGTACCCGACCCGGTCTGAAAGACGTCGACCGGAAAGTGCGCATCGTACTCGCCTTCGGAGACGGCGAGGGCCGCTTTCTGGATGGCTACGGCGAGGTCACTCTGGATAAGACCGAGTTCGGAATTGGCGCCCGCCGCCGCCCATTTGACCAGCCACAGCGCCGCAATGAACTGGCGGGGCATCATCAGCCCGCTGATCGGGAAATTGTTCACGGCACGCTGGGTTTGCGCGCCCCAGAGCGCATCAGCCGGGACCTCGAGTTCGCCCATGCTGTCCTTTTCGATACGAATTGCCTTGTCTTTCATTGCGATGCAAGCTCCGTCCGACGTCCACAGCGCCGCTTCGATATGCCGGAAAACGTGTATGATTCTCGCTTTCCGCGCGCATGTCTACACTGGTTTGTCACTCATGAAAGTCCCCACACTGCGAGCCCTCTCTCCTACCGACGGCCGGTACTCGGCAAAGGTCGACGAGCTCCGCGACCTGCTCAGCGAATTCGGCCTGATTCGCTTTCGTGTTCTGGTCGAAGTCCGCTGGCTGCAGTGCCTCGCCGACGACCCCGATATCAAGGAAGTCGGACCCGTCTCTTCGGTCATGAAGGATGTCCTGAACGGTATCACTGACGATTTCTCGATCGATGACGCGGAGCGTGTCAAAGAGATAGAGGCAACCACCAATCACGATGTCAAAGCGGTCGAGTATCTGATCCGAGAAAAACTCGGCGACGGCCCGGAGACGCAGCCTCTCAAGGATTTCCTGCACTTCGGCTGCACGTCCGAGGACATCAATAACCTGGCTTATGCCCTGATGCTCCGATCCGCGCGATCCGAGGTAGTACTGCCGAGAATGCGCGAGCTACACAACCGATTGCGGGCGATGGCGCGCGAATTCGCCGAACTGCCGATGCTCTCCCGCACCCACGGCCAGACCGCCAGCCCCACGACCCTGGGCAAGGAGCTCGCCAATGTTGTCGCACGTCTCGAACGCGCACAGCGGCAGTTTGCGGCCGTGGAGATTCTCGGCAAGTTCAACGGTGCGGTCGGCAATTACAATGCGCACGTTATTGCCCACCCCGACGCCGACTGGCAGGCGATCAGCCGTCGCTTCGTCGAGTCCCTCGGCATTTATCCGAATGCATACACGACGCAAATAGAGCCGCACGACTGGATGGCCGAGTATTCGCACGCGCTGTTGCGCTACAACACAATACTGATCGATTTCGCGCGCGATGTCTGGGGCTACATTTCACTGGGTTATTTCAGACAAAAGGCCGCTAAAGACGAAGTCGGATCATCGACCATGCCGCACAAAGTCAACCCGATCGATTTCGAAAACGCCGAGGGTAACCTCGGTGTGGCGAATGCCCTTCTCAGTCACTTCGCCGAAAAACTCCCCATCTCGCGCTGGCAGCGAGACCTGTCGGACTCGACCGTGCAGCGAAATTTCGGTGTTGCAATCGGCCACCTCGTCATCGCGCTGCGGTCCCTGCTGAAGGGCGTCGGTAAACTGCAGGTTAACCGTGAGGCGATACACGCTGACGTTGCCGGCGCCTGGGAAGTTCTTGCAGAGGCGGTGCAGACCGTCATGCGCCGTTACGGCATCCCGGAGCCCTACGAGAAACTCAAGGTACTGACTCGCGGCCAGGCGGTCACCAGGGAGCTGCTCGTCAAGTTCATCGATACGCTCGATATTCCCGCCGGCGAAAAGCAGAGGCTTCTGGAGCTCACACCCGAAACCTACATTGGGCTCGCCGCCAAACAGGCCGGCGATATCTGAGCAAGCCGGCGGTGCTGATGTTTCCCGGGAACCTGACGGCCGAGACATTTCTTGCCCGTTACTGGCAGAAGAAACCACTTCTCATGCCGCAGGCGATCCCTGCCATGCGGCCCGCGCTGACGCGCAACGAACTGGCGTGGCTCGCCACGCTCGACGACGTTGAGTCGCGCATTGTCTTCACGGATCGCTCGCGCGATCGAATGCGATACCGCGTCGAAACGGGCCCGTTCGACGTGGATTCACTTGAGGCGCTGCCGAGACGCGACTGGACCCTCCTCGTTCACGACGTCGAAAAGCACCTGCCGGCAATGCGAAGATTGTTTCGACACGTCCCGTTTATTCCCGACTGGCGCATCGACGACCTGATGATCAGCTTTGCTGCTCCGGGCGGTGGCGTTGGTCCCCATCGCGACAATTACGACGTCTTCCTGTGTCAGGGCATTGGCGTCCGGGAGTGGCGGATATCAACCCAAGACATGCCGGAGGATACTTTGGCCAGCGATGACCTCGTACTTCTGCAGGAATTTAGCGGCAGTGAATGTCACGTTGCGCGGCAGGGTGATGTGCTTTATCTGCCGCCCGGCGTCGCGCATTGGGGAACGGCAAAAAGAGCATGCATCACCTATTCCATCGGCATGCGCGCCCCGCCTTACTATGCCGACCCCGACCTGCGGCTCGAAGAAGTCCAGCCCGGCTACCTCTCGTCCGCCGCACACGATCGCGCAGGCAGGCACGCGAACAGGCTCGGTTGCTCCGTCACCGAACTCAAGCCGTGGCTGCAGCCGCTGGCACCGGGGCAGGATGAGATAACGGCCCTGCTGGTTACGCCCGCTGTCCTCGGAAAACTTCGGTTGCACGGCATGGCGCGACTCGCTTACGACGACGAGACGCTCTATCTGAATGGCATCGCCCGGCCGCTCGAGGGTGACGAGCGCCGAAGCATCGCTGCCCTCTGCCGCCGGCGCCGCCTGGATGCCGCGCTGGCGGCCGCATTCAGCGAAAAATGCCTCCGCTGGCTGCTGGACCACGGCGCATTCGAAGTTCCTGAGCTTTGATGACCATATGTAAAGAAAAATCGGGCTGGGATTATTGGCGCAGGCCGCCTGAAATGCCCGAATGACGAGGGATGCGAATGATTTTCAACCGGGAAACATGCGCCAAAACGTGACGCAGTTGGCAAGTTCAAGTCTCGCTCGCCGGTAATATGGATCGTCTATGGAACAGGCAAAGCGAAACGGCAAGCGCTGGGTAATCTCGACCCGGGAAGAAATGCGTCAAGCCGCCATTGAAGTGGTGAGAGAAGCCTCGCGGAGAGTTTCGATTTTCACGCATGACCTCGAGCCGGGTATTTACGACAATTCCGAGTTCCTGGAAATCATAAAGAAACTCGTGCTGTCGCAAACCTACGCGCGCATTCGTGTGTTGATTGCGGACCCGTCCCGCGCCGTCAAGAATGGCAATAATTTCGTGCATCTCGGTCGACGCCTGAATACCTACATCGAGTTTCGCCACGTACGCGAAGATCTGCGCACGCACGCCGAAGCATTCTGTATTGCCGACGAGACCGCCCTGGTTTACCGGCTCCAGGCAAGCCGCTGGGAAGGTATTGCGGATACGCATGAACCCGCCGTGGCTAAACTTTACAGCAAAATGTTCGACGAAATCTGGTCAGCCAGTGAAGTCGAAATGGAATTTCGCCAACTCGGCATATAAGAACCGATGCACGTAACCGATCTGACAGTTGCGGCTGTCGTAGAGCGTGAAGGACGATTCCTGTTCGTCGAAGAGTATGCGTCCGGTCGTCACATATTCAGTCAGCCCGGCGGACACATCGAGGCCGACGAATCGCCCGAACAGGCCGTAATCCGCGAAACCCGCGAAGAAACGGCTTGTGACATTGCGTGCGAAGAACTTGTCGGCGTGTACCTGTGGATTCACCCGCAGACCCGGCAACAGTTTCTGCGCATCACTTATGCCGGGCGGTTCTTGCGCTGCGACGAGGAGCGCGAACTCGATGAGGGCATCATCGGACGCCACTGGCTTACGCTTGAGGAAATTGTCGAGCGCCAAACGAGGCTGCGTTCTCCCGCCGTGCTGCGTTGCGTTCATGACTACGTGTCCGGCAGCCGTCAATCGGATGAACTTCTCACGGGCATGCTGCCGCTGCAACACAACGTCGATCGGGTGATCGCCAAGGCCGATCTGGTCTGATCAGGCGCCTTTCCGCTGCTATTCTCCGCGCTGTCGTCGGGCATGATCCGAATGTGGTACCCGTTGATCTCGACGCAATGCGAATGCTTTCGATCGAAAGCCGACGTTATACTGACGCGATATTCGGACCGGGAGGATCGGCAGTATGGCCGGAGTCGAAGGGCGCGTCGCGCTCGTTACAGGCGGAAGCCGGGGCATTGGACGTTCGACGGCCGAGCTCCTGGCCGCGCGCGGCGCCCGTGTGATGTGCGTCGCCCGCGGTCGAGGGGAACTCGAAGACGTCGGGCTGGCCTATTCGGTCGCCGACCTTGGAACTCCCGAGGGCTGTGCGGATGCGGTCCGAGACGTCGAGAAACGCCTGGGCCCGGTCGAGATTCTTGTTTGCAATCACGGTATCGGTTCGGCGCATGAGCGCGTCATCTGGGAACAAGACCCGGACATATGGCGCGAGACGATGCGCGTCAACCTCGACGGGCCCTTTTATCTTTCGCGGCTTGTGCTGCAGGGAATGACCGAGCGCGGCTATGGCCGCGTCGTGTTTACGAGCTCTACTGCCGGCCTGGTCGCAGAGCACGCCGGTAGCGCTTACACCAGCTCAAAACACGGGCTGCTAGGGCTGATGCGTTCAGTCGCACAGGACGGTGGCTCTTTTGGCGTTACATCGAATGCTGTCTTACCCGGCTGGGTGCAGACAGAAATGGCAGAACGTTCGGCGCTCCAGGAGTCAAAGGATCGTGGTATCCCGACGGAACAGGTGTGGGCAGAACGGGCGGCGTTGTATCCCGCCGGCCGCGTGGTGACGTCCCGGGAGGTTGCCGAGGTGATCGCGTTTCTCGCGTCCGAGGAATCCAGCGGGGTTAACGGAGAGGCGATCCGCGTGGCGCTCGGCAGCACCTGGTAATCCAAACGTAACTCTTTAATGACAAATTCTCTCGAACGCGCTGCAAACAAGCGAGTCATCCTCGGACTGTCAGGCGGCGTCGACTCTGCGGTCGCCGCGATTCTCCTCAAGGAAGCCGGCGCCGACGTGCACGCGCTGCACATGACCAACTGGGAGGACGACGACGGCTACTGCACCGCCGCCGCCGATCTGCAGGATGCGCGCGCCGTATGCGAGGAACTGGATATTCCGCTGCATCACGCGAACTTCGCGCGGCAATACCGCGACCAGGTGTTCGAGTACTTCCTTGATGAGTATCGTAAAGGGCGCACGCCTAATCCCGACGTACTTTGCAATCGCGAGATCAAGTTCGGCGTTTTCCGCGACTATGCGAAACGCATCGGTGGCGATTTTCTGGCGACCGGACACTACGCCCGGTCGGGAATCGTGAATGGCCACGGCGCGCTGTTCAAAGGCGCGGACAAGAACAAGGATCAGAGCTATTTTTTGCACGCCGTCAGCGCAGAGGCACTCGCCGAAACGGTATTCCCGCTCGGTGATCTGCAGAAAGCCGACGTGCGCCGAATCGCACGTGAGTCGGGGCTGTCGATTCACAACAAGAAAGACAGCACCGGGATTTGCTTCATTGGCGAAAGACCGTTTCGTGATTTTCTCAGCACCTATTTGCCGGCTAATCCCGGCCCGATGAAAACACCCGACGGCGAAGACATCGGCACCCACCAGGGCTTGATGTATTACACGTTGGGACAGCGTCAGGGGCTTGGCATCGGTGGCCGTAATGATCGCGGCGAGGAGCCGTGGTATGTCGTGGGCAAGGACGTCGGGAGCAATACGCTGATCGTCGCACAGGGCGAACACGATCTCCTGTTCAGCAACTGGCTGGTTGCGGCCGACGCAGGCTGGATCGGGTCGCCGCCCGCCGGCCTCGACAACAACTTGAAGTGCAAAGCCAAGATTCGTTATCGACAGGCCGACCAGGACTGTGTCGTGACAGCGCTCGACGAAACGGCGCTCGAAGTGCGGTTCGATTCGGCCCAAAAAGCCGTCGCGCCCGGCCAGTTTGTCGTATTTTACGACGGCGAGCAGTGCCTCGGGGGCGCCGTCATCGACAGAAGTGGATAAGCGCAGGGCTTGGCGTTTCGTTATAATGCGCAACCCCATGGCCGCCTGGCCGCTGTGTACAATCTGACAATTCCGGAGAATAAGACAATGACGGACAGCTTTGGCGCGCGTTCAACGCTCAAGGTCAGTGGCAACACGTACGAGATTTTTCGCCTCGACGCCGTTAGGGACGGTCACGTCGAGCGACTGCCCTATTCCCTGAAAATCCTGCTGGAAAACCTGCTGCGCCACGAAGACGGTCGCGACGTCACGAAGAAGGATATCCTCGCTCTGGCTAACTGGGACGCGAAAGCGGCGCCTAGCACCGAGATTTCGTTTACACCGGCGCGGGTCATCCTGCAGGACTTCACGGGTGTGCCCGCGGTCGTCGACCTCGCGGCGATGCGCGACGCCGTCGTCAAGCTGGGCGGTTCGGCGCATAGCATCAACCCTCTGTCCCCGGCCGAACTCGTTATCGATCATTCGGTGCAGGTGGACCACTACGGAGCCGCCAATGCACTTGACCTGAATAACAAGATCGAGTTCCAGCGCAACAAGGAGCGATATTCATTCCTGCGCTGGGGACAGTCAGCGTTCGATAATTTCCGCGTGGTACCACCCAACACGGGTATCGTTCACCAGGTCAACCTGGAATACCTGAGCCGAGTCGTCTTCGACGCGGACAGGAACGGTAAGCGATCGGCATACCCCGATACGGTTGTCGGCACCGATTCGCACACGACGATGATCAACGGCCTTGGCGTGCTGGGCTGGGGCGTCGGCGGCATCGAGGCCGAGGCGGCAATGCTGGGTCAGCCTATTACGATGCTGATCCCGAATGTCGTCGGCTTCAAATTGACCGGCAAGCTCAAGGAAGGCACGACGGCAACGGATCTCGTGCTGACGGTGACCGAAATGCTGCGCAACAAGGGTGTGGTAGGACAATTCGTCGAGTTCTTTGGCGATGGCCTGGGGCAACTGCCGCTGGCCGATCGTGCCACCCTCGGCAACATGTCGCCGGAGTTCGGTTCGACCTGTGCCATATTCCCGATCGACGGCGAGACGATTCGCTACCTCGAACTGTCGGGCCGCGACGCCAACCAGATCAGGCTGATCGAAGCGTACGCGAGAGAACAGGGCCTGTGGCGCAACGACGGACAGCCCGATGCGCTTTACAGCGACACGCTCGAGCTCGATATGGGCACCGTCGAACCCAGCATAGCCGGACCCAAGCGCCCGCAGGATCGTATCGCGCTCAGCGCTGCGGCAAAGACTTACGCGAAGCATCTCGAAGCTGCGACGGCGAAGCGCAGCAAAGGCGGCAGCGCGATGGCGAAAATCGACGGCAAGGACGTCGAGATTCGCGATGGTGCCATTCTCATCGCCGCAATCACCAGCTGCACGAACACGTCGAATCCCGCTGTCATGCTCGCAGCGGGCCTGCTGGCGCGAAACGCCGCCGCCAAAGGCCTGAAAGCCAGGCCATGGGTCAAGACGAGCCTGGCACCGGGCTCGCGCGTGGTCACCGACTACCTCGAGAAAGCCGGTCTCATCGACGATCTTGCCGCGATTGGTTTTTTCAACGTCGGCTACGGCTGCACGACCTGCATTGGCAACTCCGGACCGCTGAAGCCGGAAATAGCGAGGGCCGTGGAACAGGCCGACATCGTCGGCACGAGCGTGCTTTCGGGCAACCGTAACTTCGAAGGTCGCATTCATGCACTCGTGCGCATGAACTTCCTGGCCTCGCCACCGCTGGTCGTCGCCTACGCACTGGCCGGCAACATGGACGTCGACCTTTTCAATGACCCGTTGGGCCAGGACAAGGACGGCAAGCCGGTTTACATGAAAGACATCTGGCCGAGTCAGAAGGAAGTTCACGACACGATTGCGAATAACATTGATTCGGGCATGTTCAAGAGCAGCTACAGCAGTGTTTTCGAAGGTGACGCGAACTGGAAGGGTATCGACTCACCCACTGGCGAAATCTACACCTGGGACAAAGCATCGACATACGTGAAGAACCCACCTTACTTCGACGGTATGCGCAAGGACCCGGACGCGGTTCGCGATATCGAAGGTGCGCGCGTCCTCGCACTGCTCGGCGATTCGGTGACAACCGATCACATTTCGCCGGCCGGCGGAATTGCCCCCGACAGCCCGGCGGCAATATACCTGGAAGCGCAGGGCGTCAAACGCGCGGATTTTAATTCCTACGGTTCGCGCCGCGGCAACCACGAGGTCATGATGCGCGGTACTTTTGCGAATATTCGGCTGCGCAATCAGCTTGCGCCAGGAACTGAAGGCGGCTGGACCTGCCATCAGCCGAGCGGCGAGCAGATGTCGATATTCGACGCCGCGAACCGATACAAGGAGGAAGGTACGCCGCTGATCGTTATCGCCGGCAGCGAATACGGCACCGGCTCATCGCGTGACTGGGCCGCAAAGGGCACGGTGCTGCTTGGCGTTAAAGCGGTTATTGCCAAGAGTTTCGAGCGCATTCATCGTTCGAACCTGATCGGCATGGGCGTGCTGCCCCTGCAGTTCTTCGAAGGCCAGGATGCAGAATCACTCGGCCTCACGGGCAAGGAAGTCTTCGACATCAAGGGTCAAACCGACCCTGCCGCAAAAACGGTCACCGTCACAGCTTCGCCCGAGGACGGTGCAGCGATCACGTTCAGGGCGCAGGTGCGTATCGACACGCCGAAAGAACGTGACTACTACGAAAATGGCGGCATCCTTCACTACGTTCTGCGACAGCTCGCCGCGTGAATGACAATAAACGGGGTCCAACCAGGGTTTCCGCCGTGAAACCTCGGTTCGAACCCGGTTTCTCAGATTTGGCTGCAGCGCTGCGGACTGCGCAACACGTTTGCGTGCTGACCGGCGCCGGCATCTCGGCCGAGAGCGGCGTCCCGACCTTTCGCGACGCCCAACAGGGTTTGTGGGCTAAATACGACCCCCATCAGCTCGCGACACCGGAAGCCTTCGAAGAAGATCCCGAGCTACTGTGGCGCTGGTATCGCTGGCGCCGGGACCTGGTTGCAAAGGCCGATCCCAACCCGGGTCACCTTGCGCTCGCAAAGCTCGCCGAGCTTGTGCCACGGTTGACGCTGGTGACGCAGAACGTAGACGGCCTGCACCAACGAGCCGGCAGTCACGGTGTCATCGAATTCCACGGTAATTTGTTCGATGATCGCTGCCATGCCGAAGGCTGTGTGATCGTCCACGATCAGCGGGCGGAAGTGCCCGTCTGCCCGAACTGCGGCGCGCATCTGCGCCCCGGTGTCGTCTGGTTTGGCGAAGCGATAGCCGAGACTGCACTCAATGAATCGTTCGCAGCGGCCGCCGACTGCAGCGTGTTCCTGTCGGTTGGCACTTCATCACTGGTCTATCCGGCCGCCGGCCTGGTGGACATCGCGAGAGAAAATGGAGCGATCGTTGCCGAAATAAATCCGAATCCCACACTGAATTCCGGAAACTACGATTTCGCGATAGCCGCCAACGCCGGAGTTGCCCTGCCGGAACTGGTAGAATCGCTGCTCAACTGAGGCTTACGCTGCGCCGGAGAAGAACGCGATGAAACAATCAGCCGAAAGCATACTGGCAACCCAAAGATGGACGAGAATCGGCAGCTGGTCACTCGGCGTTTTTCTTCTCATCATGTTCGTGTTCGGCTTCTGGTTCTCCCGTGAACCCGACGTCTTCTGGGTCAATCGCCAGGCGGAATCCGAGTCCGCCGTTGTCGGCTTCTCAACCACCGATACACTGATTCGTGTCGCCGACACCCTGCTGAAAAAACCCGGCGGCTATCTGACCAACGACAAGATTCTGCCCAACGTTTTTCTCGACAATATCCCGAACTGGGAATACGGGGTCTTGCAGCAGGTGCGTGACCTCGCTCGCGTAATTCGTAACGACTACAGCCGCAGCCAGTCCCAGTCGAAAGAAGACCCGAATGTCGCTGCCGCCGAACCGAGGTTCTTTTTCGACAACGATTCCTGGATTCTCCCGGCTACCGAATCCGAGTATCGCGATGCCATCAAAGGCTTTACAAAATACCGCGAGCGCCTCGCGGCCGGCAATCCCGAGACGCATTTTTTCGCACGCGCCGATAATCTCCGGGAGTGGCTCTCACAGGTGGAAAAACGCCTCGGCAGCCTGACGCGGCGACTGGGGGACAGCGTCGCCGTCAGTCGGATCAATGACGACCTGGCCGGCGAGCCGGCGGCGGAAGCGGCGGGCGCACAGCCGGATACCGTGAATGTTCGTACGTCCTGGTTCAAAGTCGATGACATCTTTTTCGAGGCCCGCGGCACCGCATGGGCGTTGGTGCACTTTTTTCGCGCCGCCGAATTCGATTTTGCGCATGTGCTGGAGGACAAGAACGCCGCGGTCAGTGTGCGGCAAATCATCCGGGAACTGGAAGCAAGCCTCGATCCGCTGCGCTCACCGCTGGTCCTGAACGGCGGCGGCTACGGTCTGTTCGCCAATCATTCGCTGGTCATGGCGAACTACCTGGCCCGAGCCAATGCGGCCGTCATCAATCTTCGCGAGTTACTGGATCAGGGCTAGCGGGCAGCACTTTTGTCGGAAATTAAAAACCCCGCCAGTAGTGCAACGGCCGCCATGCTCCAGACGATTACGGCGCCCGTCGGCAGGTCCAGCAGCACCGATCCCGTGATGCCGATGAAATACGAGATGGCGCCAATCGCATAGCCTACAAAAAGCCGGTTGCCCTTGCGGATTCCTGTCGTGGCCAGGGCTGGAATGATCAGGCTTGCGAACACCAGGTAGATGCCGACAATCTGCACCGACGCCGTTACCGCGACCGCAAAAAGCAGGTAGAAGATTAACGCGCCGAGTCGAGCCTGCAGCGTCAGCCACAGTGCCAGCACAACCGCGTAGAGTGCCGCAATCGGCAGCAGGGACGACCAGGTTTGCCACAGTATCTGGCCGACCAGCAGTTCCTTGAGATGCTCGCTGCCGTGAGGATTGCCGGCCAGCAGCAGTATGCCGCCGGTCGCCGCGAGGATGAACACGATACCGATCAGCGGCTCCTGGATTTTCGGCCACCGCTTCTCGGTCCAGTTGAGTCCGATCGCAACGATCAGCGCGGCACTGACGGCGGCAACCTGCACCTGCATGCCTTCCGGATCCCAGTCCATCGCGTGAGCGGCAATGACACCAAGGCCGGCTACCTGGGCGATCGCAAGATCGATGAAGATGATGCCACGCTTGAGCACTTCCTGGCCGAGCGGGACGTGGGTACTCAGTACGATGATTCCAGCGAGTAATGCGGGCCCCACAATTGTCCAGTCAAAAATCTCATTCATGAAGGTGAGCCTTGAGGAGGCGCTCGATAATATCGTCAAACAAAGAGAACAGGTCCTGCGCCTGCTCGGTACCACCGACGGTCAGCGGCAAGACGATCGCCGCAATACCGACCTTTTCGGAGAGCCACTCTGAGGGCCTTGCATCCTGGTACGGTGAACGAATAATGAAGTCGGCACCGCCACCGGCGAACTGCTTCGTCAATCTGCTCAAGTGCGTTGCCGTTGGCGGCAGCCCGGGGACGGCCTCGAGGTTCGCGACTTCTTCGATACCGAGCCAGCGCTCCAGGTACACCCAGGACTTGTGGTGAGTGATCGCTTTTGCACCGCGCAGCGTTTCGGCCCTCGCCTCCCAATCCTCGATCGCGTCTTGCCATCGCCCGAGGAAGTCCGCCAGTCCCGCTTCGTAGCTCGCCGCGTTGTCAGGATCCAGCGACTGCATGCGTTCGCCAAGCGCCCTGGCAACGGCGGCAATATTGTGCGGGTTGGTCTGGATGTGCGGATTGCCCTCGGGATGAATGTCACCCTGTGCGCGATCGACATTGCCCGTTGCAGCGAGCCGCACAACGTAGCTGCTCGCTTCCAAGTAACCGCGCGATCCCGGCAGCACCTTGCGGTTGTTCGCTTTCTGCAGCAGCGCGGGCAGCCAGCCGATTTCCAACTGGGCGCCGCTGCAGATCACGAGGTCGGCCCTGCGAACCTTGGCGATCAGGCTCGGTCGTGCCTGGATGTAGTGCGGATCCTGCAGCGCCGTCGTCGCACTGAAGGTCCTGGCACGTGGCCCGCCGATTTCTCCCGCCAGCGCAGCCCATTCGGGTTCGCAGGCGAAAACATCTAGTTCTGCCGTCGCCGTAACGGGTATCAGCGCCAGCAGCAACAGGTACACGGTTTTTGTCATCGCGCGCACCTAGAACGCGTGAGCGCCGTGGGCGCCAATGCTGTGTATGTATTGCAGACCCCACTGCGTGTCGTCCAACGGGCCTGCCTCGTCTCGGGTGAGCTGCAGGCGCAATCGACTGAATTCGCTGTTGGACCAATCCGCCATGATGCTGTAGCGCCTCGGGTCACTCGATGGCGCGGCGACGGCTGTGCCGTCGAACAATGCGCCGGGGTTGTCCGTGGACAAACCGTCAACTCGTCCGCCGAAACGCCAGCGCGGAATCGGCTGGTAAACCGCCTGTGCGTACCAGCCCGTCTGATCGACATCGTAAAGCAGAGGCGCGCCGCCCGGCAACGCGTAGTCGCCGTCTTCACGACGCCGGAACAGCTCCGATTGAAATATGAAGTTCTTTTGCTTCCAGTTACCGTCAGGCGACCACTTCCAGACGAAGTGCGCGCTTGTGAGCTCCGAATCTCCGTTGAATATGAGCGGGTCGTCTTCGTCACCCGATGGACGATCGATGGCAGTGCTGTCCAGGTACGAAAAACCGGCCAGCCAGCTGCTATTGCTGCCGACATCGCCGCCGAAATTGGCGAACAGGCTGTAGCTGCCGAACCCCGAGTCTGCATTTCCTCCGGCCGGGTAGCGGCCGCCTTGCAGCCACTCTCCGCCGAATTCCATGTAAAGATCGGTCGGCGCCAGCCAGCGCACCTGGATGCCGTTATCGAGATACTGCTCGCCCAGGAAAAGCTGGTACGGCAACGGCTGATCCGCGAAGTCCCAGGTATGAGAATGCCTGCTGTTCAGATAGCCGATCCCCGAGAAGAAGCGACCGAATTTTGCACCGAGCCCGGCCGGAAGTGCCGTTGCCTCGACCCACGCCTCCTCGATTTCCACGACGCCCTCTCCGTCCTCCAGAGCCAGGGCTGCGGTCAACCATGCTGAAAACTTGTCGTCGACGTTTGCATTGAGAATAAGCTCGGTCTCTCCGATACTCAGTCCTTCGTCGATTGGCCCGGCTTCACCCCCAAACGGAAAACCCTGTATGGCGTAGTCCTCCGGATTCCTGCTGACATGCCAGGCCTGACCCTGAAAAATAACGCCGATAGCGGGATTGAATGCAGCGCGTCCGGAAGTGTCCGTCAAAACACCGGTTTGCGTCTCCCCTTCATACTGAGTGGCGTATTGGGCCTGCATTGCATTTTGCTCGGCGACAGCCAGCCTCCTTTCCAGTTCGGCTATGCGAGCGTCGTAGTCGGTGCGCAGTTCCTCTACTGCGGCTCGCAGTATTTCGATTTCCGATTCCTGTGCCTGGGTAGTGTTGGACCCCGTGAGCAGCAGCACTGCGACGGCGAGCATGACCGAGAGACGCATGGTGTTTTCCTTTGACTAATTCGAATACAAACGTGCTGATGAGTTCATTCCCGGCGCGCTTTTGAGTCAATAGCGATTCGGGAATCCGCTAGTAGATTCCAACCCACGTCGGTATTCGCTTCCAGCTGCCGTTGAGGTCTTTGTCCAGCTGCCGGTAGTTCGGCTCGAAGCGAGCGACCAGGTTCCAGAAGCGCCTGGAATGATTCATGTGCCTGGCATGACAAAGTTCGTGGATCATCACGTAGCGCAGGTGTAACGGATCGAGGAACAGCAGGCAGTAGTTCAGCGAGATTGTGCCGGAACTCGAATGGCTCCCCCAGCAGGTTCGCTGGCCTCGCACGTGCATTTTCTTGAAGGAATTTCCGGTCAGACCGGACAGGGCCCGCAAACGCGGCGCGTATTCGCGCTTCGCCAGGCTGGTCAACCAGCGTTTCAGCGCCTTGACGCAGAGCATTTCATTGCTCGTGCCGCCAGACAGCACCACGGCACTGCCGCGAGTCCTATACTTCACGCTCGCGACACCTTGCTCGGGCTCGTAGCGGACAGAGTACTTTCGTTCTATGCCGTTAAGCCTCACGAGATCCGGCAAGGCGAAAGGCTCGGGCGGATGTTCGGCTGCATAAGCAGCCCTGGCTTTTCGAATCCACTCCCGATGGGCTTCCACGAACTCGCGAACCTCGGCCGGCCGCGTCCGCCGCGGCACCACCACTTCCACACGTCCGCGAGGAAATACTTTGATCGACAGGTGGCGGGCACGGCCACTCTCACGCACGGAAAAGCCCGACATGGTGTCGGGCTCATCGACCTCTGAGAACAAGGGCAATTGAATTGCGGCGCTTTGCACGCCGCCTATTCTACTGTTTTCTGCGGCCCTGTCTCTACGGGCGACTGCCGCTGAAGCGAACCGCATCCTCCATGCTCATCTCGCCCTCGACGCCTCCCACCTCCGCGGTGGCGCTGATGAACAACTCGACCTCTCGTTCGAGAACGATCTTGCCCTCGACTCGCGAACCCGGACCGATGACGATGCGCGGCTTGCGGCGCTTGGACTTGCCCCAGCCCCAGCCGCTGCTTTTTTCGACGATCAGGTCGCCTTTTACGACCGACGCGTCGGCAAGCTCGATGTCGCCATTGACGGTCTTGAGGTTTCCGCCAACTTCAGTTCCGGCCAGCTCGATCTGGCCGTTCACGTTGCTGACATCGCCTGCGACGCTGCTATCTTTCTCAACCGTGATGCGCCCGTTAACCGCCTTTATTTCGCCACCTATCGACGCGCTTTCACCGACCTTGATCGAGCCGTTCACCGTGTTTAGGCTCTCACTCTGTACTCCGGCCGCGAGCCTGACTCCACCGTTCACCGTGGATGCTGCTTCAATCGACGCACCTCTATCAACGCGAATCGTGCCGTTGACCGTCTTCACGTTGCCGGTTACAACAGCATTCTCACCAACGGAAATGCTGCCATTAACCGATGTCGCACCGTCTACTTCACTGTCGGCCTCGATCTTGATGCTCTTGTTGACCGTCGCTCCCAGCGCCGGCACCGCCAGCAGCATGATCAACAGGCCAACTGTAAATGCCGTCTTCGTGACAGTTCTGGACATGTTCTGCACCCCTATTCCGGTTCTCATAACTTAGATACCGCGAATCGCCGTTTGGTTGCAAGGTAGCTGCCCCTGCCGAGGTCCGGTAACCTTGGTGATGATGACAACCGTCCTCGAAGCGCGCAACCTGGTCAAGGAATATCCCGGCGTAACTGCCGTCAATGGTGTCAGTTTTTCGGTACCCGAAGGAATCTGTTTCGGGCTGCTGGGACCCAATGGCGCCGGCAAGACCACGACAGTGGAGATTATCGAGGGCGTGCTCGCGGCCACGTCCGGTGAGGTCTACTACTACGGAGCGCCGGCAGGAACCCGTTTTCGCCAGGAAGCCGGTATACAGTTTCAGAATACCGCGCTGCAGGACTTCCTGACGGTCCGCGAGACTCTCGAGATGTTTCGGGCACTTTACGATCGCAAGGCCGACCTGGAACCACTCATCGAGCAGTGTTCTCTGGGTGAGCTGCTTGACCGTGACAATCGAAAGCTCTCGGGCGGCCAACGCCAGCGGTTGCTGCTGGCCGTTGCGCTGGTCAATCGCCCGCGCCTTGTTTTTCTCGATGAACCGACGACCGGGCTCGACCCGCAGGCCCGCAGAAATTTCTGGGATCTCGTGCAGAACATTCGTGCACAAGGCGCATCGATCGTGCTGACTACACACTACATGGACGAAGCGCAGATCCTCTGCGACGACATCGCCATCATGGATGCCGGCGAAATCATCACGCAGGGATCACCCGATGAGCTGCTCCGCCGCCGCTACAAAGGCCTGATCATCGAGCTCCCCATCCGTGACCTGACGGACGACCTCCGGCAGATCGAACACACGGTGCACGAAAACCTGGGTATTGTCGAAATCGTGACCGGCGACGTATCCGCCAGCCTGCAGCAGCTCTCGCCGCACGTCACAAGTCTGAACCACATCAAGATTCGGCAGCCGAATCTCGAAGACCTTTTCCTTGACCTGACCGGTCATTCGCTGAGGGCCTGAGACTATGTTCGGGCGCATTTACGCAATCTTCCAGGGGCGCAACCGCGAATTTCTTCGCGACAAAGCCTCATTTGCGTGGAACATGCTGCTGCCCGTCATACTCATATTCGGACTGTCGTTCACGCTGGGCGGAGACCGAAACGCATACACGGTCGGCGTACTACAGGACGGCGAAGCAATCGTCGAAGAACAGCATCCGTTTTTGGAAATGCGCTACATCCGTTTCGTGCCGATCCGCGACAAAGATGACGCGCTGATAAAGATCTCGAGGCATCAGCTCGATCTGCTGGTCGAATTCGGCGACGCGCCGCGCTATTGGGTCAATCCCGATTCAGCGAAAGGTCATTTCGTCGAGCTCGCGCTGCTGCAGTCGGATTCGAATACACCGGCGAGGATCGAAAAGGAAAAAATCACGGGTGATGCGATTCGCTACGCGGACTGGGTTCTCCCCGGTATTCTTGGTATGAACATGATGTTCAGCTGCATGTTCGGCGTTGGCTATGTCGTCGTTCGCTATCGCAAGAACGGTTTTCTTAAACGGCTCCGCGCAACGCCGCTTTCCTCATTCGAATTCATTTCCGCGCAGGTGGCGTCGCGAATGGTCTTGATTACGGGCATTACCGTGGTCGTTTTCACGGCAACACACATAATTCTCGACACCCGCATGGAAGGCAGCTATTTCACACTATTCCTGGTGGCAATCGTCGGCGCGATTTCCATGGTCTCGCTGGGTCTTGTTATTTCTGCAAGGGTAACCAGCGAAGAACTCGCCGGCGGGCTCCTGAACATGGTTAACTGGCCGATGATGCTGTTGTCAGGCGTCTGGTTTTCACTGGAGGGTGCCGGACCGTTTTTGCAGAACCTGGCCAAGGTATTTCCGCTGACGCACGTTCTCGATGCCGCGCGCTCGGTGATGCTCGACGGGGCAACGCTCGCCGAGGTAGCACCCAGTCTCGGGGCCCTAACGGCTCTGAGCGCGGTTTTCATAGGCATAGGCGCGCGAGTCTTTCGGTGGGGCCCCTTCTAGCCGAGTGAAATACGATGAACTACTCACTGATTGATATTGGCGCCAACCTCGCGCACGACAGTTTCGATGATGATCGAGATGAAATAATGCAGCGTGCAGCGGACGCGGGCATTACCAGGATCATCGTGACGGGCAGCAGCGACGACAGCAACGTCAAAGCGGCCGCGCTCGCCGAATCGAAACCCGGAGTGCTGTACTCGACAGCAGGCGTGCACCCCCACCATGCCACCGACTTCAGCGACGAGAGCGATGCATTGATTCGCGGCCTGGCCAAGAAAGGCGTTGTCGTCGCTGTCGGCGAATGCGGGCTGGACTATTTCAGGAATTTCTCGCCCCGCGAGGCGCAGCTCGATGCATTCCGCCGGCAGCTCGACATTGCCAAAGACTGCGGCCTGCCGGTCTTCCTGCATCAACGTGACGCACACGACGACTTCGTCGAAGTTCTGGAACCGGCTCTCCCGAAACTGTCGCGGGCCGTTGCGCATTGTTTTACTGGCGAAGGCGAGTCGCTGCACGAATACCTTGCGATGGGCCTGTATATCGGTATCACCGGCTGGATCTGCGACGAGCGTCGTGGCCGGCACCTGCACGATATCATTGGAGTAATCCCCGACGATCAGCTGCTGCTCGAAACCGATGCCCCTTACCTGCTGCCACGAACCATCCGCCCCAAACCCGCAAGCCGGCGCAATGAGCCGGCCTACCTGACAGAGGTGCTGAAAACCGTTGCCAAAGCGCGCGGCCAGAGCGTTGACCACGTTGCCCACATTACGACCCGCAACGCCGTTCGTTTTTTCAACTTGCCGGAGAGCTAGCCGCTGTCCGCGCTGATAGCTGCCTTTTTTATGAGTTCCCAGTGAGGCCTGAACGCCTCGATCTTGAACTTGGCGGCCTTCTTGTCGGGTTCACCAAACTCCTCGACGAGATCCTCCAGTGTGCATACGAGCCCGGGCACGCCCTTGGTAAATTCCGCACCGTCGAGAAAAAGTATACGTCCTGCCACTGGAATCTGGCGAACAACTTGTCGAACGGCGGCAATGCGATCGTAGAGCATGGGCTGCGGGTTCGAAAACGTGTAGCGTCGTTCGTCGCCGATAACGGTCCAGTCCTGCATCTTGTCGCTGCCGAACACCGTGCCCTGCACATCCTTGATGTCGACAATCAAAAGCCCTTGAGAAGTCAGCAAAAGCTGGTCGATCTGGATTTCCCCCTCGTCGGCGCTCGGGATTATGAGACCCTCGATGCGCTCAAAACTGATTTCGTTGAACGCTCGCCGCAACGAATTTTTCCTGCGACGGATAACCCGATAGGCCAGCCAGATGAGCAGCAGGATTGCCACGGCAAGTAGCGGTAACAGCCAGGGTCTTGAATCGAGTTGGAAGAAATCCGGCATCAGAATCCAGTTCTCGGGATCGGCTTATCCTAAGCGCCGCCAATAGCAGCCGCAAGCGACTCGAGATCGGGCTTTATCGTGATCGCATGGGCGGGCCGGGCCAGTATCTCCTCGAGCTCCGGCGGCAGCGGCACGATTTCGCCAATAACCGGCTCCACGATCGTCTCGAACTTGGCCGGATGCGCCGTGCCGACCAGGATCCAGTCGTGCGCAGCTGCCAGGTCCTCATCCAGCTGACGCCAGGTATGCGTTGCCGTCGCCGTATGCGGGCAGGTGGCGAAACCGAAGTCTTTGAAGTCCCGGCGGATCGATGCCTCGATCTCGGCATCGCTGACCGACAGAACGCCGAGCCGTTCACGAAGCACAACGGCGTCGCCGACGAGCTTGCGCAAACGCTCCATGTTGCTTGGATCACCGACGTCCATTGCGGATGCAAGCGTTCGCAGACTGGCGCGCGGCAACCATTCGAGCGTCTCGAAGTAGTCCGCAATCGTGCGGTTGGCATTCGTCGCGAGGATGATCGGCCCTATTGGCAAATTCATCTCGCGCGCCATGATGCAGGCGAACGCGTTGCCGAGATTCCCCGATGGAATAATGAACCCGGGCTTGTTGCCGGTACGCCGGTAATGGCGGAGGCTCGCGTCCGCGTAATAGGTGCATTGCGGCAACAGCCGGCCGATATTAATGCTGTTTGCCGAACTGAAGCGGTGCATGGAAGATAATCCGGGATCTGCCATCGCCGCCTTGACCAGCGCCTGGCAATCGTCGAACGAGCCCTGAACTTTCAGCGACACCACATTGTCGCTCCAGCAACTCAACTGGTGTGCCTGGCGATCGGAAACGCGGCCGTCCGGGAACAACACGACGACACGCATGCCCGCTCGCGCGTCGAATGCGGCAGCAACCGCTCCCCCGGTGTCCCCCGAAGTTGCGACCAGAATCGTCAGCGGCGAGTCCTTTCGGCTTTCAAGGCGCGACAGGCAGGCTGCCAAAAAACCCGCACCGACGTCCTTGAACGCCGCTGTCGGGCCGTGATATAGCTCCAGCAAAGCGAGCTCGCGGCCACCTGACGGCAATGGCGTTGCCGGAATCGGGAAACTGAACGTCTCCGCGAGAATGGCTTCGAGTTGGTCCTCGAGGGACGAGCCAACGAAAAACGGTCGCAGCAGAACCTCGGCAACCCGCGGTATGGAATCGGCGTCGTCAAAATCGGCGGCGTCAAAGGAAGGCAGCTGCTGTGGCATGAACAAACCGCCATCGTCCGCAATACCCTTGCGCATCGCCTCATCGAGACTGACCGGCCCGTCGCCGCGGGTGCTGAAAAACTGCATTCTCAATCCTCGATGCGCGCGCCCGGAGCAGTCATCGGACTGACCCAGGACTGGCAGCCGATTCCCTGTTGCCGACAGGCTTGCTCCATGGCGCTCGCGACGTTCCGGGCGTCGTTGTCCGCGCACAGTGCGAACATGCTCGGTCCACTGCCGGACAAACTGCAGCCCAGCGCACCGGAACGTCGGGCGGCCTCGGTAACGGCGCCAAAACAAGGGACTGCGTCCGAGCGCTGCGGCTCGATGACGACGTCGCGCAGCGTTTTCCGGATCAATGCGATGTCGCTCGCGGCGCAGGCCGCGATAAATCCTGCGAGCAGGCCCTGCTGTTCCAGCCATTGCGCCATCGAGTAACTCTTCGCCAACCGGCGGCGCGCATGGGCCGTATTCACCTGCAGATCCGGATGCAGCAGAACGGCACTGACGCCTTCAGGGACCGGCAGCCTCACGATCTCCGGCAACAAGACCCGCGGGCAGAGGACGAGTCCGCCTATCAGACTCGGCGCCACGTTGTCGGCGTGCAGGCCGCCGCTCGCATATTTTTCACCCTCGAGCGCGTATGCAAGCAGGGCCTCGACAGGGAGCGGCGTATCGAGCAAGGCATTGACCGCGACCACTGCCGCAACCGCTGACGCGGCCGAACTGCCCATGCCGGACTGCAGAGGCACGCCCTTGTGGACTTTCAGTTCGACACCGCCGTTGTCGCCGTGATCGTCCCACAGCGCCTGGGCGGCGATTGACGCCGTGTTTTCCCTGGAATCGTTGGAGAGATAGGGATGAATTTCACCGTCGAGTCCCCGTACCTCGGCGAGGGCGACACCCTTGCCGCCTGTCTTTCGCGCCTGGACCCGGTCGCCGACGTTGGTGAGTGCCAGCCCCAACATGTCGAATCCGACCGCGACGTTGCCGATCGACGCCGGCGCAAAAGCGCTGATGGTTTCAGTCACGTCAAGCTCCTGCGCTCAGATACTGGGCCAGCCGCAGCAGGTCGCCGAAGACTCCGCCGGCCGTCACTTCCGGACCAGCGCCGGGCCCCTGTACAACGAGCGGGTTTTCGGAATAACGGTCGGTCTCGAACTGCACGATGTTGTCGGTCAGGTTGATATTGCTGAATGCATGATCGGAATCGACGGCGGCCAAACCAACGGTCGCCCTTCCGTTGACGTCAAGGCGAGCCACGTAGCGCAAATTCTCACCTTCTTTCCGGGCCGATTCATAGAGCGCATTAATCTCTGCATCGACCTCGGCAAGGCGCTCCAGAAATTCGTCGATGCTGCATTCGCGAAGCTGCGTTGGCACCAGGTTCTGCACCGGAAAATCTCCGATCTCGATGGTCTGTCCGAGCTCACGCGCCAGGATGGTCAGCTTGCGCGCTACATCCATGCCGGACAAATCGTCACGAGGATCGGGTTCAGTGTAACCAATGCTGCGCGCGCTTCGAACGATCTCGGAAAACGGCGTCGTCCCATCGTAAACGTTAAAGAGATACGCGAGCGTTCCCGAGAAAATGCCCTGCACCTGGTGAACCTCGTCGCCGGTATCGATCAGGTCACGCAATGTCGTAATGATAGGCAAGGCGGCACCCACAGTCGTTTCATAAAAACAGTGCGAGTTACCGTGTGCGGCGCTGTCACGCAGTGCAACGTAGTCCTCGAATGGACCGCTGAACGCTTTCTTGTTCGGTGTGATGATATGTATGCCACGTTCCAGCCAGCCGGCGTATTTGCCGGCAATGTGTTCACTCGCCGTGCAGTCTATGATGACCGCATGCGGCAGGTGATCGGGATTGATGTGTGCCTCCAGCTTGTCGAGGTCGCAATCGATGCCGTTTTCGGCCAGGTCTTCCTGCCATCGCGACAGGTCGATACTGCGATCGCCAAGCAGCATCGTTTGCGAGCGAGCGATAGCGCGCACGCGAAGATCCAGATTGAATTCATCGTGGAGTCGCCGGGCCTGCTTCTCGAGCTGCCGCAACAAACAGGTGCCGACCGTGCCCGGGCCGATCAGGCCAATCGACAGCGTCTTGGCTGACAGATAAAAGCCCGAGTGCGCGGCGCGCAGCGCCTTGGTCGCATCTTCGGAATCGACCACGGCGGAGATATTTCTTTCCGAAGAACCCTGCGCGATAGCGCGAACATTGATCCCCGCGCGACCCAGGGTGCCGAAGAACCGCGCCGCGATGCCGGGCGTCCCCGCCATGCCGTCACCCACGACTGCGACGATGCTCTGCCCATTGGTCACCTCGACGCTTTGGATCTGGCCGTTTTCGAGTTCCTCGGCAAACGCTGCCGTGATTACCTTGCGTGCCCGTTCCGCGACGGCGTCGGGCACCGCGATGCAAATCGAATGCTCGGAGCTGGCCTGCGAAATCAGCGTAACCGACACGCCGGCGTTCTTCAGCGCCGCAAAAAGCCGATCGGCCGTGCCGGGGACACCTATCATGCCCGCCCCCTCGAGATTGACGAGGGCCATGCCGCCAATCGCCGTGATTCCCTTGATGTTCTCGACAAGCTGCGTATGTTTGCCGATACGGCTGCCCGGGTGCGACGGATTGTGGCTGTTGCGGATGACAATCGGAATGTCGCCGTCGATGGCGGGCCCTAGGGTCTGGGGATGGATCACACTGGCCCCGAAATAGGCGAGCTCCATCGCCTCGTTGTACGTGAGCTGATCAATAACCTGTGCCTCCGGCACGCGGCTCGGATCGGCGCTCATGACACCGTCAACGTCCGTCCAGATGCTGAGTTCGGATGCCTTGCTCAGTGCCGCGAAAATTGAGGCCGAATAATCGCTGCCGTTGCGTCCGAGCGTCGTCTGCAGTCCGTCTTCGTCGGTCGCGATGAACCCGGTAATGACAGCGATGCCGGCAAAATCCTCCGGCACGATATCGGCGAATTTCTTTCGCGAAATTTCCCAAAGGACCGAGGGCCCAAGTTCGGTCTGATGCACCGTGATGATGTCTCGGGCATCCACCCAGGTTCCACCGCGCTCGGGCGATTCCTGCTCGAGGTAGGCAGCCAGTAAGCTCGCCGACCAGATTTCGCCATAGCCCGCAACGACGTCCCTGCTGCGTTGCGGCGCCGATTTGACCAGCGCGATGGCTTTCAGGACGTCCGTAATATCATCGGCATCCCGGCTCCAGGCATCCAGAACGGACACCTGCCGTTCGGCGCCCAGGAGCGCGCGCGCCGTTATCGAGTAGCGTTCGCCGATTGCATGCAGTTCATCGATGAAGCTTTGATCGTCCCGCTCCGCGAGTAGCGCCAGGTTGATCAGCGCATCGGTCATGCCGGCCATGGCCGAGACAACCACACCGATTCGCGTATCGGAGAGCTTTATAAGAAGACCGGCGACTCGACGAAAGCAGTCCGCATCAGCCAGGCTGCTGCCACCGAACTTGTGGATTTTCCAGCGATTCGCCGCCACTTTACAGAAGGCCCTGTGAAGAAAACGGTGAATGATAACGGCACTTGCCGGCGCCGTCGCCTGTTTTAGATGAAATCAATGAAGTGGTGGGGCGTGTAGGGATCGAACCTACGACCAGTCGGTTAAAAGCCGAATGCTCTACCTCTGAGCTAACGCCCCTGTCGGAACCTCGCGATGGCGGGGATGCCACCGGAATTCCGGCGGCATGATACCGGATACGCTTCAAATGACAAGCGCCGTCCGGACAGGTTTCCACGCGGATTTATACGCCTTCTTCCCCCATGCGCTTCAGCCGCTGCCCGGCCAGCCGCGCGGCCGTTGTCTCGGGGTAGTCGGCCTGCACGCGATGCAGTGAATCGCGGGCCGCATTCCAGCGTTTGAGTTCGTAATTGCAGTATCCGATTTTCAGAAGTGCGTCCGGCACTTTACGCGACTGCGGAAAATCGTTGATGACAGTCTCGAAAGCGGCAAGTGCTTCATCGAATCTCTGCGTCACGTAGAACGACTCCGCCAGCCAGTACTGGGCGTTGTCCGCGAGTTCGCTGTCCGGATACGCGACCAGGAACTGCTTGAACGCCATCGCGGCCGGTTCGTAGCGCTGTTGCTTGAGCAACTCGAACGCGGCCTGGTAGTTGTCGCGATCCGAGCCCCCGGGCAACGGCAGCTGTCCGGGGGGCAGGTTTCCGCCCTCCATGACACTGACCGCATTGCGTGAGCGCAGCGCGGTCTCCAGCGCCTGAATGCGCGCATCGAGATCGGCATACAGCTGCCGCTGTCGATCTGCGGTTGTTTCCGAGCCGTGCTCCAGTGTTTCCAGGCGGCCCGCCATTTCGTCGTTTTGCCGTTCCATGGCGCCGACCTGCTGCGTCAGGTTTGCCAGGCTCTGGTTTTGCATGACGCGCTCGATAGCCTGCATGCGTCGGTCCAGTTCCTCGAGTTTCACGAGCACCGGATCGTCAGCGGGCTGCAGCAGCTCGCATCCACCAAGGGCTGTCAGTACTGGCACCGACAGCAGTAACATTTTTGTCTGCATCGCCATAGACTAGTTGGTGTACCGGATCTCGACGCGGCGATTCTGCGCATAGTCCATTTCGGAGCTGCCGAACGCGGCCGGCCTTTCTTCGCCGAAGCTTACCGTGGAGATCTGCGATGCGGACACACCCTGGATCATCAGCAGCTGCCGCACCGCCTGTGAGCGGCGCTCGCCGAGACCGATATTGTATTCTCGCGAACCGCGTTCGTCGGCGTGGCCTTCGAGGCGAACCCTGAGGCGCGTGTTCTCGCCAAGCTGCAGCGCGTGGCGGGATACGAGGTCCTGGTCCTGCGGCCGCACCTCGGACGAATCAAAGTCGAAATAAATAACCATGCCCAGCTCGCCGGCGGACGGATCCTCAATATACTCGCCGGCGCCCAGGTCGCCGTCGCCCATGGCGTCAGTCGACGCCCCACTGTCACCGTACGTCGTGTCAGACGGCTCGGGGTCCGGAATCGTGGGCTGGGAGCAGCCGGCCAGGAAAGCGGCCGTGAGGCCAACAGTAAGCAATTTCAAATAAGACATCTTCAGGTCCTTGTTTACGATCTTCTATTGCGAAGAAAATAGAGTAAAAACAATAAGTAATAAGTACTACTTAATCCAAAATATCTTGTCTAGAACCGCGGGAACGGCGACCAGACCGGTTCCCTGACGTCGCCGCGCCCCGAGGCCATTTTTTGTCGAATAAGACCGTCGGCCGAAACCGTTTCCAGCACGCCGTTTCCGCCCTGCCGCGTTGCATAAATCAGGATATCGCTATTGGGTGCGAAACTCGGGCTTTCATCCTGCTGGCCGCCCGACACGATCAATATGTCCTTGCGGGCCAGGTTCATCACCGCGACCCGGTAGTTGCCGCGATCGTTGTGCACCACGGCCAGCCGCGTACCGTCCGGCGACAGGCGCGGTCGCGCATTATAACTCCCCTCGAAGGTGATGCGCTCGGGTGTGCCGCCCGTCGCAGGGATCCGGTAGATCTGTGGCCCCCCTGCCCGGTCCGACGTGAAATAGATGTAGCGGCCGTCCGGTGACCACGTTCCTTCGGTATCAATCGCCCGGTGCGTCGTCAGCTGCTGCAGCTGACGGGACGTGATATCCAGCGTGTAGATGTCGAGGTTGCCCTCGGTCCCGCCGAGCGTCACCACGAGCTTGCGCCCGTCGGGCGAAAATGACGGCGCCCCGTTGATGCCGGGCTTGCTCGAGACCTTGAATCGGTTACCGGTCCTGAGCGTCTGCACGAATATCGAAGACCTGTTCCCTTCGAATGATACGTAGGCCAGCTGCCGGCTGTCCGGCGACCATGCGGGCGACATGATCGGGTCGTTGCTCTCCATGATCGTGTGTTCGTTCTCGCCGTCCTGATCGGAAACAACCAGGGAATAGAGGCGCTTCTGCCCCTGCTGTGCGGCCGTGATGTAAGCGACCTTGGTACCGAAGACGCCTTTGATCCCAGTCAGCTTCTCGTAAATCATGTCAGCTGCCCTGTGCGCGGCCTCGCGCATCGTGCCGCGGCTGGTCGGCATTCGATAGCCGACGAGCTGTTTCCGACCGAAGACGTCGAACAGCTGGAACTGCAGGGTGTAAGCATTTTCGCCGGTTTGAACAACGCTGCCTACGACAACGGCCTCGACGCCCACGAAGCTCCAGTCCTTGAAATCGACATCGGCCCCGCTGGTCGGCTTCTGCAGCATCTTGCTCTCGGGAATGGGCTCGAATCGCCCGCTGCGCCTGAGGTCGCTCGTGATCACGGCGGCGACGTCGAGCGGCATTTCGACTCCGCTGCCCTGCCAACCGAACGGCACGATCGCCACCGGTGTGGGCTGGGCAACACCCTGGACGTCGATGACGAGCTCCGCGTTGCTGCTTCCGGCCGCCAAAACCAGGATGGCCAGACTGAGTTTGAGTTTATTCCGCACAATGTCCTCTTTGCTTTTTGTTTCTGACCTATTGCTGTTTGGTCAAGTTTAACAATATGTTGGGGTCGAACAGATTCGGTTCCGGCGGGTCCGGCAACGGCGAAGACCGCAAAATAGCCGCCTCGATGGAGCGCTTGACGGCTTCATCGCCGTTACAGCGCACGAAAGATACACCAAGCACATCGCCGCCGCGCGCCTGGCGCACCCGAACCGAGCAGAACAGATCATCCTGGGCGCTGGCGGGCACCTTCCAGTGGCGGTAGATCTTCTGCTGAATCATCGCCTGGTACACCGCCAGCTGGCCCGAATCGATGGCCGCGAGCCGATCCGATTCCGCTTCGATCTCGTCCTGGCGTTGTTCCGCCTCCAATTCGCGCCGCAGCCGCTCGTTTTCCTCACGCTGCCGCCGGATATCTTCCTCGCGCTTTTTCTCGGCCTCGATGCGCTTCCTCTCCTTTTCCTCTTCCTCGCGTTTCTTGCGCTCTGCCTCTTCCTGCTCCCTTCGCTTGCGGTCCGCCTCTTCCTGCTGACGAATCTTCTCCAGCCGTTCCTGCTCGAGCAGCGCATCGAGCCGGCGCTTTTCTTCCTCCGCCTGGCGCCGCAGCTCCTCGCTATTGTCCGGTTCCGGTTCGGGTTCTTCCACGATCGGTTCGGGTTCAGGCGCGGGTTCTTCCACGACGGGCTCGGGCGCAACGACTCTGCGCGGCGCGACTTCCGGAATCTCGGTAACGAGCGTCGCCCGCACGGCCAGTGGCGTGAATGGCGTCGGCCGCGCCAGGTCATAGGCCACGATCATGGAACCGAGGATCAGCAGGTGCAGTAGCACAGCCAGGCTGGCCGGGATGATGTTGTATGAATCGCGAAACACGCGGTCGATCACTCCGGGATCGGGTAGGTATCCAGCGGATCGGTGACGAAGCCGATGTTATTGGCGCCGGCTTGCTGCAGCAGCACCATGGCGCCGACGATGTTGCCATACGGCACGGCACGGTCTGCTTTGACGAACACCGGCGTTTTCGGCTTTTCCCCGAGGACAACAGACACGATCGTGACGATCTTCCTGCCCGAAGACGGTTTGTCTTCATCGTCACCCGCGTTGATGTAGAGGTTGCCCTCGGCATCCACGCTCAGGACCAGCGGGTCGTGGTCGGGCACCGACTCGATGGGCTCGGCATTAGCTTTAGGCAATTTGACCTCGATGCCTTGCGTCAGCAGCGGTGCCGTGACCATGAAGATGATCAGCAGCACGAGCATGACGTCGATATACGGCACGACGTTGATCTCGTTCATCAGTTTGCGCTTTTTCAGCGAAGCAGGCATCTCAGGCTCCCTGTTTGGCGCGAGCGTGCCGCTGCAGGATGCTCGCGAACTCTTCCGAGAATCCGTCGTAGCGGTATTCGAGACGCACCACTTTGTCCGCGTAGCGGTTGTAGGCAATGACGGCCGGAATTGCGGCGAACAGGCCCATGGCCGTCGCGATCAGCGCTTCGGCGATCGGCGGCGCAACGACCGCCAGCGTTGCCGTCTGCTGGTTGCCGATCTCAATAAAGGCAACCATGATTCCCCAGACGGTGCCGAAAAGGCCGACATAAGGGCTCGTGGAGCCGATGGTCGCGAGCGTCGCGAGGCTTTGCTCGAGGCGATCGACTTCGCGCATCTGCGCCACGCGCATGGCGCGACGGCACTCGTCAACAATCTTGTCCGTGCTGCTGCCGCCGGCCTGCAGCGCGCGATTGAACTCCCGGAAGCCGGCCTCGAAGATGCTGGACATCCCGAGACTGCCGCCTTTAGCTCGCGTCGCGCTGCTGTAAAGCGTATTCATGTCGCCGCCCGACCAGAACGCCGCCTCAAATTCATCGGACGCGTCCGTAGTGCGGTTAAGCAGGCGACGCTTCGTAAAAATAATGGTCCAGGACACGAGCGACGCTATGATCAGCAGCAATATCACCACCTGCACCGGCATGCTCGCTTCCAGCAAGAGCCCGATTACGGACATATCTCCAGTCATGATCTCTGTTCCCCGAATAAGGACGTTGGTATTCGTTTCGGCCGCATCGTATCGGCATCCAAATACGCCGCTTTGACCGTGCCGTCGATAAGTAATTCACCCTCGAGGCTGCCTCGATAGATTTTTTGTTCGATATCAAACGAAACGCGAGTCAGGTTTGTGAGCCGCGCGGTCACGATCAAGTGGTCGCTCAATCGAGCAGGAGCGGCGAATCGAACCTGCACTTCGGCAACAACGAAGATACGGCGCTCGTCGTCCATCAGCGACACCATATCGACACCGAGCGAGCGCAGCCATTCGGTGCGCGCACGCTCCAAGAATCGAAAGTAGTTGGCGTAATACACGACCCCCTGCGCGTCGGTGTCCTCGTAATAAACGCGGACCGGCCACTGGAAGGGTTTGTCGTCACGTGACGTCAAACGGCAGCTCCTCGTTGGCTGACGCCGGCGGTGGCGTCAGCCCGAAATGCAGGTAAGCATTCCTGGTCACTACGCGGCCTCTCGCGGTTCGCATCATGAAGCCCTGCTGAATCAGGAAGGGCTCAACGACATCTTCAATATTCCCGCGCTCCTCACCGATAGCCGCCGCAAGACTTTCGATACCGACCGGGCCACCGTCGAATTTCTCGATGATGGTTTGCAGCAAGCGCCGGTCCATCGCGTCAAAACCGTGCGGATCGACCTGCAGCACATTCATCGCGCCTTCAGCCGCCTCGCCAGTCACGACTCCATCGCCTTCGACTTCGGCAAAATCGCGCACCCTGCGCAGCAGGCGGTTGGCAATGCGCGGCGTGCCCCGCGATCGCGTGGCGATTGCCGTTGCGCCCTTGTCTTCGATGGGCAGATTCAGAATGTGGGCCGAACGGCGCACGATGCTCTCGAGATCGGTGCTCGAGTAAAACTCGAGCCGTTGCACGATGCCGAAGCGGTCGCGCAGGGGCGACGTCAGCAGTCCTGCGCGGGTGGTTGCTCCGACCAGCGTGAACGGCGGCACGTCGAGTTTGATGGAACGTGCGGCCGGCCCCTCGCCGATCATGATGTCGAGCTGAAAATCCTCCATAGCCGGGTATAGCACTTCCTCGACAACCGGGCTCAGCCGATGGATTTCATCAATAAACAATACGTCATTGGGCTCCAGGTTGGTCAGCAGCGCTGCCAGGTCGCCTGGGCGTTCAAGTACGGGCCCCGACGTGTGGCGCAGGTTCACGCCCATCTCGTTGGCGACAATATGAGCGAGCGTCGTCTTGCCGAGTCCGGGAGGCCCGAAAATCAGGACGTGATCCAGCGCTTCGCCCCGTCGCCGGGCGGCCTCGATGAATATCTCCATCTGCTGCTTTACGCCGGGCTGCCCGCCGAAGTCATTGAGCGTTTTTGGACGTATGGCGCGATCAAACGCTCTATCCTCAGGCGCAGGCTCGGCGCTGCTCAGGCGATCGTGTTCTATACCCGCCATTTATCCGGCCGCCTGTTTCAACGCATGCCGAATGATGTCTTCGGCAGACTTATCTTCGGTATTCAGCTTGCTGATCAGCTTGTTGACCTCGTTCGCTTTGTACCCCAGCGCTACGAGGGCGTCGAAGGCTTCGCTCCGTGCGCTGGCCTGCCCGGCCAGCGGTACAGCACCGGCCGCCGTCGTCACGACTTTGCCGATGCGGTCGCGCATTTCCACGATCAGTCTCTCAGCCGTCTTCTTGCCGACGCCGGGGATCTTGGAAAGTGTCGTCGTATCTTCGTACTCGACGCAGCGTCGAAAATCGCCGGCGGTCATCGTGGACAGAATGCCCAACGCCATTTTTGCACCAACACGATTCACTTTGAGGAGCGTTCGGAACAGCGATCGTTCCTCATCGGTGGCAAATCCGTAAAGGATCTGCGCGTCCTCGCGAACCACGAGGTGTGTATGCAGCGACAGGTCAGTGCCAATCGCAGGCAGGTCGAGAAACGTGGACATCGGTGTCTCGACCTCGTAGCCAACGCCGTTGCACTCAATGACGACCTGCGGCGCCTGTTTGGATAGCAATCGTCCGCGCAGGGACCCGATCATCGTCGACTCGCAATCGCGCTGCCGCCGCCGAGTTGCACGCGCATGCGCCGCTGGTTACCGTGACACAGGGCCGCTGCGAGCGCGTCGGCGGCGTCGGGCGCCGGCGTACCGCCGAGCTTCAGAATCGACACGACCATGTGTTGGACCTGCTCCTTGGTTGCGGCTCCAGTGCCAACGACCGCTTGCTTGATTTCGCGCGGCGCATATTCGAACACTTCGACGTCGTGCTCGAATGTGGCGCATATTGCTGCCGAGCGGGCGTGACCGAGTTTCAGGGCGCTGCTGGCGTTCTTGTGCATGAATACGCTCTCAACCACGACGATGTCGGGCTGGTACTCGAGAACGATTCCGCTGACCGAGTCGAAGATCTGCCGCAGCCGGTCCGCAAAACCCCCGTCCACACTCGCTACCGTTCCGCTAGCCACGTAGGCCGGCGTGTCGCCGCGGAAGTCGAGCACGCCGAAGCCGGTCAGGCGCGAGCCCGGGTCGATACCGAGTATGCGTTGCCTGTCGGTCAACTGCTTTCTTCGAGCTGTGCCAGGACATCTTCACTGATATCGGCGTTGCTGTAGACGTCCTGCACATCATCGAGATCCTCGAGCATTTCGAGCATCTTTACCATTGATCCTGCCTCCTTGACGTCGAGTGTCGCATTGGTCGATGCGCGCATTGTCACCTCGGCGCTCTCGGCATTTAGACCGGCTTTGCGCACCGCGTCACGCACTGTCTCGAACTCGCCGGGTTCGGTCAGAACCTCGATCGATCCATCCGCATCGACAATGACGTCTTCGGCTCCTGCCTCTATCGCCGCTTCCATGACGGCATTTTCATCACTGCCTGCCGGGAACATCAGCTGCCCCACCTGGTTGAACAGATAATTGACGGACCCGTCGGCGCCGAGGTTGCCGCCGAACTTGGTGAACGCGTGGCGCACGTCGGCGACCGTCCGATTCTTGTTGTCCGTCAGGCAGTGCACCATGACCGCCGTCCCTCCTGGTCCGTAGCCTTCGTAGCTGATCTCCTGGTAGTCGGCGCCCTCCGTTTCGCCCGCGCCCCGTTTGATGGCTCGCTCGATATTGTCCTTGGGCATGCTCTGCGACTTGGCTTTGTCGACAGCGAGGCGCAGCCTGGGATTGGCGTCCAGATCGCTGCCGCCCATCTTCGCTGCAATCGTGATCTCACGAATCAACTTCGTAAATAGCTTGCCGCGCTTCTTATCCTGGGCACCCTTGCGATGCTGGATATTCGCCCATTTGCTGTGACCTGCCATGCTGCCCTGCTTTTCGTGCCCAACGAAACTGCGCGTATGATAACGGGTATTACCGCAACAGGCACACCTGAGACTTCCCCCGAATGGCCGCGACAGACGTCGACAATATCAACGCAAGCAATGGCACGGATGACGTCGTCGGCGCCGTGCAGAGCTTTCTCGACAGTCTGCCGGAGCAGGACCGGCTGCAGGCCGCCATCGACGAGGGCCGTCAAATTGCCGAGATTGTTGCCCCGCTGGGGCTGCCGCAGGAACTCATTGCGGCGGTACATGTGTACCCGCTATACCGGGAAGATCTTCTTACACATAACTCGTTACAAAACAAGCCATTAAGTGATATATCTCGATTTGTTATAGGTCTTGAACAGCTTAACCAGTTCTCGTTGCCGGACAAATGGCAGCCGGGCGAGGCACTGGCCGTGCAGCAGTCCGAGGCGCTGCGAAAGATGCTGCTCGCCGTCGTTTCCGACGTACGGCTCGTGCTGGTGCGCATCGCCGAACAGCTGTTTCGACTCCGCCAGGCAAAAAAGGCCCCGCGGGAAGTCCAACAGGCCTTGGCTCTCGAAGCGCGCGAAATCTATGCCTCGCTCGCCAACCGGCTCGGAGTCTGGCAACTCAAATGGGAGCTCGAAGATTTTGCCTTCCGCTACCTCGAGCCCGATATCTACCTCGACATTGCGCGCGCGCTCAAGGAAAAGCGCACCGAACGTGAGGGCTTCCTCGACGATGTGCAGGACACGCTGAAGCGAGAGCTTAGCGAGCAAGGGATCGAAGCGACAATTTCGGGACGCCCGAAACACATCTACTCCATCTGGCGCAAGATGCAGCGCAAGGACCGCGGCATGGAGTCGCTGTACGACATTCGCGCCGTACGGATCCTGGTCAACGACGTTGGCGCGTGCTACGCCGCGCTCGGCGTGGTGCATAACCTGTGGTCCTATATTCCGGGTGAGTTTGACGACTACATTGCCAATCCGAAAGAAAACAACTACCAGTCACTGCACACCGCGGTCCTCGGCCCCGAGGGAAAGACCCTCGAGGTGCAGATTCGCACTCATGAAATGCATCGCCATGCGGAACTCGGTGTCGCGGCGCACTGGCGATACAAGGAGGGCGGCGGTGCGCCAGCGGCTTTCGACCAGAAGATCCAGTTCTTGCGGCAGCTGCTCGAGCCAACCGACGACGACGCCGACCTCATCGATCAGATTCGGGAACATTTCTTCGAGGATCGTGTGTATGCCGTGAGTCCAAAGGGTGACGTCGTGGAATTGCCCGCCGGTGCTACGCCGCTGGACTTTGCGTATCACGTGCACACCCAGGTAGGACACCGCTGCCGCGGCGCAAAAGTAAATGGACGTATCGTTCCCCTTACCTACCGCGTTCAGAGTGGCGACCAGGTCGAGATCATTACAGGCCGGCAGTCCAAGCCCAGCCGCGACTGGCTGAGCCCTAAACTAGGCTACCTGGCGGGCGCAAGAACGCGCGCCAAGGTTCGGAGCTGGTTTCGTCAGCAGGACCGCGACCAGCATCAGCGCCAGGGCCGCGAAATACTCGATCGTGAGCTTGCGCGTCTTGGCGTTCGCGACGTGGCGACGGACACCATCGCGAAACAGCTGAAACTCAAGGACACCGATACGCTTTGTGTGTCGCTGGGCGCGGGTGACCTGACGTCGGCCTCGATCGCAACGGCATTGCAGCATCTCCGCGGCACCGAATTGCCCGACCGCATTCGTTCCCGGCGCCCATCCAAACAAAAAGGCGGCAAACCCGATGCCGTCGCGGTCAGCGGGATCGGTGACCTGATGAGCAATTTCGCCCGCTGCTGCCGTCCCGTGCCGCCCGAGCCGATCGTCGGCTACATCACCCAGGGCCGTGGCGTCAGCATCCACCGCCAGGACTGCGGCAATTTCCTCGGACTGAATCGCCGCTATCCGGAACGCATCGTCGAAATCGGCTGGGGTCAGCAGGATGCGGGCGCTTACCCGGTCGATCTCACGCTGCATGCTTTTGATCGCAGCGGGCTGATCCGGGACATTACGTCGGTGCTCGCCGACGATCATGCCAACGTCATCGATTTGAAGAGCCACACCGACAAGAAATCCATGCAGGTGGTCATGGATATCAGCATTGAAATCAGTGATCTGCCAACGCTGAGTACGGCAATCACGCGACTCGAGCAGATTTCCAACGTCGTGTCGGTCAGGCGAAAAAGCTGATCAAATTCGACCGAAAAGCGCTGAATAACGATCCGCTGCGGCAGTCGTGACGTGAAGCGAACCCGATCGATCCGGGCTGATGCGACTCAGCTTTCTGCCAGCGCCTTGAAACGCTCCAACCCACGCTCGTAATCGCTACCGACCCATTTGTCCACCATCAGGCCCATGTAGTGGCCAGGCATATTGTCGAAGTTAGCGTCGAACGCCCAGGTCAGCCGGGTGCCACCGTCGCCCACGGCGACCATTTGTTGAACTCGCGATAGTCATTGACCAGTGAGAATACCTCGGCCGGATCGGTATTGACGACGATGCTGCGCTCGACGTGCTGCTCGGACGGCAGCAGCATGCCCCCGACCACGTACAAGACCGCCAGCGTGGCCGCTTTTCTCAAGAAAATCTCTAGGACTTTCAGGAAATTTCACCTACTTAACGGCAACCATAGAAGAATGATTAAGGTTTGAATCATTTGAGCGACCGCCGGTCGCGCATTTGAACTTGAACTCGCGTGATGACGTACCGTGTTTCTCTTCGTCGTCATTCACACTTCTTTATGCAACGAATTTCCTGACCTGTCGCTTCGCTGTTCGTGTCAGACGGCGGCCAGCCGACTGCTGATGTATTTGTACTCGGCGGCGATAAGACGCTTGCAGTCTGCAGCAACAAACTTAGCCAGCGTCTTGCCGACGAATACAAGACTGCAGTCGATGACCAGGCGCACCTGATTGACGCAGCCATCGTCTGCCGGTTTGAGCCTGAGCGTACCGCCAACGGTAACCGGTACATTCGCAATGTCGACGGTAAGATCGGCCTGAAATACTCCGCCGTTCAGGCTGTGCCACCGTTCCGACTGCTCCACGCTGTTCCATGGCTGCAGGAATCGAGACAGAATACCGGGGACGTCGGCGGGCAATTCACGCACGAACCTGACGATTGCGCCATCAGAATCTTTTTCGCAATCCAACACACGAATTTTCCGGGCGCCTAGTGCTCTTTGTTTTGCCTTGATCTCCGTCGCGTCGGTAAACATGGCGTACACGGCGATTGTGTCGTGCGAATAGCTGTGATTTGCGTTGATCTTCATCTGGTTGCCACGATCCCGGCGACCCCGCCGCCCGGTCGCGGTCGCCGAACATTAATCGATCTCCCAGTCCAGGGAGCCCTTCAAAGAGGAGTCTATCTGTGTGTCGAGGACCTCCGCCAACTGGCTTCGCGAAATATCCGGAGAGGCACGAAAAATGAATGCAACTCTCTCTTTCGCAGGATTTTTTTTCTCATTGATGATCCGACAGCCCTGCTCCTCCAGCAGTGCCCTGTACGCCAGCGCCGCCTCGGCGATTACCGCACGCGGGAGGGCCCTGACGTCGATACGATAGGTTACGCGGGCGTGGAGTATGTAGATCAAAACAAAGCCGAAAGCAGTCGCCAATACTGCAACATGCGGCAATTCCAGGCCGCTCGAGAGACCTATCAGTGTGACGAATATGACATTGCCGGTAAGGTGGGCCGAACGCAGCACGGTGCGAAAACGAATCAATCCCCCAATGCCGAAAAGCACGAATCCGATAACCAGGCCGTACTTGACAACCATGATGCCGATGAGGGCCCCGATAACGGCATACAGGATGAAGACCTTCGGTGCTTCCAGCTCCTCCAGCGTGTCCGCCGATCTCGTAAACCGGGGATGGTAAGCGATGATTGCGCCAAGTATTGTGGCCAGCGTCAGCGTCAGGAACGAATTGACCAGGAATTCGTAGTCAGTGAAGCCAGTCCAACCTTGTACCATCAACTCAGTCGTTTGTACTTCGAAGTCCGGCAATTGCTGAGACCATGCCTTCGACGAACTGAGCAGCAAGCTGCATGCGAGCCAGATTTTTTTCACGAGGCGACGATCCTTGCCAAAAGCCAAAATATACCGCAATGAAGAACAGCTAGCGGCCGGAAGTTGTGCAAAAGGCAGCCATCAGAATGATTGGCATTCAACGACTGTCATCGATCTTGGGCAGACAATAACACTCGATGCCCGTCTGCTGTTCAAAACATTTCTTGATGAAGGGGCCCGGGCACCCTGGCCCCGACTTCTCAAGGCGCTCCTTGATCAACTCCTCGCGCCGCTCGACCGCCGTCCAATCGCCGCTAACATTCGCTTCATCCTCGAGTTCCTCTAACGTCGGCCTCGATGAACAACTTGCGGCGACAAAAAATGTGATCAGAAATACAAACTTAATTCGACGTGCCATCGCGACATACCGTAGCACTGCGCCTATCGATTCGATCTCCGTGACATTGGGAGCGCCGGCTTCCGCTATTGCGTAGCTCCGCTCACCTGCTGCTTGCCTTTGACGATGTCCGTGGCAAGCGCCATCATCGAAGTCAGATCACCCAGGTTAGCGGGCACGACAAACGTATTGCCGGTTTTCGCCAGCTTCCCAAACTCGTTGATGTACTGCTCGGCAATGCGCAGTTGCATTGCTTCCGGACCACCTTGATCAATGACCGCATTTGCAACCCTGCGCAAACCCTCCGCCGTTGCGGTCGCCACCGCGAGGATTGCTTCGGCTTCACCCTGAGCCTCGTTTATCTGCTGCATTTTTACAGCCTCCGACTCCTTGATGACGCGCTGTTTCTCGCCCTCTGCCTCGTTAATCTTTGCGTCACGCACGCCTTCCGATGTCAGGATAACCGCACGCTTTTCGCGTTCTGCGCGCATTTGTTTTTCCATCGCACTTAGAACGTCACGAGGCGGATTAATATTCTTGATCTCGTACCGAAGCACCTTGACACCCCATGGATCGCTCGCTTTGTCGAGCTCGGCGACGACATTCTGATTGATGGTGCCACGTTCTTCGAAGGTCCGGTCCAGGTCGATCTTGCCGATTTCGCTACGCAAGGTCGTTTGTGCCAGCTGCGAGATTGCGAACATATAGTCTCCTATTCCATACGAAGCACGTCCCGGATCCAGCACCTGCATGTACAGGACGCCATCAACGCCGACCTGGACATTGTCTTTTGTTATACAAACTTGCTCGGCGATATCGGCCGCCTGCTCCTTGAGCGTATGTTTGTAGGCGATTCGCTCAAGAAACGGAATGAGAATGTGAAACCCGGCATTGAGCGTCTTGCTGTATTTACCGAGGCGCTCGACCACATACGCGTTTTGCTGTGGCACGACCACGGCCGTCTTGAGCAGGATGATGATCGCAACAATTGCGATCGCCAGTGAGACAATAAGCGAGTCCATAACTACGTCCTATGATTTCTATTGTGCTTCGATGCGTAAAGTCAGACCGTCGACCGCGACTATCGTCGCGCGTGCGCCGGCGGGTATCGGCGCTTCGCCGACATTGCGAACAGTCCATTTGGTGCCACGATATTCCAGGCGGACTTCCGCGCCCGGCTCGAGTCGCTCAGGTACGTCAACCGAGTTGCCGGACAACGTCTCCCGAAATCCAACGGCGCCACCGCGAATCTTCTCATACAGGCTTTTTCGGAATGTAAAAAAGGAGACCAGCGACAGCACCGCAAAAGCCAGCCACTGCCCCCATTCCGGCATTGTGATGCCGAGCAGCCCGGCCAAACCAACGAGTACGGCGGATATACCCACGAAAAGCAGATAGAACTGCGCATCGATTGCAAATAGTTCCGCACCCAAAATCACCGCGCCGAGAATCATCCAGCCCCACCAGGTCATCGTTCCGCTCCATTGCTTGCAGACGCCCACTATATCGCGAATTCGGTTACTATCCACTGCGCCGCCGGCGAAAAATAACGAGGGGAACGGCATGCAACAGATCGTTGACTGGCTTAACTCGATCATTTGGAGCAATGCTCTGATTTCATTGTGCCTCGGCGCGGGGCTGTTCTTTTCAATCCTCACGCGCTTCGTGCAGGTACGCCTGTTCAAAGAAATGATTCGTCTGCTGTTCTCGAGCAAAGAATCCGACCGCGGTATCTCGTCGTTCCAGGCCCTGTCGGTATCCCTTTCGGGTCGCGTAGGCACAGGCAACATCGCGGGTGTCGCTGCGGCCATCGGTTTTGGCGGCCCCGGCGCCGTATTCTGGATGTGGGTAGTTGCGTTCCTTGGTGCCTCTACGGCTTACATCGAGTCAGCCCTAGGCCAAATCTACAAAGAAGACGACGACGGACAGTATCGTGGCGGTCCGGCTTACTATATCGAGAAAGCGATGGGCCAGAAGTGGTATGCGTGGATTTTCGCTATAACGACGATCGTCGCGACGGGACTTTTGCTTCCGGGCGTGCAATCAAACAGCATCGGCAACGCTGCGGAACTGGCTTTCGGTGGCGAAACCATTGTCGATTTTCTTGGCGATAGCATCAGCGCGACGAAAATTACGACAGCGGTTATTGTTGTTTCGGTCCTCGGATTCATCATCTTCGGTGGCGTCAAGCGAATCGCCCACTTCACGCAGATTGTGGTGCCGTTCATGGCGCTCGGCTACATAGTCATGGCGCTGGGGATTATCATTTTGCACATCGGCCAGCTGCCCGACATCGTCGCATTGATATTCGCGGATGCATTCACGCCCATGGCCGGTGTCGGCGCTGCCATCGGATGGGGCGTAAAACGTGGCGTCTATTCGAACGAGGCCGGCCAGGGAACCGGCCCACATGCGGCTGCCGCGTCGGAAGTTGAACATCCGGCACAACAAGGCCTCGTGCAGGCATTCTCTGTCTACGTCGACACGCTCTTCGTTTGTTCTGCAACAGCGTTCATGATTCTCATAACCAATCAGTACTACGTATCGAACGTTGATGTCGTGGTCAGCGGCGGAATCCTGGGAACGGAAATCCAGGCCAACAGCCCGGCATTCACGCAGTATGCCCTCGAAAGTGTCCTCGGCGGTTTCGGCAAGACGTTTGTTGCGATCGCGCTGTTTTTCTTCGCCTTCACAACCTTGCTCGCGTACTACTACATTGCGGAAACGAACGTTGCCTACATACGGCGCACTATTCGATTTCCCGGCGAGATCGTTATTCTGAAGCTTGCGTTAATGACATCGGTGTTCTACGGGACGATTCGCTCCGCCGATCTGGCCTGGGCGCTTGGCGACGTTGGCGTTGGCATCATGGCCTGGCTGAACATCGTTGGTATATTGATCCTTTTCCTGATGGGCAGCCCGGCGCTAAAAGCCCTAAAGGATTACGAGAGGCAGCGCAACGCCGGAGTAACCGTGTACACCTTCAATCCCAGGGAGCTGGGCATCAAGAACGCGAGTTTTTGGGAATAAAGCTGACGGAGCAGTCGCTTATCTATTCGGGAAATTGAGCGCCCTTTTGTCCACGGCCAGCGCCGCTTCATGCACGGCCTCAGCCAGGCTTGGATGCGCATGAATAGTGCGCTGCAGATCCTCAGTGCTGGCAGAGAACTCGAGCGCCAGAACAGCTTCGGCGATCAGCTCTCCGGCCATCGGCCCAACGATGTGAACACCCAGGATCTCGTCGTCGTCCTTTGACGAGATGATCTTGACCATGCCGGACGTCTGCTCCATCGCTTTGGCACGACCACTGGCCATGAACGGAAAAGAGCCTGTCTTGTAGGGCTGCCCGCTGGCTTTCACTTCATCCTCGGTCTTGCCGGTCCACGCAATCTCCGGACTCGTGTAGAGTACGGATGGAATAACGTCGTAGTTCATTTCCGCGATTTCGCCGGCAATCAGGTCAGCCACCATGACTCCTTCTTCCGAGCCCTTGTGGGCGAGCATGGGTCCACGCACACAGTCACCTACGGCGTAGACACCTTTCACCCGCGTGCGGCACTCATCGTCAACCACGATGAATCCGCGTTCATCCAACTGGATGCCGGCGTCATCGGCGAACAGGTTATCCGTGTGCGGTCGGCGCCCGACGGCGACGATCAGTTTGTCGACATCCAGCGAATGCGTGCCATCCTTGTCCGCGTATTCGACCTTCACCCCTTTTTCCCCTGCCGTACCCTTGGCCACTTTTGCGCCGAGCTTGATATCGAGGCCCTGTTTACCGAAGTCCTGCAGGGCGACTTTGGCGACGTCTCGGTCGGCCATGAACAAAAAATCATCCATCGCTTCCAGTATCGTCACTTTTGAACCCAGCCTCGCCCAAACGCTGCCAAGTTCAAGCCCGATTACGCCAGCACCCACGACACCGAGCCGCGGCGGCACGGCCTCCAACTCGAGGGCGTCCCAGGAATCAATGATTTTATCGCCGTCAAAGGGCGCAATACGGAGATCAATCGGCGACGACCCGGATGCCAGAATGACGTGCTGCGCATCGATAACCTCGACATCGCCCGATACAGGTGTGAACTCGACTTTCTTGCCGGCCAAGAGCTTGCCATGCCCGACGAGACCTTCGACCTTATTGGCCTTGAACAGGCCCGCGATGCCGCCCGTCAGCTGCCGAACAATGCTCGCGCGACGCTTTTGCATTGTCCCGATATCCATGCTGACCTCACCGGTCTCGATGCCGTGTTTCTTAAATTCGTGCTGCGCGCGGTGATATAACTCCGACGACTCGAGCAGTGCTTTGGACGGAATACACCCGGCATTCAGACAGGTTCCACCGAAGGCGTTCTTGCCATCCTTGTTTTTCCACTCATCAATGCACGCTGCCGTCAGGCCATGCTGCGCCGCTCTGATCGCCGCAATATAGCCCGCCGGGCCGCCACCGATAACTACGACATCGTAACTTCTGCTCATTTGTCCTACTGATCCTGTGGGCGAGAATCGTTCAAACCTGCAGCAACTGGCGGCCCGGGTCTTCCAGTTGCTCCTTGATAGCGACGAGAAATTGCACAGAGTCCTTGCCGTCGACAATTCGATGGTCGTAGGTAAGTGCAAGGTACATCATGGGCCGGGCGACGATCTCTCCGTCGATGACCATCGCCCGTTGCTGAATGTTGTGCATGCCGAGGATAGCGCTTTGCGGCTGGTTCAGGATCGGTGTCGACATCATGGAACCGAAGATACCGCCGTTCGAAATGGTAAACGTGCCACCGGTTAGGTCTTCCATGCTGATCTTGCCGTCCTGGGCCTTTTTCGCCAGGTCATTTAGCGTTTTTTCGAACTCCGCAAAACTCATCTGGTCAACGTCCCGAATGACAGGCACCATGAGACCCCGCTCGCTCGAGACGGCAATTCCGATGTCGTAATAATTGTGGTAGACGATGTCGGTGCCTTCGACAGACGCATTCACCACCGGGAACCGTTTGAGCGCCTCAACCGATGCCTTGGCGAAAAACGACATGAAGCCAAGCCGCACGCCGTGTGTCTTCTCGAAGGTGTCACGGTATTTTGCGCGTAGCGCCATGACCTCTGTAAGGTCCACTTCGTTAAACGTAGTCAACATTGCAGCAGTGTGCTGCGCTTCGACCAATCGCTCTGCGATTCGAGCACGGAGGCGAGTCATGGGCACTCGCTGGTCTTTTCTTGCAAGCCCTACGGTGACGCTATCGTCGACCACGGCCGGCGCCGGATCCCCCGGAGTGACATCGCCACTGTCACCCGTCTTGAGGAATGCCATTACGTCCGCCTTGGTCAGACGCCCGTCTTTTCCGGTCCCCGTCACCATGGTTGCATCTAGATCGTGTTCTTCAAGCAGGCGACGCACGGCCGGGCTGGTTTTGACGGCGCCTTTGGCCTCTGTTGCCTCCGGCTCGGCCGGTTCTTCTTCGGCTGTTTCAGCAGCCGGCGCCGCTGCAACGGTCGCCTCCCCTTCTTCCAGCATAGCCAGCAGGTCGCCCGCCTTAACCGTGGCCCCGTCCTCTGCAATAATCTTGATGATCGTTCCTGACGTCGGAGCAGGAACTTCGAGAACAACTTTGTCGGTTTCGAGGTCCACCAGGTTCTCATCGCGCGTAACGGAATCGCCCACTTTTTTGTGCCAGCCAACCAGCGTTGCATCGGTCACAGATTCCGGCAACGGGGGCACCTTGATCTCGATCGTCATGTTGTTTTCCGTTTTGTTTTTTCAGGCTTGACCACTTTGCTCGCTTCGCTCTTAATGTCGAGCGCAGCTTCGACCAATGCCTGCTGTTGCTGCAAATGGATTTTGAAGATGCCGGAGGCCGGCGCCGCCGCACCAGGCCTGCCCGCATAATAAAGCTGTTGGTGCTTCTTCAGGGGCTCCTGCAGGCGATGCTTGATCTGGTACCACGCGCCCTGATTGAGCGGCTCTTCCTGGCACCAGATGACTTCCTTAACGTGCCCATATTGCTCGACAATGTCGGCATATTGCGAGATCGGAAACGGATACAACTGCTCTATTCTAGCGATCCCAATATCGTTGATCCCGTGTGCTTCGCGTGCCTCCAGCAAGTCGAAATATACTTTTCCGCTGCACAATACGAGGCGTCGCGTCTTTTTCGTCGCCACCACTTTTGTTTCGGGAATGATCAGTTCGAAACTTCCGTTCGACAAGTCAGTCAATGCCGATACCGACATCTTGTGTCGCAGCAAGCTCTTCGGGGTCATCACAATCAGTGGCTTGCGAAACGCGCGTACCTGCTGGCGCCTGAGCATGTGAAACATCTGCGCCGGCGTCGACGGAACGCAGACCTGGATATTATGTTCGGCACACAGCTGCAGGAAGCGTTCCAGTCGTGCCGACGAATGCTCGGGCCCTTGCCCTTCGTATCCATGCGGTAGAAACATGGTCAGTCCGCATAAACGTCCCCATTTCGCCTCACCTGAGCTTATGAACTGGTCTATGACAACCTGTGCACCGTTGACAAAGTCGCCGAACTGGCCTTCCCAGATGACCAGCGTGTTCGGCTCGGTACTTGCGTAGCCATATTCGAATCCGAGTACTGCTTCTTCCGATAATAATGAATCAATAACGCGAAACGCTTCGGGCCTGTCGACAACATTTGCCAACGGTGCGTATTCGCGATTATTAAGCTGGTTGTGAAGCACGGCATGGCGATGAAAAAACGTGCCACGACCGCTGTCCTGGCCGACCAGCCGAATACTGTGACCGTCGACAAGCAGTGAGGCATAGGCCATCGTCTCGGCAAATCCCCAGTCCATGTCCACTTCACCGTTCGCCATTCGCACCCGATCGTCCATGATGCGCTGTACGCGGCCGTGCGGGCGCAGATCCGGCGGAATCGCCGTAATCAGTTTGCCGAGGCGAGCAACGGTTTTCGGGCTAATCGTGGTATCGACAGGGGCATCCCACTCGGTATTCAGGTACGGCCTCCAGTCCACGGTATACGCATCACCGATCATACCGAGGGCAGACTTCGGCACCGGCTCACCACGATCGAGACGATCGCGATAGCTGTCCTGCAGCTCGGTCGCCGTCGTCGCGGAAATGACCTTTTGCTCTTCCAACCGCTTCGCATACAGCTCGCGGGTCGTCTTGTGCTCACGAATCCGGCTGTACATGATCGGCTGCGTCGCTGCGGGCTCGTCCGCCTCGTTGTGTCCGTGCCGCCGGTAACAGACCAGGTCGATGACGACGTCTTTCTTGAATTTCTCGCGATACTGCAAGGCAAGCCGCGTTACGAAAATGACTGCCTCGGGGTCATCGCCGTTAACGTGAAAGATCGGTGCCTCGATCATTTTCGCGACATCGCTGCAGTACTCGGTCGATCGGGCGTCGGACGGACGGCTGGTCGTGAAGCCGATCTGATTGTTGACGACGATGTGCACGGTACCGCCGGTGCGGAAGCCGTTCGTTTGTGACATTTGGAAGGTTTCCGGGACAACACCCTGCCCGGCGAACGCGGCGTCACCGTGGATCAGCACCGGCAGGACCTCCTGCCTTTCGGTGTCACCGCGCCGCTGCTGCCGTGCCCGCACCGAGCCTTCAACAACGGGATTGACAATCTCGAGATGAGAGGGATTGAATGCCAGTGCAATATGCACGTTACCGCCTGGCGTCTTCATGTCGGCGGAGAAGCCCTTGTGGTACTTAACGTCGCCGGAACCCCTCTGCTCCGCCGGATCGTGCTTGCCCTCGAATTCGTCGAACAGTTCCTCGGGCGACTTGCCCAGGATATTGACGAGAACGTTGATACGGCCGCGGTGCGCCATACCAATGACGATTTCCCGGATGCCGGACGCGCCGCCTTGCTGGATGAGATCGTCGAGCAACGGAATAAGGCTCTCACCGCCCTCGAGCGAGAAGCGCTTTTGCCCGACGTAGCGCGTATGGAGATAGCGCTCGATGCCCTCCGCGCTGGTCAGATGCTCCAGGATCCAGAGCCGCTCTTCGTCGGTCAGCGTACCGGACGCCATGCCCCGCTCGAAACGCTTGCGGAGCCACAGTCGTTCCCGCGCCCGCGAAATATGCGCGATTTCGACACCGATTTTCCCGCAGTAGAGTTTTTTCAGCAGCGACAGAATATCGCGTAGCGTCATGCGGTCGTCGCCGGTCCCAGCAAGGCCGCCGGTAAAGAACTCGGTATCCATGTCGGCTTCGGTCAGCCCGAGATAGTCCGACTTGAGCACCCCCGGCATGCGTCGATCCATCAACCCGAGCGGGTCGATATCCGCTACCTGGTGACCGCGAAGACTGTAAACCTGTATGAGGCGCGATACGGCCGCCTGTTTTTCGCCAGACGGCGCCGCTTTTCCGGGCCGGCGCGCCGACACGAGTCCCGCTTTGCGTCCGGTGCGGGCCTCCGCCAGCAGTTCTTCACGAATCGCCGAATGCACGATTTCGGCATCCGGATCACCCAGCGCCTCGAAATATTCCCGCCACCCGTCGGCGACGGAATCCGGGTTCTCGAGGTACTGCTCATAGAGCCTTTCGACGGCACTTGCGTTGCCACCAAATAACGGGGTCGACGCTAGCTGTTCCTTCAGGGAATTACTCATAATTTCAGAGGATTACGCAACATCCAGACGCAGGGGTCAAGTGGACCCGCGGGCGCTGATCAAGAAGGGCCGGTATTCTATCCCAAGCTCCCTCGGTAGGGAATTTAATTCCCGGCGCTACAGCAGCTGAAAAAGGTTGACCAATTCGTAGCAGACCAGGCAGGCGTATGCGCTGAAAAAAGCCGTGAGAAACAGCCCCGTCCTGAATCGATTCAGAAAATGCGATTTGGCAAGATACACGAGAACAAAAATACCTAACGCCGTCAGCGCAAGCTTGGTGCCGATAAAAAACTCGATGCTTCGGGTCATCGCAGCCTGCATGACGGGGTTGGCCTCGATCATGCCCCGCTCGATCAGCAGCATCGTGAGGAACGCATCAGCGCAAGAAAGGAGCATGGTTCCGACAGCGAGGAAGAACAACCAGGGATGATGTCGGTCAATAAATATTACTTCATTATCGGACTCACGCCTGTGCGCATGGCGCCGCGACAGAGCAAAGCCGTAAAGAACGGTCCGCCAGCTGAAATGACGTCGATCCTCGTCGGCACGCGAGTCTGTAATGACGGTGCTGATGCCTGTGCCCCCTATTTCTTCTATTTATTGCCTGGTGTCAAAGGTCCGTTGGCAACGCCAGACTTCCAGACCAAGCTTGCAGCCAATATAGAACAAAATCGGCGCCAGTGGCGAAAAAGTTTGCCCGCGAGCCTCAGTATTCTTCTCTCTTGCGCTCCCGCGAGCTTATTATGTAGAACCTGAGCTGCTTTCAGGGCGGTGCGCCGGATCCGGGCGTCGGATGATGTTAGAATCGGCGCGATAATTCCGTTGACCGTACGATAACGGGGATTGAAAGAGCGATGAAAAGCTATTCCGCGGTGTTACCCAACGGCGAGGCGATCGATTACGTTGATCGCAAACGCTGGTTGTGGCTTTTTTCGGTCGTGTATCCGCTGCAACCGTTCGTTGCAATCTGGTTGCATTTCAAAACGGGTAACGAGCTGTGGTTCTTGTTGCCGTTCGCCATCAACTACATTTTTGCGCCGTTGCTCGATTGGGCGATCGGCGAAGACCGCAACAATCCGCCCGAGGAAGTGGTCATTCAGCTCGATCAAGACCCGTATTATCGCCGGTTGACGTATTTGGTCGTGCCACTGCATCTCCTGGCGCTGATCGGATGCGTCTGGTACGCCGCCACCATGTCGATCAGCTGGTGGGCATTTGTCCTGATCGCGATTTTTGCGGGCCTGACGTCCGGGCTCGCGATAAACACCGCGCATGAACTCGGCCACAAGAACTCCAGGTTCGAAAAGCTCCTGGCTAAAATCGTGCTTGCGATCCCGGCCTACGGCCATTTCACGATCGAACATAACCGCGGGCACCACAGAGACGTGTCCACGCCGGCCGATCCGGCGAGCGCACGTATGGGCGAGAGCATTTACAGGTTCGCGCGACGCGAAATTCCCTCCGCGTTTCAGAGGGCGTGGCAAATAGAAAAGGAACGGCTGGAGCTGCGCGGCAAATCCGTCTGGCACCGAAGTAACGCGATCCTGCAGTCCTACGCTTTGACCGTGGTCCTCAGCGTATCGCTGATCTTACTGTTCGGCTGGACGGTCATTCCGTTCCTGCTGATCCACAACCTGTTCGCTTACTGGCAGCTCACCAGCGCCAATTACGTCGAGCACTATGGCTTACTGCGAGAGCGGGACGTCCGGGGCCGGTACGAACGCTGCCAGCCGCATCACTCGTGGAACAGCAACCACATATTGAGCAACCTCGTGTTGTTCCACCTCGAACGACATTCCGATCACCATGCCAATCCGCAGCGGCGCTACCAGTCCTTGCGGCATTTTGAGGACCTGCCGTCGCTGCCCAACGGATACTTCGGCATGTACGTCCTGGCCTACATCCCATGGCTTTGGTTTTACGTCATGGACAAGCGCCTCATGGCGTTGCCGCATGTCCGGGGTGATCTCGATAGGGTAAACGTCGATCCGGACGCGCGTGCGGCCATATTTCTGAAGTGGGGCCGCGACAAGATGGTCGAACCGACCATCACGAACATTCCGGGCCTCTGAATGCGGCGGGCATTTCTCCCGAAATCACCCTGTTTTACTGAACGGACGCGAACCATGCCGCAGCTACGATAGCTGCAAATGCAATCCAAACGTCCCGCTACGAAGTATGCGTTCGCCGTCATGGCAGCTGTCACAGCCGCTCTGTTCGGGCGATCCTGGCTGCAGATGAGATTGCTGGAAGACGGACTGCAGCGGGAATACGCAGCCGACCTCTCCTACCTCGTCTTCCCCCCGATCTTCCTGTTATTGGCACTGCCGATTTTCTACGAGGACAGGGCGTTTCTGGTCCGGCAGTTTCGGCCGAGAGACCTGTCGCTATCGATCGTCTGGCGTGCCGTCGCTATCGGCTTCCTTGTCAGGGTTCTGTGGTGGGCGGCACTCGTTGCCGGCATCGCATTCGGCGTATTTCAGAACGACAACCCTCGGGCGGTAGTAGGACCCCTGTTTTCGTTCCAATGCCCGCCGGCCAGCGTCATGGTACTCGGCTTCCTGGTCATGGCCGTCCTGGTGCCGATCTTTGAAGAGCTGAGCCATCGCGCGTACGTGCAGTCGGCGATGCAACGGCACGGGCCGTTTATTGCAATTGCTGCTTCGGCCGGCGTTTTTGCTGTCTTTCATCCGCCGTCGAGCTGGCTCTTCACGTTTCTAGCGGGCGTCATCTTCGGCATCCAGTACTGGAACTCCGGAACCCTTTGGCCATCGTTGATTACTCATGCGACGATCAACGGCCTTATCCAGATCGACTGGCGCTGCCTGCACGGCATCTGGAACCCACCCGTATCCGAACTGCCGCTTTTGCGGACCGGCATCGTGGCCACGTCCATCCTGCTATTCGCCTCGATCTCGATCGTCACCCTGACCGTCAACACGAGAAAGTGCCGCGACGCAGCAACGCCGCGGCACTGAACGCGTCACAAAGCGTTTGCGACACGTTCGATAATGTGGGAAGCCGCCTCCACAACGCCTTCATACATGCTGATCAGGTCATTGCCGACGGACTCCGGGTCCTTGACGCCGGCGTACTCATTGCCGTCGTCCTCGGATGTACATTCATCGGCGCCACCTGAAACAAAGTCGATTTCGCTCATCGTTAACTCACGCATTTTCAATCTCCTTATTTGAATGCCTGTTTAATGCCGCGCTTCCTGCGCACTTCCAAACTAACCCTGCCGAAACACGTGGGCCGCCCACAAAACCCGGCAGACCAGGCAGATTTGACATAAATCGGCAGGATTCACGGAGCTGTGATGCATCGCACAGTCAGGTCCGAGACACCCATATAGGCTTGGCTCTGTTAGTTCTTGAGGGCTGGAGTCACGATGAAAACCACCTTTATAAAAGCGACGCTCGCCATATTCGCTTTGGCCGCCTTCGGTACTGCCAGCGCCGATTTTGGCATTGGTCTCAAGGCGGGCACGCTTGGGCTCGGTGTCGAAGGACGCTGGAGCATGTTGCCATGGCTTGACGTGCGCGTCGGCGCCAACAGTTTCGACTACGACGACGACGGCTCACAGGCCGGCATCAACTATGATGCAACGTTCGCACTGGATACCTTTTACGCCACCGGTAATTTCCGGTTTCCCCTGAGTCCGTTCCGGGTGACCGCCGGTGCGTTTTCCAACGGCAACGAATTTCGCATGGCGAGCAAGGATACCGGCGGCGCGAATTTCGATATCGGCGGCAGCACTTTCAGCCCCGCTGACGTCGGGTCCCTGCAAAGCGTCACTTCATTCGACAGCACGTCACCTTATCTCGGCGTCGGATACGACTTCGAAATTCTCGGCAAGGTAGGACTGAATTTCGATTTCGGCGTGCTCTGGCAGGGCGACCCGTCGGTCAGCCTTGAAGCAGACGGATTTGCGGCAGGTTCCCAGGTCTTCCAGGACGCACTCGAGGCCGAGCGCGTGGAACTTGAAGATGAAATGAGCGACTTCAAAGCCTGGCCCGTTGTTTCCGTCGCGTTTATCTATAACTTCTAGGCCACTTTAGAGCCAAGGCCCGGCAATCCGATCCGGGCGTCTCGCCTACTGCTGGCGTGACGCGGCTGCAGCGGCCCTGTGGCTCAGCAATGGATCCTTGCGCACAAGCACCAGCGCAATGCAGATCGCGATCAGGATCGGAATCGGAATCAGCATCAGCGTGCTCCAGCCGAAGTAATGCATGACGGTACCCGCAAGCAAAGAAGCCGTCGCCGATACTCCGAACACGAGGAATTCATTGACGGCCTGCGCGCGAAATCGTTCTTTCATGGAATAGGTATAGGTAAGCAGCGTGGTGCCGCCTACAAAGAGAAAATTCCAGCCGACTCCAAGCATCACGAGGGCCCACCAGTAGTGCATGACGCTGTGTCCCTGCAGTCCGATGATCGATGTCGCCAGCAGACCGAACGCGCCGACCAACATCAGGCGAGTGACACCCACTTTTTCAATAAGAAAGCCGGCTACCAGCGATGGCACGTACATACCCAATACGTGCGCGCGTATCACTGACGCTGTCTGTTCAATAGAGTAGCCATCATTGATGTGCATACTTAGCGGCGTCGCCGTCATGATGAGTGTCATCAGGCCGTAGCCGACCGTGCCACCAAGGACAGCGACAATGAAGACCGGCTGGCGGACAATCTCACCCAATGGTCGCTGCTCGCGCGGCTCGTCGTGCCCGGCGCCTTCCGACGTTGCCTCCATGAACATAAACAGGCCTGCCTGCAGGACAAACAGCGCGCTGAGCGCAAACATGGTGCCGGTATAAGGAGTCGATACGAACCACGACTGGCCCGCGGTGGCCAGCGCCGGCCCAATGAACGCACCGCCGATCGAGCCGATCAAGACGAAAGATACGGCACGTGCCACGTATCTGGGCGGCACACTCTCGGCCGCCGCGTAGCGGTACTGCTGCGTAAACGCCATATTCACGCCAAACATCATCGCCGCAATGATGAACAACAGGAAACTGGATTGCTTGAGTGCAACGACTGCAACCAGCACGGCGGTTGCCGCGCAAACGGAGGACATTGCAAATCCCCGGCGTCGCCCCAACCTGCGCATCAGCATAGTTGCCGGAACGGTAGTCGCAGCGATTGCGACAACCATCATCGAAAGCGGCAGGGTCGCGAGCGCCTTGTTCGTACTCAGCGTTGAGCCGATGATGCCACCAAGCGTCACCATTACGATCGAGCCCGTCGCCGAAATCAGCTGGCAAACAACGAGAATTGCGAGATTACGAACGTGCATTGGGCTGCCAATCCAGCCGGCGAATTGCGCATTCTCACATATTCGTTGCCGGTGCGCCGCGCTACAATGGCAGTGTCGTGGACGTTCTCGATATATCACACGAGCTCAGCATCCCTCTGTCGGAAATCGACATGACGGCGGTCCGTGCTCAGGGCGCGGGAGGACAAAACGTCAACAAGGTCGCGACCGCTATTCATCTGCGCTTCGATATCCGCAGCAGCGCGGCACTGCCGCAGAGACTGAAAAAGAAACTACTCGCACTGAATGATCAACGTATCAATTCGGATGGCGTACTGATTATCAAATCACAGCAATACCGCAGCCAGGATCGCAACCGACAGGATGCACTTCGACGGCTTGCCGATCTGTTGCGCGATTCGATGGAAAAACGCAAACCGCGTATCCCGACAAGGCCCGGCAAGAAAGTGAAACAAAAAAGACTGGACGCCAAGAGTCGCCGCAGCGCGATCAAGAAAGCGCGTGGCAAGGTGATCGACGATTAATTCCGTTTACAGGTCGCTTTCTGTCCGTCGAACGTGCAGCCGGTGTTCTGCCAGTAGTCGACAACCCCCAGCCGCTCCAGCAACGGCATGAATTCCGGATGCTGACGCAGGGGTTGAAATTCTGGCGTAAACAGCAGGTCCATCGCGAAAATTTCGCCCGGTTCTTCCAGCCGGCGCGCCACGGCCAGCGCGCCGTCGATATCACCAAGGATAACTCGCGCGGTTACCTCGGCGTCCGGCACGAGTGTGCCCTCGCCCGACGCCTGATCCAGGGCCTGCAGCGCCCTCCCCCGCAGCGCGCGATCCGTAAAGGCCGCGAAAACAGGTTCTATCCAGTCCGTACTGGCGCCCGCCGCGCTAACGGCCGTCATTGCCATCTGCTCCGCCTCCTGAACGCGTCTGTCCCGGACGAGCAGCAGCACGTAAGGGAGGACCTGCTCGGTCAGGCCTGTCGCACCGAGGCTCTCCGCCCGCCGAAAATAGTCGTACGCCTGTTCCGAATTCCCCAGCCAAGTATGCGCAATCGCGACCCGGCTGTTGATGACACCGTTGTCGGGGTCGATTGCCTCGGCGGCGAGCGCCTGCGCGAGCGCATCGTCGAGACGGCCCACGCTGGCAAGCATGCGCGAGTACCAGTTGAACGCGGTCGAATCTACAACCCTGGCTGAAATTGCGCGACGATAGGCAGCCTCCGATTCCGACCATTTCTTTTGCTGATGCAGGGCCGAACCGTAAATGGCGCCGGCAGCGTCGCCGATACTGCTGTCAACGGCCATACCTTTCTCAACCGTCTGTATGGCGGCGCGGTCTGTTTCTTCAACGGGCAAATCACGATAGTACGGCAGCAACGCATAAGCTGTGGCCAGCGACAGGTACGCCGGTCCGAAGTTTTCATCCAGTCCCACCGATTCCTGGAACAGTGCAATTGCTCTCTCAAGGTTGTCCGCCTCACCCCGATGCTCTAGCGCGTACATGCCGCGCATGTACCGGTTGTACGCGTCGGAATTCGGGGTATAGGCTTTGGTCTGCGGCAGCTGCTGTGCGGATCCAATCAGCTCACTGCGTACGGCTACGGCCAGCCGCTCCTGCAGCGCAAATATTCCTTCCAGGTCGCCCTCGACCTCGCCGGATCCGATCGTGACATTGTCATCGCCCCTGGTGAGAAGGTACGTGACTTTTAGGGTTGAACCCTCGAGCTGCACCGTGCCCGACAATACGCTGTCCACATCGAGCCGTTTGGCTATTCGCGATGGCTCCTCGTCGTAACGAACGCGCGTATTCTTGATCGCAAGTTCCGGGATTTCCGAAAGTCGCCGTGCAAGGACGTCCTTGACCCCATCGACTATAAACTGATTGCCGGGATCGCCGCTTAAATTGTCGATAGGCAACAGGGCTATCGAGTGGATACCGGAATTTGAATCGATCGATCGCATCGTCAGGGCAATGGTTGCCACGAAGCCCAATGCCATCACCCCCGCGACAACTTTCCACAGACGCAGGCCCGCGCTCGACCGCCGTGGAATTTCCGCTGGCGATTTTCCAGGTGGCTTGTGCCTTTTGACCGGCTTCATGAGGCGGTAGCCCCGCCGCTGCAATGTCTCGATGTACTGGTGCGGGCGGTGCCGATCGTCGAGATGGCCGCGCAGCTGCGACAGGCATCGATTAATGGGCTCGTCGCTGGTCGGACGACCACCCCAAACGTCGTTGACAAGATCGTCACGAGTCACCAGGTTGCCGTCGCGACGCGCCAGCGAGATCAGGACCTCAAAGACCTTGGGTTCCGGGCGCTCTTCCTGTTTTCCCCGGCGCAGGACGCCGTGCCCGGGCAAGACCTCCCACTCCCCTATCGTGAATCCCTCGAAGAGATCTTCTTTCGTCAGCATGAAGTCGACTGTATCCGGAAACCGGGCTTGATACGCATATGTTACCTTGGTAATATGGTAACACCTAAACGAGGTGCTCCATCATGCCAACAACGCTAGTAAAACGCACGCAAACCGGTGTGCGCATCGAATCCTCTTTGCTCAAAGTACTCAAGGGTCTTGCCGAATACACCGACCTGACTCTTGGTGACCTGCTCGAGGGCATCGTTCTGCATGCCTTCGAAGGCAAGTCGCCCTTCTCGTCGGAAACACGGGCAGTCATAGAAAGGCTAAAGGACGTCTACGGCTGCCAGTTGGCGGCGAGCGATAGCCACCGTCTCATCGAAAGTGAATCATGAAGCGACATTGAGCCCGTATTGCCTCGGACCCAGCGGCTTCATTAGAACAGCCCTTCGATTTGGCCCTGGTCGTTGACGCGAATGGCGTTCGCGGCCGGGACTCGCGGCAATCCCGGCATCGTCATGATCTCACCGCACACCACGACCAGGAATTCGGCGCCGGCGGCAAGCCTGATTTCCCGAATCGGCACGTGGTGCCCGGACGGCGCACCCAAAAGGTTCGGGTCGGTCGAAAAACTGAACTGCGTCTTGGCCATACAGATCGGGTACCTGCCCCGACCTTCGCTCTGCAGTCTCGCAAACTCCGCACGCACTTTCTTGTCCGCGATGATGTCGTCGGCGCCATAGATTTCCTTCGCGATCGTGGCGGTCTTGTCCCACAGCGACTGGTCGTCGTCGTACAGCGTGCGAAACTGCGCAGCAGCGCTTTCGCAAAGCTCAGAGACGTGCTCGGCCAGTTCGACGGCACCGGCACCACCGTCCGCCCAATGGGTGCAGATGATGGCACGCACGCCGTACTTGCCGCAAAAATCGTGAACAATCTGAATTTCCGCATCGGTATCGGCCGTGTAGCGATTGACAGCGACCGTTATCGGAACGCCAAACTTGCCGAGGTTGCGAATATGACGCGCGAGGTTTTTGCAGCCAATTTGCAGTGCTTCGGCGTTTTCGGCGGCGAGGTCCGTCTTCGCCACACCGCCCTGCATCTTGAGTGCCTTGATTGTTGCAACCAGCACGACGGCGTCGGGCGAAAGGCGTGCTTTGCGGCACTTGATGTTAAAGAATTTCTCGGCGCCGAGGTCGGCGCCGAATCCAGCTTCCGTCACCACGTAATCGGCAAGTTTTAAAGCCGTCGTTGTCGCGATGACAGAATTGCAGCCGTGCGCAATGTTTGCGAACGGGCCACCGTGCATCAGCGCGGGATTGTTCTCCATGGTCTGTACGAGATTTGGCTGGAAGGCGTCGCGCAGCAGCGCCGTCATGGCTCCCTGTGCGTTGAGCTCCCGAACAGTAACCGGCTCGTTGACGCGGGTGTAACCGAGCACAATATTACCCAACCTGTTTTCCAGGTCCTTGAGGTCCGTCGCCAGGCAAAAAATCGCCATGATTTCCGATGCGACTGTAATGTCGAATCCCGCTTCGCGAACAACGCCATTGTGATACCCGCCGAGACCGGAGGTTATGGATCTGAGTACCCGGTCGTTCATGTCTACCACGCGCCGCCAGGTAACGCGCCGGGGATCGATATCCAGCTCGTTGTCCCAATGCATATGGTTATCGATCATCGCGGCCAGAAGGTTGTTGGCGGCACCAATCGCGTGAAAGTCGCCGGTGAAGTGCAGGTTGATGTCGGCCATCGGAACAACCTGGGCATAGCCGCCGCCGGCGGCGCCGCCTTTCATGCCGAAACAGGGGCCGAGACTCGGCTCGCGGAGGCATATGATCGCATTCTTGCCGAGCTTGTTGAGCGCATCCCCCAGACCGACAGTCGTCGTCGTCTTGCCCTCACCCGCCGGCGTCGGTGATACCGCTGTAACCAGGACCAGTTTTCCATCCTGAGACTGGCTCTGTGCGTTAATGAAATTTGCGCTGATTTTCGCTTTATCATGACCGTAGGGGATGAGCGCGTCTGCCGGAATGCCAATCTTCCTGGCGATCTCCTGGATCGGCCTGACTTTCGCCGACCGGGCAATTTCAATGTCGCTTTTTACGGTCACAGTTCGTCCTCTTGGCTACGCTATCCGGGTCGCTGCGAATTCTATAGCAAACCCCCCTGCGGGGGGCTGTCCGGGGGTCGTGGATTGTCCCTATGCAGCGGCCCTGCCTGCGTAGTGATACCTGGATCACGAACGTGTCGATCCAATCGACCTATACTGCAATCCTGTCGAAAAATAATCGGAATTTCGACATATTATGGAAAGAGGTCGACGCCATCGACACACGGCGAAAATATGTCGATAAAATGCTTTTATTTCGACATATTCTAGCGATATGTCGATTTCATCGCCAGGAAGCCCAGCAGCGAGATTAGTTATAAGTGACTGATTTTAATCCATCTTTGCCCTACAACGAGCTCCCGGAGCTGCCCCCGCCTGCGGATCGTATTGAATCGACAGCCATACTGAAACGCTGCATCAACGCCCGCGTGTCCCTGGCGGAGCTGAAGCAGGCGGCCGAGCTCATTCCGAATTCCGCGGTACTGGTCAACGCCCTGCCGTTGCTCGAAGCCAGGGCGAGCTCGGAGATCGAGAACATCGTCACGACCACCGACAAACTGTTCGAATTCGCCGATATTGCCGAAGACCGCGCCGACGCCGCGACCAAGGAGGCCTTGCGCTACCGCACAGCCCTCTATGAGGGCACCAAGATGGTTCAGCGCGGCATGCTGACTACCGACATGGCGATACAGATTTGCAGCACGGTAAAGGGAATGGAGCTCGACATTCGTGCGGAAACCGGCACGACGCTGAAAAGTCGCCTGTCGGGAGAGGTTGTTTACACGCCCCCGGTCGGCCAAAAGCTGCTGATTCGGAAACTGGATAACTGGGCGGAGTTCATGCATCGAAGCACCGAATTCGATCCGCTCGTCCGCATGGCGGTTCAGCACTACCAGTTCGAAGCGATCCACCCGTTCGCCGACGGCAACGGCCGTACAGGCCGCATTCTGAATATCCTTTTTCTGGTGCAGCTCGGACTACTCGACTCACCGATTCTTTACCTGAGCCGCTACATCATCCAGAACAAAGCCGCGTACTACCGATTATTGCAAAAGGTTACGACGGACCAGGACTGGGCCGCGTGGATCATGTTTGTGCTCGAGGGTGTCGAAGAAACCTGTACATGGACCACCGACAAGATCAAGTCGATCCGCGAACTCATGGATCACACGGCTAAGTACGTCCAGACACAGCTACCGAAGATCTATTCCCGGGAATTCGTCGAACTCCTGTTCCGACAACCTTACTGTCGCATAGGTAATCTCGTCGATGCCGGAATCGCGAAACGACAAACGGCGTCCATGTACCTGAAACGGCTGTGCGAAATCGGCGTGCTTCGGGAAGTCAAATCCGGGCGAGAGAATATTTTCGTGCACCCCAAATACATCGAGCTACTAACCGGCGAGGAAAACGTCTGGGTTTATTATTCCGAAGGCGACGACAAACGCAACAGACGATCTCAGGATAGTGGCTAGAACGGATTAACCTGCCCGCGTCGATTGCCATTCGCGTTTCTCGAGTCATAGAATCGATCGACCAGTCCTCGGAGTAATATTTTGACGATTAACAGGAGCCGGTTGTTCCAGGCCTTCAAGTACACGGTCTACGTGCTGTTGGTGATGAATATCTACTGGTTCTACGCCGAGGAATCGTCGGCGGCCGCGCTGCAGTTTGCCAACGGCATCGATTTCACCGACCTCATCGAGGCATACTCGGCCACGATCGACACGGCGGCCTGGGTCGTCCTGCTGCTCATGTTCGAGCTGGAAACCTATGTACTTGATGATGAGCAGTTTACGAAAGGCGTTACCCGGAACCTGCATGGCCTGCGCGTATTGTGTTACGCATTTATTGTGTATGCGTTTTACGGGTATATCGCGAACCTGACGTTTCACTATGAAACAACGATGCTTCCAGGCGTTACAGACGTTTGCGCGCTGCTGGCCGATCGGTGGTCCTGGGCCGTGACTCTGGATGAGTATGTGGAACTGACCGCCGCCAATTGTGCCGCCGTTTCTGACGCGTCAGTTTTTTACCGGTTCAGAGACATGATGGCCGTCGTTGATGCCGAGGGACTGACGAACATTCGCTACCTCGCCTGGGTAGACGTTATCAACGCCGGAGTCTGGCTGCTCGTCGTGATGTTGCTCGAGACCGACGTGCGCCTGCAGGAAAAAGACCGATTCGAAGGACTGGCGCTCCGCCTAAGCACGATAGCCAAGTTCGTGCTGTATTCCCTGCTGCTCCTGGCAGCCATCTACTGGGGCCTGAAAGGTGACTTCGTCGACTTCTGGGATGCCTTCCTGTGGCTCGTCGCCTTCGTTTTTATCGAGCTCAACGTGTTCGAGTGGCGCCAGGAAGAACATCAGGCTCTGGAAGCAGAAGCTATTGCAGAAAAGTGATTTTTCAATGGCTTAGCCACGATTCCGTTGTTCTGGGGGCACGAATCACGTAATGGTCAGCTAAGCATCAGGGCATGCTCATGTCATTCGAGTCGTGTTCGGCGACGATTCAATCTCACCCAATCAACCAGGGGACTGAGAAAATGACCTACGAAGAACAAAGACCCGAACTTGATCCTGCAACGATAATCCTCGGCCTTGGCTACGCAGCCAGCCTCTTAGTCACGATCGGCTGGGTGGCAACACTCATTCTTTGATCATTGAATGATTTCGAGCGTTGGATCGGCAGCGGCCCGCAGCGCAAGGGTCTCATCCTGGACTTTCAGCCGATGCAGCTCGAGTTTCTTACTCAGGAGTATTAGATACGGGTGCCAGCGATCCTCCTCGTTGCGCCGGTAGTAGCCCGACACCGCCCAGCCAGGCGCTTGGGCAAAGACATAAACCTTGCCGACTTTGCGATCGGGGGCCAGGGGATCGACGATCTCGAGCGAATCAGATTCAAGCTTCGCCGCAAGCCGCGAACGCGCAATCTGCACGACCTGCTCTTCGCGGGCCCGCTGCATACGAGGATTCGGGTCGGTAATCCATTTGTACGAAAGAACCGCCGCTGCAAGCCCTACTACTAGAGCGAACATGACGCGGCCGATTCGATGATTCATACCTACTCAATCCCGATGATCTTGTGCGTCTGCAAACTCAGCTTCCACTGAGGATGCCGCAGACAGTAGTCAATCGCATGCCGTGTATTCGCTTCGCGTTCCGGACTATCGAGCGGCTGCAGGAAGAAATGACGGAAACTCATGTGCGCGAACGAATCAGGCTGCGCCTCTGGTTCTACCTGCGGATAAACGAGTTTCAGCTCGTCGCCCGAGGTCTGCAGCACAGGCGCACGGCCTTTTGGGCTGATGCACAGCCAGTCGACGCCGGCAGGCGCGACCAAGGTGCCGTTGCTCTCGACGCCGATCTCGAAACCCGCGCTATGCAGCGCATCGATTAACGTATCGTCCAGCTGCAGCAGCGGTTCGCCGCCTGTGCAGACCACGTACGGCGTTGGGGATGATGCCGCTTGCGGCCACGCACGTCGAACGGCCGCCGCGAGCTCACCGGCCGTCTCGAATTTGCCGCCTCCCGGCCCGTCCGTACCGACAAAGTCCGTGTCACAAAACCGGCATACGGCTTCTGCGCGGTGCGCCTCCCGGCCCGACCAGAGATTACAGCCCGCAAAACGAAGGAACACGGCCGGGCGACCAGCCTGTGCACCCTCGCCCTGCAAGGTGTAATAGATTTCCTTCACCGAATACGTCATTGCGTTTTCAGCAGCGGATCTTCTATTCCCGCTTCGGCAAAGCCCTTGGCCCGCAGTTCGCATGCAGGACATTCACCGCAGGGCGGACGCTTTCCGTTATAACAAGTGTGCGTAAGGGCCAAAGCAGGAAGAGCGCCAAGCTGCACGGCCAATTCAACCGTTTCTTTCTTCGACAAATGCATCAACGGCGTGTGAATGCTAACAGTGCTTTCCATGCCGGCCCGCAGCGTTTGCTGCAGCGCACGGATCGTCCCCTCGCGACAATCCGGATAGCCGCTGTAGTCCGTCTGGGCGACACCCGTCACGAGGTGATCGATCCCGCGCTGGTAAGCGTAGGCGGCTGCCAACGTCAGGAACACGAGGTTTCGCCCGGGCACGAATGTATTCGGCAGGCCGCCTTGAGCGGAGATCTGGCTATCGACAGCGATACGCCTGTCGGTCAGCGCGTCACCGCCCAGGGATGCAAACGTATTGATGGGCAGGCACGCATTGCTGACCGAAGCGTGCTTCGCAATGCGAGCCGCGCACTCCAATTCGATTTTATGGCGTTGGCCATAGTCGAATGAAATGGTCGAGACATTTGCTGCCCCGAATCGGTCAATCGCCCAGTACAGGCAGGTCGTCGAATCCTGCCCCCCGGACAGCACAACCAGCGCCATTTCATCGCTTGTTGTCTGACTATTTGCCACTATCCGTCCGTCTGGTTCTGCAGGTCGTCGTCGAGTTCACTCCATTCCGGTCGCCGCCATTCGACCAGGTATTCTGCCGTCAGTTCCTCGGAGACGAGCATGAGTTTTTCGGCCATGGCCTTGTCATGCATGTGGCCTGTTCCCCGTATGGTAACCGCATTACAGTCTTCGAAATAATGGCCGCTGGTAGATCGCAGCAGGTCACTGCTTGCCACGTAGCAACTTGTCGCGGCGCCTTCTTCTATGGTCTTGCCGCTTAGTTTTGTCAGCAGTTCGAAACCGAAACGCGTCAGCGGGTTGAGGTTGCGGTCGATGTCCGTATTGATGACGCCCGGATGCAGCGAATTGCATGTTATCCGGGTGCCGCGCAGCATCTCGGCCAGCTGCAGCGAAAACAGGACATTGGCCAGCTTGGACTGACCGTAGGCCGCCGAATCACTGTAGCTGCGCGCCATGCCAAGATCATCGAAGCCGATGCCTCCGGCCGGTGCCCCGCGATAAGCGGCGCGGCTGGCGACAACCACGATTCGTCCCTGCCGAGCCGGCAACAGGCGCTCCAGCAAGCGATTGACCAGCACGAAATGACCGAGGTGGTTCACAACGAAGTGCTTTTCGATGCCATTGACGAGCTGGCGTTCATTGCCGCCGCCCCGATAGCCGGCGTTGCAAACGAGGATATCGATCGGGGATTTCTGTGAACGTATCGACTCCGCGCACGCGACGACGGAATCGAAACTCGATAGTTCAAGCTGCACAGCCGTCGTGACGCCCGTTACGCGGCCGCAGGCCGCTTCGGCCTTTTCGAGCGAGCGGCTGGTGCCGACAACATGGGCACCGCGTTTCGCCAGTACGCGCATGGTCTCGAAACCGATCCCGGACGTGCAGCCGGTTACGACCGCAAGCTTGCCGGCGAGGTCGACACCTTCTGTCACCTCCTCAGCCGTCGAGTCTGCGCCGAACGGGCTGCGCGGAACATTTGCCACAGCAACCTTCTCGACACCGCTACACGCCGAAATCTGAGGAACGGTCACGGCCGCTCCGGCGAGCGCCAGGAACCGTCTGCGGCTAATTGTCATCGGTATCGCCAAACAAAGCAGCAAGATTATCTCGCGCAGCGTCCGCGTCGGATTTCCATTTCGGGTCGAACGCGGATTCCGACGGCTTGAACCAGTCGCAAAAGTTCACGCGCTCCTTTTCCGTAACGTCCTCTGCACCATCTTCGCGACATTGCCGTGGCACAGCGGGATCGAAATACACGCACATTTTACAGACATGCAGATCTGCGCTGCAGCCCGGGCATTGATCCCGCCGAGAAAACGGCAGCGACAGCGCGCCAAGCGAGGCGCCGCAGCGATAACAGGCAACATTATGAGACATGCCGTTTCCCGGCTCGTTGGGAAATCGCAGTATAACTTCTTAGTCCTGCTGGCTCGGCACAAACTCGTTCATCACGGCTTGCTTGAGGATATCCGGCGGCAACATACCCTGTGCCAGGATAAAGTCGTGATACGCCTTCTGGTCGAACCGATCGCGTAACTTCAGCTCCGTCTGCGCGCGCAGCGCCTGCATCTTGCTGTAGCCATAGTAGTAGGCCGTCGCCTGACCGGGCATCCGATAGGTATAGCGTTCCACTTCGTTCTGTGCCCACGCGTCGCCGATTGAAATATCGTTTACGATCAGGCTCTTGGCTTCTTCCGGCGTGATCAAACCCAGGTTGAGCATGGGATCGAGAAACATACGCGCCGCGCGCATCAAGCGATATTGCAGACTGATCAACTGACCCTCGAGCGGCAGGTACGGTCGCACGATGGCTTCGGCATACAGGCCCCATCCTTCGACGTTGGCGCTGTTGAATGCAAATATTGCGCGAGCGATCGATACACCTGATTCAATAATGCTCGAAAACTGCATTTCATGACCCGGCCGAGCCTCGTGCGCCGTCAGCGTCCAGGCACCGGCCTCGTAGGTATCGTCCGTTTGCTGCCAGCTGCCGTCATCGTTCTGTACCAGCAGCGGGATCACGAACGACGGATACTCCCCGGTATTGCCGAGCAGACGCGGAACGTCCAGGTGGGGCGCCGGTTGCGCCGCTGTTTCCGCGGCCGACGCGATACGGATGCCGGCGTCACGTTCCGGCAGCGTGACGATCTGCTCGCGAACGATAGTCTCTTCGATATCCCGCAGTACCGCATGGTAGTGATCCAGCAGTTTGTCGCCGTCGATCGCACCGTCGCGTTTCAACAACCCGATGACCTTGCGGAAGTCTTTTGTGTCATAGCCTTTTTCCGCGGCGACCAGCGGCGCAAGCGATTCCATTTCATTGCGAATATCCATGTAGCCCTTGGTAGCCTGCTCGATAAGAGCCAGGGGCGATGAGTCGACGCCCCAGTTTCGCAAGGCGTCCTCGTACAGCGCAGCGGGAAGTCGATAGTCGTCCCGCGCCCGGGGCAATATTTCGGCGCGAACCCAATCGTTGTACGCGCGCAATTGTGCGGCGAGCGTCGAGTAGCTTTCCTCCCAACCGTCGAGATCGGTTCCGGCCAGCAGCTCCTCGATGCCGGTCACGAAAGTCTCGGCGCGCTCCAGGTCCTGTTCCACTTCACCGCGATAAGGCCCAACCAGGCCTGCCGTGTCGAAGCGTTCACGTGTGCGGTCTTTCGCGAGCGCGACCAGTGGCGTGTAGCCATCGGCGAGACCCGCGTATTTCTGGATTCGGATCACAGCCGCGGGATATCGCTCACGCGGAATCTGCGGGTCAATCAGGCCGCGCACGCCGTAGAAAACGGTTTGTGAAATATTGTAATAAGGAAGCAGCAGCTCACGGTTGAGTTTTGAAGACCGAATGTTGTCATTTACGGCATTGACCAAGATACCGAGGTCCTGCCGAACTTTGCCGTTCGATTCGTTGTCCAGCCTGCGCTTGAGTTCGGCAAGCACTCGCTCCGACTCGGCAATGGCACGTTCATAAATACCCGGGCCAAGGTCAAGTATTTCTTCATCGAGCCCGTCGACGCCGAGACTGCCGGCACCTTCCGGACTGAATTTGGCAAGTACATCGAGAACGATCTCGGCGTGCTGGTTGCTTTTTTCGACCCAGCCTGCGTCCTCGGCGCCGACGGCGCCGGTGCTCATAATGGCGAAGACGAGCAAGGATTGGCTTAGTTTCCGCATGCGTTGGCTCTCCGGTAATTGAAATCTATTCATAGTTAGATGCGTAACAGGCCCAGATGGATTCAAGAGAATTCCGACACTACCAGCACTTTGGCGCCGCGAACATGCCCAGCCCGCAGGTCATGCAAAGCCTGGTTTGCCCTTTCGAGCGTATACGTCTGAACCTCCACGCGCAGCGGTATTTCGGCCGCAATGGGCAGGAACTCTTCAATATCGCGATGCGTCACGTTGGCGACCGACTTTAATTCCTTTTCCATCCACAGGTGATCCTCGTAGCTGATGTCGGCCATCAGCTGCCGGTCCGCGTCCTCCTTGCGGATGGCATTGATGACGAGGCGACCACCCGGACGCAGCTGTTTCAGTGCCGCCAAAACAGGCTTCCAGGCAGGTGTCGTGTCGATAATCGCGTGCGGTGCTTGCGGCGGACTCTCCCCGATATCACCCGCCCAGTCTGCACCGAGTTCTCTCGCAAAAGCACGCTCTGTTTCGCTGCGCGCGAAGACAAACACCTTGCCCCTTGGATAAAGATACTTGGCCAGCTGCAGCACCAGGTGCCCCGAACCACCGAATCCGGTCAGAGCAAGCACCTGCCCATCGCTGATATTCGTCAGGCGCAGGGAGCGATACCCGACACCGCCTGCGCACAGCAGGGGGGCGGCTTCAGCGTCGCTGAATATCTCGGGAATCTCATAAGCGTAGGTCTCCGCTGCCGTGACGTACTCCGCATACCCGCCGTTTACGTCTCGGCCTGTCGCCCTGAATGCAGCGTCGAGGTTTTCGTCAGCCCTGCCGCTCGAAGAATGGATCCAGCCAATGCCGACGCGCTGCCCGACGCTGAACCGGCTGCAGCCTGGACCAAGGTCTGCGATACGACCGACGATTTCGTGGCCAGGCACGACCGGCAACTGCGTCGGCGGCGTTCGCCCCTCGATTTCGTCGAGCTCCGTGTGGCACACACCACAAACGGAGATCTCGACAAGAACCTCGCCGTTGCCCGGCGTCGGCTGCGCGAGCTCAGTAAGCTGAAGTGGCTCTGGATTCTCATCAAGTCCGGCGACCGCTGCGAGGACCATCGCACGCATTCCACAACTCCTTTACGCCCAGTTACGCACAGTATATGGTTCACCCACTTTTTGCAGTTAATCGCCTGTATGCAAGTGACTTCCTTCCCGCCAGCCGTCCTCGCCGCGATGCTCAGCGCCTGTGCGACCGAGCCGGTTCTGCTCAACAGCGAGCGGATCGAAAAACGATTCGGCAGTTACGGTATCGAGGTTCTTGCCAGCGAGGCCGGACTGCGACGGTCCAGCCTGTATAGCCTGGAAAATGGCGCCCCTACCTGCCGGACCTATGCCGTCGTAAGATTTGCCGACCATCTTGACGATCGCTACCGCGAAGAACACGCGAAAGTACTTGCCGGCAACTCGATCGGCGCTATCTTCAGATCGCATGGATGGGATTTGCACAAACAGACGATGCACTTAGGCAGCCTTTTGCTTCCGCAGAAAAATACAGCGATAGGCGAACTCATGCGTCTTGCCGGTGCGACCGGCCTCGCGATGCATGTGTATCAGCTGCTGTTGGTCAGAAACGAACAAGTTTTCGAATATGCAACTATTGTTGAGGCACATCACCCCGATTACCTGTCGGAAAACGATCTTCGCGAGCTTTACGAGTACGATATTACAACCGCGGTGTCGCCTCCTGTCGTTTCCCAGCTGGTGGCTTTGACGCTCGCCAATCCGGACTGAAATTACATTTGTCGTGCTGACGAAATGTGACTAAAATCGCACTACTTTGGTTTGGGTATCACCGCGGGGGGTTACCGGTAATGCGAATCTCTACAGCATTCAATTCTGTCTTGCCGTGCGTTTTCCTGTTGGCCGCCGGCAGCGTTCTGGCGCAGGCAACGCCTGCCGATCCGGTTAACGACCAGGCGGACGTCTGGGCGCAGATCGAAGCACAGTGGGCTGCCGAGGAAAAAGGCGACAATAAATGGATGGATCGAGTGCTGACGGACGACTTTTCCGGATGGAACAATGAGTCACCGTCGCCGCGGGGCAAGGCATCCACAAAGATGTGGGACCGTCTCAACGATCAGATCAGCCAGATGGTCGCACACGAATTGTATCCCCTGTCGATTGTCGTGCACGGTGACGTCGCCGTAGCGCACTACATGTTTACGAGCGCCAACAAGAACAAGAATAAGGACGGTCAGATCGAGACGAGCAATGGCCGGTATACCGACGTCCTGGTTCGCACCGACGAAGGCTGGAAATTCATCGCCTGGGCGGGCGGGAGCGACGACTGACGGCAAAGTATGGCTGAACAACGTGTTCAGGGCCATTGCGGTTAAGCATGGGTTCAGCTAGGCGGCGCTACTATAAGCCTCAACATGGACAGGTCCGCAAGATATTATGGACCGGGAGGCCGCATGAAGAACCTAATCGCCGCCAGATACGGATTGGCAAGAATCTCCCTCGCATCGTTCGCGTGGCTGGCCCTGCTGCCGGCAGCCGCACTGGCGCAGGTGCCGGTGGATGATGACGGTAAAATCATCGGTGACTTCGAAGAGCAACACTCAGCGCCGGCGACCGGAAATGAAGACATCCCGCTGCTCTCGGCCGCTGAACTCGAGGAACTGGTCGGCCCCATAGCGCTGTACCCGGATGACCTGCTGGCGATCGTCCTCCCGGCTGCCGCCTACCCCCTGCAAATCGTCGACGCGGCCCGCTTCCTTGAGGCACTCGAGACTGACCCCTCTCTCGAACCGGATCCCGAATGGGACGATTCTGTCGTTGCGCTGCTTAATTATCCGGAGGTCATCGAACTACTGAACGACGACATTGATTGGACATGGCGTCTCGGTGAGGCCGTCGTGTCGCAGCAATCCGACGTGGTCGGCGCGATCGAAGTGTTTCGCGACCGGGCATATGCCGCGGGCAATCTCAAGAGCGACTCCTACCAGAATGTTGCGCGGAATGAGGGCACCATTGAAATCACACCCGTCGCAGAAGACGTCATCTATGTGCCTTACTATGAGCCTGAGCGCGTAGTCGTTTATCAACCGCGTCCGGTTTATTACTACTATCCGCGCCCGTATCCGGTTTACTATTATCCGTACCCGTCCGCCTACGTATTCGACCGCGGATATTTTTGGGGCGTCACGACAGCGTTTACGATCGGCTGGTACTCCGACAGCCTGAACGTGTTTCATCACAGCTACTATGGACACCCTTACTACGGCCGTTCTTACTGGGACCGCTGGTGGTATCGCCGTCCGACCAGGATCATTCACCACACGACCTATCTGGGCAATAACACCAACATCACGGTCAATCGTTTCTATGGCGGTGATCGTTGGCGCCCCCGTGACGACCGGCGCGACTACATTTCGACGCGACGTGTCACCCGCAATCGTCACTACCACAGCCCGCAGTCGGAATCCACCGGGAATCGCGTCACGCGAATTGATCGCCGGGAGCAGAGGTTGCGGAACAGCACACAGCGCCGCGAGATCGTGCGTGAGCCGATATCCTTTCGCGAGCGGCCGCGG